>Ga0209172_10005919_pt1 | contig 14223 bp, 9 predicted proteins | sample LarsenN4metaG_FD_184113 | JGI IMG/M metagenome (GOLD analysis project Ga0209172, IMG submission 184113) | Hot spring sediment bacterial and archeal communities from British Columbia, Canada, to study Microbial Dark Matter (Phase II) - Larsen... ... | reverse complement strand
ATTGGCGCGCCGACTCTCCGGTGGGCAACAGCAACGCCTCGCGCTCGCTGTTGCGATTGCCAACGATCCTCAAATCGTTTTGCTCGATGAGCCGACCTCCGCGCTCGACCCGCATGCGCGCCGCGCGGTGTGGGATGTGATCCGCCAACTGCACGATGAAGGACGCACGATTGTGTTGACCACCCACGCCATGGAAGAAGCAGAAGCGTTATGCGGACGCGTCGCCATCATTGACCGCGGGCGAATTATCGCGTGTGATACACCCAGTTCGTTGATCGCCAACCTAAAGCTGAATTCGATGTTGAAGGCTACTGTGGAGTTGCCGCTTGAGCAGGTGCGCACCTTGCCTGAAGTCAGCCAGGCGCGTTACACGGGTCAACATCTGGAGGTGGAGACTGCACGGCCCGAAGTGACCTTGACCGCCCTCCACGACCTTGCCTCTCGCTCCGGTCGCTCGATCCGTGATGTGATGCTGCGCCAGCCCAATTTAGAGGATGTCTTCCTGAAATTGACCGGGCACGCGCTGGCTGAGTCGAATTAACTTTGATCTACCGAAAGGAAACCATCCATGAAACGTTTTTTCATCCTTACCAAAGCCATGACGCTGATGCACCTGCGTAACGGCTACGTCCTGTTCTGGAATTTTGCCTTCCCCGTCCTGCTCATGGTCATCTATGGAGCGATCATGGGCCAATATATGGATTACATGACCCCCGGCGTTATCGTGCTCAATGCTCTGAGTTTCGGGCTGGTCAGTAGCTCTACCATGATGCTTGAAATGCGCGAGAAAGGCGTTTTGAGAAGGCTGCAGGCAACGCCATTGCCTGCCGGGCAGTTGACCGGTTCATACCTGCTTGTCAACATCATTATTGGTGTTCTGCAAAGCATGCTTATCATTCTTGCCGGCGTTTTGCTCTATGACGTGCCAGTGACCGGAACAAGCCTGCTCCTTGCCTATCCCATGATCCTCGTTGGACTGCTGGCGTTCATGGCGCTGGGAGGAATCATCAGCGGGTTTGCGGCGAAATCTGGCACCGCGACAGCCATCGGCATGACAGTCTATTTTTTGTTGATGTTCATCAGCGATATGATCTTCCCGCTGGATATGCTTCCGGAATGGCTAAGGAATGTGGTGCCGTACCTGCCCGCCTATCCGGTAACCCAACTTGTCCGCTCTGCTATGTTGGAAGCCGCGCTCGATCCCAAATGGCTGACACACCTGCTTCTGCTTGCTGTCTACGGCATCGGTGCGACCTTCATTGCCGCAAAGTTGTTTCGCTGGGAACCGAAGACATAATAATAAAAACACAAATCGCCACAGAGTTCACTGAGTCTGCATCTCAAAGTTCTCCGTGATCTCTGTGGCTGATCATGCTTTTCACTTTCTACTTTAAAGAGTACACTTTCCACATGACGGAAATTCGTTCCTCTCACCTGGCTGACAGCGAACTCCCAATGCCTGCCCAACACTTTGAACTGTATGGCAGATTTTGGGATGTATTGTCTATGCTAATCTTCAGTTTCGCCGCAGCCACTGTGCTTATTGCACATGCAAATGAACTGACCTGGCGGGAGTGGGCGGTTGCCGGATTGTCCATTGTGCAGGGATTGCTATATTTTTTCTGCGTCACTCGCGCCGGCTGGCCCGTTTCAAACCGAAGCCTCACTCTCTATTTTGTTGCTGGAGTCTCCATGTGGGCTCTAGCATGCTGGTTGAATCCGTTTACCTGGTGGCTGGGCTTTACCTACTTTGGGCAGATGTTTGGCTTGCTGCCGTTTCGAGCTGTTATTCCTGGAACAGCCATCGTCACGTTTCTCATTGCTTTGATTCTTGCTGACTGGAACATTACACAGATTCCGCTTGCCGCCGTGGTCGGATTTACATTCCAATGGCTCGGAGGCATGGCGGTCTTTCTTTTTATTTATGGCATCATCCGTACCAGCCGCGAACGTGCCAAACTCATCAACAAACTGGAATCCGCCCAAAAGGAATTGGAACTTTCCCGTCAACGCGATGCCGAATTCGCCGCTTTGCGAGAACGCGAACGTCTAGCCCGCGACTTGCACGACAGCCTCGGTCACTCCCTTGTTGCGTTGTCAGTTCAACTCGAAGCCATCCAACGTCTCTACAAAGTGGACCCTGAAAAAGCATCGGCGCAAGTGGATGAACTCAAGAATCTTACGCGTGCCAGCATGGATGACCTTCGCCGTTCTCTCGCGGGCTTACGCGCACCGGGTTTGGGTGAACGACGGTTGAGCGAAGCCTTGCAAACGCTCAGTGTGGATACCGGTGAAAGAGCACATTTCGAAATTAAATGCCACATTGCTGATGGCGCTGATGGACTATCTCCGGCATACGCGGAAACCATCTGGCGCGTTGCACAAGAGGCGCTGGCGAACATCGAGCGACACGCCTCAGCCCGCAACGTGGAATTGCAACTGAACGTGGATTCCCACGCCGCCTTTCTCTCGATTCAAGACGACGGACGCGGCTTGCCACCCGATGCAGAAAAACAGCCTGGACATTACGGTCTGCGTGGAATGCGCGAACGTGTAGAAGGACTCGGTGGCTCGTTGACATTATCCAATGGCGGCGTCGGTTCCCGCATCGACGTGAAACTGCCCATCCTCTAGGATTCATTGGTTCCCAGCCCATGACTGATCCCATCAAAATTCTGCTTGTCGAAGACCAAACCCTGATGCGTCAGGGGTTGAAAACGATCCTCGATCTGGAACCAGGTCTGCACGTTGTCGGTGAAGCGGGAGACGGCGAAAGCGGAGTCCGATTGGCATTGCAACTGCGCCCCGATGTTGTCCTTATGGATGTGCAAATGCCCGTCCTCAACGGCGTCGAAGCGACAGCGAAGTTGTGCCGTGAATGGCAGTCGGCGAAGGTTATCATCCTCACCACCTTTGACCGGGATGATTATGTGTATCAGGGCGTCCGCGCAGGCGCGATGGGGTACCTGCTCAAAGACACCCCCGCTGATAAATTGATTCACACGATTCGGCGGGTGCATGAAGGTGAGGTGTTCATTCAGCCTGAGATCGCCTCTCGTGCGTTGCGCGAGATGATGCGCCCCAGCGCTTCTGCCATAGGATCACTCTCCGAGCGCGAGCGTGAAGTTCTCGTTCTGCTCGCGCAAGGCGCTTCCAACAAGGATATGGCGGAGAAACTCTTCATCACCGAGGGGACCGTGAAGAATCACGTTTCGAATATCCTTGCCAAACTTCAAGCCGACAACCGAACGCAAGCCGCTGATATTGCCAGAAAACAAGGATTGGTATGATTCAAAAGGAGTTCTGAACATGAAAACTGAACACGCGAACTCAAGGGCAGAAGTCGTCACTGCCTGGGTCTTCCTGTTGCTGGCGTCGGGTTTGCCTAGGATCATTTTACAGGAAGTCTTTAACTATCAAGTATCAAGTGACCTCGGGTCTATTCTGGCAGGATCCGTTGTGCTGATCGGCCTGTTGTTAACTTATGTATGGGATGCGGTTCGCGGACTGCGATTGTTCTTTGGGTTATTCCTTGTGTTGGTCTGTGTGGAGTGGATCGTTTTCACGAAAATCGATCAACTGCCAGTGTATCAGGCATGGTTAAATCACCCCTCATTCAATGTGTTCATGCTTGCAGAGCAATCCCTGCGGTTGATGGTGACACTCACCATTATTGCCGCATTGTTCCTCATTCGAAAACGCGCCAGCGCATTTTTCATGGTCAAAGGAGATACGAGTGCTCTGGTCGAACCTGTTGGTTGGATGGGGATCAAACCGGGTGAGCGGTGGAATACAGTCGGGCGTAACTTTGCATTTATCCTGAGCCTGGGCACCCTCACGTTTTTGATTCTTGCGGGTCGCCCGCCCCTGGATCTTGCCCTCCGTGCTGTCCCATATCTCCCAGCAATACTGATCGCCGCGATGTTGAATGCCTTCAATGAAGAGATAACGTACAAAGCCTCGTTCCTATCTGTGCTTGAGGATGTTGTTGGCAGGAGGCAGGCACTGTGGCTGATGGCTGCATATTTTGGCATCGGTCATTATTACGGTGTCCCCTATGGTGTGGTCGGCGTGCTCATGGCGGGGTTCCTTGGATGGTTCCTCGGCAAGTCCATGCTGGAAACGCGCGGATTGTGGTGGGCGTGGTTCATCCATTTTATACAGGATGTGCTCATCTTTTGTTTCCTGGCCATCGGTTCGATCACGCCGGGCGGTTGATGATCAATGTGAATTTGTGTGATCAATAAAACCTGATTACCCTACTCAGGTATCGTTTCATCGCCACAGAAAGAGTTTACAATTAATAACATCAGGTTATTCATATGACAAACAAAAATAAGCAGGCTGTGTTTTTTCCACGACTTTCCTACTTTGCAGGGTTGATCGCGGGGGTCTTTCTTGTGTTCATCGCGACATGGGCAGACATGGAAGCCACCTTCTATGGATTCCCGCGTCAAGCGGACCCCGGGTTGACTGGATTCGCCTGTCCTGTGCTAATGACGAGGGGAGATTCGAACACTCTCTCGTTTTCGATCAACAATCAGACAGATTCCAAGATCACCCCGTCTGTGAAGTTGTGGGTCAGCACTCCCATCCTGCCGGAGGAATACAATGAAATGGCGGAATTAGCCCCCGGCGAATCGAAGCGATTCACGTGGCAGGTCGATGCGCGCAATATCGACCTTGAACGGTTCATTTTTGCTAAAGCGATGATGTACTCCTCGTACCCGCTTCCCAGCCAGGAGGCAACGTGCGGTATCTTCATCCTTGACCTGCCTCTCAGCGGAAGAGTGATTTTCCCGGCGTTGATCGCCATCGGTCTTTTGGGAATGGGTTGGGGATTGTTCAGGATGTACAAGACCAGAGGTGCAAATGAATGGGTCGATAAAAATGTACCCGCACTGACCTTTATCGCCGTCGTACTCGCAATTGGGTTTGTCTCCAGTCTCATGGGAGCATGGATTCAATCCATCCTTGTGCTGGCGGTGATCGCTCTTATGCTCTTTATCCTTCTGAGTTCTTTCATGTTGAGCGAACGCCGAAAACAGTAGAATATTCAATGAATAAAAAAGAGACCGCCCCAATCTGAGGCGGTCTCTTTTCATTTACTTCACCAGATTTCTCAACACCGTGTGCAGAATGCCCCCGTTGCGGTAGTAGTTCACCTCCACATCGGTGTTCAACAATGCGGTGGCTTGGAATTCGACGATCGAACCGTCACCTCGCCTCGCTTTCACAGCGAGGACCGATTTCGGCTTCAAATCCTTCAGCCCTTCGATGTCGAATACCTCATCGCCTTTCAAGCCCAGCGATTCAGCATTTTGACCCTCCATGAACTTCAACGGCAGGATGCCCATGCCCACGAGGTTCGAGCGATGGATGCGCTCGAACGATTCGGCGATCACGGCTTTCACACCTTGCAGGAGCGGTCCCTTCGCTGCCCAGTCGCGGCTGGAACCCGTTCCATATTCCTTGCCCGCGATGATCACTACAGGTACGGCTTCACCCTGATATTTCATCGCCGCGTCGAAGATCGGCATGATCTCTCCGGAGGTGTGATGTTTTGTCCAGTTGCCCTCTTTCGGCGCGACGAGCAGGTTCTTGAGGCGGATATTTGCGAATGTACCGCGCGCCATCACGAGGTCATTACCACGGCGGGCACCATATGAGTTGAAATATTGCGGAGCCACATCGCGTTCCTGCAAATATTTTCCAGCAGGGCTATCGGCGGCGATGTTGCCGGCGGGGGAGATGTGGTCGGTGGTGATCGAATCGCCGAACAAGCCGAGCACGCGCGCGCCTTTGATATCTTGCACTGAGCCGACGTCCAGGGTCAGTTCCTGAAAATACGGCGGATGGTGTATATACGTGGAGTTTTCGTCCCATTCATACAGATCGCCCCCAGAGACCTTGATCTCTTTCCACATGTCCGAGCCGCTGAACACATCTGCATACTTTTCTTTGAACATCTCAGCGCGCACACTGGATGTCGCGACTTCGTTGATCTCCTGTTGCGAGGGCCACAGGTCCTTGAGATAAACAAGCGAGCCATCTGAACCTATACCGAGAGGTTCTTTATCAAGGTCGATATCCACTGTCCCTGCCAGCGCGTAGGCGACGACAAGCGGCGGACTGGCGAGGAAGTTCGCCTTCACCAGCGGATGGACTCTGCCCTCAAAATTGCGATTCCCTGAAAGTACCGCCGCCGCTACTAAATCGGACCCTGTGACCGCTTTTGCCACTTCCGCCGGCAACGGACCTGAATTACCGATGCAGGTGGTGCATCCATAAGCGATCACATTGAACCCGAGTTGTGAAAGTGGTTCCAGTAGATTCGCCTGCTTCAAATATTCTGTCACGACGCGCGAGCCGGGCGCAAGCGATGTTTTGACATAAGGCTTGACGCTGAGTCCCTTTTCGAGAGCCTTCTTCGCGACAAGCCCTGCAGCGACCATCACCGACGGGTTGCTGGTGTTCGTGCAGGATGTGATCGCCGCGATGACCACTGCTCCGTGTTTCATTTTCATTGAGCCGCCGTTCGTGCCGTACGTGGCTTCTGCGACAATCGCTTCGGGTTTAAGTTCGAAGCCGCGTTCCTTCACAGGCGCGCTCAATGCCTTGTTGAATGTTTCTTTGAGTTCAGACATCGCCACGCGATCCTGCGGACGCTTGGGTCCAGCCAACGAGGGCACAACAGACGCTAGGTCCAATTCGAGCGTATCGGTATATTCAGGCTCATGCATACCCGCTTCATGAAAGAGTCCCTGGGCGCGCATGTATGCTTCGGTCAACGCGATGGTTTCCTCGGAGCGACCGGTCAACCGCATGTAGCGAAGCGTCTCTTCATCCACAGGGAAGTAGCCGATGGTCGCGCCGTATTCGGGAGCCATGTTGCCGATCGTGGCGCGGTCGGGCAGTGACATCGTCTCAAGTCCCGGACCGAAGAACTCGACGAATTTATCCACTACTCCTTTTTTACGGAGCATCTGCGTAACAGTAAGCACGAGGTCGGTGGCAGTGACGCCTTCTTGAAGTTTGCCGTACAGTTTGAAACCGATCACATCGGGCAACAACATATCCATCGGTTGACCGAGCATCACAGCTTCAGCTTCGATACCACCCACGCCCCAGCCGACCACGCCGAGACCGTTGATCATGGTGGTGTGCGAGTCGGTGCCAACGAGCGTATCTGGAAATGCCAGCATTTCCTTGCCGTCCTTTTTCGTCATTACCACATCGGCAAGATATTCCAAATTGACTTGATGCACGATGCCGGTCATCGGCGGGACGACGCGGAAGTTTTGGAACGCCTGTTGACCCCATTTGAGGAACTCATATCGTTCCTTGTTGCGCAGGAACTCCATCTCTGTGTTGCGTTGCAACGCATCTTGCGTGGCGAAGAAATCCACTTGAATGGAATGGTCGATCACCAGATCCACCGGCACGAGCGGATTGATCCTCTTCGGGTCGCCGCCGAGACGTGCAACTGCCGCGCGCATGGCGGCGAGATCGACCACGGCAGGCACGCCGGTGAAATCCTGCATAACGACGCGGGCGGGGAGAAAGGGAATTCCGGGGCGCGTTGCTTGCGGTTTCCAGGCGGCGATGTTCTTAACATCGCTTTGAGTGATCTCTTTATCGTTGCATTGACGCAGAGCCGCCTCCAGTACGATTCGAATCGAAAAGGGGAGCCGCTTGAGTTGGGCGAGACCTGCTTTTTCCAATACATCGAGGCGATGGAAGGTGTATTCCTTTTTCCCCACTTTCAACGTGTCGCGTGAGTTAAACAAATCGTTCATCAGGTTCTCCTTTGAGGGTATGTGCCCTCACCCCGCCTTCGGCACGCCTTTCCCAATGGGAGAGGGATGTGGGATGAGGGGCGAAGAACACAAAGGAGCGCCTTTGTCATCCTTGCGATGGTGGCGATTATAACTTCAAATCCTTTTCCAGTTGATCGACGAGTTGTCCCTTTTCGGTTTCGCCGATAAAAGCCGCTTGTGCCGCCCCGACGATGCACTGCTTTAGCGTGCTTTGAGGCATTTGCAGGTCTTCACAGGCGATGTAATACTCGTTGCTCAAGGTGATGCGCGAAATACTGGGATCGTCGGTGTTGATCGTGACGTTCAGTCCTGCTTCGTGCATTTTCATCAGAGGGTGAGTTTCCAGCGATTCAAATACTCCCGATTGGTAGTTGCTCGTGATGCATACTTCAAAAACGGTGCCTCGTTCGCGCGCCAAGGCGACGATGGATTCCTCCTCTAGCACGCGCACACCGTGACCGATGCGCTCAGCGCCGATCTCCAGTATGGCTTCGCGCACGTTGTACGCGGGTCCCCATTCACCCGCGTGGATGGTCACATGCAATCCCGCCTGCTTCGCTTCCTTGAAGATTCCGTAAAACGGTTGGGACGGGAAATCCGCTTCATTGCCTGCCAGATCCATTGCGACAATCCCGTCTTTGATGTGTTCCGCCGCGAGCCATGCCACCTGTTCGGCGAGGTCTGTCCCTTCATGACGATTGACGGAAACGATCAAATTTACGATCATGCCATGCTCTTTTGCCGCCTCCTTCGCGCTGGACATGACCCAATCGATGACATCGTGGAGCGGGAAACGTTCCGCGCGACTCAACGCGGCGGGTGTAAAGCGCAATTCCATGTACTTCACGTTATCTCTGGCGGCATCCTCAATGGCTTCACGGGTGATGCGGTGAATCACCTCAGGGGAACGATAGAACAACCGTAGCGTATTGAATTTGCCGAGAAAGTTCTGAAACGTGAATTTATCTTCTTCCTGAATTTGCACGAGCGTGCTCAAGCGCAGTACGTCTGCCGGGATGGTGATGCCGTGTTGCCCCGCAATATCGAGCATGGTGTCGAGTCGCAGTGAACCTTCGAGGTGACGGTGCAACTCGACCTTGGGGAGGGCGCGATACGTGTTGAGCGAAGCTGTGACTCGTTCGTTCATGTTGTGAAATTAATGTCGCCGACGTTTCTTCTTCCTGTTTGCATCCACATTCGCTGACTGTAAAGCAACGGGCGCATCCGAAGATTCCACCGGTGTGATTTCAACAGGTCTGGGCTGGTAGGCGAACACGCGGCTGATCACCAGACCACGGATATCTTCCACCAGTTGTGCGAACATCTCGGACGCGCGCGATTTATATTGTACCAGCGGGTCTCGTTGGGCGAAAGCCTCCAAGCCGATCGAAACGCGGAGTGCTTCGATGCGCGTGAGGTAATCCACCCATAACTCGGTCGTCGCGCCAAGCAGCAATTGCCGATGGACTTCGTTCAGCACATACCGCCCAATGGATTCGATCAACGCTTCCCGGTCCGACTCGGGGAGGGTTGATACAGCTTCGTTAAGCCTTTCCTCGCCGAAAGCGTTTTTCGCGGCGACACCGAAATCTGCCAACTTCTGCGCGTTCGCGGACAACCGATTGAACTCGCGCTGACCCCAAGCCGCGCGCAAGGCTTCCTCCGCTTCTTCGAGGTGATTGAGAACATCGTCGGTGATCTGGTCCGCTTCCTGCCCCTCGAGCAATTGAGCGATGAGGAACACATAATTGAACCGCGAGAAGACCTGCTTCACCTGTCGGTGAGTTTTTTGGTCGAAGCCAGTGCGCGCGCCTTGCGAGAGGGAAAGAAGGAGTTGAAGTTTTGTCGTTTCATTGATCTCACGCGGCATCAAGGATTCGATGTCACGGGCGATCTGTCCGTTTTCGCCAGCCAGTCGTTCGCGTTTGTTTGCCAGCGCGGACTCCGCGGCTTCGAGTATCTGGTCTGCCGCATCGTCCCAATTCGAGATCTGGAATTTTTCGCCCAGAGGTTCGCCGATACGATTGCTCGCGGCGGCAATGATGCGCGAGGCATAGTTGCCGGTCAATTGCGCGCGGATCATCTCTTTGACATCGTCCTTCACGCTTTCGGGATCTTCACCGAGCGTGCGGAGTTGCTCGTTGTTGAGCCGTAGTTGTACTCCAACCAGGCTGTTAAGTTCTTCGACGATCTTTTGCGGGCGAGGCGAATCTTCCCGGTCGCGCAAGCCTTCGAAGAAGGCGTCCACCGAATCTTCCCGGCTGGAAATTTGTGATTGGAGATTTTCCTCGGTGCGGTCGATCAGCGCTTCGATGGCGCGCAGGTGATGCGCGTTCTCCGCTTCGATGGCGCGGGAGATGAGGTTCAAGATTGCAGGTTGAATGTTCTCAGTTTCGGGTACTTCTCGCAGAAGCAGAGACAAGCCGAAACTGGGGAAGAGACGTTCCCCGTTCATGAATGCAGGTTGTACCTGTTCGAGCCAGGCGATCAATTTCCACGGTCCCTCTTCATCTTCCAATCCTGCTTCGATGCGTTGTTTGATCTCTGTATCGAGCAGGGCGGCGATATCGTCGCTCAGATCTTCTTTCACGAAGATGCGGTCGCGTTGGCTGTAGATCTGCGCGCGTTGGTTGTTGAGTACATCATCGTATTCGAGCAGGTGTTTGCGCACATCGAAGTTGGCGCCCTCGATGCGGTGTTGTGCCTGCTCGATTACGCGGCTGACGACACCCGCCTCGAGCGGCAGGGATTCATCCACACGCATACGATCCATGAGTCCGCTTACCTGCGAGCCGCCTTGAATCCTCATGAGGTCGTCTTCGAGCGACAGATAAAAGCGCGAGGAGCCGGGGTCGCCCTGGCGTGCGGCACGACCGCGCAACTGGTTGTCGATGCGGCGCGCGTCGTGGCGTTCCGAGCCGATGACGTGCAAGCCGCCGAGTTCTTTCACGCGTTCCATGTCTTCGAAATATTGCAGGAAGAGTTTGATCTCGGCTTCGTAGATTCCGAAGTTGGAGGGATCAACATTTTGCAACGCCACGCGGCGTTCTTCGAGCGACATATCGAACGGATGCTCGTGCCCGGCTTTGCGCAGCACGCGGTTGACCGCGCTGATCACTTCCTCGGCGATCTCGCCGCCGAGTTTGATATCCACGCCGCGGCCCGCCATGTTGGTGGCAATGGTCACCGCGCCGAACGCGCCTGCCCCGGCGATGATCTGTGATTCTTCGGTATGTTTGCGCGCGTTGAGAACCTGATGCGGAACGCCGCCCTGGAGCACAGACTTTAGTCTGTTTGCGCTTGAAGAATCCAATCGAAGAATCTCAAGCACGAGGCTGATGTTGTTCGGGTCTTCTGGGTTGATATTCGTCACACCAAACGGCTGGACGAATTTTCGCAACACATCCGGTGAAATCTTTTCAAGCGGTTCATTGAATTGCTGGAGTTCCGGTATAAGACGCCCATCCTCTTCGCGGTTGTTTGCCTCCATCCATGCGCGCCGGACTAAGGCGACCTGCATCAACCGCCGAACGGATTCCGCCTTTAGGCGCCCTGACAGCCTCTCCGATGCCTCAACCGAGGTTGTGCCGGCAAGGATGGGGCGTCCGCGCACGTGCTCACGGACAATTTCCATCACGATGGCGCGCAGTTTCGCTTCGATGGTTTTGTAGATAACATCCGGGTAGTCCTTGCGCCGGTAAAAGAGGGGTACATCTTCATTGGATCCGCGTTTTGCAAAATACGAAAACGAATATCCGTCTTCATCTTTTGTTTTGATCTCGATCAGCGGCGAGTCGTTGCCGAAGGCTTGATATTCGAGGTTCGGTGGTATCGGGCTGACCTCGAGGTTGTAAATCTTACTGAACTCTTCGGCTTCAGTGAGCGCGGTGCCGGTCATACCCGCGAGTTTTTTATACATACGGAAGTAATTTTGCAACGTGACGGTGGCATAGGTTACGTTTTCGGGTTCGACTTTCACTCCCTCCTTTGCCTCGACCGCCTGATGCAAGCCATCGCTCCATCGTCGCCCGGGCATGAGACGCCCGGTGAATTCGTCCACGATGACAACCTTGCCCGCCTGCACGAGATAATCCTTGTTGCGGTGGAATAGAAATTGCGCCCGCAATGCCTGTTCAAGATAACCGCGAATGCGCGCCTGTTCTGGAGTAATATCTTCCGGGCGGTCCGGGTCGAGTAATGGCTGACCCATGATCTGTTCCACGTGAGCCAGACCGGTTTCCGTCAACGAAGCGTTGCGATCTTTTTCATTGATCTCGTAATCTTCGGGTTTGAGTTGTTTCACCACCTGAGACATTTTGCCGTACCATTCCAGGTTCCCTGAAGCAGGGCCGGATATGATCAACGGCGTACGCGCTTCATCGATCAGCACGTTATCCACCTCGTCCACGATGGCGAAGTGATGACCGCGCTGCACCCGGTCGCCCAGCCGCATGGTCATGTTGTCGCGCAGGTAATCGAAGCCGAACTCTGAGTTGGTTCCATAGGTGATGTCTGCTTCGTATGCCAGACGCCGATCCACCATACGCAGGTGATGTTGATCTTCGTGCGGCGATTCGCGTTCCAAGTCCACGAGGAACGCTTTTTTCCCATTTTCGGTCGCCGCCGCCATTTGCAAAACGCCAACGCTCAAACCCAGCATGTTGTAGATCGGCGCCATCCAGCGCGCGTCGCGTCGCGCAAGATAATCGTTGACCGTGATGAGATGCACGCCTTTTCCAAGCAGCGCATTGAGATAGATCGGCAATGTGGCGACAAGCGTCTTCCCTTCGCCAGTCCGCATTTCGGCGATCGAACCTTTGTGAAGTGCAATGCCGCCGATCAACTGGACATCATAATGCCGCAACCCGATGGTACGCTTGGATGCTTCACGTACTGCCGCGAACGCTTCTGGCAGGATCTCGTCCAGCGCATCCTGCCCAGCCTGGAATTGCTCCTTCTCCTCCAAGCCTTCCACATTCCCGATCAGTTCACCCAGCCGCGCGCGGAATTCGTCCGTTTTTGCGCGCAAGGCATCATCCGTTAATGCCTCGAAATCCGGTTCAAGGTCATTGATCTGTTCGGCGATTCCGCCGTATTGTGCAATGGTCTTTTTATTGGGGTCTCCCCCGAACATTTTTACGAAACTTTTCAGCATTGGTTACCTTGTCGGTCGGAAATTATACTGCCTTCGGTGCATTACCCGCGTGATACATTCGTTCTCTCCTTCGGAGAGCAGGATGGTAACACTGGACTATTAGCGAAACATAAAAGACACGAGGAGCGCTCGTGCCTTTTATGTCGGGTTAACTTACCTATCTATCCTTGTCCTTTTCCCCGTCATTGCCATTATCGTTGTTGCCTTTATCTTTGGTTCTTTCGGGTTTCGGCGTCTGACCGTAATGGTTGCCATTGTTCCCGTTTGGACCGGGAGTGGAGACGGCTTGAAGGTCTGTTGAGTTATTTTCAACAGGGATCGTTGGAACGACGGAGGGTGCGGTTGTCGATGTAATGGTCGATGTGGGTTCGAACGTTTCAGTAGCCTTGGGCAATTCAGTGCTTGTGAAGTCTGGCAGGGGAGCGGTCTCTGATTTTTGGTCGTTGGACGGAATGGATCGAACGAAATCTGCGATCTTGTCCCGATAAATATACGTCGCTGCGCCTGCCTCGGCAACTATGGCAACCAGAAGAACCTTTTCGAAAACACTCCCGATTGCTGTTGTTGCGCCTTCACGGTTGCCGGTTTGGGGGTCTTTTTTGATTCCCGATGCAATACCGAACCCTGATCCAATTTTTGCAACACGCTCAATATACCTCTGACGGCGTATAGCAAGTAATTCGGGCGGATAACCGGCCTCTATACTCTTTACATTCTGCAGGAGCTTGACCACATCGTGGTCTCTGGTATCCAGCTCCATGTTTCTATATTTCCTCGAGCTGCAAACCCAGCGCTTTGCGTAACTTGGCAATGCCTCGGTTCTGTATGACCTTGATGTTGTTCACTTCCTTGCCGACGATGTCGGCAGTTTCCTTCAAGCTGAAATCTTCGAGGAAGCGCAGGATGATGACGTGGCGCTGGTCGTCCGTCAACTCGGAATTCATGGCGGTGATCAACGCCTCCATCATCACACGTTCTTCGATCTGTGTTTGGGTCGGTGTGGGTTGACCTTTTTCATATGTGCCAACAGCAACCTCCAACGGGGCGGTGTGCTGGTTATCGCGTGAGCGATCTACAACGAGGTGATAGGCAGTTTGATACAGATACGAGCGGAGATTGGTTCGCGGACCTTTCCCGGCCGCAAATTGTTCCAATAGTTGAGCGAACACATCGCCGACGATGTTGTCAGCCAGGATCGGGTCGTGGCATAAGCGCAGGGTATATTTGTAAATGGCGGGCGCATACTGG
>Ga0209172_10005918_pt1 | contig 14228 bp, 18 predicted proteins | sample LarsenN4metaG_FD_184113 | JGI IMG/M metagenome (GOLD analysis project Ga0209172, IMG submission 184113) | Hot spring sediment bacterial and archeal communities from British Columbia, Canada, to study Microbial Dark Matter (Phase II) - Larsen... ... | reverse complement strand
GGCGTTTGTGCCCAGTCGCAATCGCTAATTGACTCAATCGAGGGAGGAACGGGTTCATTCATCTTGCCACCCTAACAGCCGCCAGTGTTTTTCTCAATTAAATTTTGTCAACCCCTTGAACGGTTACATTCCCTCAGAGTGGGTCACACGGGCAGTCGGGGGTAACTCGTTGTTATCCAACTTCATGGCAGCATTTGCTGGAGCATTCATGTACTTTGCCACGCTGACAGAAGTGCCAATTTTGCAAGGTTTGATTGGCAGTGGTATGGGGCATGGGCCAGCGTTAGCCCTATTGTTAGCGGGTCCTGCTCTGTCGTTACCCAATATGTTGGTGATTAACAGCATCATGGGCACCAAGAAGACGGTGGTGTTTGTGTCGCTGGTGATAGTAATGGCGACCATTTCGGGAATGGTCTATGGGACATTCTTTTAGATCCTATTTGCACACTCAGCACTTGCATGGGGGTCAGTAGTTATGAATTGAGATCGCCGCGATCGCCAGTTTGAAAATAAGGAGTTACCGTTCATGAGTGGTTCAAATCCTCATTCTCTAGATCAACCGACTGAGAAATTAAGTCTATTTCAGCGCTATCTCACCCTTTGGGTCTTTCTGTGTATTTTAGTGGGAATTGTTCTAGGGAGGGGATTTCCGGGTATCGCTGTGGCACTGGATGCCATGAGTGTTTACCAAGTTTCGATTCCGATCGCCATCTGCTTGTTTTTCATGATGTACCCGATCATGGTGAAAATTGATTTTACCCAGATTGATCGGGCATTCCGTACTCCAAAACCCGTCCTGCTGACCCTGGTGGTCAACTGGATGATCAAGCCCTTCACTATGTTGGTGATTGCCCAATTTTTTCTGGGCTGGTTGTTCAAACCCCTGATTGCAGGCACCGAACTCATTCATGGACAAGAGATTTCACTGAGCACCTCTTACATAGCTGGAGCTATTTTGTTGGGGATTGCACCCTGCACAGCAATGGTATTGATGTGGGGGTATCTCTCCTTTGGCAACCAGGGGTTGACGCTGGTGATGGTGGCCGTGAATTCGTTGACCATGCTGTTTTTGTACGCACCTCTGGGTCGGCTGTTGTTGTCGGCTAGCAACTTATCAGTGCCCTGGGCCACGATTGTGCTGTCGGTCTTGATTTATGTGGGGTTGCCGTTGTTGTGTGGGGTCTATAGCCGCTACTGGATTTTGAAGCATAAGGGGCGGGATTGGTTTGAAACCCAGTTTTTGAAATACCTTGATCCAGTGGCGATTTCAGCGTTGCTGATTACTCTGATTTTGCTGTTTGCCTTTAAGGGTGAGTTGATTGTCAACAATCCACTGCATATTGTGCTGATTGCAGTGCCGTTGTTTATTCAAACCAATCTTATTTTCTGGATTGGCTATGTTGCGGCGCTAAAACTCAAGCTGTCCTATGAAGATGCGGCTCCTGCAGCGATGATTGGGGCCAGCAACCATTTTGAAGTGGCGATCGCCACCGCTGTCACGCTATTTGGCTTAAATTCGGGGGCTGCTCTGGCAACGGTTGTGGGCGTGTTAATCGAAGTGCCCGTGATGCTGATGCTAGTCGGCATTTGTAAACGCACCGCTTTCTGGTTTCCACGAGAGCCACAGAAAGCCAGCCTGCGCGATCCTCGCTGCCGCATTCCCGGCTAAAGCAAGATCTTGCATCCCCCACAGTTTGACGGTTTAGGAGACTTACGCTCATGCTCACTTCAACCAAAGCATCCAAGCTGAATGCTTCTAGTAACGTGGGGACTGTCGTTTCAGTCCGGGGGAGTGTCGTGGATGCCGCTTTCCCAGAGCGATTACCCAGTTATCTCAATCGGCTGAATGCAGGGGAGGATGGCAAGGTGATTGTGGAAGTGGTAGCTCATGTGAACGCAGAGATGGTGCGGGGAATTGCGCTGACCTCCACATCCGGGTTAGCGCGGGGAGCGCCCGTGATTGACCTGGGGCATTCCTTAGAAGTGCCCGTGGGGAGATCGCTATTGGGGCGGATGTTCAACGTGTTTGGCACCCCCATCGACAAGCGGGAACCACTGACGGAGGTGGCATGGCGATCGATTCATCAATCGGCGGTGCCGTTGATACAGCAGTCCACGCAATCGGAAATTTTGGAAACGGGCATCAAAGTGATTGATGTTTTGGCTCCGATCGAGCGGGGAGGCAAAGCCGGACTGTTTGGGGGGGCGGGGGTTGGCAAAACGGTGCTGATTACGGAAATGATTCACAACATGGTGAGTCAGCATCAGGGGATCAGCCTGTTTTGCGGTATTGGTGAGCGCAATCGCGAAGCGGAAGAACTCTACCGAGAAATGCAGTCGGCTGGTGTGTTAGACCAGACGGTGATGGTGTTTGGGCAGATGAACGAACCGCCCGGTGCCCGCTTCCGGGTGGGTCATGCCGCATTGACGATGGCGGAATATTTTCGGGATGACGCGCACCAGGATGTCTTGCTGCTGATTGACAATATTTTTCGGTTTATTCAGGCGGGACAGGAAGTGTCGGGCTTGATGGGGGAATTGCCGTCGCGGGTGGGCTATCAGCCGACATTGGCAACGGAATTGGCGGCATTACAGGAACGAATTACCAGCACCACCACGGGAGCGATTACCTCGGTGCAGGCGGTGTACGTGCCTGCGGATGACTTTACCGATCCGGCGGCGGTGCATACCTTTGGGCATCTTTCCGCTTCGATCGTACTCTCTCGCAAACGGGCCAGCGAAGGCTTTTATCCTGCCGTTGATCCTCTGCGATCAAGTTCAAAAATGTTAATGCCCGCGATCGCCGGAACTCGCCATTATGAAATTGCGCTGGCAGTACGACAAACCCTGGCGACTTACGAAGAACTCAAGGACATGATCGCCATGCTGGGAATGGCGGAACTCTCAGCCCGCGATCGCCAGATCGTCTACCGCGCCCGCCGTCTGGAACGATTTTTGACCCAGCCCTTCTTTGCCACTGAACAATTTACCAGCAAACCCGGTCGATTGGTAAGGCTGGAGGCCGCATTAGAGGGGTGCGATCGCATTCTCAACGATGACTTTTCAGACTATCCCGAAAGCGCCCTCTACATGATTGGCGACATCGAGGAGGCCACCCGATGATGCATCTCAAAGTTATGCAACCGATAAATGTATTGATCGACGAGCGGGTTACGAAAGTAACGGCTGAGGGAGAAGAGGGTTCTTTTTGTCTCTTGCCTCAGCATGTGGATTGGATTGCGGCATTAGTCCCTGGCATTTTGTCCTTCGAGTCAGAGACGGGGGAAGAAATCTTTTTGGCGATCGATGAAGGCATTCTGGTCAAGCAAGGAGCTATGGTCTGGGTTTCCGTCAGGAGTGCTGTGCGAGGGGTCGATCTCGAAACCCTACACCAAACCGTACAGCAACAGTTTCGCCAACTAGATGAGCAGGAAAGACAGGCACGCAGTACGCTAGCACGACTGGAAACTAGCTTTGTGCGCGAGTTTATGGAACTGGGAGGCTCCCATGAAATCACCTGATCCGTCAGAGCCAAAGCCATTGAATTCTCATCACACCAGGTTTGAACGGCAAGTGAGCCAAAAATCAAAGCGAAAAGTTCAGGCGCGGCAGGAGGGCGATCGCAGCATTTGGGCTGGGTTAGGCTTGTTTGGCATGGTGGGCTGGTCGGTGATGATTCCGACCCTGTTGGGCATTGCCCTCGGAATCTGGATTGATAAACACTTTCCCAGCCCTTATTCCTGGACGCTGATGTTGCTCTTTGTCGGTGTCGTGCTGGGCTGCTGGAATGCCTGGTACTGGATTCAGAAGGAGCAAAGACGATGATGCCTCTTAGAATGAGACAGAGCTAATCGGGTGAAATAAGATGACGCAATCTCTGGCAATTACCGATTATATTGACAGCCTTGCAGAAGTAGAGGCTCGGTTTGGATTGTCGTTCCGTCCAGATCCAGATTTTTTCACAGAATGGACAGGGGATCGACCTCCCTTGACGACCGCAGAACAGCAACGTCTCGATTTGATTAAACAACGCTATCTCTACCATCGACAGTTAAGGCATTTACTCGAAGGAGCCGTGAATTTCATTGTTATCGCGCCCTTGCTGGAACTGGCAGGCTTTTATGATCCTCCCTTCCGCTTGCGCTCAGAAGCCTCAATCCAAATTGAAATTGCCGATGAGGAGGACAAACTCTATCAAGGACGAATTGATAGTTTGATTGTGCAAGAGCGTCTTTGGATTGTTTTGGTAGAAGCGAAACGAACCTTCTTCAGCATTGATGTGGCTCTGCCCCAAGCCTTGGCGTATATGTTCGCCAATCCCAGTCCAGAATTGTCAACGTTTGGGCTGGTGAGTAATGGTGCATATTCTATGTTTGTGAAACTGCAAAATCAACAATACGGTTTTTCAGAAGACTTTTCTTTAAATCGACAACGCAATAAACTTCATGATGTTTTACAGATTTTAAATCGGTTGAAAATCATGATCTAAATTGCAATTTTCTTGTTTATGGAGCACCCCTATGAATCTTTTGTTCTATACCCTATTACCTGATTTATTTGTATTTCCTCTCGGCTTTGTTTTAGGCATCTTTTATTTCAGTTGTTTGTGGTTCACGGTGCAATACTTGACGCGCACTCAACATCCCGTTTTGCTAATGGTCGGCAGCGGAATAACCCGACTGAGTGTGGCACTGCTGGCTTTTTATTTCATCGTCGGGGGGCACTGGGAACGGTTAATCATTGCGCTTTTGGGATTTTTATTAGCCCGAACTCTGCTCATTGTTCGCTGGCGACCCCATTCCTCTTTTAGCGATCTGATTTTGGAGGATTGAGATGGAAGTCAGCCCTGACCAGATTGTGATTGATGCGCGATCGCCACTTATCCTCAATGCCACGCTTCTCTTCACCTGGATCACGATGGGATTGCTGGTGGGGCTATCAGGCTGGGTGACACGGCAATTATCGGTTCGTCCTCAACTCCCTCCCTGGCAAAACGGGTTAGAAATGGTCGTGGATGGCATTTGCAACCAAATTCGAGAGATTACCCAGCACGATCCAGAACCCTATTTATCCTTTGTCGGAACCCTGTTTCTTTTCATTGTCACCTGCAATTTGCTAACGGTGATTCCTGGCTATCATGCCCCCACAGGTTCTCTTTCAACAACGGTAGCCTTGGCGCTTTGCGTCTTTGTCGCGGTGCCGATTTTTGGCATTCGTCAGCAGGGGTTAGGACGCTACTTCAAGAGTTACCTGGAACCCACACCGATCATGCTGCCCTTTCAGATTATTGGGGAATTTTCGCGCACATTAGCCTTAGCGATGCGACTGTTTGGCAACATTATGAGCGGCAATTTATTAGCAGCCATTTTGCTATCGATCGTGCCGCTGTTTGTCCCGATCGTCATGCAATTGTTGGGGCTCGTCTTTGGTGTGATTCAAGCCTATGTTTTTTCAGTGCTGGCCCTGGTGTACATCGCTTCCGCCAGTAGTGTGCAACAAAAAAATCATCATGTTTTTACACAGGAGAATGGGAATGAGTGATTTAGCGATGATTGGTGCAGTCTCTATGGTGACTGCCGGTCTCACAATTGCCATTGGTTCGATTGGGCCAGCCTTTGGCGAAGGTTGGGCGGTGGCGCGAGCACTGGGGGCGATCGCCCAACAACCGGATAAGGCCAATGTCATTACTCGCACTTTATTTGTCGGGTTAGCAATGGTGGAATCGACTGCGATTTATTGCTTAGTTGTATCGATGATTTTGCTGTTTGTGAATCCCTTCTGGAATCATTTCTTAGGAAACTAACGTGTTAATTAATTGGTTTACCGTCTTTGCCCAGGTGTTTAATTTTTTGATTCTGGTGGCACTGCTGCGGTGGTTTCTCTATCAACCAATTCTTAAGGTGATGCAGAAACGTCAAACGCTGATTGCCGAGCGGTGGCAGGAAGCAGAACGCTTGCAGGCAGAGGCACAACAAACCCTGGCAACCTATCAGCACCAGCAGCAAGAGCTACACCAGCAGCAAGCGACCTGGCTGGCAGAGGCACGTCTCGCGGCAGATCAGGAACGGCAACGGTTGTTGGCACAGGTGCGACAGGCGATCGCTGAACAACGCGCGGCATGGCAGACAGAGTTGCATCAGGAACAGACGGCATTTCTGCGAACTCTGCGCCAAAACGTGATTCATCAAACCTATGCGATCGCCCGTCAAGCATTGAAAGATCTGGCAAATGCAGATTTAGAAGCGCAACTGGTGCAGGTCTTTTGCGATCGCCTCCGCCAGCTAGAGACACCCCAACATCAGGCGATCGCCCAGGCGCTCTCGCAAACAAATCAACCCATCCTGATCCAGAGCAGTTTTGAACTTCCCTTGGCTCTACGTCAGCAAGTTACCGAGGCTCTTCGCACTCAGTTCGAGATCGCGCAACCGATTGAATTTGTCACCACATCTGACCTGTTCTGCGGCATAGAAATCAAACTCGCAGGACAGGAAATTGTGTGGAGTTTCGACACCTACTTGCAAACCCTAGAACAACGGCTATCCAACGCCTTAACCCAGGAAGAAACATCGCACCATGAACCCCATTTCTCAGCAGGTGCAGGCTGCTTGCTCTGATGCCTGTGACCTGATTGCTCAAGTTCTCAGCCACCACCTGGCAAGTCTGACCATCCGTGAGACAGGTGTGGTTCAATCGGTCAGACCAGGAATTGCTCGTGTTACGGGTTTACCTGGAGTGCAAGCGGATGAACTGGTGTGCTTTCCGAGAGCAGGCATTGGTTCTGGTGGCTCACCCCTGTTAGGCATTGCCTTTAACCTTGACCCAGAGGAGGTTGGGGTGATTTTGCTGGGAGACAGTCAATACCTGCAAGCGGGCGATGAAGTTTACCGCACTGGACGAGTCATGGATGTCCCCGTAGGAGAAGCCCTGCTGGGGCGCGTTGTCACCGTCATGGGGCAACCGCTAGATGGTCGAGGTGTCCTCGATATGGCAGAGCGCCGTCCGGTGGAGCGGGAAGCCCCCGCCATTCTAGATCGCGCTCCCGTCACGGTACCACTGCAAACGGGACTCAAGGTCGTGGATGCTCTGATTCCCATTGGTCGGGGACAGCGCGAATTGATTATCGGCGATCGCCAAACCGGGAAAACGGCGATCGCCATCGACACCATCCTCAACCAGAAAGATCAGGATGTCATTTGCGTGTATTGTGCGATCGGGCAACGCTCAGCGGCGATCGCCAAAGTCATTGCCACACTGCGAGAACAGGGCGCAATGGACTACACCATTGTGGTCGTTGCCGCTGGACAAGATCCGCTGGGACTGCAATACCTCACCCCCTATGGTGCGACCACAATGGCAGAGTACTTCATGGAACAAGGGCGCGATGTGCTGATTGTCTACGACGACCTCACCCACCATGCCCGCACCTACCGCGAACTCTCGCTGCTGCTGCGTCGCCCGCCCGGTCGTGAAGCCTATCCCGGTGATATTTTCTACCTCCACTCTCGCTTATTGGAACGCGCCACTCACCTGTGTTCTGACCTGGGAGGTGGGTCTCTGACGGCACTGCCGATTATCGAAACCCAGGCCCAGAACATGTCCGCCTATATTCCGACCAATTTGATTTCGATCACCGATGGACAGATCTATCTCTCGCCGGATCTGTTTCAGAAGAGTATTTTTCCAGCGATTGACGTGGGGAAGTCGGTTTCGCGGGTGGGCGGCAAAACCCAACTCCCGGCTTACCATGCGGTTGCGGGCGATCTGCGCCTCTCCTATGCCCAATTTCAAGAAGTCGAAGTCTTTGCCCGCTTTGGCACCCAGCTTGATGAGCAAACTCAGCAGACCCTCGATCGCGGTCGCCGGATTCGGGAAGTGCTAAAACAACCGCAATCCCAACTCCTGGCGACTCCAGAACAGATCGCCATCCTCTTTGCCGTTACCAGTGGGCTATTTGATGCTGTTCCCATTGAACACCTGAACGAAGTAGAACACCGTATTGCTCAGACCATGACTCAGCAATTGCCGGAGGTGTGCGATCGCATCCGCAGCGGCAGTCTGTTGACCCAGGGCGATCGCGATACCCTCATGCACACGCTCTCAAAGACGATGCTCACCCTGGAAATCTCAACGAACACCCCGTCCTAAATGCCACCCCCTCCCCATGCAAACCCTTGAAACCCTCCAAACCCAAATCCACAGTATTGAAGAGTTACGCGCTGTCGTCAGAACGATGAAAGCCCTATCAATGGTACACATTTGTCAGTATGAACAAGCGAGAGCATCACTCACGGACTACAACCACACCCTTGAGCTGGGACTGCAAGCCCTGCTCCATCACCGCCATTTTTCTGAAACCCAGATAAGTCTCCCCCTCACTACGCCGCCCAAACATCATGGATTAGTTGGAATCATCTTATTTGGCTCCGATCATGGCTTGTGCGGGTCGTTTAACGAGCAACTCGTTACCGATGCGCTGGAGCAGCTTCAGCACCGTCAAATTTCGCGCGATCGCCGTCTGGTAGCCACCGTTGGAACACGGCTGATCCCTCACCTGGAAACAGCATACCAGCCAATCCAAACAACCTTTTCTCTACCCAGTTCCCCCGCAGGCAGTCTTCAGTTAATCCAAAACCTGTTGTTGACCATTGAGCAGTGGTGCTTTCGCCAGCACTCCGCCCTGATCACATCAACATCCAGTGAAATGATGGAAATTCCCCATCCATCCGTGGAACATATTCTCTTATTTTACAACCAACATCTGTCCACAACTGCCTATCAACCAGTCAGTCTGCAACTTTTACCGCTCGATCGCTCCTGGCTTCACCAACTCGAACAACGTCCCTGGAACTCGGCTGCACAACCCAGCTTGAGCATGAATTGGGAGCCATTATTTTCCCGGTTGATTCGTCAGTATTTATTTATTTCACTGTATCGAGCCACTGTTGAATCGTTAGCCAGTGAAAACGTCGCCCGACTTGCAGCGATGCAAGCAGCTGAAAAAAACATTGAAGAACGTCTGACAGATCTCAATGCTGAATATCGTCAGCAACGCCAAAATGCGATTACAGGAGAATTACTCGATATCGTGTCTGGATTTGAGGCTCTTAAAACGTCTCACTGACTTTTCTATCCCTCTTCCATCATTTAAGCAGAGTTAAATAGGATACGCCGCAGGAGCAGTTTGTGAATGATAGGGCAGTAAAACTGGTGCATTCGCTCAATCAATTGGGCGAATCCTTGCTCCAAAGTGGGAATGAAAAACACAGTTAACCACTGTTTGAGGTGATTAAAGGCAATCCACGGTTCAATTACCAAACGTAAATTGTTGAGCAGATTTTTCCACCTACGTTGGTTGTCCCACCAAGGATGCTGCCTGAAGACTTGCTCAGATAAAGGACACTCAGAATTGAATGCATCGGCAAACAAACTGACCATGGTAAACGCACTCATGACAATCTCCCACCAGCGCTCATTCTGCTTGTAGTTCGTCACACGGAAATCAGCCCAACCCAAAGCATCCTTGCTTTGCTTGAGGCCATATTCCACCCAAGTCTGATCGCCATACGCATCACCCATTTCATCGAGCTTGATGGCGGGCGCATTGCTCATCACAAACACGGTTGAATTGTCCGGTAAGGTGACTGGGTCAGGGGTCAACTCCCAGTAACGCACACTGCCACGAGTGCCGTAGATCATCTCGCGCCGATAGCGCACTTCGGTTTCTCCGGTGCTGAAGGGGCGGATGAACTTCTCCCAGGGCTCGGCCGTGACCTCCTGGTCTTGCGGCAACCAGACCCCGTGATTTGAGCGAATCGCCACAATCTAAGGCAACTTGAGCGAAACCAGCGTTGAAATGAAGTTACAGTTACTCTCACCATACAAACTATCCGCTAACACCAGCTCTAACTGGAATCCCATTGCCATCAACTCACGGATCATCGTGGCCGCAATTTGCGGTTTCGTCTGGTAAACCTCTCCAGGCTTGAGCCATTCTTTCGGCTTGTACACCTCAAAGCCCAACGGTAAAATCATGCCCTTGAATCACCCGTAAGCGGTGATGACCACACTGCCATTTTCTCGTTTGCCGACATTGCCAATGTATTGGCGTTTCACATAATCCGTACGGTTTCCCTTTTTGCAATCTCCGGTCTCATCAATTCATAGGGTCACTGCTTGTTTCTGCGTCAATTCCAATATTAGATTTAAGCGACGCTGCCGCAGGCGACTCACTGACCAGGGAGACTCCGTCAACACGTTATGCAAGCCTTGTTCATGGTCTAATCCCACGGCTTTGGCAATGGCTGGCAACGTCTTGCGTTTGAGTTCTAAAATCATCCCGATAGGCAGATATTTGAATGCTTTAAAGCTCCGCACCTCGGGAAATAAGTCGGCATACAGTTCACAGTACTCATCGACGAATCGGAGCGTTGGACGAGCTTCTCGTGGCGTAACCATATCCTTCAGCTTGGCATCAGGAACATAACTCTATTTTAATTATTTCTCCCTAGAAGGATGGAAGAGGGCTATGCAACGAAAGAATCGAGACTGTAGCGTTCTGAGATAGCTGGAAAATCACTAAATGTCCCTTTTTCGCTTTAATCTTTGCCAACCCCCAATAAACTATGGCAAAACAGCTGAGGGTAAGCATCAGATTGGCATTACCCTTCAGCTGGTGTTAAGTAAGGGGGTGTCAATAACTTGAGGATGAAAGGGGCAGGGGTCATTCGTCTTTTGTCTTTCATAAACAGCAATATTCCAATGACAAAGGACGATTGATGAATGACACTCCGATGTAATAGTTAATTGGGCCTACCTACTTAAGCGCTTAAAAATGATTCGCAACGGTATCAGAAACGTTGCCATATCCCACATTCATCTAGATTCAACCTCAACTATCGATTTGGTTGGCTTTTGCACACTCTGTTTCCTCTCCACCTGCAATACGGGTCGCTGGATCTACCAATGCCTCGCTTGCCTGCCGGAAGGATGCGATCGACACTAAGCCGTTTGATGTAGCATCCCACAGCAGAAATTGGGAACAGCCCAACAAATTGCCAATTCGAAGGGTCTTAACCCCCGAGAGCAAATGACTATTTTTACGATGGCAAGCGGCGAGATGGTAGTTGGGAATTCTTTCGGAAAGATGGTGGATATTGTGATAGCCGATGTCTGCGGTAAACCACCTGAGAGCGATTGGCAGTTCTAAATAGCTGCTGCCTTCAATGGCTCCCAAAACGTAGTTCCAGCCTGCTGTTTTATGAGCATAAGTTCCTTCAAAGATATGCTGGACAAAAAAGATCCAGATGAAAATTGTTGCAGAACAACTGAGCGTAATCGAGTAAATACTCCAAAACAGCCCAACTCCCCATAGATGGCTTAGAAAAATCCAGCCACCAACCACACAAATACTGTTAAACAGTAGATCCCAAAATTCAGTAGCTGACTGCCAGTGCTTTGACTGGTGGGTAGATATTGTCTGCACTAAGTTAAACTTTGCCCCCTGTTTCAAATCACGAAATACATGATGAATGAAATCATAAATTCCCATGATTAAAATCAGCCTCGGTTTGATAACCAGGTAGAAAAATCCGCCCGGAATCCCCATAAGTGGATGTCGCAAGACTTCATACAGCCTTTGATTCAATGAATCGAGTTGAGAAAATTCCTCGGTTGATAAGAAGTCTGCGACGCCGCGATATCGCTCCCAGTCACCATTGGTTTTGTGATGGTAGGCATGATCTCTTGACCAGCCATACTGAGGCATTGCGTTGATCACACCCAGCAGGAACCCAATGATCCGGTTCATTCGTTTTGATCGAAAAAGAGAAGAGTGTCCGCAATCATGCATCAACGAAAAACAGCGCAGTGAGAAGAGAATCAGCAGCGCAATGATCGGAGGCAGAAGCCATAGTGAAATTGATACTGCTTGCACAGCTGCAATCCATAAAAGAACATAAGGCACCACTGTATTGAGGATTTGATACGTTGCCCGCAGGTTGCTGCTCTTGATGTATGGGGTTAAGACAAAGTCAGCCTTTTTGGGTGTATCCACTGGTTTTAGTTGATGAGAAGATTCATGTTTAACAGAGGGATGAACCGCTGTCGGGATCTGTCCAAAGCGATTTAGGTAGTACTTGAGCATAATAGGTCGCGATTCAGTCATACATTAGGATTAGGGAATACTTGAGTTGTCAACCAGCCGTTTGTGCATTGCACAATTTCCTTCTGCAATACACAAACGGCTGGTTGGATTTCTCCCAGGTTTTACAAACATGCTCGTAGGATTGAGGCGGCGTAATTGGAAGATTTCTCAGGTAAAAAACGGGTTCTGCCGCAAAAGTATACGCCGACAGATAAAGAGGTCGAAGGGATAAGGTCAAGCAGCAACTCCAAAAATCTTTTCGATGAACATTACCTGAAATACAGGATCCTTTTGTGCAACACCCTGAACTTGACCTTGACAAGTCACACTTATCGCTGCACGTCCTTGCAATGCATGTCTAGCGATGTGAAATGACTGAAATCCTACCACCAGCTTGACAATGCACTTAACGCGGCGGTGTTCTTGCTCAATGATATTGTTCAAACACTTGGCTTGCCTTAGTTTGATTTCTGTTTCCAAGGTTTCATCGGCCTTCAAGGCTACCATCGTGGCTGGATTAGCGGTATTTTCATCTACATTGATGCCCCATTAGGTCTGCGGACGCTGGGCTTTGAGAACTTTCCGGAAAAACCGTACCGTTGATTTACCATTTTATTTGAAAATTAGAGTGCAGTATAGCATGATTTCCAACAGAATTGACCGCTCGACCCAGATATTACCAGCAATTCTCAGTATGGCAAAAGGGTGTTCAAGTCCTGGGAATGTCGGTATTGGAATGACATCTGAGAGAGCCAAAACCGTTAAAAGAACGGGGGTTGTTTGACACAATAGTCAGTTCTTTTCGCCAGCGATTGTCCTCGCTACCAGACAAACGCACTGGCAAAAATACCCGCTATAGGATGGAAGATGCAGCCTTGAACACGTTTAGCATGTTCTTCACCCACCCCTTCATTTCTGGCCTATCAACGCATGATAACACGCAGCAAGGGCAACAGTAATGCCCAAAGCCTGTTTGGTGTCCATCAGATCCCAAGCGACAACCAAATCCGGGGCCCGTTAGATCCCGTAGCACCTGAACACGTTTTTCCTGTGTTTGAGGAAATCTCGCAGGTGTTGGAACAGCAGGGGCAGTTAGAGGGCTTTCGCTCAGTGACGGCCCCCCTTATTGCTTGCCATCGATGGCACCAAGTACTTCAGGTCGAGCCAAATCCACTGCTCGAACGATTCAACGCAGACGATAAAGTCGGGGGAGACTCCCTACTTCCATAGCGTCATCACGCCAGTCATTGTCGCTCCGGGGCAAGCTCACGTCATTCCGTTGGTGCCAGAGTTTATCGTGCTCAAGATGGTCATGACAAACAGGATTGTGAGAATGCTGCCGCAAAACGCTGGTTGGCGCAGCAGGATCCCCGCTTGAGTGCCTTGAACGTGACTGTTTTAGGTAACGACCTCTATTGCCACCAGCCCTTCTGCCAGAAGCTTTTAGAGCAACAATTCAACTTCATCCTGGTGTGTCGTCCGGAATCTCATACCACCCTCTATGAACATCTGGAAGGCATTGATCTGCCAAGCGTCACCACAAAGCGGTGGACTGGATTCCGTAGGGAGCAACGGTTATCAGGTGCGTAACTGGAGGCGTCAACTGCAACTGCAATTGGTAGACCGCTATGGAATTGAGGTGATGGTTTGCCATTATCCATCCAATGCTTCTAAGTGGAATCCCATTGAGCATCGTTTGTTCAGTTTTATTTCGCTCAATTGGGCAGGCAAACCGTTACGTTCTCTCAAGCGGATGGCGGCTCTGATTCGAGGCACAACAACTGAAACCGGGTTAACGGTCAAAGCCGCCCAATTGAAAGGACGTTACCCCACCCAAGTCAAACTCTCAGATGAGGAAATGGCGATGATCAATCTCACCCATCGCAAGATTTGTCCGCAATGGAATTATACGCTTCATCCTCGAACTCAAATTCTCGAAAAGGCATGAACTTATTTATTTAGGGCCTACTGAAGAAACGCCAAAGACTGACTGAGCCCAGTTTTCAAGCAGGATCAAGTCTGCTAAAGTGCAAGGGAAAAGCGCCAAACCCCTGAAAAACCTTGCACGAGTTTGCCGATGTATCGC
>Ga0209172_10005917_pt1 | contig 14230 bp, 9 predicted proteins | sample LarsenN4metaG_FD_184113 | JGI IMG/M metagenome (GOLD analysis project Ga0209172, IMG submission 184113) | Hot spring sediment bacterial and archeal communities from British Columbia, Canada, to study Microbial Dark Matter (Phase II) - Larsen... ... | reverse complement strand
GGAGGACACGCTGATGCCCTGGCGGGACGGGAACAACTAACGGGTGGCTGTAGAGGCACAGCCCACGTCGAACCAGTGGAAGTGACGAGGGGGGAGGCTGCCCTCCGCCATCGGGCGGCGGAGGGCAGCTCAGTCCCCTTCCCCGCTATCCGCCTGCCAGTTGCGGGTCGGGGCGTACGGTGAGCGTTTTGGTGACCACCTTGTCGCCGACCTTGACTCGAACCGCGTAGGTCCCCGGCTCAACGGTGCCGCCGCGACCCTGGACACCTCCTCGGCCGCCGCCCGGGCCCCCGGGACCTCCGGGCCCACCGGGGCCCCCCGGCCCTCCGCTCCTTCGGAAGTTCCAGTACGCGACATTGACGCCCGCGTTGCCCGGTGCGTTCGCGATGGTCGCTATGACCTCGCCGGCAGCGTCGAGGATCTCGACGGTTGCATCCGCTTCGGCGCTGAGGTAGTACATGACTCTCGCGCCCATCGGCGGGTTGTCGCCGAAGTACCACCCGTCGCCGTCGCCATAGCCGCCGCTGCCGTTCGGAATCCACTGATAGGCCTCAACGGTGTCGGCGAGGACGACCGCCTCGCTCATGTTTTGGGCATTCAGCGCTTGTAAGCCCTCGATCGGAGCGATGAAGATTCCTCGCCCGTGTGTGCCGAGGATGATCTCGCGCTCACGGGGATGAATCTCGATGTCGTGAACTGCGACGGTAGGCAGGTTTGTGCTCCACCGCGTCCACTTCTGCCCGCGGTCGAACGACACGTACAGCCCGAACTCGGTGCCGACGAACAGCAGGTTCTCGTTGGTCGGGTCCTCCTTGATCACGTACACCGACTCGTCCTGAGGAAGGTTAGCCGAGATGCTCGTCCAGGTCTTGCCGAGGTCTTCCGTAACGAACACGTAGGGCTTGTAGTCGCCTGTGCGGTGCCCGTCGAACGTTACGTAGCAGCGGTCCCGCTCGTGCGCGCTCGCGTGCACGCGACTCACCCATGTGTTGGCGGGAACGCCTGGGAAGTTCGCGGTTACGTTTGTCCACTCGTGGCCGCCGTTCTCGGAAACGTGCACCAGCCCGTCATCGGTGCCCACCCAGACGAGGTCGGCGACGACGGGCGACTCGCTGATCGTGATGATCGTGCAGTGCGTCTCCGCTCCGGTGCGTTCGGGCGTCAGCCCTTCCATGGGCTTCTGCTTTTCGGGGTCGTTGGTGGTGAGGTCTGGGCTTACCTGCTTCCAGTTCCGCCCCTGGTCAATCGTCTTCCACAGCACGTTCCCGCCGAACCAGATGATCTTGGGGTTGTGGGGACTCATGACGATGGGTGACGACCAGTTGTAGCGCATGCCTTGTGCGCGTGGGCGGATGTTCGCGACCTCGCCGGTCCGCTTGTTTCTTCGTCCTATGTTGCCGCCCTGGCTCTCGCTGAAGATGGTCACGTTGTCGGTGGGGTCGACTTGGACGTGGAAGCCGTCGCCGCCTCCGACTCGATACCATTCCCAGTTTCCGATGCCGCGGCTCCTCGATATGGAAGGCGCGCCCCAGCTGCCGTTGTCCTGAAGGCCGCCGTACACGTGATACGGCACGGCCATGTCGTACGTCACGTCGTAGAACTGCGACAGCGGCAGGTCTTCCATGAACAGGAAGGTCTTCGCGCCATCGAACGACACGGCGACGCCGCCGTCGGAGCCGGTGATGACGTGGTTCGAGTTGCTGGGGTTGATCCAAACGGCGTGGAAGTCAACGTGGATGCCGAGCCGCAGCCCGCTCCACGTTGCGCCTCCGTCCGTAGACTCCATCAGGTTGGTCGAGACGGCGAACAGATGCTTGTCATCATTCGGGTCAACGACGATCTCGTGGTAGTAGAACGGGCGAGTGTTGAAAGTTCCCATTCGCTTCCACGTCGCCCCGGAATCCTCGCTCCGATAGACACCGTTTTGATCGTTCTGGGTTCCCCGCCCCTCTGCCTCGATGATCGCGTAGACAATACGAGGGTTATCGGGGAATACAGTAAGTCCTATCTTTCCGGTCTGTCCCGTCGGCAATCCCTTGGTTAACCTCGTCCATCGCTCGCCGCCATCGGTGCTTTTGAAGATGCCGCCGTTCGGGCCACCGCTGCGGAAGGTCCACGGATATCGCCGGCGCTCGTACATCCCCGCGTAGAGCACATTGGGATTGTCCGGGTCAATGATGATATCGCTCGCTCCGGTGTTCTCGTCCGTGTAGAGAACCTTGCGCCAGGTCCTGCCCCCGTCGGTGGTCTTGTACACCCCGCGGTGCTCGCTCGCGCTCCAGAGGGGCCCGATGGCTGCGACCCAAGCGATGTTGGGGTCGCGGGGATGGGTAACGATGCGCGCGATCTGCTGCGTTTCCTTCAGACCGACGTGCTCCCACGTTTGCCCCGCATCCTTGGACAGATACGCTCCCCTTCCCCACGCGACGCTGTTGCGGTTGTTCGGCTCGCCCGAGCCGACCCAGACGATGTCGGGATTGGCAGCGGAGAGCGTTACGTCGCCCATCGAGGCCGAGTCCAACTCATCCGTCATGGGCGACCAGGAGACGCCGCCGTTCGTCGTCTTCCAAATTCCACCGGAGGCGGAAGCGACGTAGATGACCGCCGTGTTCCGCGGGTCTACGTCTATGTCGCTGATGCGCCCGCTCATCACGGCAGGCCCGATGGAGCGGAATCTGACTCCTCTTAGGATCTCCTCGGTGCTCGCCTGAGCCTGAGCAAACGATGCGAAAAGGGCCGCCACTGCGCAAGTGGTAGCCCAAAAGGTGAGAACCCTGGTTCCTTGTTTCATGTGCATGTCCCCTTCGATGTTAGCGGGCTAGCCCGACCCGGCGCCACGGATTGCGGCTCCCCTCGGTAGCCCTCCTTTCCTTTTACCCAGCCCAGCCCGGTAAAGATTCCCGCCTCGGGTACTATTCGCCCTGCAGGGGTCGGGATGTATGAGCATCGAGGATAGAGGGGCGGCGCTTGCCGTCATCCGGGTGGAACCGGCGCTTCGCCGCCGGCTGGAGCGGCTCGGCACCCACTTTGGACGCGCTACCCTACACGCGTTCGACTCTCTGGGCGAGTTTGCCGCCAGCTCCGTTTCGCCTGATGTTGTCATCTTCGATGCTGAGCGAATCGGGTCTGAGGCGTTCACCGTTCCGAGTTGTGGCGTGAACGGGCGCCTTACACCGGTCGTCGCCCTCGTGTCGTCGCTGGAATCCGCAAACGCGCAGGAGTGTGCCGAGGCGGGCGCGCACGAGGTCTTCTCGTATGATCAGGTGGGCGTACCTCTCGCGCACCGCCTCCGGTCGTTGCTGGATGCGCGAGCGTTGCTTGCTTCGTTGCGGAACGGCGTGGAGCCCTCGACACTGCCGAAGCGCATGCGCGCCCTCGCGACGACGGCTGAGTCCGTTGAGGATCGATCCGGGGGGCACACCGCGCGTGTTGCCGCTCTGTCGTCCGACATCGCGCGTCGCTTGGGGGCAGACAGCCGCATGGTCGAGCGGATCAGGCTCGCTGCGCTGCTGCACGACGTTGGGAAACTCACCATCCCCTCGATGATTCTGAAGAAACCGGCGCGACTGAACAAATGGGAGTTTGCCGTGGTTCAGAGGCACACGACGGACGGCGCAGCGATGCTCGGCGAACCGGTCCACGATGCGCTCATGACGGCGCGTACCATCGCCGAGACGCACCACGAGCGATGGGACGGCGCGGGCTACCCGGATGGCTTGTCGGGAGACTCAATTCCGCTCGAAGGCCGCATCGTCGCCGTTGCCGACGTCTTCGACGCGCTGACTTCGGATCGAGCGTACAAGCCGGCGTGGCAAGTCGCCGACGCGCTCGCCGAGATCGAGAGCGGCGCGGGCACTCAGTTTGACCCCGACGTCGTTCACGCGCTGACCACGGTGTCGAAGGAACCGGGCTTCGGCCGCGCTGCCGCGAATCGCTGAGCGCAGCGCGCTCCCGGGACAAAGGCCTTAGTAACAGACAGTCGTCACGGGTGACAGAAGCAGGGTCGTCAGCGTCAGCCAAAACAACCACCAGGCGCGACGCGCAAGGCCTGCAGCGCCCAGCCAGTCCGTTGCATTCGTAAGCGGGAAGAGACCGGCAAGGCACCAGAACGATACAGATTGCGCTGTATGCGCCGCAAGCAACGGGTAGAGGGTCTGTGCACCCGGAACCAGGGAAAAGACGGCCAAAGCAAAAAGGGCGCACAGGAGCGCCGCCAGCCCAACTTCACAGGCGAAATGCCCGACGAGGTACGCGGCGCCGGTGGGGTCTCGCGTCGGTGCCGCGGGTCGAAGCCGGATTCGCGGCGAGAGCACCTTCATAGTGTATCGCAACTCGCGCCAACAGTGATGCGGGCTATGGACCGGAGCGCCGCGCGCTAAGCGCGACCCGAGACTGGTATAGCCGCAGGTAATACGTCGGCGTTCGACAGCGTCGTCCAACGGCCCCGGTCCAACCGTTCGACGATGGCACGAGACGCAAAAGTTCGGTTTTTCTGCTATCCAGCCGGAACGGGCAGCCCGCCTTCGGCGCCCACGGCGAACTCGTGGTCGTCCTTGTTGATCTTCTCCAACCGGTGCTCGGTGGCTGCGCCGGCCGGAATCGCTCCCTGCCAGACGGGGCTGGTGGTCTCGCGCCAATAGACGACATAGTTCACGCCTTCATCTCCCTCCCAGGTGAGCCGCGTATCGTGGCTCTGGCGGCGGTCAATGCGCACGTTGCGCGGTTGCGCGCCGGCATTGGCGAGATCCGCCATCGCCACCAGATTCATCCGCGTTACGTTGGCGAGGTACTCGAAGTCCATGAACTCGGGCAGGTCCTCCTCGGTGTGCTGCCGCGTGTACTCTTCATGCACCTCGATGAAGCGCACCGCCGGAAAGCCCGCGTTTGCGAACGGCGTATGGTCTCCACCGCGGCCGAAGCGGTCACGCCTGAAGACAAGCTTGACGCCGAACCAGTCAGACTGCTCGCGGCTTTGCATCGGGCCGAGCCGCACGCCGCTGTGGGGGACCTTCTCCCGTGTTACCCACTCGATGAATCGCGCTAGTTCCCTGCTTTGGTGCTCCTCGCTCTCTTCGCTGAACACGCGCACGCGCGTCGGGTCGGACTGGCCGTTCTTGTTCGCAGAGGAGCCGACCGTGTCGTTGTTCAGCATCGCGTCAATCTTCCAGCCTTCCTCCTTCGCGCGTTGCGCAAGCGCCGTCGCGCCGAGCAGTCCCTGCTCTTCGCCGGTGAACCCAACGAACACGAGCGTGTGCTTCCACTTCTTGCGGCTCATGACGCGCGCCAGTTCGAGCGCAAGAGCGACCCCGGAAGCGTCATCGTTCGCTCCTGGCGCTCTCACGGAGAGCGGGTCGCCCTGAAGGTTCAGCGAGTCGAGGTGCCCGCCGACGAGGATGACGCGATCGCTCTCGCCCTTGAGGGTCGCGACGACCTGCACTACATCCTTCGTCTCGGGTACGCGCCGGCTCTGCTGAATCGTGTACCGCATCAGCTCCACTTCGACGCCGGGAATGGCGCGGAACTGCCCTGCGAGCCACTCTGCCGCCTCGGTCAGTTGCGGCGAGTTGGTGTTCCGAGTGTGGAACGAGGCGAGCCGCTCGACGGTCGCCTTGAGGCGCTCAGGGCTGACCAGCGCGACCAGGTCGGCGTGCTCGTATTGAATCGTAACCGCCATCAGGAGGGCAAGCATACCGGTACGATACCCGCTGGCGTGCGCTACGGGCAGTCGCCCGTCTGCCGCAAGAACAAGGCGTGGTACACCCCATTGGGAACAAGGAACATCTTGCTGGGGTTGATGTTCCATTGACAGCTGCCGTCCAGCTTCCTGTTGTAGCCGAGCATCGCGTTGATCGGCGAGGCGATCCCCCGGCGCACCCCAAGGTCGCGCTGCAGCCGCTGCAGTTCGCCGGCATCCAGCATCAGCAGTTTCGTCATCTGCACCGTGTTCCATGCAGGCGCAAACTTTTGATAGTCGAACGTGTCGTTCTTCCGCCCTTGAATCTTCAACACGTTTCTGTTGAAGTCGTCCAGGCTGATGCGTATGCCTCGATTGGGCTCACCGGGTGGGCTGTTCGGGCCAACGATCGCCGGCCAAACGTTCTCCGGATCGCTGAGCCAACTCTTCAGCTCGTCGAGGGCGACGCCGAACGCCTTCTTGACCAGGTAGTCCAACAAGCCGTCGCGCATCACCTGGATCGCCTCTCTGACGACCTGCGGCAGCAGCCCGTTCAAGAAGTCGGCGATGAAGAGTGCAACGCCGATGATGTCCGGGACGCCCGACATGCTCAAGAGGTGGTCCCGTACGTACGCGGTGGCAACCTCCCTCGCGCGGTCAACGTTCACTTTTCGATCAGGGCTGAAGAACAGGGCGAGCGCGATCTCGTGGCTCACTGCCGGCAACGCCTGGAGACCCTCGTCAATGTCTCGAACCCAGAACTCCTGATACGTGATCCAGCCGGGGTAGCGGAGACTGTAGAGCCATTGATCCCGAACAGGAAGGCTGTAGTACCAGTTGATGTTCGCTTGCAGCGCATATCGAATGTCCGAGTAGATGCGCGGGATCGAGAACATCGAGTGCTCGGGGTCCTTCAGCAGGACGGTGTCGAGGTACGAGCCGGGCCTCGCGTCTATCATCGTGTCGTAGATGAACCGCTCGACGCCATCAATGCTGACCGCCATTCGCAGTACCCTCTCGACGCCTGGTGCGCGGCGGTCACAGTAACCCTCAATGACGAGGTGCTTCGCCGCATTGATGCCGAGGTTGAAGTCCCCGCCCGTGTACGCGTTCACAAAGGAGTGCGCAAACATGTCGCCCGCAGCATGCGTCAGGAAGCCCGTCACGAACGCGACGATCTTCAGCCGTGTCGCTTGGTCATATCGCCCGGCCCTGCTCTGTTTGTAAAGGTATGCAAGCCACGCGTCGGACCCACCGCGCGCGTTCGAGTCGGTGTGGGCGACTTGCTGGCCCGTCAACATGTCGGGATAGCCATCCGGCCCGATGACGCCCGCTCGATAACGCGACGGATACTGCGTCAAAGCGGCGAACACCAGTGGGTCGACCCGGTATGTGCCAAGAAGGGTCGCCTTCTCGGCAGAGTCCGGGAAGTTGTCGAGTACGTAGATCGCCAACCGCCCGTCACCGCGTCGCACCAACTCGTCAACGACGATCTGTGCCAGCGCGATATGCGTCGTAGGCTTCCACGGAAGACCGGCTGATGCGAGCGAGAGAGCCGCCACCAGAGTGACCGCCGCCCTGCATCGCCCAACGAGGGGCCAACGCAACATGATCATCTCTCTTCCTCCTGCGGCAGGCGAGCGCCTGCCGTGGTGTATCTTGTCACAAACCCGCGGGGGATGGGGTCGGGAATCCGCACCTGTTTAAGTTAAGGGGACGACACAAGGGCGCATTGGCGCGGCTATAATCTCCTCATGCGAGGGAAATCTGTTCTTCTCATGCTCGCCCTCGGCGCGGTGGTCTTCGCCGCGCAGGGCGACGGGTTTCGACGGGAGCGCAGCAACGCAGAGACGAATGCGCTCAAAGACGCCCTGGAAGGAAAGGCGCCGCCTCCGATAACGGCGACCGAGTGGCTGAACATCACAGGTGAACCGCCAACTTGGAAGACGTTGAAGGGCAAGGTGGTTATCCTCGACTTCTGGGCGCAGTGGTGAGGCCCCTGCAAGGCGTCCGTGCCGCACCTCAAGGAGCTGTACGGGCGCTACAAGGACCAAGGCTTGGTCCTAATCGGGGTTCACTCGGATGCGGATGTCGCGAAGATGAAAGCGGTCGTTACGGAGTTGGGTATCAACTTCCCGATCGCCCAAGACGGGGAACGCAAAACGATGAAGGCGTTCCACGGCGACTCGTATCCAGACTACTACGTGATTGATCGCTCCGGCAAGGTGCGTTTCGCAGATCTGGCTAACGCCGAACTGGATCGCGCCGTCGAGATGCTGATCAAGGAGAGGGTGGTTTCGGCGTCCCGCCGATGAAGAGAGGTTGACCTCCGCCCGCTCCGGCAAGGTGCGTTTCGCAGATCTGGCTAACGAGGAACTGGATCGCGCCGTCGAGATGCTGATCAAGGAGAGGGTGGTTTCGGCGTCCCGCCGATGAAGAGAGGTTGACCTCCGCCCGCTCGGCAAGGTGCGCTTCGCAGATCTGGCTAACGCCGAACTGGATCGCGCCGTCGAGATGCTGATCAAGGAGAGGGTGGTTTCGGCGTCCCGCCGATGAAGAGAGGTTGACCTCCGCCGCAGGGCTTGCGACGCGAGGGAGTAACGCCGCCCACCGCTCACCGGCGACGCGCTCCGGGTGGACTCCCGCTCGGAGCGCGTTCTCTTGATGCTGGTCGGCGGCGGGGCAACGCTGCATGTGCCGCGCTCGGACGGAAGGTTTCAGAGCGCAAGGCGGGCGTCCCCGCGAGGCGTCGTCCGGCGCTACTCGACCCGCTCGACCCGGTACTGAATCTCTCCGGACGGCGCCTCGACCGCCACGACGTCACCCACGGCCTTGCCCACGAGCGCAGCGCCGAGCGGCGACACGATGGAGATGAGGTTGTCGTCCGGTTCCGCCTCGAACGACCCGACCAGCGTTACCGTCAGCTCCTCTTGCCACTTCATGTCGAAGAGCGTAACCTTGCTTCCGAGGTGAGCCACTTCCCCGCCGACGTCGGGGCGCTCGACGATGGTTGCGTTCTCGAGGATTTTCTCGAGGTCGGCGATGCGCCCCTCGATGCGCGCCTGGTTGAGTTTCGCCTCGTGATAGGCGGCGTTCTCTCGGAGGTCGCCATGCGAGCGAGCCTCGCGGATCGCCTCGACGATTCTGGCACGGGCGGTGCTCTTCAACACCGCCAGTTCCTCTTCGAGGCGCCGCTTCCCCTCGGGTGTCAACAGGATCTCTTGCATCGTCTCGTTGCTCGCTCTTCAGAGTCGCGCGCCCGCATATGCGCGACAGCAGGGCGTCTCTTCCCTGCCGTCGAAGCCTCACCGCGCGCTCGGACCGGGCACCCGCCCGCTCCTCTTGGCCGGGATTATAGACGATGGGCTGGGCGGACGTAGTGGAACACAGCAACTGCGGCTGGATTCCTTCGCCTTGGGTCTCGCGAGTGGTTCGAGTTCACTATCCTTTGAAGGCGAGATCCACGGACTCGTCCTCAACGCGGCTGCGCAGGATCTCGAGGTTGTCTCCGAAGTAGAGCTTGTTCCGCCACTCCGCCATGTGCCCTATTATGGCAGCGGCTCGACCGGCTCAGCCCGCCCATTCCATCCGCCTCGCGGCCACGCCGCCCGTCGGCGCGGGGGTAGGTTACGCTCCGTGCCGCTGGTGTCGGTCGTAATCGTAACGCACAACAGCCGGGAGGATGTGGCGCGGTGCCTCGCTTCCCTGCCCTCCGCCGCTGAAGCGATCATCGTTGACAACGCCTCCACCGACGACACGCCCGACGAGGTTCGAAGGCTGCGGCCCGATGCAATCGTCATCCAGAACCGCTCGAACCGAGGCTTCGGCGCGGCGTGCAACCAGGGCCTTGAAGCGGCAAGTGGCGACCTCGCGCTTCTCCTGAACCCCGACGCCGAGGCGCGGCGCGGGGCTATCGAGGCGCTTGCCGAGGCGCTGAACACGGACTCGGACGCCGTCGCCGCGGGCGGCAGCCTGCGCTTCCCCGACGGACGCCTGCAAGACTCCGTAGCGGGCAAACTGACCCTATGGGCGCTCTTCTGCGAGCAGACCGGCTTGGAGCGCATCCTTCACGCCTACTGGCAGACGCCAAGACTGCTTGCCATGGGGCCAGGACCGCACGAGGTTGAACAAGTGATGGGCGCGTGCATGATGCTGAAGCGCAACAGCGACGGGCGCTTCCCTCGCTTCGACGAGCGGTTTTTTCTCTATTGCGAGGACACCGAGCTGTGCCATCGCCTTCGCGCCGCAGGGGGGAAAATCCTGTTCGTTACGGCAGCCGAGTTCGTTCACGCCCTCGGCACGAGCAGCAAGGCTGCTCGGTGGCGCGCGGTCGCGTTCTACAACCGGGGCAAGGAGCTGTACTTTGCGATCCACCACGGCGCCATCGCCGGCGGAGTTGCGTTCGTGCTGAATCGGCTTGGCGCGTTGCTGAGGTTGGCGCTGTGGTCGGTTCTTTGCGTCCTGATGCCGTGGCGCTTGATGAAGTCGGCTGCAAAGGTGCTTCTGTTCGCGAGGGTGCTGGCTGCGCCCCTGGACCCCTACGCGCGGTGGGTTCGGAGGCAGCCATGCGAGTAGCCTCCGCGCTCTCCTGGATTGCCGTCGGGGCGCTGTTCCTCGTCGCGTGCCTTCAGCGGATTTGGGACTTCGACTTCTGGTGGCTGCTGGAGACGGGCCGCCGCGTCGCTCAGGAGGGGATTCCGCGCACGGAAGCGCTGTCCGTTGCCGCCGAGGGGAACGCGGTCGTAGAGTTGCGCTGGCTGTTCTGCCTCGCGCTGTATGGCGTGGTCTCCGCCTTCGGCTACGTCGGGGCAACGCTGATCAAGACGGCGTGGCTTGCAGGCGCGTTCGCCTTGGCCGGCAAGGCGTCGGCGTCCGGTTCGTCGCGTGCGTTCTTCGCTCCGAGCGTGCTCATGCTTGCGATCGTCGCGAGCAACGCGCGGCTCATCCTTCGGCCCGAGATCGTGACCTACCTTCTCCTTGCGCTCTTTCTGTTCGTCATCGTGCGCATTCGCGAGGGGCGACTGCGAGCACGGGCTGCGTGGGCGCTGCCCGCCCTTGTCGTTCTGTGGGTTAACGCGCACACGCTGTTCGTCCTCGGCCCGCTTGTCGTTACGGCTTGGGCAGTCACCGAGACGCTGTTTGCAAAACAGGAAAGGAACTCGGCGAGGTTGGCGTGGATCGTAGCGGTCGCTGCTTGGGCGGCGTGCTTCGTCAATCCCTACGGCGCGCAGAGCCTCGTCTTCGCGTGGCAGATCTTCGGTGAGGCGCGAGAGTCGGTGTTCAAGGACGTCATCGCGGAACTGCAGTCGCCGCTGAAGTTCGGCTTCGGCTACTCCGCCGTCATCGGACTGGCGGGGTTGACCGCGTTCGCGGCAGGCATTGGGCTCTCAGCGCTCCGGCGCCTGGATCCGTTTCTGACAATCGTTACTGCGGCGATGCTGGTTCTGGCGTGGTCTGCCGTGCGCAACATTCCGCTGTTCGCGCTCGCGGCGATTCCGTTCTGTTTGCGCCATGCGCCTGTGGTGGACCGCGCTGCCCTCCGCGTCGCGTTGTCAGGCTCGACAATCATTCTCTGCGCCTTCGTCGCATGGGCGATGAGCACCGACAGGCTTCACTTGTGGCAGAACGAGAGCAACCAGTTCGGCGCCGGCCTTGCGGAGCACCGCTTCCCGCTCGATTCTTTGGACGCACTCCAAGCGCGGCGCCTTCCGTCGCCTGTCTTGAACGCGATGGAGTTTGGGGGGCTCCTGATGCGTGCGCGTCAGCCCTACTACGTTGACCCTCGACTGGAGGTGTACGGCGAAGCGACGTACCGGGAGTACTTCTCGCTCTCGCACGACGACGAGGCGCTGCGCGCCGTGATTGAGAAGTACGGCTTTCGGACCGCCTTCCTCTCTTTGAACTCGCCGCTCGTCCCCCGCCTGCTTGCGCTGGAAGGTTGGCGCATTGCCTGGTTCGACGAGGCGGGCTGCGTCCTGACTACGGCGGACGTGCCCTCCGACGCCGTCGAGCGCGCGCTGGAGGCGATGCTAAACCGCCTCGGTGAACCGGTCCGGTATGAACGGGCGGGCGCCTTCCAGCGGGTCTCCTCGCCGCAGCCGTATCAAAGAGTTGCCGAGTTTCTCTTGACGCTCGGGCGGAACGACGAGGCTCTTGTTCTGGCACAGCGTGCGCTCCGCGCCTACCCGCATGGCGTAGGGGTGCGAACGACGCTCGGCAACGCGCTGTACGCCGTCGGGCGCGATGAGGAGGCGCAGGAGCAGTTCGCCCTTGCCGTCCGCGCCGACCCTGAGGACGCCGCCGCCTGGGAGAGCCTCGGCGCCCTGCAGGCAACGGCGGGCGAGTGGGAAGACGCGCGTGCAAGCCTTCGGAGAGCCACGGCGCTGTCGCCGGAGAGCGCGAACGCCTGGCGCTGGCTTGCCCACGCAGCGGCGCAGACCGGCGACTTGATCGCCGCGAGCGACGCCCTGCAGCGCGTTGTGACTCTTGCTCCGCGCGACGCGACGGCTTGGTGGGACCTGGCGAGGGTCGAGGCGTCCAGGGGTCTGCGCGCACAGGCTGTTGAGGCTCTCCGCCGAGCGAACGCCCTTGCGCCGGCCCACCGGGGCATCGCAGCGGACCTTGTGGCTCTCCTGGTCGCACTCGGCGAGGCGGAGGCGGCGAAGGAGGTCGTGCGGCGCTTCGAGGCCGCCGCCGACACAAGAGATGATGACCTTCGCACAGCCGCCGGCATGTGAGGTCCCACGCTTCGTCGCGCACGGCTGTGGTATGATTCGGGCGTCGAAGGAAACCACCGCTCGATGCTCCCGCTGCACGTCAGGGATTGGGTTCGCTTGCTCAATCCCCCCTCAACGCTTTCCGGCTCCCACATTTGGGCGGAGTGCTGCGAAGAGAGCCGCGCGCCGCTGCTTGCTTCCCTGCTGCTCTCGCTGAATTCCGGCGAGCGGCGCGCGCTCATACTCACTCCCACGGTCGAGCGCGCCGTGCAGTGGCACGCCAAACTCGCGCTCTTCGGCTTGCCTGAGGCCGGCCTGCACGTCCTCAGCTCCGTTCAGACGTCGCTCTACGACGACATGCCTCCGGAGCCGCAGGCGCTGTCCGACCGCGCTGCTGCGCTCGCGGCGCTGGCATCGGGTTCGGGCGTGGTCATCGCCGTCCCCCAAGCCGCGCTCGAGGTGTGCCCGCCGAGGGAGCGGTTCGCCGCGGCGACCCTTGTGCTGGCGGCAGGGGGGGACCCTCGCAAGTCGCTTCCGTCCGACATCGCGCAGTCTGGCGCGGACGCGGTCGAGGCTCTCCTGCACGCCCTGACGCGCATCGGATACGAGCATGAGGACCCGGTGCGAAGGCCCGGCGCTTTCAGCAGACGCGGCGGCATCCTCGACGTCTTCCCCTTCGGCTCGATCTTGCCCGTCCGCATTGAGTTCTTCGGCGACGAGGTCGAGAGCATCCGTGCCTTCGACGTCGAAACCCAGCGCAGCACTGCAGCGCTGCAAGGGGTCGAGGTGCGCCCGGGCCGGCTCATCGAGGCGGAAGCGGGCGCGACGGCGGCTGCGAACGTGCGCGAGCGGCTCTCAAGTCTGCCCATAGCAGAACGCGAGCGATTGTCGGAGGCACTCGCCGACGACCTGATGTTGCTCGAAGAGGGCGCTTCCTTCGATCGACTGGAGCTGTACCTGCCCGTGCTTCAAGCAAAAGCGACGATCCTCGACTACGCGAGAGACGCCCTGCTCGTGGTTGATGATCCGATGGAGGTTGAGGTGTTTGCGGAGAGGGCGGTTGAGGACCTTCGCGCCGCACTGTCTTCCCGGCTTCACCGGGCGGAGGTGCCGCCGTTCGAACCGGAGGAGTACCTCGGAAGTCTCGATGGCGCGCAGCGTATCCGCTGGCGGGTGGCGATGGCTGCTTCCGACTCGGCGCCGGAGTGGTTCGGCGCGGCTCGCCCTCACATGGTGGGTACGCACAGCCTTGCGCCCTACCGCGGCAGGCCGGAAGCGTTGGCTGAGGCGATCGTGAACTGGGGCGAACAAGGGACTCTGGTCGCCGCGGCGACCGATCAGCCGACGCGGGCGAAGCAGGTGCTCTCGAACCTCGACCTTGCCGTGCGGGAGTCGCTCGACCCGTCAGCCGAGCCCGCGGTTCGTTTGCTCACCGGCAACCCTGCGGGCGGCTTCGTTTGGCCTGGCGGCGGGACGGCGCTGCTGACGGACCTCGAACTGTTCGGCGCGGGGCGCCTGCGCCTGCCGCAGAGGCGGTTCCGCGAGGGCGTCCCCATATCGAGCATCCTCGACTTGAAGCCGGGCGACTACGTGGTTCACATCCAATACGGAATCGGAGTGTATCGCGGTCTGACGCGGCGCACCGTCGAGGGCGTCGAGAAAGAGTTCCTGCAGATCGCTTACAGGCAGCCTGATCAGTTGCTGCTGCCCGCCGACCAACTCGACCGCGTTCAGAAGTACCTAAGCCCCGGCGACAAGCCCCCGACGATTCATCGGATCACCGGCGGCGGCTGGAGTCGCGCCATGCGGACGGCGCGCGAGGGCGCGGCCGAATTGGCGC
>Ga0209172_10005906_pt1 | contig 14251 bp, 16 predicted proteins | sample LarsenN4metaG_FD_184113 | JGI IMG/M metagenome (GOLD analysis project Ga0209172, IMG submission 184113) | Hot spring sediment bacterial and archeal communities from British Columbia, Canada, to study Microbial Dark Matter (Phase II) - Larsen... ... | reverse complement strand
TCGGCACTTGGACGTTTGTAGACCCCGGCTTCCACCAGCGAGTGGCCGCTGCTCGCTCACCGGAGACCTCGCGCCGGGGCGTGCTCCTCTCCGTCGGGTTCTGGATGCTGTTCGACCTTCTCTCGATCGGCACCGCTTGGTACGCCTACGAAGAGATGGGAGGCGGACTTGGAACGGCGCTCTTCCCCGCCTATGCCGACCGCATCCTTCCGGCGGGAGCGAAGGGGCTGTTCTTCGCGGGGGTGTTCGGCGTCATCGTGAGCGCGATGGTTGGCTACACGCTCGTAACCGGCGGCACCATTGGGAGAGACCTCCTCGGGCGCCTCGCAGGCACCGAGGAGCGCCGGGTGCTCTTCACCCGACTCGGAATCGCGCTGGCGACGCTCGTCGGCATCGCGCTCGCGCTGGGGCTGAAGAGCGTCGTTGCGATTTGGTGGGACGTTGCCAACGTCGCCATCCCGGGCCTGCTGATTCCCACGGTTGCGGCGTACGTCCCTCGATGGCGACTGCGCGGACGCACGGCGACAGCGGCTCTTCTTCTTGGCTCGGGAGGCGCATTGCTGTGGTATGTGCTCCAGCGCAAGGGGATGGTTGCGAGCGTAGACGAAGGCGGCGTGCTGCCGATGTACGTGGGCTTCGCCGCCTCAGTAGTCCCGGTGGTGGTGGAGGCTGCCGCTGCTCGCCTCCGCCCTCGAACGGGGTGAGCCCTCCACAGCAAGCTGTGGAGGGATAGGTTTCCTCCCTCCCCGCTTGCGGGGAGGGCTGGGGTGGGGTGATGCGGATCCCCGCCAGGCGGCGACTGCCAGCCCCCGAGTAAAGACAAGCTGCGCGTCGCTCGCCCGTGACCTTCCGACCTGCGCCCCGCGGTTCGCTCACGCCGTAAAGCAAAGAGACACGGGCGAGCGGCTTGGTCAGCCGGGATCGCGAACGAGAAACCCTCCACAGCAAGCTGTGGAGGGATAGAGACCACTCAAAGCCGGGCAGAGTTCGAGCCGCTCGCCCATGCCACCCAGCCAGCGCCAAGGAGGGACGGATCGCGAGCAGGGTGAACCCTCCACAGCAAGCTGTGGAGGGATAAGACTGTAATCCGTGGAGGGATAGAGCTGGCCCCGCCCCAGCCCTCCCCGCCAGCGGGGAGGGCTGCGCCACCACCTGGTTCTGGCTTCAGCAGAAGGCGCTGAGACCGCGTAGCCTACTTCTGCCCCGCGTGCGCGCCGATGACCCCAAGCGACTCGCCGACCTTCTTGAACGCCTCGAGCGCGAAGGCGAGGTCGTCTTCGGAGTGAGCCGCCGAGGGCATCGTGCGGATGCGTGCCTTCCCTCGCGGTACGGTCGGATAGCAAATCGAGAGTGCGTACACGCCCTCCTCCCACAACATCCGCTCCATTTGCACCGCCTTCGCCTCGTCGCCGCAGTACACGGGCGTGATCGGGGTTTCGCTGCCCATGGTGTTGAAGCCGAGGGCGGCAAGGCTCTCCTTCCACCACTTCGCGTTCGCCCACAGCCGCTGCATCGGCTCAGGGTCGTTCTCCATTACGTCGAGCGCGGCGATGAGCGCAGCGGCGACCATCGGCGGGTGCGCCGTGCTGAACAGGTACGGCCGCCCACGATTGATCAGGTACTCCTTCAGCAGCGCCGACCCCGCGATGTACCCGCCCATCACACCGAGCGCCTTGCTCAGCGTTCCCAGTTGGATGTCTACGCGACCGTAAAGGTTGAAGTGCGACGTGGTGCCCGCGCCGTTCTTGCCCAACACACCGCTCGCGTGCGCATCATCCACCATGATGAGGGCGTCGTACTTCTCCGCGAGTTCAACGATCGCCGGCAGCGGCGCGATGTCGCCATCCATGCTGAAGACGCCGTCGGTAACAATCATCTTCTTCTTGAAGCCCTTCTCGTTCGCGCGCTTCAGGATCTCCTCGAGGTGGTTCATGTCCTTGTGCTTGTAGACCCACCCTTCGGATTTCCGATACTCGGCGTTGCTGAGTCGCACGCCGTCAATGATCGAGGCGTGGTTTAGTTCGTCGCTTATGATGAGGTCGCCTTCGACCATGAGCGTAGGAATCGTGCCGCTATTCGCCGTGAAGCCGGACTGGAAGACGAGCGCCGCCTCGACCTGCTTGAAGGAGGCGAGGCGGCGCTCCAACTCGTCATGCACCTCCATCGTTCCTCCAATCCAGCGCACGGCGCCGGCACCCACGCCCCATCGCTCGATCGCTTCGATGGCTGCCTGCCGCACCTTGGGGTGGTTGGCAAGGCCGAGGTAGTTGTTGCTCGAGAGGTTCACCACCTCTTTGCCGTCCATCCGCACGCGGCCCTGGGCGGGCGTCTCGAGGATCCGCGGCACTTTGTAGAGATGCTGGTCTTTGAGGGATTGAAGCTGGTCGGCGAGCCAGTCTTGAAGCGTCCGGTTCATCGGACGCAGTTTACTTTGCAGGCTTACCCGTCGTGGCCGATGGTTGGCTCCTGAGGTCGGTAGCGGACGGCGGCTGTCCAGTGCTGGAGCGCCTTTTGCACCTCGCCGGCCTCGCTGGGCGCGAACGCTATCTCAAGTTGCAGCACGGTGTCGCGGGCGTCGTCCAGCGCTGCTAACACGAGGCGGTGGGTCGTAACGCTCCCCTTCTTTTCGTCAATTCGATACAACACCGCCGGCAGGCCAAGCCACTGTGTCCGCTTGACCTCTGCGGTGCCCTTGTGGCGCTCCTGGGCGAGGGTGTCCAATTGGGTCCAGGGATTGTCCGTTCCCTGCCGCGGGGCATGCAGCAGAGTCACGGTGAGCCGCGGAGAGGCGATGGTGAAGTCGAGCCGAGTGCCCTTGCGCTCCACCGTGGCGGAGTACTGCTTCGGGACGGTAACTTCCAGCGGCCCCAGGCGCAGGGCGACCTGAGACGCGGCGGTCACCGCGATGAGCGCCGTGGGAATGAGGAGACATCTTAGCATCACTTTCATACTAAAGACGAACAGAAGGCTCTTCGGTTTCACTGGCGGGGGCGCTGTGCGACTGCTGCGCCTGCCGTGCGCCGGTCAGCAGAAGCAGTAGGAACAGCCCGGCAGCCGCCAACACGGCTACCGTGAGGTGCAGGATCTGCAGGACCGGTGGAATTGCCAGCAGAGACAGCCCCGCGCCGGTCGCCATCTGAATGAGCAATAGAAGCGGACAGCCGAGCGCAAGCCTGCGAACCAGCCCTCTCGCCTCGGAGCGATACGCCACGTACAGCAGGATGACGCTGAGCGCTACCACGCCCCAAGCGAAGGCGCCATGCACGGCGAATATCGGGTGGATTCGCACGACCCATTCGGTGCGCGGCAGGTCTGGGGTTTGGTTGGTAATCTCGTCAATCCGCTCGCGCACTTGCGTGCCGATGGCGATTTGGGTAACCAACGTGATGAACACCGCCGCGCCGGCGTTGAACAGGTTTCTGCGATCCCTCGCCGGGGCCTGTGCCCAGTGCTCGGCTGGAAACGTCGCGTACCAGGCGTAGATGAGCAGCATGACAATCGCGAGAGCCGTCAGCATGTGCGCCGTGATCAGCCACGGCTGCAACTCCGACTGCACAACCACCCCGCCGAGCCAGCCTTGAAAAGCGACGAGGAGCAGAGAGGCGCAGGCGGCAGCGAACGCGGCGACATGGGTCTTGCGGATGGAGACCGACCGAACTGCTACCCACAGTATCAACAGTCCGACGATCACCCCGATAAGCCGGTTGACGTACTCGGTCCACGTCTGCCAGATGTTGAACTTGCTCTTATCGAACTCCGGCGGCAGCTGGTCGGCGCTAATCGGCGGAATCCAGGAGCCGAAGCAACGGGGCCAGTCGGGGCAGCCGAGGCCGGATCCGCTCGCCCGCACGAGACTGCCCACGGCGACGAGGAACAGCGTCGCGTACAGCGCGACGAGCACCGCCCTACGGAACCGCAGCAAAGGACCCATCCAGCGCCCGGCGTTTTACCACGGCGTCCACAAAGCGGTCGCGGCTACTCGGGCACGTCTTCAGGGCGCGTCTCGGTAGCCTCTACGTTCTGCTGTTGAACCTGAGCGTAGATCTCTTGCCGCAGGATGGTGACGTCTTTGGGCGCTCGGATGCCTATGCGGACCTGCTCGCCGCGGATGTCCAGCACGACGATCTCGATGTCGTCGCCGATCATGATGCTCTGGTGCTCTCGTCTGCTCAGTACTAACACGGGCCGCGCCCTCCTTGGCTGGTCCAGTTGTTTTACCGGGTTGGTCGTTGCGGATGCATGACTCCTCGGTTTCTACGCCGCCGTCGCGGCGCTCGGCTCGGTGCCGCCTGCCCCTTCGAAAACTGGGTGTTTTGTGCTCCACTCGCCGTCCTCAACGACTACCTGGCAGGCGAGGCGCTCCGTCACATTGACGACGATCGGGCCTGCGAGGTTCGCAGTCATCTGCTCAGGCTTGCCGTGCGGGATCGAGAGGATCGCGTACACGAGCCGCGGCGTGGTTTCATCGAGCCGCAGAAGTTGGGCGACGCCGGGGGGCATCTCGGGGGAGTACTCCGGCTCGAAGCCCGCTGGGTCGGCGACCAGAAACGCGACCTCGGGGCGGTCAAGCGATTGGAGCCAGAAGAACGGGCTGCCCTCGCCGTGCTTCAGCACAACGTAGCGCGTGCACTCTTCGAAACCCAGGATGCCCTCGGGGAAGAGGAGCACGTCCTCTTCCTCGAACTCAATCGTGCCGAATCGTCGTGTCTCAACGGTCATCAGTGGCTTACCTCAAATAGTCCAGCAGGCTCAACTGTCCGACGAAGGCGAAAGACGCCAGCGTTGCCTGGTAGGCGGCTTGTGCGGCGGTGAGGTCGGTTACGACCTGCGTCATGTCCGCGTCCTCCTTGTCGGAAATCGCCTTGACGAAGTCATCAACTCTGCGCTGCGCGACCTGCCGCGCCGACTCAAACTGCTTTTGTCTCTGCCCCACTTCTCCGCGTAGGAGGTTGACCGCCTCGCCCGCATCCTGGAGCAGCTGAAGCGTTACGCCGGAGAGGCCCGCGACGTCGCCGCTGAGCAGCCGCTGCTCGGCGTCATAGAGAGCGGCATGAGCGGCGATGACCTGTTGGTCAAGCAACAGGTTGCCCTCCATCACGGTGCCGGGACCGACATCGAGAAGCAGTTTGCCGTCATCGCCGAGGTAGGTGAGGACCGGTGGGTCGCCCGCCTCTTCGAACGGCTTCGTCGTCACCTCGGTGCCCGCGAAGAGGTATCGCCCAAATCCGTCTTGGCTGTTCGCGAGGCCGACGAGTCTCTCCCGCAGGGTCCGTATCTCTGCTGCCATCGCGTTGCGCGCGTCTTGCGAGGTGGGAGCGTTCGCGCCGCTCGTAACGAGCACGCGAGCGCGCTTGACAATCTCGTCCATGCCGGTCAGCGCGTTCTCCGCGAGCTTCATGTTCCTGATGCCCACGTCGGCGTTCGCCGCATGCGAGACGGTAATCGCCTTGGCTCGGCGGAAGGAGAGAACGTCGAGCGTTCCCAGCGGGTCGTCGCTCGGCTGCCGGATTCGCTTGCCGTCAGCAAGCCTCACCTGCAGGTCCGCCACGCGGGACTGCGCCCGCGTGATCAACTCCTGCAGGGCGAGGTATTGCTGTTGCGTTCCGATCCTCATTCCCTGTTCCTATTACCGGCCGAAGGCCTTGATTAATTCTTCGGTTGTTTGGTCCAAAACGCTTAGGACCTTGGCGGCGGATTGGAAGGCGCGCTGGTACTTGACCATGTTTGAAAGCTCCTCGTCCAGGTTCACGCCGGCGACGCTCTGCCGCTGCTGCTCGATGTGCTGCAGGAGGCTCGACTGAACCTCGAGCTTTTGTTGAAAGGTTAAGGATTCCTGGCCAACCCTGCTCACAAGATCCGCGTAGTACTGCCCGAGCGAGCGACCTCCGAGCGCGCCGAGAGGCTGCTCCCGAAGGCGGGCGATGGCGAGCGCGACCGAGCCGTCGCCGGGCGCGCCGGAGGCGCCGGCGGCGATGTTGCGCGGGTCGGCCTTGACCTCGCCTGAGAGGTCGAGGTCGGCGGCTCCGTTCGTCCCCTGGAAGAAGTCGATGCCGGTAGTGCCGTTCAGGTTGATACCGGTTTGGTGCAGCGTGTTGATTTGGGTGCGCGTCTCGTTCACAAACGAGTCGAGTTGTGCGCGATAGGAGGCGACCGCGTTGAGAGACCCGAACAGCCCCGCCAGTCGCCCGCCGGAGATTGTGGTAACGCGCACGCCGTCGGTCACGGTGCTCGTGGCGGCGTCGTAGTTTGACGGAAGCGGGAAGAACTCAGCCTGCCCGACGAGCGTGTGATTGTGGATGAACACCTGCAGCGTTCCATCCTGCATCGGTTGCGTGCGAAGGTTCACCAGCTTGCTGAGGTCCTCGATGGCGACCTGTCGCTGGTCGAGGAGGTCGTTGGGGTCCGCGCCCGCTGCCGTCTGTCGCCGAATCTCCTCGTTCAACTCTTGGATACGCTGTCCAAGCGTGTTGATCTGCCCGATGGTGTCGGTTACCTGGCTTCGGAGCATTGCGTCCTGCGTTACAAGGCGTTCATGCACATCTCGGATGCGGCTGACGAGGGTTGCAGCCTTCATGCGCAGGTCGAAGCGTGCTCCGTCGTCGGCGGGGTTCGCCGCGAGGTTGTTCCACGAGTCGAACATCGCATCGAGCGCACCGGACACGGCGTTCGCCCCCGGCTCCCCGAGGATTTGCTCGACAACCTGTAGCGCGTTGCGCATCGTCTGGCTGCGCGATCCCTCGGACGAGACCTCGAGGTATCGCCCATCGAGGAAGATGTCTCGAATTCGGAGCACACCGTTGACGAAGGTGCCTGTGCCGAAGGAGGTAAGACCGCTCAGCGTCCACTTCAGGTCGGGCGGCGTTTGTCCGATTTCCAGCCGCTGCCGGGAGTAGCCGCGCGTGTTGACGTTGGCGATGTTGTGGCCCGTCACGTTCAGCGCGGCTTCGAACGTTCGAAGGGCGCGCGCGGCGATGTCGATTCCGGAGAAAGCTGAAGGCATCTCTAAGCCACCTCGTCCAGCAGCACTGCTGCGTGCGAACCCTCCTTATAGGGACCTTGCTCCTTCTGCGCCGCCTGAGCCAGCAGATGAAGCGTGCCTGCAACGTAGGCGAGCTCGTTCTCAATGAGAGCCTGGTTCTTCCTGACCAGCCCTTGGATGGTCTGGGCAGCGGCACGCACGCGGTTGGCGAGCGCGATAAGTTGCTCCTTGTCCTTCGCGTCGGTTAGCGACGCCGTGAGACCTCGAAACGTCGGTTCGGCGCCAAACGTTTCGGCCAGCCTCTTAGCCTCGTTGCTTGCGCGTTCGTCGGTGTCGCGCAGGGATTGGATCATCCGCTCGATTTCGGGCTGAAGTTCCTGTACGCGGTCCACGTCTCGCAGCATGATGGCTGCGGTCTGTTCGTGCAGGGATCGCATCAGCCTTTCGCTCGTGCCTATCCACTCCCACCAGATGGTTTGTAGGCTTTGGGTTTGGGTCATTCCATTCCTCCATTGTCGTTGTTTGCGCCGCCTTTGGGCTTCGCCTCGCTCTCGGCGCGCTGCCTCAAGACCTCTTCAGCGGCGATGCGCTGCTGAACGCGAGGCTCGAGCGTCTTCGTGACTAGGTTGGCGATGCCGATTCCGCGCCCCTTGGCAAGCGTCTCCGCGATCGCCTGATCCATGAAGTCGGCATAGATCTCACCGGCGGTGCCGCCGCCGAAGGAGCCGCCGAACCCGTCCTTTCGCAGTTGGGTTGCGAGCAACTTGACGAACATCGTTTCGATGCCCTGCGCTGCATGCTTCAACTCGGCGATGCGCGGATGGTCTGGGGTCGCGGTTACGCTTTGGATGCTCATCGGATGATGATCCTCGCTTTGATTGAACCTTGGGCGCGAAGGTCTTGCAGGATTGCAATCAGGGTCGTCGGTGAGACCTTCAGCGTGCGGAACACCTTTGCGAGGTCCTCGATCGTCGCATTCGGATTCACGACGCCGATGCTCACTCTGTCCTCCTTCCCAACGACCTCCGTGTTCTGCTGCAGCGCGGTGTCGCCTCCGCTGAAAGGCAGCGGTTGGATCACCTCGTTGTACTGGTTGATGCGCACCGTGAGCCCGCCGTGCGCCACCATCGCCGGAGCGATCTTCACGTTGCCTCCGACCACTATGGTGCCGGTTCGCTCGTTGATGACGATGACCGCCGGCGTGTCGGGTATGACTTCGACCGACTCGATTCGAGCGAGCACCGAGACGGGGTCAACGATGATTCCCTCGCGAGAGAAGACCTCGACGCCCCCGCCGTCCATCGCGACCGCGCCCAGGTCGGGCAACTGCTCGTTGATCGCGCCGGCGATGCGCTCGGCAGTCGTGAAGTCGGGGTCCATCAGTTCGAGCACGAAGCGGCCGTTGAACTCATATTGCGTATCAACGCCTCGCTCGACGATTGCGCCACTGGGGATGGTGCCGACGTTGACGTGATTCTTTTGCACCTTCGACCCGCCCTGCTGGACGTTGAAGCCGCCGATGCTGATCGGCCCCATCGCGACCGCATAAGCACGCGACTTATCTCCGGCGGGATAGAGCGGCGTCTGGATGAGGAAGCCGCCCTGAAGGCTCTTGGCGTCTCCGATGGACGACACGGTTACGTCTATGCGGTTGCCCGGTCGCGCGAACGGCGGCAACTCGGCGGTTACGAGCACGAGGGCGACGTTCTTCAGGTTCAGTTGGCTCAGGTCCAATGAGATGCCGAACTCCTTGACCATGTTGGCGATGGCGGTTTGCGCGCCAGGGGAGTTTCGCGAGTCGCCGGTCCCCTCCAGACCGACGACAACGCCCACATTCATCAACTGGTTGGACCGAACGCCCCGTAGGCGAGCGATGTCCTTGATGCGAACGAGCGGTCCCGTCGGCTCATCGGAAGGAGGCACCAGGCCGACGCTCGGAAGTTGCGCCGACACCATGAGGGCGAGAAGAGCTGCAAACACAACGGTTGTAAGTCTCATCATGCTTCTCACCTCAGAACAGCCAATCGAGCAGGGTCGTCAAGATGCCCTTGCGCTGTCGGTCACCGACGGTGCCCGAGCCTTCGTACTTGATCTCGGCGTTGGCGATGAACTCGCTGATGATCGTGTTGTCCGAGCGGATGTCATCCGGTCGAACGACTCCGGTCAGCACCATCTTCTGCGTCTCTTTGTTGACCTGCACGTAGCGGACGCCCTCGATGAGCAAGTTGCCGTTCGGTAGGCGTTCCTTCACGACGACGGTCAGCCTTGCGCTGAGTCGCCCTGTGCGGCTGGTTCGTCCGTCGCCTTTGCTGCTCATCTCGCCCCCGATCTCCCAATCGGGGATGAGCGCGCGCAGGACCGGGCCGATGCCCGCCTCAACCTTCGCGCTGTCCGACTTGCTGGACTCGGTACTCGCCGTTGAAGTGGCGGAGCTGGACTCGGCGATGATGACCGTCAGAATGTCACCAACGTTGCGAGCCGTGCGGTCCGTGAGCGGGTTCTTTGCCCCGTCGTCCCACAGCGAGCCTGGATTCTGAGCATGGGCGGCTGCGCACAGCGCACACGCCACAAGCATGGAAAAGGGTTTCATAATCGCACCTCCACTGTTCCGTCTTCTTGAATCTCTCCGGCGACGGTTGCGCGAGTCTCCTCGATGTAAACCGTCACCAGGCTTCCTGAAACCGTCTTCACGCGCCCCGAGGTCGTTACGCTGACGCCGTTGCTGACGATGGTTACGCGCACGGTTTGTCCGACGCGAACCGACGGCGTGTTCGCAACGCTCTTTCCCTTCTCCAGCACAACCTGCGTGGAGAACTGGCGCTCCTCTCCAACGCGAGCCTCGACGCTGAGGACCACCGTATCGGAGAGTTCCCGGCTGGCGAGGACGAGGTACTCGATCTCGCCCTCCGCCGCCACAAAGTCACGTCCCAACCCTCGCGGGCTAACTGTGCCGACGGTGGGCAGGCTCTCCAGCGCCCACCTCACGGCAAATCCCTCGACCTCCGCACCGGGAACGATGCGCGACTTGCGCTTCACCGTGCAGCGTGCGGCGCCGTCGAACCAAACGCCACGCAGATCAAAACCTGCGGCGCGCAAAACTCCTTGAATCGTAACGGGCGTAACGACGCGAAGCGAGCCGGCAGCTGGCGCAGGCCCGATTACCATGCGCGAGATCGCGTCGGCTCGTGGCTGGTCGGCTACCACGCGCGCCACATCGCCCACTCGAATCTCGGCTGCCGACAGTTCCACCTCTTCCGCCAGCACAAAGCCGTAGGAGAACTCGCCTTCCTTCGGCGAGGCGTTCGCCGAGGCGGTTGCGCTGCTGGAGCGCACCACGCCAAAGCCCTGCTCGCCCGGTTGCCCGATCCTCGGGCGCTGTGTCGTGCGGATGATTCCGTCTGCGTCCGCCGAGACCGGCGAGTCGAACCTCGCGAGCACGATCGCACCTATGGCAGTCTCCTTGCCGCCGGTCCCTGCGAGAACGTTGCCGTCCGGCAGGAACGTCAGCGATCCTTCGAGGCTGCTCGGGACGCGAATCGGAGGGGTGAGGGGATGGCCGGACTCGTGCACTAGCAGGCCACCCCTCACCGCGAAGTTCCCCTCGCGGGCGTAAACGATGCGGTCGCTGGTCTCGAGCCTGAAGTAGCCCGCGCCGTCAACTTGCAGCGACCAGGTTGTTGAGAGAAGGAAGAGAATCATCATGGCCTTACCGCCTCAAGTTGTTCGTTGACTGCGCCATCTCGTCCGCCGCGACGATGACCTTCGAGTTCACCTCATACGCTCGCTGCGCGATGATGAGGCGGACCATCTCCTCCACCATCTCCACATTTGAGCCTTCCAGGAAACCGAACTCGATGCGCCCCGCGCCGTTCTGTCCAGGCTCCGTGGGGGTCGGCTCGCCGGAAGCAGCGGTTTGGGTGAAGAGGTTTCGCCCGACGCGCTCCAGCCCCGCCGGATTCGGAAAGATGTAGAGGTTCACGACGCCGAGCACCCTGGGCTCCGCCTCGCCCGCGACCTGCGCGCTCACCGTGCCGTTCGAGGAGACCGTGACGGTTCCTGCTTCGAGCGGCACCTGGATGTTGCCGTCGAGGATCAGGCCGTCCTTGCTGACGATGGTTCCGTTAACCGAGCGCACAAACGAGCCGTCGCGCGTGTAGGCGAGGGTGCCGTCTGGAAGTTGCACGCCGAAGAACCCACGGCCAACGATCGCCATGTCGAGTTCGCCGCTTGACTTAAGCAGCGGGCCATCGGCGAAGTTCATCGAACTGGCGACGAACTTTGCGCCCATGCCGACCTGCTGCGCAGCCGGCGAGACGGTTCCTCCGCCCTGCTCCGCGCCGGCGGCGCGAAGCGTTTGATACATTAGGTCTTGGAACTCGGCACGACTCGCCTTGAAGGCGGTTGTGTTCACGTTCGCGAGGTTGTTCGCGATCAGGTCCAAGTTTCGCTGCTGGACGAGCATGCCCGACGCAGCGGTGTTCAGCGATCGATTCATCCGTACTTTCCTCCGTCCGTTCGTACTCGATCGCCTTGCGTGCAGGCTCTATCTATCCATCAAGAGCCGACGCCTCCTCTGGTTTCCAGAGGTCCGGCGCTATCGTTCCGCAAGGCTTCGAACCAGTTGACCGAGCAGTTCGTCTTGCGTCTGCACAGCCTTCTGATTCGCTTCAAACTGTCTCATGAGGGATGTCATCAGCACCATCTCGCGAACCGCGTCAACGTTGGAGCCTTCCAACTGACCTGGGGCGAGTTCGGGCGTGGCGACCGGTTGAGCGTTGCCTTCCCAAAGGTTGTGTCCAACCTTTCGGAACGCCCCTTCGACCACCTGGAGAAGGCCGACCTCGACCTCGTCCACGAGCACGCGACCGGAAGAGTCAATGGTCGCTCTGTCGAAGTCTCCGGGTCTGCCGGTGAAGATGGGTCGCCCGGTCGCGTCAAGAGCTTTGTGCCCTTGGCGCGTGCCGAGATAGCCGTCCGGCAAGATGGTGAAGGAGCCGTCTCGCGTGTAGCGCGTCCCTTGCGGTGTCTCTACCGCCAGGTAGTGCCCCGGCTTGAGCAGCGCGACATCGAGCGGGTTGCCCGTTGTTACGATCGCGCCGACTTCAGCGACGGTGTACTCGTCTGCGACCTGCGCGCCTTGACCGATGCTTCCGACGACCTCGGGACCGTTCGGGCCCGGCAAGGTAACGTCCTTCATCATCAGGTCGGCGAAAGCGAGGCCGTCCCGTTTGAATCCCGTCGTGTTGACGTTCGCCAGATTGTTCGCGACTACGTCCAGGAGAAGCGCTTGGGACTTCATCCCCCGCGTCGCGGCTTCAATGCCTCTGGTCATCCCGAGTGAACTATCGGAGGCACCTGGTATTCGCTTCAGGGTCGCAGGTTCGCATTCGACTTGAGGTTTCCATGATGCCGCTACCGCCCGAGACCTATCCTCGCGTGTCTTGCAAGGAGTGCAGCACCTGTGCCACGCGAGGATCCATGCGCGAGACGCGCAAACCGCCCTCCTCTCGGCGAGCTGGGTGGCATTGGCGAGCGGCTCGGAGTCTGGCAGGTTTTGGTCAGGCAGGGTGTCTATCCCTCCAGAGCTTGCTGTGCCGGTTTCACTCCGCTCGCGATCTCGCCTTTCTCCCTCCCCGCTTGCGGGGAGGGCTGGGGAGGGGTCGTTCGCAATCTCGCCCGCCGTGCCCGGTGGGCTCAATTCACCTTCGCCCGATGCCGACGAGCAGCGAGGAGGGCGAGGAGGGCGCTTAGACCCACCACAGTCCCAGGCTCGGGAACCGGAGACCACATCACGGCCTCGCCGCGGTTTTCACCGAGGTGCAGGGCGTAGCCGATGATGTTGCCCTCGGCGTCAATGGCGTTCGCCGTGGACCACTCGCCGGTGCCCTTGTATTCCGTGGGCAGGAACTGGTGCAGGTTCACCATGCTCTCGGCGCTACCGGACCACACCGCAGCCCAACCGGTGCCGAGGCCCCTCGCGATGCGCCCGACCTGCTGAGCGCCGTTCGTATCGAACGCCTGGGACCCAAACCCGGATGGGTTGAGGTTCACAAAGCTCTCGCGGGTGCCGTGCCAGATGGCGGCGTTGGCATTGCCCGCATTGTTCACCCAGCCTGCCTGCTGGCCGTTAGCGACGCCGGACGCCTCGCCATGGCTGAACCCGGGCGGCGTGAGATCCACGAAGCTCTCCGCCGTGCCCCGCCACAGTGCGGGACGGGGGTTGTTGTTCACCGCCGTTCCCACCTGATACTCGCCGTCCGTGTCCACGGCCCAGCTCTGCCTAAACCCGTTCGGGTGGAGGTCCACCATGCTCTCCGGCGTGCCCTGCCAGCGCAAGGCGTGGCGCTCCAGCGGCCCCGAGTTCGGCGGCGCGCCGTCCCCGACCTGGTCGGTGAGGGAGAGGCCCAGCGCCGTACTGGATTCCCAGCCCTTCGGATGCAGCGTCACCATGCTCTCCCTGCTGCCGTTCCACATCACCGCTCTCATGCGACTGAACTCGCCCCGGATCTCGAGGTAGCCCGATTGCCAACCTCCTGCGACACCCGTGGCGAACGACGCGTCCCATCCTGGGGGATGCAGGTCAATCAGGCTCTCAGGAGTGCCCGACCAGAGCAGTGCGTGAGACGAGCCGCCGCTACGGAGGACGAGCCGCCGCTACGGAGGTTGTTGCTGTCGCCCACTTGCTGGCCTCCGCCGATCCCCCAGCCGTAAGAGCGCGGGAACGGCACGCGGAAGGAGTGGAGTACCGTTACGCGGTACTCCTGCTGCGCCACAGCCGAGAGCGCTGCCGCACTTAGGAAGCAACAGAGCGCGAGTCGCCACTTCATGCCATCAGTGTACAGCCGCTCCGTTCTTTTGTGAGTGGTGCGTACCTGTGTGGAATGCCGGAATGCGCCCGGGCGGTCTGAACCCTCCACAGCAAGCTGTGGAGGGATAGCATGTGCCACCCCGTGCGCGTTTCCGCTGCACCGGGTCAAGATGCGCGGGACGCGCAAACCACCCTCCCTCCGCGCCGGGCTGGGTGGCATGGGCGAGCGGCTCGGAGTCTGGCAGGCTTGGGTGAGGCAGGGTCTATCCCTCGACAGCTCGCTGTGGAGGGTTCACTTCGCTCGCGATCCCGGATGACCCAGCCGCTCGCCAGTGTCTCTGTTGCGTTGCGGCCTGAGCGAACCGAGCGCAGGTCGGAAGGTCACGGGCGAGCGACGCGCAGCTTGGGTTCACTCGAGGTCGGTCAGTCGCTCGCCCATGCCACCCGGCTCTGTCCGCCTCCAC
>Ga0209172_10005901_pt1 | contig 14264 bp, 13 predicted proteins | sample LarsenN4metaG_FD_184113 | JGI IMG/M metagenome (GOLD analysis project Ga0209172, IMG submission 184113) | Hot spring sediment bacterial and archeal communities from British Columbia, Canada, to study Microbial Dark Matter (Phase II) - Larsen... ... | reverse complement strand
GGCGACCTGCGCCTGGGCTGGGTCGATGCGGACACCGCGGTGCCGACACGGCGCGTGGTCAACCTGCTGATCTGGCTGTTCGCGCTGGCCATCGCCTACCCGCACCTGCCCGGCGCCCAGAGCGACTCGTTCAAGGGCGTGTCGGTGCTGGCCGGCCTGATGCTGTCGCTGGGCGCCTCGGGCATCGTCGGCCAGGCCATGGCCGGCCTCACCTTGATGTTCTCGCGGGCGCTGCGCGTCGGCGAGTACGTGCGCATCGGCGAGACCGAGGGCACCGTGACCGCGCTCGGCACCTTCGCCACCAAGATCCAGACCGGCATGGGCGAGGAGGTCAGCCTGCCCAACGCCTACGTCGCCAGCCAGGCCGTGCGCAACTTCTCGCGCCTGGTGCCCGACGGGCAGTTCGTGTTGAACACGGCGGTGACGATCGGCTACGCAACGCCCTGGCGCCAGGTTCACGAGATGCTGCTGGAAGCCGCGCGCCGCACCCCCGGCGTGGCCCGGGATCCGGCACCCTACGTCATGCAGACGGCGTTGTCGGACTTCTACGTCGAGTACAGGCTGTGCGCGCACGGCGACCGCGGGGCACCGCGCCGGCGCGCCGAGGCGATCAGCCAGCTGCACGGCCACATCCAGGACGTGTTCGCCGAGAACGGCGTGCAGATCATGTCGCCACATTACCTGGGCGATCCGGCCCAGCCGCAGATTCCGCCGCGACCCTGATCCGGCTTGAGCGGCCGCAACACGCCGTGCCGCCTGCGGCCTACGCTGGCGCCATGAATACCCTGACCAAGCTCGCCCTCGGCCTGATGGGCCAGCTCAAGCCCCAACCCGCCACGGCCGACGCGCCGCAGACCGTGCCGCTGCCCGCCGCCCAGCACCGTGGCGGCCGCCCGCTGTTCGAGGCGCTGGTGCAGCGTCAGTCGCAGCGCGAGTTCTCGCCCGGCCCGCTGTCGCCGCAGCAACTCGCCGACGTGCTGTGGGCCGCCGCCGGCATCAACCGGCCCGACCTCGGCGGCCGCACCGCGCCGAGCGCGCTCAATGGGCAGGAGGTGGAGGTCTACGCCGCGATGGCCTCCGGCCTGTACCGCTACGACCCGGCAGCCCATGCGCTGGTGCGCGTGGTGGCGGCCGACGTGCGCCGCGTCACCGGCTACCAGGATTTCGTCGACACCGCGCCGCTGGACCTCGTCTACGTGGCCGACCATGCGCGCATGAAGCTGGTGCCGGCCGCTCAGCGCGAGGCCTTCGCCTTCGCGGCGGCCGGGGCGATGGCGCAGAACGTCTACCTGTGCTGCGCCTCGCAGGGCCTGGCCGCGGTGATCCGCGCCTGGTTCGACCACCGTGCGCTCGGCGAAGCGATGGGGCTGGGCGCCGACCACCAGCTGCTGCTGGCGCAGACCGTCGGCCTGCCCGCCACGCCGGCCTGACTCAGACGTAGGGCTGCGACAGGCCCTCGTTGGCAAACACCCGCTGCACCGCCGGCCGCGCCAGCATGCGCTGCAGGTAGGCGGCCAGGTGCGGCAGCGTGCGCGCCGGGCGCTGCATGCCGCGCGTCCAGCGGGACAGCATGAACACGTAGGGGTCGAGCGCGCTGAAGCGCTCGCCGGCGAACCACGGGCCGCCGTGGCGCGCGAGCTCGGCTTCGAGCTGGTCGATCATGCCGGCGATGTGCGCCTCGGCGTGCTTCTTCACCTGCGCGGCGCCCTCGGGGCCGTCGGCCCAGCGGTCGCTGTAGAAGTACAGCGGCATCTCGGCCTGCAGCGTATTGGCCAGCCACAGCAGCCACTTGTAGAAGTGCGCGCGCTCGGTCGTGCCCGGCGCGGGCGCGAGGCCGGCGTCGGCGTGTGTGTCGACCAGGTGCAGCACGATGGCGCCGGTCTCGTAGAGCACGAGCTCGCCGTCGACCAGCACCGGGATCTTGCCGTTCGGGTTGAGCTTCAGGTACTCGGGCGAGCGGTGTGCGTTGGCGGTGCGATCGACCAGCACGCGCTCGTAGGGCGTGCCGAGCTCCTCGAGCAGCATGTGCGGCGTCATGCTGGCGTTGCCGGGGAAGTAGTGCAGTTGTTTCATGCGGCGGCATTCTGCAGCAGCGCACCGTGCTGCAGCACGGCATCGACCAGCATGTCGAGGTCGGCACTGCGGGTGCGGTGGTTGGCGATCGCCACGCGCAGCGCATGGCGCCCGCCCAGCGTGGTGTCGGTGGGCACGGCCAGGCCCGACTCCTGGATGCGCAGCAGGATCTCGGTGTTGAATCGTTTGTGCGCCGCCTCGTCGGCGCCGGACAGGCGGTGGCGGAAGCAGACGATGTTGGTGGCCACCGGGGCCATCAGCTCCAGCCGCGGCTCGGCCTCGATGCGGCGCGCGAGGGTCTTCGCCTGCGCGATGTTCTGGTCGATCAGCCGGCCGAAGGTCTCGATGCCGTGCTCCTTGAGCATCATCCACACCTTCAGCGCGCGGAAGCTGCGGCTGAGCTCGATGCCGTAGTCGAACAGGTGCGGCGCGCCGGCGATGCCGCGCGGGTGCTCTTCCAGGTACTCGGGGTGCAGCGCGAAGCTGGCGTGGTGCAGATGGGCATCGCGTACCAGCGCGCAGCCGACGTCGAAGGGCGCGTGCAGCCACTTGTGCGGATCGAGCGCCACCGAATCGGCGGCCTCGATGCCCTCGACCAGGTGGCGGTGCGCCGGCGCGATGCGCAGCAAGGCGCCGATGCAGCCGTCGACGTGGAACCACAGCCCCTCGCGGCGGCACAGCTCGCCCACCCCGCGCAGGTCATCGACCGCGCCGGTATTGACGGTGCCGGCGCTGGCGATCACCGCGGCGGGCTGCAGCCCGGCGGCGCGGTCTTCATCGACCGCGGCCTGCAGCGCGGCGAGGTCGATGCGCTGCGCCGCGTCCGTCGCCACCAGGCGCAGCGCCTGCCGGCCCAGGCCCAGCACCTCGAGCGCCTTCTGGTGGCAGCTGTGCACCTGGTCCGACGCGTAGAAGCGCAGCGGCTTCGGCAAGGCCGTGACGCCGACCGCGCGCACGTCGAGGCCCGCCTTCGCGTTGCGCGCCACGGTGAGCGCCACCAGGTTGGCGGCCGAACCGCCGTTGGTCAGCGTGCCGCTGGCGCCGTCGGGCAGGCCCACCGCCTCGCGCAGCCAGCGCACCACCTGCCGGTCGACCAGCGCCGGCGCGGTGTGGCCGCCGCCGAGGTTGCTGCCGTCCACCGCGGCGAGGAAGTCGGCCAGTGCGCCGGTGAAGCTGCCTGCACCCATGAACCAGGCCCAGAAGCGCGGGTGGATGTTGCCCATCGGGAACGGGCGCACGCGCTCGCTGAACTCGCGGTACACCTCGGCCAGCGGCGTCGGGCCCTGCGGCAGGGGCTGATCGAAGGCGCGGTGCACCTCGGGCGGCGGCTCGCGCCAGGCCGGGCGCTCGCGCACGGCGGCGAGGTGGGCGATGGCCTCGTCGACCGCGCGATGGGCCAGCGCGCGAGCCTGCGTCCAGTCGTCGGGGTCCAGCGTGATCTCGTCGGCAGGCTTCATGGCGGCTCTCCCCCGCAACCGCGCGGGGGCGCCATGATGCGCCTTCGCTCAGGCCTGCGCGAGCAGCGTGAAGCCGACGCGCGTGCGGCCCGCCGCCGATTCGGCCAGCGGCCGGCCGGCGTGCATGCGCGCGATCGCCGCCACGATGGCCAGGCCCAGGCCATGGTGCGATTGCCCGTCGGGCCGAGCCGCATCGGCACGGAAGAAGCGATCGAAGAGGTGCGGAAGGTGCTGCGGCGCGATCGTCTCGCCGGCGTTCTCCACCTCCACGCGCAGTTGCTGGTCTGCGTCGGGCGCGATGCGCACCACCACCGTCGAGCCGCGCGGTGCGAAGCGCACCGCGTTGGACAGCAGGTTGGACAGCGCACGCTTGACCAGCGGCTCGTCGACCGCCGCGTCGGCGTCGCCGTCGACGCGCGCCGACAGGCCGGCTTCCTCGAGCATCGCCTCGTGGAACTCGATCACCTGCGCAGCCAGCGCTGCCAGGCTCGCGCGCGCGCCGCGCCGCGCAGTGGCGCCGCGGTCGGCCTGCGAGAGGAACAGCATGTCGTTGACCATCGCCGACAGGCGCTGCGCCTCCTCGAGGTTGGACAGCAGCGTGTCGCGCAGCTGGTCGGCCGGACGGTCGCGCGACAGCGCCACCTCGGTGTGGCCGATCAGCGCGGCCAGCGGCGTGCGCAGCTCGTGAGCCACGTCGGCGTTGAAGCCTTCGAGCTGCGCCACGGCGCGCTCCAGCCGCACCATGAGCTCGTTGAACTGCTCGATCCAGGGCAGCAGCTCCTCGGCCGGATCGTCGAGGTGCAAGCGCTGCTCGAGCCGGCTCGGCGAGATGGCTCGCGTCTGCGCCGCCAGCTCGCGCAGCGGCCGCAGCGCGCGCCGCACGTGCCAGTAGCTGCCGGCCGCCACCAGCGTGCCGGCCAGCAGCGTGACGACGACGAACACGATCACCCAGTTGCGGCCGAACTTGGCGTCGCTGGTGAAGTCGGCCGTGTAGCGCGCCTTCAGCAGGCCGCCCGGGAGCTGCGGCGCCGGGATGTCGAAGTCGACCGCGTAGGTGTGGTCCGACATCGCGTGCGCGCCGGAGCGGTCGTCGGCGTAGAGCACGCTGCCGTCGGCGCGCCACAGCTCCAGGCGCGTGCTGGCGCGCATCGGGGCATCGGCGCGCACGCGCGCCAGGCAGGCCTGCTCGCCGCCGTTCTTGAGTTCGTGGGCGAGGATCTGCGCCACCACGCTGGCGCGGAACTGCGCCTCCTCGCGGTTCTTCTCCTTGATGAGCATCTTCACCGAGAACCACGCGCCGGTGAACAGCAGCGCCAGCACCACCATGGTGACGAGCGCGAGCTTGCGCGACAGGCGCAGGCCGATCGAATGGCTGCAGCGCGCGTTCATGCCGTGCGGTCCTCGAGCACGTAGCCCATGCCGCGCACGGTGTGCAGCAGCTTGTTCTCGAAGGGGTCGTCGAGCTTGGCGCGCAGCCGGCGCACCGCCACCTCGACGACGTTGGTGTCGGAGTCGAAGTTCATGTCCCACACCTGCTCGGCCAGCGTGGTGCGCGACAGCACCTGGCCGCGCCGGCGCAGCAGCAGGGTCAGCAAGGTGAACTCCTTGGCGGTGAGGTCCAGCCGCGTGCCGGCGCGGTGCGCCTTGCGGCTGGCCAGGTCGAGCTCGAGGTCGGCCAGGCGCAGCTGCGTGCCCGAGCCGGCGCCGTTGCCGTTCGCGGCGCCGCGGCGCAGCAGCGCCGCCACGCGCGCCAGCAGCTCCGAGAAGGCAAAGGGCTTGACGAGGTAGTCGTCGGCGCCTTCCTGCAGGCCGCGCACGCGGTCTTCCACCTTGTCGCGCGCGGTCAGCATCAGCACCGGCCGCTGGCCGCGCTCGCGCATCGCCTTGAGCACGCCGAAACCGTCGACGCCGGGCAGCATCAGGTCGAGCAGCACCAGGTCGTACTCGCCGTCGCAGGCGAGCAGGCGGCCCTGGATGCCGTCGCGCGCCACGTCGACGACGTAGCCGTTCTCCGACAGGCCCTTGTGCAGGTAGTCGGCGAGCTTGGGTTCGTCCTCGATGACGAGCAGGCGCATGGGGAATGAATCGGATCAGCGTGCAACGGCGCGCATGTTCGCACCGAAGCGGCCGGCGCTGGATTACGAATTTGTCATCTGGCTGTCCGGGAAAGCACGAGGGTCGGTTTCTAGAGTTCATCCCATGCCGACGACGACGTCGCCGACAGCGACCCGAAACCTCTGTTCAGCCACTTTCCCAAGGAGCCTCACATGAACGCCAAGACCCTGATCGCCACCGCCCTCGTTCTTTCCTTCGCCGGCACCGGCGCCGCCTTCGCCCAGGAAGCCACGCAGGACTTCCCGGTGCCGCAGTGGAAGTCTTCCATCACCCGCGCCGAGGTGATCGCCACGCTGAAGGCCGCGCCGGCCGCGCAAGCGACCTACGGCGAAGCCTCGACGGCGCCGCAGGCCGCTTCGACCCTGAGCCGCGCGCAGGTGCAGGCCGAGACCCGCGAGGCGCTGCGCCTGGGCGTGATCGGCAGCGACGAAGGCATGGTGCGCGTGGCCACGCCGGCGCAGGCCGAGCAGATCCGCGCCGCGGGCCTGCGCGCGCTGGACAACAGCCTGGCCCGCGCCACGCGCTGAGCGGCCTCACGCCCGCCGACGGAAACGCTGCTGCACGAGGCCGCTCGGCCACTGCCGCGCCCGCCCGGCGGGCGCGTAGGCCTCGCGCCAGCAGTGCCACGGGCCGAACAGCCCGATGCCCTGCCCGAGCCGGCACGGCACGGTGCTGAGCACGACTTCGTCGAGCAGCGCCTCGCGCGCGCACTGTGCGGCCAGCGCGCCGCCGCCGACCAGCCACATCCGGCGCAGGCCGCGCACCCGCGCCTCCTGAATGACCTCGCGCGGCGAGACCGCCGTGCACTTCACCGAGGCGGGCAGGCCGTCCGGCCCGCGGCCGCGCGTCAACACCCAGGACGGGCGCTCGCCGTAGGGCCAGGGCCCGAAGGAAAGCGCCGCCTCGCAGGTCACGCGGCCCATCAGCAGCCCGTCGACGCCTTCGAGGAAGGCTGCGTAGCCGTAGTCCTCGCCCGGCGCCTCCACCGCATGCAACCAGTCGAGTTCGCCATCGGGGCCGGCGATGAAGCCGTCCTCGCTGGCGGCCACGTAGTACACCAGCTCAGGCATCGGTGGCACGGTCGCGCTCCTTCATCTCGACCTCCGCCAGCCGGAACATGTCGGCCAGCGTGCGGCCGGGTTCGTCGCGGAATCGCTCCTCCAGCACGTCGAGGCGCTCGACACGGTCGATGCGGAAGTTGCGGAAGTCGCGCCGCGTCTCGCACCAGGCGGCCAAGGTCCAGACCTCGCTCCACAGGAAGCAGCCCAGCGGGCGCACGCGTCGCTCGCTGACGCCGTCCTTCAGGTCGCGGTAGCGCATCGCGACCACGCGCCGCTGCTCGGCCGCGAGGCGCAGCGCCTGCAGGCGTTCCCGCGTCTGCGCATCCAGACCGGCCGGCGGCGCGAACACGACGAGGCTCTCCGCCGCGGCACGGGCGCCGGCCGGCAGCACGGCGAGGATCTTCGACAGCGCCGCTTCCGCCGCCCCACCGAGGGCATCGTCGAGGCGCGGCTGGGCCACCCGCACCGCGGCCACCAGCGATCGCGCCTCGTCGGCGCTGAACATCAGCGGAGGCAGGTCGAAGCCCGCGCCCATGCGGTAGCCCACGCCGGCCTCGCCCTCGATCGGCACGCCCTGCGCCAACAGGTCCGCCACGTCGCGGTAGACGGTGCGCTGCGACACCTCCAGCCGTTCGGCGAGGACGCGCGCGGTGGTGAGCCGCCGGCCGCGGATCAGCTGGACGATCTGGAACAGGCGCTCGGCACGACGCATGGCGCGATGCTAGGCGCGCGCTGCTGACAGCGCGGTGTCAGCAGGGCCTACAGGGTGGCCTGCGCCACCGCGTGCTCCCAGCGCTGCATGAGCGCCTGGGCACGCTCGCGCGGCATGGTCGGCAGGAAGCGCCGCTCCACCTGCCACTGCGCGCTCAGCTCGTCGAGGTTGCGCCACACGCCGCTGGACAGCCCGGCCAGGTAGGCGGCGCCCAGTGCGGTGGTCTCGATCACCTGCGGGCGCACCACCGGGATGCCGAGCAGGTCGGCCTGGAACTGCATCAGCAGGTCGTTGACGCAGGCGCCGCCGTCCACGCGCAGCTCGGCCACCGGCGCGCCGCCGTTGGCCACCGCGTCGCGGCTCATTGCGGTCAGCAGCGCCGCGCTCTGGAAGGCGATGCTCTCCAGCGCCGCCCGCGCGATGTGCGCCACCGTGCTGCCGCGTGTCAGGCCGACGATGGCGCCGCGCGCCTCGGGCTTCCAGTAGGGCGCGCCCAGGCCGGTGAAGGCCGGCACGAACATCACGCCGCCGGAATCGGGCACGCTCTGCGCGAGCTGCTGCACCTCGCCCGACCCCTTGATCGCCTGCAGGCCGTCGCGCAGCCACTGCACCACCGCGCCGCCGATGAACACGCTGCCCTCGAAAGCGAACTCCGGCGTGCCCGTGGGCTGCGCCGCGCTCGTCGTGATCAGGCCGTTGGCCGAGTTCTGGAACTGGCTGCCGGTGTGCATCAGCATGAAGCATCCGGTGCCATAGGTGTTCTTCGCCAGCCCCGCCTTGAAGCAGGCCTGCCCGAACAGCGCGCTCTGCTGGTCGCCGGCCACGCCGCCGATGGGCAGCGCCGCGCCGAGCAGCTCGGGCCGCGCGTGGCCGTACACATGCGACGACGGCCACACCGCGGGCAGCACGTCCACCGGCACGTCCAGCAGGTTGAGCAGTTCCTCGTCCCAGGTGTTGGTGTGCACGTTGAGCATCAGCGTGCGCGAGGCGTTGCTGACGTCGGTGGCGTGCACGGCACCGCCGGTCAGCTGCCACATCAGCCAGGTGTCCACCGTGCCGAAGGCCAGCTCGCCGGCCAGTGCCGCGGCGCGCGCGCCGGCCACGTTGTCGAGGATCCACTTCAGCTTGGTGCCGGAGAAGTAGGCGTCGACGATCAGGCCGGTCTTGCGCTTGAAGCTCTCTTCCAGGCCGCGCGCGCGCAGTGCCGCGCAGGTGGGCTCGGCGCGCCGGTCCTGCCAGACGATGGCGTTGTGGACGGGTTCACCGGTGCGGCGATTCCACACGACGGTGGTCTCGCGCTGGTTGGTGATGCCGATCGAGGCGATGTCGGACGCCTTCAGCTTCGCCTTGTTCAGCGCCTCCAGCGCGGTGGCCAGCTGCGTGGCCCAGATTTCCTTCGGGTCGTGCTCGACCCAGCCGGGCTGCGGGTAGATCTGGCGGAACTCGCGCTGCGCCATGGCGACGATGCGCCCCGACGCATCGAAGACGATGCTGCGCGAGCTGGAGGTCCCCTGGTCGAGGGCCAGCAGGTACTTGCTCATGGTGCGATGTGCAGTTGCACGCCGGCTTCCGCCAGCAGCGCCGGGAAGGGCGCGGGCGGCTCGGCGTCGGTGAAGAGCGAATCGATCTGGTCCAGCTGCGCCAGCTCCACCATCGCCGGCCGGTTGAACTTGCTGTGGTCGGCGGCCAGCCAGACCTCGCGCGCGTGCTCGATGATCGCGCGCGCCACCTTCACCTCGCGGTAGTCGAAGTCGCGCAGCGTGCCGTCGGCCTCGATCGCCGAGATGCCGATCAGCGCGATGTCGACCTTGAACTGCGCGATGAAGTCGACCGCCGCCTCGCCGACGATGCCGCGGTCGCGCGAGCGCACCACGCCGCCGGCGACGATGACCTCGCAGTCGGGGTTGTCGGACAGGATGGCCGCCACGTTCAGGTTGTTGGTGATCACGCGCAGGCCCTTGTGGCGCAGCAGCTCGCGGGCGATCGCCTCGGTGGTGGTGCCGATGTTGAGGATCAGCGAGCAGTTCTCCGGCACCGCCTGGGCCACCGCGCGCGCGATGCGCTGCTTGGCCTGCTCGTTGAGCTTCTGGCGCTGCCGGTAGGCGATGTTCTCGGTGGTCGAGGCCGGCACGCGCACGCCGCCGTGGAAGCGCGCGAGCAGGCCTTCGTCGGCCAGCAGCTTCACGTCGCGGCGCACGGTCTGCAGCGTCACGCCGAAGCGCTCGGCCAGCGCCTCGACCGACACCGAGCCGCGCGCGCGCACCTCCTCGAGCAGGTCGGCCTGGCGGGGATTGGGGGTCATGGGGCGCGAGCGTAGCCGCGCCGTCCGGGAAAACCACAGGGCTTACCCAACTTGCTCCGGGTGCGTTTCTGGGCTAAAAAGAAAAAAGAAGCGCACAAACGAACAAAAACGAACTTCTGCAGTTGCCCACCCGAACGGCCCCGCGCGCCAGGGCCGCCCTCCCAGGAGACCGCTTGAACCACCCCCGCCCCTCAGGCTGGCATGACGATGCCGGCGCCGATGCCCCACTGCAGTGCGACGTGCTCGTCGTCGGCGGCGGCATCAACGGCGCCGGCATCGCGCGCGACCTCGCCGGGCGCGGGCTGTCGGTGGTGCTGGCCGAGAAGGACGACCTGGCCGCGCACACCTCGTCGTCGTCGACCAAGCTGATCCACGGCGGGCTGCGCTACCTCGAGTACTACGAGTTCTCTCTGGTCCGCAAGGCGCTGGCCGAGCGCGAGGTGCTGTTGCGCAGCGCGCCGCACATCATGTGGCCGCTGCGCTTCGTGATGCCGCACGACCCCGGCATGCGGCCGGTGTGGATGATCCGCGCCGGACTGTTCCTCTACGACCACCTCGCCCGCCGCGAGGTGCTGCCGGGCTCGACCGCCGTCGACCTGCGCACGCACCCGGCCGGCGTGCCGCTGAAGAAGGATTTCCGCAAGGGCTTCGTCTACTCCGACGGCTGGGTCGACGACGCCCGCCTGGTCATCCTCAACGCCCTCGGTGCCCGCGAGCGCGGCGCCACCGTGCTCACGCGCACGGCCTGCGTCGACGCCCGCCGCGGCGCCACCCAGTGGCAGGCCACGCTCGCCGCCGCCGACGGCCGGCGCCGCGCGGTGACGGCGCGCGCGCTGGTCAATGCCGCCGGCCCCTGGGCGGCGCAGTTCCTCGCCGAGCATGCGCATGCGCCGCGGGCGCGGGCGCTGCGGCTGATCAAGGGCAGCCACATCGTCGTGCCGAAGATGTTCGAGCACGACCACGCCTACATCTTCCAGAACCCCGACAAGCGGATCATCTTCGCGATCCCCTACGAAGACGACTTCACGCTGATCGGCACCACCGACGTCGAGCACCAGGGCGCGATCGGCGCGGCCCGCATCGATGCCGGCGAGATCGCCTACCTGTGCGAGCAGGCGAGCCGCTACTTCGAGCGCCCGGTGCGGCCGGCCGACGTGGTGTGGAGCTACTCCGGCGTGCGCCCGCTGCTCGACGACGAGTCGGGCGACCCTTCGGCGGTGACGCGCGACTACTCGCTCGAACTCGACACCGCGCAGGCGCCGCTGCTCAACGTGTGGGGCGGCAAGATCACCACCTTCCGCAAGCTCGCCGAGGAAGCCGCCGACCTGCTGGCCGGCCCGCTGGGCGCCCGCGCGGCCTGGACGGAGGGCGCCTTCCTGCCCGGCGGCGACCTGTCCGCCACCATCGGCGCGCCGCAGCGGCCGGACACCGACTTCAGCCGCTTCGTGCAGGCGCTGGCGCTGGTCCACCCCGAGCTGCCCACGCCGCTGGTGCGCCGCCTGGCGCGCGCCTACGGCTCGCGCGCCGTGGCGCTGCTCAGGCAGCCGCGGGGCGTCGAGGTGGCGCCGGGGCTGTACGAGGCCGAATTGCAGTTCCTGCACGACGAGGAGTGGGCGCGCAGCGCCGACGACGTGCTGTGGCGGCGCAGCAAGCTCGGCCTGCACTACGAGGAGCGCCACCGCACCGCGGTGGCCGACTGGTGCCGCGCCCATTGGGGCGCGGTGGCCGACGCGACGGAGACCGCATGGAACTGACGCTCGAACGCATCGAGCAGAAGGTGGGCGCTTCGACCCACCTCTACCCGCTCGACCTGCGCCTCGTGCCACGCGCCGTGACGGTGCTGCTCGGCGCCACGCAGGCCGGCAAGACCACGCTGATGCGCGTGATGGCCGGCCTGGACGCGCCGCATGCCGGCCGCGTGCTCGCCGACGGCAAGGACGTGACCGGCGTGCCGGTGCGCGAGCGCAACGTCGCGATGGTCTACCAGCAGTTCATCAACTACCCGTCGATGACGGTGGCCGACAACATCGCCTCGCCGCTGAAGCTGCGTGGCGAAGCCGACATCGCACAGCGCGTGCAGGCGCTGGCCGCCAAGCTGCACATCGAGCCCTTCCTGAAGCGGCTGCCGGCCGAGCTCTCCGGCGGCCAGCAGCAGCGCGTGGCGCTGGCGCGCGCGCTGGCCAAGCGCGCGCCGCTGATGCTGCTCGACGAGCCGCTGGTCAACCTCGACTACAAGCTGCGCGAGGAACTGCGGGAGGAGCTGACAGCCCTGTTCGCCGCCGGCGAGTCGACCGTGGTCTACGCCACCACCGAGCCGACCGAGGCGCTGCTGCTGGGCGGCTACACCGCGGTGATGGACGCCGGCGAGCTGCTGCAGTACGGCCCCACCGCCGAGGTGTTCCGCCGGCCGAAGTCGATCCGCGTGGCACGTGCCTTCAGCGACCCGCCGATGAACCTGCTGCCGGCCAGCGCCGCCTCGATCGGCGTGACCCTGGCCGCCGGCGTGAACCTGTCGGTGCCCCTGCCCACCGCGGCCGGGAGCTCGCTGACCATCGGCGTGCGCGCCAGCGCGCTGCGCGTGCAGCAGCGGCCCGGCGACGTGGCCCTGCCCGGCACGGTCGAGCTGGCCGAGATCTCCGGCTCCGACACCTTCGTGCACGTCGCCACCCCGGTGGGCGAGGTGGTGGCGCAGCTCACCGGCGTGCACCAGTTCGAGCTCGGCGCTGCGGTCACGCTGTACCTCCACCCCGCGCAGGTCTACGTGTTCGATGCGAACGGCGACCTGCTCGTCGCGCCGGAGGCGCACTGACATGGCCCGCATCGACCTCGACCTGGCGCACAGCTACCGCCCCAACCCGCAGCGCGACGAGGACTACGCGCTGCTGCCGCTGAAGATGAGCTTCCAAGACGGCGGCGCCTACGCGCTGCTCGGCCCCTCGGGCTGCGGCAAGACGACCATGCTCAACATCATCTCGGGGCTGGTCGTGCCCTCGCAGGGTTCGGTGAGGTTCGGCGACCGCGACGTCACGAAGCTGTCGCCGCAGGAACGCAACATCGCCCAGGTGTTCCAGTTCCCGGTGATCTACGACACGATGACGGTCGCCGAGAACCTCGCCTTCCCGCTGCGCAACCGCGGCGTGGCGCCGGAGCGCATCCGCCAGCGCGTCGGCCGCATCGCCGAGATGCTGGAACTCTCCGGCCAGCTCGACCGCCGCGCCGCCGGCCTGGCGGCCGACGCCAAGCAGAAGATCTCGCTGGGCCGCGGCCTGGTGCGCGAGGACGTCTCGGCCGTGCTGTTCGACGAGCCGCTGACGGTGATCGACCCGCACCTGAAGTGGCAGTTGCGCCGCAAGCTCAAGCAGATCCACCACGAGCTCAAGCTCACCCTCGTCTACGTGACGCACGACCAGGTCGAGGCGCTCACCTTCGCCGACCAGGTGGTGGTGATGACCCGCGGCCGCGCGGTGCAGGTGGGCACGGCCAGCGAGCTGTTCGAGCGCCCGCGCCACACCTTCGTCGGCCACTTCATCGGCTCGCCGGGCATGAACTTCCTGCCGGCGGATGTGCTGCCCGGCGCCCCTGCGGGGGCGGCGAAGCTGGGCGTGCGGCCCGAGTACGTGACGCTGGCCACGGCGCAGGCGGCCGGCGCGGTGCCCGGCACGGTGACGCAGGCGCAGGACATCGGCACCTACTGGCTGCTCACCGCCGCGCTTTCCGACGGCAGCGTGGTGCGCGCGCGCCTGAGCGGCGAGCAGGCCGTGCCGAAGGTCGGCGAAACCGCGTGGCTGGCCATCGCCGGCACGCATACCTGCTGGTACGACGCGAACGAGGAGCTGGTGGCATGAAGCCGGTGAATCAGAAGGCCTGGCTGCTCATCCTGCCGGTGGTGATCTGCGTGGCCTTCTCGGCCATCCTGCCGCTGATGACGGTGGTGAACTACTCGGTGCAGGACATCATCTCGCCCGAGCGGCGCGTGTTCGTCGGCACCGAGTGGTTCAAGTCGGTGATGCGCGACGAGGAGCTGATCGAGGCGCTGATCCGCCAGGTCGGCTTCTCGCTGGCGGTGCTGGCGGTGCAGATCCCGCTGGGCATCGCGCTGGCCCTGTCCATGCCCGCCAAGGGCTGGCAGGCCTCGGCGGTGCTGGTGATCGTGGCGATCTCGCTGCTGATCCCGTGGAACGTGGTCGGCACCATCTGGCAGATCTACGGCCGCACCGACATCGGCCTGCTCGGCGCCGCGCTGGAGAAGCTGGGCATCGACTACAGCTACACCGGCAACGCCACCGACGCCTGGGTCACGGTGCTGGTCATGGACGTCTGGCACTGGACGCCGCTCGTGGCGCTGCTGTGCTACGCCGGCCTGCGCGCCATCCCCGACGCCTACTACCAGGCCGCGCGCATCGACGGCGCCAGCAAGCTCGCGGTGTTCCGCTACATCCAGCTGCCCAAGCTGCGCGGCGTGCTGATGATCGCCGTGCTGCTGCGCTTCATGGACAGCTTCATGATCTACACGGAGCCCTTCGTGCTCACCGGCGGCGGGCCGG
>Ga0209172_10005899_pt1 | contig 14264 bp, 9 predicted proteins | sample LarsenN4metaG_FD_184113 | JGI IMG/M metagenome (GOLD analysis project Ga0209172, IMG submission 184113) | Hot spring sediment bacterial and archeal communities from British Columbia, Canada, to study Microbial Dark Matter (Phase II) - Larsen... ... | reverse complement strand
TAATCATAGCCGAGTCGTCCAAATCAACCGGCTCGCCAAAAGCATAGGTTTGCAGAAATTCTCTAATCTTGGGGACCAGGGCGGCAAATTGAGAGGGGAGTTTGACATCGGCGGCAATGCGCTTGGCTCGGTCTTTGCCCAGGTCAACCGTTTCAAACTCGATTTCTTCATCCTTTTCTAACTGCTCCACAAATTGGATAAAGGCATCGTTGCCAATCACATCCACCCGCTCTTTGAAGGGGGGATCGCCGGCCTTGCCCCGAAACATCAGCCGCAAGCCGGGGTCAAGGCGTCCCGGTATTCTTTCCAGCGTTCCACCCCGGCGGTTAAATAGGCTTGATAGCGGATACTGGCAATATCGGAAGGGACTTCTTTAATACCTTGTGCGATTCCTTTGATGGGACGCTCGACGATGTTATCCAGAATGGCTTGCTTTAAGGGATAATCAAAATAGTCCAGGTAAAGAGGGAGCCTTTGCTATAGCGGGGGGTGGCTGACATGTCGAGTTGGATAACCCCCTCCCCAACCCTCTCCCTATCAGGAGCAGGGAGTATGGCCTGATGTAGGCGCCGAATCCATGTCCCCAAAGATTTGCAACTCTTTGGGGATAATCGGGTCGGTGCGAAACACCCGGCCTCCGCCAAAGTCACTTTTCAGCCGTTCAAAAACAATGATGTTAGGGGCAATGAGCAGGCTGGTTTTGGCATAGCTGGAGGCATTCTCTAACACGGCGTTGAAATATCCCCGACCAATCCAAAACTTTGGCCGATGTGATCCGCTTGCATCGGACTGAACACAACATCCAATTGCACAAGGCAGCGGCTCAATTGGCTTTACAATGCGGTTCGATTACGCCAGTGTTGAGCAAGTTTGTCCGACCTTCCTCGACCCTAACTTCACAAGCGCAGCTTGCTATTTGATATTTACATAATTGTCATTTTTCCCTGAGTCCAGTGATATTAAATGCTCAACAGTTACAGGAGCACCAATTAATTTTTCATGAGCAGCTTCCCGAATCCTGGTAGCTACACGCAACGCAGTGAGACCATCTTCAATCGGGACAAGGGGCGACTTACCTTCTAAAATACACTCTATAAAATGCTGCAATTCCATAAAAAGAGGCTCTACGCTGGGTACATGAATACGTTCAACCACACTTTCTTGGCGATATTTGACGCCTCGGCTATTATTATTGAGATACTCCCCCAGGGTTCTTCGATGGACTGATATACTTTTGTTCAGAAAATCACCTTCTATATAAGCTTCCCGGGTCGTAATCTCGACCGATCTAATTTTCTGTTCGGTGATTCGGGAAGCCGTCAGAGTCAAAAGTGGACCTGATTTAAAGCAGGGACAGGCCGTTACATGATCAATAGCGCCATTAAAAGCTGTCAATCCGTAGGCATCTACTATGATAGGCTCTTGTCCTATTAGATTTAAGGCCAAGTCTAGGTCATGGATCATCAAGTCCAGTACAACATCCACGTCGGTATTACTGCCTTGATATGGGCTGAGCCGGCGAAAGTTAATCACTAAAGGAGTCATATTCTCCAAGACATTTTTTAATTCAGCATAAGTTGGATTAAAACGTTCAATATGGCCTACCTGGATGACCAGATTGCTTGTTTCAGCGGCTTGAGCAAGAGTCTCGGCCTGCGCTATAGTTTCGGTAACTGGTTTTTCAATCAGTATATGTACTCCCTGAGCCAGACAAGACATAGCCAGTTCAAAATGGAAGGGTGTAGGTGTAACTAAACTAATCGCGTCAACATTCTGCAAAAGGTCATCAATTTGCTCATAAAAAGGCACATTATACTGTTTAGCAACTTTATAGCCTAGCTCTGGCTTGGCGTCGCAGACGCCTACCAGATGCGCACCTCGCAAGTTTGAATAAATCCGACAATGTCGTTGGCCCATGTTACCCGTTCCAACAACACCGACTTTTACCTGCTCCATCCCTTACCTCTTTTTAGATCCAGTTATTAAATTGACTGCATCTCTTAGCATTATTTCAACGCCGGCAAACGCTGCCACCAACGACGTACTTTAGCGGAAACGGGTTGATCAGTTAAAAGGGAATCATGGTAGCCGTAATTCTGAGCATAATAATAGTGACTTTCGCCTCTTGAGGCCTGGTTAAGTACTGCCCCCATTAGATTGGCCCCTACTTGACGTAACCTTTTGACTGCTTGATGAGCCATGCTCCTGCGGGTACGTTTCGCTTGGATAACCAGAATAACACTGTCCACTTGCTTGGAGAAGGCAACCGCATCAGTTACGGCTAAAACGGGTGGACTATCAAAGATAACAACATCGGCCCTTTCCTTTAACTGTTGCAGTAAAGTAACCATTCGCCGCGACCCCAGCATCTCTGAAGGGTTAGGGGGTAGTGGTCCACTGGTAATAACGTATAAGTTTTCAATGCCTGTATCTTGCAGGCAATCCTCAACTTGAAGCTCAGGGGTACAAATTAGATCAGTAATACCCTTTTGATTAGATAAGCCAAAAATTTTATGAAGGCTAGGTTGGCGCAAATCTGTATCAACCAAAATGGTCTTGAGAAAAGCCTGAGCCATAGCCACACCCAAATTAGCTACTGTCAGGCTTTTACCTTCTCGGGGGTTTGAACTGGTAATCAAAATAGATTTAGCCGGCTGGTCAACACCCATAAATTGGATGTTGGTCCGCAGCCCTCGGTATGCTTCAGTCAAGGGAGAAAAAGAGGTGTGAGCGGTCACCAGTTGTTCTCTATAATTTTTACCCTTAATGCGGCTGATACTACCCAGGGCAGTCACATCCAAAGATGCACTCAAATTATCTATGGATTTAATCGTATCATCAAGATACTCTAATAATAAAGCAGCCATCAGTGCCAGGATAAACCCAATTGCTGCCGCTACAACGACGTTCACGGCAATATTGGGGCTTACCGCCACCGTAGGCAACTGAGCTGGTTCGATAACTGTTAAATAATTCGGACTGCCTTCACCTTCGAGGAAACTTAACAGCTCGGTATAGTTTCTCTGCCATCCTCTGATTAGGTTATCCAGATTGGTTATTTCGTCTTGGAGACTCTGAATTTGGCTCGCGCTTACAGCCGCCGATACTTCTGCTTCTAATTCTGCAATTCTACCCCTGGCTGTTTCAATTTTTGCCTCCATATCATCCAGCTCTTTCTGGACAAATTGGCTCCGTTCCTGGCGCGCCTCATTTTCAGGAGACGTGGGACTCTGCAAGATGAGTTGGTAAGCAATTTCATCAGCGATAGCTACGGCCCGTTCTGGTGAGGTATCCTGAACGGTAATTGCCAGTAGTTGCGTTTCGGGGACCGGAGAGACATTTACCAGATCTCTTAAGGCCAGCCAAGTCATACTCAAATCCAATTTTTCAACAGTAGCTTGCAAAATAGGTTGGCGAATCGCAATTTGGGCATAAGATTCCGCCAATTGCTGCGTAGTGCTGAAATCACTTCCGCTGGGATTAGACTCTTGAATCACCTGTCCAACTAGCAAAGTTGTTGTGGTCTGATAAATACGAGGTTGCTGCATACTCACATAATAGCTACCTCCAGCACCCAGAACAGTACTCAGTATAATTAACCACCACCATTTCAATATAGCTTTAAAATATTGACCTATATCCAGTTCCATCGTTCTCACCTCAACTAGCGGGGTTGATCTTGCGGGGGCGGGGGGGTAAGATATTTGACCCAAACCGGCCCCCAATCGTTATAAGGGGTCCAATTATCCCAGCCCATTAATAAGTGTTGATCACTGCCATCGGCATTCATGATCCACAATTGTTGATTACCAGTTCGATTTGACATAAATACAATTTGCGAGCCGTCAGGTGACCAGGAGGGGGATTTATCCCACTCCCAGGTATTGCGGGTAAGTTGGCGAGGGTTGCTGCCGTCGTAATTGATGACCCATATTTCGTCATTACCGCTTTCGGTGGCCACAAAGGCAATGTCATTACTTACAGGGGACCAAACCGACTCGTAAACGATGCCGGCCCCCATTCGAGTCACAATCTTTTCCACCTTGTATTTGTAATCATAAAAGTGAATAGCGAGTTCAACAGTGGGCATATTTCCCTGCTCGGTTCTTATATTCGTCCATAACAGTTGCTTGGTATAAGTACGATACACGGTATCCGCCGAGTAGGTATCTCTTTCCTGTGCCACAAAATAAGGCCAACTATCAGTTAGACGGCCCAATTCGCCCGTTTGCGGATCATAAACATAGACATGTACCCCCTCTTGCCCCGCCTGGCCTGGTTGCCCTGGAGGAGCGGGCAAAATTCCTGGTGGGCCTGGAGGAGCGGGCGAATTTCCCGGTCCCGCTCCTGGCTGGTCTGACTGTATCTCCCTATCAGACTGAAAGAGAATTTTACCCAGCAAAACTGATGGCACAGCTTGGGGAATAGGGGTTGGAGTGGATGGGATAGCGGTTAATATAAGCGGGATAACTTCAAAAACCGGGGTCGAGGTAGCTACAATTACATTTCCAGGAGTAGGAGTCGCCGTTCCATTGGCGAATGCATCAACTGTTGCCAACAAAGCTATAGCCTGGGCAGTGGCCGTGTTGATCGGGGTTGGGGTGGACGTAACGACGATCGGAGTCACCCAATTATCAGGCAAGGGGGTGGGTATACGACCCTGGTTTATAGCTTCCGCAACCTGCGTCGCTGCCACAGAAAGTGATGCCGCCGTAGGAGTAGCGGTGATTAATACATAGGTAGGTGTTGGGGTAAAGGTTGGTGAAGGCGTTGCAGTAACGGCATTCGTGGGAACTGGCGGAGGGGTGCCTGTAGTTAATGCTATCGCCGTAGCCTCCAATACCAAAGCCTGAGCAGTAGCAGGGTTCTCTGGGGTTGGCGTTGGAGTAATAATCAAGAAGTCGGGAAACGGGGTGGCTGTGACCATATTTGCAGGAGGGGGGGTAGCAGTACCCAAACGAGTCGCATCGGCGGTCATCTGCAAGACAATCGCCGCAGCCGTAACCACATTTTCTGGGGTAGGGGTGCTGGTAACAACTACATAGTCCAAAGAAGGTGGGGTAGCAGGTGGTGAACCCACCTCTAACACTAATATTACATCATTGTCCTGGCTTTCTGAGCCATAGCCGCTATCCCAGGCAAATAGATTATCTGGACCAACAATAGGTCCATCTATTCGAAATGAAACAGTTGGAATTTCATCCTGAAGAAGACGAGTATACAATATTTCAATTTGGTCTGGTGTAAATTCAAAAGTATTCGTTCGCCCAACTGCCAGGTCGTGACTGCTCAAAAGTGGATGTAAAGTTTGCAAGGCAGGGGCGTTCAAAATATCTTGAAAATCATGTTCGCGCCAATTCTGGTCAATCTCAGAGTTTAGCAGGCGAAGCGCCCAGACACCATTATCTGGACGGTCATTCACCCGACTCAAATCGTCATCATGGAGACCGGTTAACTGAAGTGCCGCGGAATATATGGGAGCGCCACGGGGGATGGAACTCAAGTCAAATTGAAAAGCGCTGTTATAGATCTTCCCTTGTAATACGCCAGCATAAAGGAAAGAATCACCAAAGTAATTACCCCGATCTTCTCGATTACTGAACCAGCCGATATCAGCCCTTAACGGCGATAGTGTATAAATATCGGTGCCGGGTCGAGGCGTGACTGTGGGGGTGGGGGTGGCCAAAAAGGCATCAGCAACAGGTGTATGGTTTTCAGTGAGGTATTCAGTGGCGGTAGGTGTAACCGAGGCGGTGGGTAATGGATTAACCGCAACCTGCGTAATTGATGGGGTACTTGGCGGCTGATTAGGAACTGTGTAGTTGTAGTAGTAGATATTCAAGGTTACCAGCAAACCAGCTACAAGTCCAGCCAAAATCAATAGAACCGTTTGCCTCAATGAGGATTTTGACCGCTTGGCGCTAATAGGATCCGACTGAGCCAAAGATAAAGGTTGAGCAGACGGTGCAGCGAAGTGAGCACAGGCCGAGTAATTTCTGTTTAAACAAAATTTGCTCTGATGTTCTAAAGGGATAGAGGTTTCTTGACCGGCTACAAAACATAAATGGGCAGTTTCAGGATAAGAAAAATGCGAGTCTCGGTCCCCTACCAACCCTAAATAAGGGCATATTCGTGTAATTTTTGTTTGCTCAGGCATAAGCTTTTCTTCGGGTTAACAAAGCTAATTTGATTATAACATTGATAAGTTTGAAAATGGTTTGAAAATAGTTAAAAGTGGAAGTGACGGGGTTTGGTTTGGAAAGCAGTGAAAGATTGAACCAGGCGGGCATAGAGAGTGAGGAGAATAGTAGCAGCAAAGGGAACCAAGATAGCATCAACAGGTAAACGATAACGGATTAAAGTCCAGGAAAGAAGATGAATGACGGTGTAGGTAATAACAAAAAGGTAAAGAATTAAAATTTCACTTGACCAAACACGACGTAAATTAACCACAAAACCAAAAAGCATAAAAGGCCATAACAACCCAAACGAGCTAAGACGTAATAAATTACTCATTAACCCCGAGTCGGCTGAAGGCCAAAACTCGAAGTAATCTTTGATACGGCTCAGCGATAGAATAACATAGCGGCCCGGATCAGCTACAATAAAATCCAAGCCTCGTTTCAATAAGGCTTGATCGAGGTCAGCTTCATTTAATCGCGCTAATTCAGGAGGGAGCAATTCTTGATAGGAAGGACCGCCTTCAGGCAAAATAGAAATAAAGTCGTAACCATGAATGGGATGATTCCCCCAATAAAAAACAAACCCCGCATTAGTATTAAGCAAGACAAACTTATTAAAAGCCCAATAATTGCGCAGGGTCCAGGGTACAATTGATAACACCAAAATCAGCACCGCTCCCAACAATATCCCTAACATCGGCTTCACCGGCCGGGTTTGATAGCGATAACTGCGCCAGAGTAACCAACCAAATAAAATGGGAATAAAAATTAGAAAGAGCTGTCGCAGCAGAACAGTTATGGCCAGAGCCGCGCCTAAGCCAATGGTTAATTTTAGATTTTGGTGTTTATCTTTCGCTAATGTATCTTCAGAAGAATTTTGGCGAGGTCCGACTTGACCTAATTCTCCGCTGAGGTCTAAGACCCACAAGAGGGCTGTAATGTAAAAAGCTTCAGTCATCAGAGCGGCTGAGTAATAAATAAAATAGGCATAGAGAGCCACCAAACCAGCACTTACCAAGCCTACTCTAGTATCAAAATAACGGCTGCCCAAGCGGTAAATCAACCAAGGCATAAGTATGCCTGAGAGGATAGCTTGAATTAGCCGGGCGAGCAGGGGATGGTAGCCAAACAGCCCATAAACTACAACTAAGTAGAGTGTATAAAGATAGGACCAATGCGCTGTCGGCGCCTCGGCCCTGGTGGCCGGCCACCACGATGTGGCTACCGTGAAACCTTTGCCAGCAAGAACACGTTGAGATAGCATGTCATAAGAAAGCTGGTCAGCGGTACCGGGTGCATCAACAATCTGATCGCCCAAATAAAAAGCGACTCCTACTCTTAAGAAGATAGCCAGCAAAATAATTAAGCTCAACCAAAAGCGGCTTGAGATAAACCATGATGTACTAGAATGATTTTTGAATACAGACTGCACCCTTGATCTGGCCTCCTCTCTGGTAACCTTTATCTCACTGAAACTTTATCGCTGGCTAACGGTTGGTATATTTTATCCCAGGCAGAGTAACTTGTTTGCCAATTATACTTGTTGATAACAGTACTCCGCCCATTCTGGGCCAATTGTTGAGCCAAGATAGGATCCCCCAGAATCCGGATAACCGCCTGAGCAAAAGCCGGGGCGGTATCCGCAATGAGCATATCCTGCTCGGGGTGGACATCAATTCCCTCGGCGCCAATTGTAGTTGAGACAATGGGCAAGCCCCAGCTCCAGGCATCCAGAATCTTTACTCGCATTCCTCCTCCCGCGTGTAATGGTACGATAAAAACGACCGTTTCGCTGAGATAAGACTTTAAATCAGCGACATAGCCGGTTACTTCAACCCCAACACCAGCTAATCCAGCCGGTGGATCCTTTCCAATCACTGTTAAAAGGACATCGGGAATTTCAGCCCGTATCTGCGGAAAGACATGTTCGGCAAACCATAGAATCCCTTGGGCATTAGGCGGCCAATGCAAACTTCCCAGAAAAGTAATCCGGCGTCCCTTAGGATTGCGTTGCACCGGTTCAACCTGAGCGGGGTCGGCGCAAATGGGAATTATAGGGGCAGATGCCGGCTCTGATGCCCCCAATTGAGATAGCTTAGTTACTGCCTGATAATCTTCTGCTGTCACCCAAACCACCTGATCAAATTGGGCACAAATCTCAGGCTCATAATTAGCCAAAAGCCGGGCTTCGCGAAGCAAAAAAAGTCGCTTCAGGGGGTTAGTTTCACTATCTGCCAACCGTTTGGGAATGAGGTGGACAGCATTATGTTGATCCAAGATTAACCGGGGTGATGACGAGGTGACATTCAACTTGGCGTTCAAAGCATACGGGGCCATCCAGAGTTGGTCCGCATGAATCACATCAAAAGCAGTCGAATTAACTAATTGACGTATTTTGTCGCTCATCGCCGGGACTTGATCCCGAACAATGAGAAAGGGTTGCCGGTTAAATAGGCTTTGACCAAAAAAGCCAAGGTCACGCCAACGATTGCGCTGTATAGGTACAGTGTGAACAGCTTCACAGAATTCGGCTAAATGGGCAATATACTCGGGGCGGTCTGTCTCTCGCACAAAGGTTAACAGCGTTACTTTATGTTGCTGAACCAAATGGCGCAGAACAAAATAGCTGCGCATTTTAGGACCAGCATCCAGAGGATAAGGTAAAACCTGGCTTAGAAACAAAATATGCATAATAACAGATCCATACCTAGTGGTCAGTCAATGTTAATTTGATGGGTTGTAGTAGCGACTTCAGTCGCTTAACCAGGCTAAAAAACGACTAAAGTCGTCACTACGAACTTATCATTTTTACATAGACAAAGCACTAGCAAGTTTAATTCGACTATATTTCTTTAAATTATTTTGCTCACATCCCTGGCAATGAAACTAGCAAACGGCGATAATTTGCTGCCAGGGTGAAATGCTGTTGCCGCCGAGAAGGTTGCTCTAACCAAGCCAGAGGACTGACCAGCAAGCGCATCAGGACAGCACCGAACAAAATAAATTTATAGATGTAACTCGCCAACAAACCATGATGTTTGCGAAAAAACAGCAATTTACTGCGATAAAGCTGCAAGAACATATCCGCCGCTACTTGCTGAGTACTCTGTCCGCCATAGTGAACCACCCGGGCTTGTGGGACATAATAGAGACGCCAGCCCGCCTGTTGTAAGCGATAGCAAAGGTCCACCTCTTCCGTATAGATAAAGTAATCTGTGTCCAGTACTCCAACCTCGTTGAGAGCTTCTCGGCGGAGCAATAAAGCAGCACCCTGGACCACATCAACTTCTCTGGCCCTATTCAGATCCCATTGAAACATATTATAGGTACCATAAGACCAGAACTTATCCAGATGAAAAAGCCGCCAAAATTCACGAGATAGGGTAGGCGCCGGATAACATGAAGGCTGCAAAGTGTTATTTGGATTAAGAAGTTGCGCTCCCACAGCCCCAACTTCAGGATGATCCTCCATAAATTGCACCATAATCTTCAAAGCCCCGGGTTTAACTTCAGTATCCGGGTTGAGCAGGAGAATATAACGCCCGCTACTCTGTTCGATAGCTTGATTATTGGCCGTGGCAAAACCCACATTCCGCTTATTTGTCAACAGCTTTACCTGGGGAAACTGCTGTTGAACCATTTGCACCGAACCATCGCTTGAAACATTATCTACCACAATCACCTCAAAATGATCGCCGGGAGGATTATGATAGACAGAGGCGAGACATTTTCTTAAAAGTTCGACCGTGTTCCAACTGACAATAATAACTGATAAATTCATTAGTTCTGTCCAACGGGTAACTTTTTCTTTTCTAATAGTACCTCTCAGGGAGAGGTTGAGGTCACTACAGGTAGACTCACCAGCTCTGTAACCCGGGGTTGTCTAACTGGCTCTAAGCTAACCGAAGGTTGACCTGCCATCTGCTCCAACGCCACCAATCCTCCGGTGAACAACCATGCCAGCACGCTGGAAGAAAAGCCCACCAAACCCACATTATAAAAGAAAGGTATAACCCAATCCCCAAACGCGGCTGACACCAATGTACCTACCACGCCCCCTAAGGTTCCATAGACATAAGCCCGAGGAAATCCGGCTGGCACACGCTCGCGTAACTGCCAGGCCAATAAACCTACGGCAACAAAGAACCAGCAAAAACAAATCAAACCAAGAACTCCGGTCTGAGCAATAAGGTCCACATACTGGCTGTGAGAGTTGAACTGCACGGCATAACCTCGAATCGGAAATAGAGGCGTGTAGTAGTAATAATTGGCTGGACCTAAGCCAAGGATAGGATTAATTTTTGCCATCTCCAAGACCAAACTCCAAGCTTCCAAGCGGGTTGATAGGCTATACTCGTTATCCCCAATCATAATAAAGTCAACCAGTTTCTGAATTTGGGTAGTTGCCCCCAGTAGGCCTACCAACACCAACGGCACTGTAAGACGTGGATTGGCTGCCCATACAGTCACCGTCACTGCCACCAGCGCCGGCACCCAGCCGGAGTTCCAGGCTCGCATGGGGAACAGAGCCATGTAAAGTGAAGCTACGGCCAATCCACCAATAACCGCTCGCCAGCCAAGGTGTAATTTATTATTGAAAACTGCCTGGCTAAAACTCAAAACAATTAACCATGTCCACAAAATGCTCCCATCCGAGCCTCGTGAGTAAACCATAAAAACATAATAACCTAAAGATCGCAGTCCTAAATAGCCTATCAACCGTCCTATGACAGAGATGCCGGCTATCAAAAAGAAAACCCAGGTGAGCCATTGCAGCCAGCGAACTGTTTGTATCTGGTGGGCAGCCAGCAGAAATGCGCCTGCTGAAAGTATAAAGAGGAATAAGCCGCCGAGTTGAGCGCCAATAGGGGCCGGACGGGCAAAGGTATACCAGGGTAATTGACCCACAGCAAAGGCCAGACTAGCTATCAGAACCAGAAGTAGTAGCGGTCCTATCGGACGGGAAGCAACCAGTTTAATTCGTCGCTGATGCACAATCACATCCAGCCCCCCCAAGACAAGTAGTAGAGCCACTACCCCTAATGTCATATTAGAGCCACTAGGCCCTTCAATAGGACCCACAAGAGTAGCAACAACTACTAATAATCCCAAGGGTGGCCAGCGTAGGAAAATAAGAACGCCTCCAATGGCCGGAATTAGAGCCAAAATTGGCAGAATTTGCCGTGGAGAAGGAGAATTAATAGCTAGACCTACACTTAACAAGAGCACACCGGCAATAATTAATGGGCGTAGCCACAAAATGCGATCCACAGTTAGCCGAAAATATAGCCAATTCAGTAATACTTTGGGTGATGTAACAGGCCAACCTTGTAGACCCCAATGCCAAAAGGTGGGTACGACGCTTAACCACAAGCCCATTAGCAAGATAGAAAATCGAAGCCTCTCACCTTGACCCCAACCCCAGATTTGGATCAAAATTAGCGTGAGTAAGGCTAGAAAGAAAGAACCCGCGCTAAACCAGATGTGACTCCGAAGCTGATCCTGCAAGTGTCTGAAAGTTTGAGCAACCCGATTAATTAGCCGCTCAGGGGAACCCAACAGGAGTGGCCAGAGTGTTATAGTGATGAGATAAAAGGTGAGTAAGATAGCATAGGGGGTCGAGTACTTTCCCAATACACTGATACGTTGACTGGTATAGGTAATCATGGGATGAATGGCCGACATCAGAATCGTCCAGGTCACAATCACACTCAAACTGAACACAAGCCTAACGTTGGTCCGGTGTATAAAATTCCCCTGGTTAGTTACCCAACTATACCCCATCAAATTCTCTCCTTGTAACCCCGCCACCACGCCTCTTAAGCATAAGCCACCTGTTCCACCAGTTCTAGAAAATATGGCGCAATCACATTCCAGTCGTACTTATCACGAACCAACTGCCTGGCATTATCAGCAAGACGTTGGCGCAATCCGGGTTCCCGCAATAACCGCACAATTTCCCCGGCAAAGGCTTCCGGTGTATCCGCAACCGATAGATGTTTACCTACTTCAATATCTAATCCCTCTGCACCCTTTGAAGTTGCCACCACAGGGGTACCAAGCGCCATGGCCTCCAGAATCTTCAGACGGGTGCCACCCCCTGTGTGTAAAGGTACCACACTAACCCCAGCCCGCGCAACAAGGGGGCGTACATCATCTACAAAGCCGCTTAGAAACACATTGTTGGCCGAAGGCAAAGAGCGGTTTGCATGATTCCCGGTGATAGTTAACTGTATTTCCGGAATTTGGGCCTGAACACGGGGATAGACTTCGCTTATAAACCAATACATGGCTTCATAGTTAGGCAAATAGGTAAAAGAACCCGTAAAAACCAGGCTGTTCGGTTGTGGCGACTCGCAAACATCAGCATAGCTGGCTGTGTCAATACAATTGGGAATCACCTCAATTGAACGATAATTTTTGACTGCTTGCCGCACAAGCTGGCGCTCGCGGTTTGAAACCACTGTGCAAACCTTATAATTCTGCAAAAGGGCAGCCAGATAGCGCCGATATTTCGCCCAAGTCAAGCCGTTACGAATACGCTGCCCCAGCGAAGATGCTCGGGCAAACCTTTCATAGATTACTCCAATTTCAAGCTCTTCAAATAAAGCAGGCAGGTGACAGAAATAGCGATTGTAAACAGCCATATCAATTTGTGAAGCAATCACTATATCGTACTTCTCTGACGAAAGCAACTGCTGAATTGCTTGAGCCATCTCTATGGAGAAGGTATCTAGTACCGAGCGGGGGGTCGAACTGAAAAAACCAAGGCGGGCACGTTGGCTATGGGGGTTAAAGGGCTTCCAGGGTACTACTTGCACTTTCCGGCAAAGTGACTGGAGCGATAGGGTATCCACCTCTAACTCTGGCTGGTCAGCAAAACTCAAGAGTGTGACTTCATGATGTTGGCTCAATCCCCGTAGTAGGTTATAAATCCGTAATTTTGAACCATTACTTGGTGGGCAGGGAAACCACCTGGATAGAAATAGAATACGCATGGTTCTTTTAAGAGGAGATCGGTCCCCACCGATGGTGCAGGAAATCCAAGACCCCTTGCCACATAGCATCCCGATGAGCACTCATAAAGCGCCACTTTGGTTTGATAGTCCAACTGGTCAAGGTGCGCAAGATTTCTCCCCAGGTAAAAACCCAAACTCGCAGGGGCGCATGATGTTTAGCTAACATCAGCAAGCGGTTGCGGGTATTATAATAAGTCACCGTTGGCTTGGGCCGATAATCACGCTGAACTCCTTTATGCCACAGTTTTGCGTCTGGCGCATGCATAACTCGCCAGCCCCCTCTACTGATCCGCAGGCACCACTCTGTTTCTTCCCAGTAATAAAAGAACCGATCATCCAACATCCCCAGTTGCTCAATAGCCGAGCGACGCACCATAATGGCACAACCCGATATCCAGTCAACCGGACGAGGCTGAGGGTACTGCCCTACATCTTTTTCATTGTGGGCAATATGGATATTTTGCCAATAGGCTCCTAATTGACCCCCTGCCGATTGAATTACATCAGGCTCATCGTGATGATACACCATTGGCCCGACCACGCCAATGTGAGGATCATTCTCGCCTATTTCTACCAAGCGGGCCAGACAATTGGGGTCTAAAATTGTATCTTCGTTTAAAACAAAGACCCAATCGGCCTGCTGAACCAAGGCCGCTTCAATGCCCACATTATTATTCCCGGCATACCCTCGATTTTCTTCTAATTCGATGATCTGCACTGTTGGGAAAGCAGCACGAATCGCCGGTACAGAACCATCATTGGAGGCGTTGTCGAGAACAATCACCTTGTGGTTCTGATAGGTACTTTGATTCAGCGAGGTCAGACAGGCTAAAGTATCCTCGCGGCGATTTGTATTCAGGATAACAGTAATAACATAGGGTTGCGACATAATGGAATATGTTTGCGGAACCTTCTGAAGACAACTTCCTTATTATTTACCTAAGTTTGGCCCAAAGTAATGGCAATATGCTCTTGGGCCAATAGAGCCGCCAGCCCTGTGCCCAATTCGCGAGCGAGTGGGTCGGCCTGATTGAGCACAATCTGATAGATACGAGCCGTATGG
>Ga0209172_10005895_pt1 | contig 14281 bp, 14 predicted proteins | sample LarsenN4metaG_FD_184113 | JGI IMG/M metagenome (GOLD analysis project Ga0209172, IMG submission 184113) | Hot spring sediment bacterial and archeal communities from British Columbia, Canada, to study Microbial Dark Matter (Phase II) - Larsen... ... | reverse complement strand
CTGCCCAGGAGACGCGTGGTGTAGATGCGCAGTGCCAGTGCCTCCTCGACGCCGCGCGCCCCCCAGGCTGCCACGGCCTCGCGCGCTTCGGCATCCTTCCAGCGGCTGCGCATCGCCTCTCCTAGCCGGTGCGGCCGGGCCCGCCCGGCGCGCCGCGCTCAGGATAGAGGCCGGCCAAGCCCGCGGCCGAGGCGGCGCACACCCCGCGCTCGGTGAGGAGGCCGGTGATCAGCCGCGCCGGGGTCACGTCGAAGGCGTCGTTGCGGGCGGGGCTGCCCGGGGCGGCCACCGACACCTCGACGATGCTGCCGTCGGGCCCGCGCCCGCGCACCCAGAGCACCTCCTCGGCCCCGCGCTGCTCGATGGGGATGTCGGCACCCGCCGTCAGGCTCCAGTCGATGGTCGAGTGCGGGAAGGCGACGTAGAACGGCACGCCGTTGTCCCTGGCCGCCAGCGCCTTGAGGTAGGTGCCGATCTTGTTGGCGGCGTCGCCGGCGGCGGTCACGCGGTCGGCACCGACGATGACGAGGTCGACGAGGCCCTGCTGCATGAGGTGGCCGCCGGCGTTGTCGGCGACGATGGTGTGGGGCACGCCGTGGGCGCCGAGCTCGAAGGCGGTGAGCGCCGCACCCTGGTTGCGCGGCCGTGTCTCGTCGACCCACACGTGGACGGGAATGCCGCGGTCGTGGGCGGCGTAGATCGGCGCCGTGGCGGTGCCCACGTCGACGCAGGCGAGCCAGCCGGCGTTGCAGTGGGTGAGCACGTTGACCGGCTGGCCCGGCGGCTTGCCCGCCGCCGCCCGCTCGATCAGGCGGAGGCCGTGGCGGCCGATGGCCCGGTTGGTCGCCACGTCCTCCTCGGCGATGGCGGCGGCGCGGGCGTAGGCGGCCGCAAGGCGCGGCTCGCGCGGGAGGTTGCGCACCGCTGCCGCCATCTCCTCGATCGCCCAGCGCAGATTGACGGCGGTGGGGCGCTGCGCGGCGAGGCAGGCTGCGGCGCGCTCCAGGGCCTCGTCTGAGGCGTCCTCGCGCAGCGCGAGGCACACCCCGTAAGCGGCCGTGGCGCCGATCAGCGGGGCGCCGCGCACCTGCATGGTGCGGATGGCGCGCGCGGCGTCCTCGAGGGTCTCGAGCGAGACGATCGCCAGCTCGTGCGGCAGGCGGGTCTGGTCGATGATCTCGACCGACCAGCCGTCGGCGGCGAGCCAGATGGTGCGGTACGCCTTGCCGGCGACGTTCACGGGCCCTAGTCCAGCGATGGTGCGGCGCGCCCGAGCGGGACGGCGACGGTCTCGCTCAGCCCGCAGCGGGCGCAGTCCAGAGCATACCACTCGGCATGGGGACGGGCCGAGCGGTCGACGACGGTGAGGGCGCGCTCCCGGCAGCGCGGGCAGGGCGCCGGCCTGGCCGCATCGGCGCGCCAGGCGGCGATGCTGGCGAGAGCCCTGCGCATCTCGTCGGGTGCCAGCGCCACGGTGTCCCTCAATGCCCCTCGAAGGCCATCAGCGCCTCACCCTTCACGCCGAGGCCCTCCAGCCGCTTCATGCCGCCGAGATCGGGCAGGTCGATGATGAAGGTGGCGCCCACGATCTCGCCGCCCGAGCGGCGCACCAGCTTCACCGCCGCCTCGGCGGTGCCGCCGGTGGCGATCAGGTCGTCGACGATGAGCACGCGCTCGCCCTGCCGGATTGCGTCCTCGTGCATCTCGATGATGTCGACGCCGTACTCGAGCGTGTACTCCTGGCCGATGGTCTTGCCCGGCAGCTTGCCCTTCTTGCGCAGGGGCACGAAGCCGCAGGCGAGCCGGTCGGCAATGGCTCCGCCCAGGATGAACCCGCGCGCCTCGATGCCGGCCACCGCCTCCACCCGTGCGCCCGCATAGGGCGCGGCCATGCGCTCGATGGCGGCCTTGAAGCCCCGGGCGTTGCCCATGAGCGTGGTCACGTCCCGGAACATGATGCCCTTCTTGGGGTAATCCGGAATGGTGCGGATGAGCTTCTTCAGGTCTTGCACGTGCGGCCTCCCAAGTCCGACAAGGGGCCGAGCTTAGCAATCGCGGGCTCGGGCGTCATGGAGGGGCTCCGCCAATCCACGCCTAGAGCGCCGCGAGCTGCAGCACCTCCCCTCCCGCGCTTGCCGCCAGCACTCGGTCGAGGGCGGCCAGGCTTGCCTCCAGCGCCGCCTCGGCCGTGCGGCCGTCGAGGAGGTTGCCGAGGAGCAGGCCGGCGAGGAGGTCGCCGGCGCCGTTGGGGATTCCCGCCCGCCTGGGCGTGCTGTGCGCGAGGCTGCGATCGGCCGTCACGAGCAGGGTGGCGACGCCCGCAGCGCTCTCGGCCGCCGAGGTGACGACCACGGTGGGGACGCCAAGCCGGCGCGCCAGGGCCTCGGCCTCGCCGGCGCCGACGGCGCCGGCGCCCGCCCCGGCGAGCCAGGCGAGCTCGGTGAGGTTGGGCGTGGCGACGTCGGCGAGGGGGAGGAGGTCGCGGCGGATGGCGAGCGCGGTGTCCTCGCGCACATAGAGCTGGCCGCCGTCGCCCAGGACGGGATCGACCAGGATCCGCACCCCGCGCCTTGCCTGCCTGATGCGCTCGAGCGCGCGCGCCGCCGCGGCCACCGCCTCCGGCGTCACGAAATAGCCGGTGAGCACGCCGTCGAGCATGGGCCAGCAGCCGTCGGCCTCGAGCGCCTCCAGCATGGCGGCGAGCTCGGCGGCCGGAGTGTCGCGGCGCTCGAGCCGACCGAGCCCCGGCCTGCTCGCCAGCACCACCGTGGGCAAGGCCCATACCTCGTGCCCCAGGCGCTGCAGTGCCGGCACGCTCGCGGCGAGGCCGACGTGGCCGCGCACGACGTGCGAGGAGATGGCGAGCACCCTGCCCATCGCCCCTCAGATGACGTTGCGCTCCGCCAGCGGCCGGCCGGCGGCGATGCGCGCGTAGCCGAGGCGGGTGAGGTCGATGGTGCGGAAAGTGCCGTGGGCGATGAGCTCGGCCACCGCGCGGCCGGCGCCGGCCGCCTGCTGCGCGCCGTGGCCCGAGAAGCCGGCGGCGAAGTAGAGGTTGGCGAGGCGGGAATGGGCGCCGATGACGGCGTTGTGGTCGAGCGTATTGGTGTCGTAGAAGCCGGCCCAGGCCCTCACCACCTTGACGCTCTCGAAGGCCGGCACCCGCGCGGCGAGGCGCGGCCACACCTCCTCCTCGAAGAACGCATGGTCGACGGCCTCGAGGTCGGCGGCGGGCGGCTCGGCCTCCTCCGCGGGCGACTTGCCGCACAGGAAGAAGCGGCCTTCGGGCCGCAGCCACACGCCGGAGGGATCGACGGTGAGCGGTGCTGCGTGCATGGCCTCGGTCGCCTCGCGGCAGTCGATCACGTAGACGTAGCGCTTGCGCGGCTCCACCGGCAGGGCCACGCCGGCGAGCGCCGCCACCTGTCCGGCCCATGGGCCGGCGGCATCGACCAGCGCGCCGCAGGCGATGCGCTCCCCGCCCGCCAGCCGCACCGCCTCGATGCGGGTGCCCGCGTCGATGCCCGTCACCTCGCCGCGTACGACGGAGACTCCCTGCGCCCGGGCGGCGGCGCGGAACAGGGCGGCGAGGCCGGGCGGGTCGAACCAGCCTTCGCCCGTGCGGCCGTAGCCTGCGGCCGCCACGCCGTCCACTGCCAGCCAGGGGAAGCGCCGGGCAATCTCGTCCGGCTCGAGCAGCAGGATGTCGGCACCCATCGACTGCTGGAGGGCCACGTTCTCCTCGAGCTGGCCGCGCCCCCCGGGCGAGGCCATGATGAGGTAGCCCTGCTCGCGGAAGCTCACGTCGGCCTCCGCGCCGAACACGGTCTTCAGGCGTCGGAACAGCGACAGCGTGACCTGCGACAGGGCGATGTTCTCGGGAGTGGAGAACTGCTGGCGCAGGCCGCCGGCCGAGCGCGACGTGCTGGCGGCGGCAAAGGAGGGATCGCGCTCCACGAGCACGATGCGGCGCCCGGCAAAGGCCGCCTCGGCGCTCAGGTAATAGGCGACGGCGCTGCCGACGATGCCGCCGCCCACGATCACCGCATCTGCGCTTTCCACCGCCAAAGCCCGCTCGCCGCGGCCCGACTGCCGCACTGGCGTCCGCCAAGCCTAGCGGAAAGCGCCCGCCTCGCCCAGCCGCCGGGGCGCGGCCGCCGGGGCGCGGCCGGAACCCGTGCCGAAGCGCTCGCGTTTCAGCTTCGGGATAGTGAGAGATGGTGCAGGAGACGTCCGTGCCCGAGGTCCGCTACGACGAGGACGGCGACAGGCAGGTGGAGGCAACCGGCGCAGAGGCCCGCCAGGGAGCCGGGCCGCGCGCGATGGTGTCGGTGCTCACCGTCTCCCTTCTGCTTGCGGCCATAGCCGGCAGCGCGCTGCTGCTCTATTTCTACCTGGCCTGAGCATTCCTGACCTGAGCTGCGGCGCCGGGCCGGCGGGGGCTATGCGGCCCGGTCGCTCACGCCCTTGACGCCGGCGGTCCTGGCGCAATGGGCGCAGCAGTAGATCCTGCCGCCCGCCTCGACCCCGTGGCCGAGCACGCGGCAGTCGCAGTGGGGGCAGCGCGGCGCCATGGCATGGACGGCGCACTCGAAGCTGTCGAAGGTCATGGTGCGGCCGCCCTGGGTGACCGTGAAGGCTTTGTCGTAGTCGTTGCCGCACACGTCGCAGCGGGCCATGGCTGATCCTCCGGCGGGATTGATGCCTGGGGTTTCCGAGTCAATGGCCGCGGCGCCGTCAGGTTCCCGCCCGCGGGGTGCCGTGCTAGCCTCGGCTGCGCCGCAAACGCCGCGCCGAGGAGACCGACCATGGCCACCGCCGCCCGCCGCGCCCCCGCCCGTCCGACCGGCAACCGCATGATGGCGATCGAGGACCCGCGCGAGGCGCGCGCGGCCATCCGCGCCGGAAAGTATGCCGGCCACACCGCGGGCATCGCGCCCAAGCACGTGCAGGGCAACCTGTGCATCCTGCCGAGGGAGCTGGCGCTCGAGTTCGCCGCCTTCTGCCAGAGGAACCCCAAGCCGTGCCCGCTCATCGGCATGGGCGCGCCGGGCGATCCCGCCCTGCCCGACCTCGGCGACATCGACATTCGCACCGACGTGCCGCGCTATCGCGTGTTCCGCGAGGGCAAGCTCGTCGACGAGCCCACCGACATCAGGAAGTACTGGTCCGACGACCTCGTCACCTTCGTGCTCGGCTGCTCGTTCTCCTTCGAGCTGCCGCTGATCGAGGCCGGGCTGCGGCTCAGGCACATCGAGCAGGACACCACCGTGCCCATGTACCGCACCAGCATCGCCTGCACGCCCGCCGGCCGATTCAGCGGCGGCATGGTGGTGTCCATGCGCGCCTTCAAGCCCGCCGACGCCATCCGCGCCATCCAGATCACCTCGCGCTTCCCGGCCGTGCACGGCGCGCCGGTGCACATCGGCCTGCCGGAGGCCATCGGCATCGCCGACCTCATGCGGCCCGACTGGGGCGACCCGCCGGCGATGGAGACGGGCGAGCTGCCGGTGTTCTGGGCCTGCGGGGTGACGCCGCAGGTGGCGGTCGAGGCGGCGCGGCCCTCGATCTGCATCACCCACAAGCCGGGCTGCATGCTGATCACCGACCGGCTCAACAGCGCGCTGGCGGCACTTTGAGCGCGGCGGCGCTCATCCCCTGGCCCTGGTGCGCGCGATGACGATCTCGCGGCACCGGGGCGCCAGCTTGTCCAGGTTGTCGGCGAGGCACTTGAGCACGCGGCCCGCGCCCGGCATCACGCCCGTGCAGAGCTTTTTGTAGTCGGCCATGCAGGCCTCGCGCGCCGCCGCCTTGTCGTCCTGGGCGCAGGCGGCAGCACTCAGGGCGAGCAGGGCGGCGGCCGTCAGCACCGGAAACGACAGAGCGGCGCGGGGGCTCGTGCGGGCGATCATGGGTCTTCCTCGCGAGGTGGGGAGCCTTCCCCGGCGTGGGAGGCTGCGGCTCCGGCGGGGGTGGCCGTCAGATGCAGCGGCGCACGGTGCGGTAGACCAGGTGGCCGTTCACCCACACGCGCGCCCGGCGCACCACGCAGCGCGGCCCGACGGTCACCACCCGGCTCGGCGCCACGTAGACGCGGGAGGCCGGCGCCACGTACACCGCCCGCGGCCGGTAGACGTCGACGTCGACGAGGTCGGCGGCGCCCGCGGCGGAGGGCAGGACGGCCAGCGCCGCGCCCATTGCGGCACCGGCACCGCCCAGGCGAAAGAGGGAGGGCATGCTGCGCATGTGTTGCGTCTCCTCGGTTGCGACGGCACGGCGCCGTCCCCGCTGATACCGGGAGGGGGCGGGAATTCCTTCGCTGCTCCCCTCAGCGCGCGCGGATGCTCTCCACCAGCCGGCGCCGGCCGTCGACGGAAAGCTGCGGCGCAACCTCGAGGAAGGCGTCGATGGCGAGATCGCCGCTGCGAATGCGCTTCTCGCGCGCGTGCATGATGGTCTCGCGCAGCGCCGCCACGTCGACCTGGGGCGCCGCCAGCAGACGGCCGGCGGCCCGCAGCGAGGAGAGATAGTCGCCGTGGCTGGCGGCGATCTCGGCCTCCTTGCGCCGGTAGGCGGCGCGCAGGGTCTCGGCATCGGCGGCCGGCAGCCGGCGCGCGGCAAGCTCCACCAGCCGGGCCGCCGGCACCGCCATGGGCGGGCGCAGCGGCTCCAGGGCGCGCGTGAGGAGAAAGGCGCCGAGCAGCACGTTGAGGCACAGCGAGCCAAGGAGCAGGAGGCGCAGGGCGCGCGCGCTCAGGATGACGGAGAGCTTCATTGGAGGGTCCAGCCTGCGGTGATCGAGCCGCTGTCGAGCAGCACGGCGAGGACGAGGGGCTCGCTGTCGCCGCCCGCCGCCGGGAGCGCCGAGGCGAGCGCCACGCCGAGCAGCGCCGAGGACGCCACGCTCGCGGCCGGCAGGAGCCAGCCGGGCAGCCTCCAGCGCCGGCGTCGCGCCTCGTGCTGGCGCTGCTCCGCCGCCAGCCGCCGCGCCACGGCGCCGGCGGCGCGGGCGGCGCGCTCGGGCGAGACGGCCGCCGGCGCCGCCAGCAGCGCGTCCAGCCGGGCTGCGCGGCTCACTATCGCCCGGCCTGCGGGCGTGCCGGCGAGAGCCCGCGCGGCCTGCCGCCGCTCCTGCGGCCATCGCTCGACGTCGCCTCCCCAGGTGTCGGCGAGCCGCCTGAACTCCTCGAGCGTCATCGGCACCTCCCTTGTCCGGCATGGGCCTCCCGGGCCTCGCTCCCCTCCGCCCGCTGCCTGAGGGCGCTGCGCGCGCGCGTCAGCAGCGATTCGAAGGCCTTCTCGGTGACGTTCATGACCTGCGCCGCCTCTCGGGCGCTCAGGCCCTCCATATGGAACAGGGCGAGGGCGGCGCGCTGGCGCTCCGGCAGTGCGGCCATCGCCGCCGCCAGCCATCGCCCCCGCTCCTCGGCCATGAGGAGCTGCACCGGCCCGGGGGCGCCATCGGGCACCTCGAGCGCCTGCTCGATCTCGACGTGCCGCTGCCGGCGCCGGCCGTCGATGGCCAGGTTGAGGACGATGCGGTAGAGCCAGGTGGTGAAGCGGCCGGCCGCCGGATCGTAGGAGCCGGCCCGCCGCCACACGCGCAGGAACGCCTCCTGGGCCACGTCGTCGGCGTCGGCGTTGCCAACCACCCGCTCGGCAAGGCCGATGGCGCGCGCCATGTGCCGCTCCATCAGCATGCGAAAGGCGCGCTGGTCGCGCGCGGCGACCAGCGCCATGAGCGCCTCATCGGGTGGGCTCCCGCTCATCGGCTCCATCGCTTGTGCGGGCTCGCGCCCGCCGGCAGGGCTGATACGGGCGAGGGGCGGATTTTCCTTCGCCGGGCGCGGAGCGGGCGCGCCGGCCCGGGCGGCCCCTTGCCGAAAGCCGGCGCGCGGTGTCTCCTCTGCCGCACCGGTCCGCAGCCACGCCCGGGGGAGGCCCCATGCCCATCATCAACAGCGCCGCCGCCATGCAGGAGGAGGTCACGGGCTGGCGCCGCGACCTGCACGAGAACCCCGAGGTGCTCTACGAGGTGCAGCGTACGGCCGGGCTGGTGGCGGAGCGGCTCAGGGCCTTCGGCTGCGACGAGGTGGTGCCGGGCGTGGGCCGGACCGGGGTGGTGGGCGTCATCAGGGGCCGGCGGGCGCAGTCGGGCCGGGTGATCGGCCTGCGCGCGGACATGGACGCGCTGCCCATGACCGAGTCCACCGGCCTGCCCTATGCGTCCAAGACGCCGGGGCGCATGCACGCCTGCGGCCACGACGGCCACACGGCGATGCTGCTGGGCGCCGCCAGGTACCTGGCCGAGACGCGCAACTTCGACGGCACGGCGGTGGTCATCTTCCAGCCGGCCGAGGAGGGCGGCGCCGGCGGCAAGGCCATGGTGGACGACGGCCTGATGGAGCGCTGGGGCATCCAGGAGGTCTACGGCATGCACAACATGCCGGGCATCCCGGTCGGCCAGTTCGCCATCCGCAAGGGTCCGCTCTTGGCCGCCAGCGACGCCATCGTCATCGACGTGGTGGGCAAGGGCGGCCACGCCGCGCGCCCGCACCAGTGCATCGACACGGTCATGGTGGCCTCCCACATCGTCACCGCGCTGCATTCGATCGTGGCGCGCAACGTCGATCCGCTCAAGTCGGCGGTGATCTCCATCTGCAAGTTCCACGCCGGCGAGGCGCTCAACGTCATCCCCGAGACGGCGCACCTGGAGGGCACCGCGCGCACGCTCGATGCGGCCGTGCGCGACCTCGTGGAGCGGCGCATCGGCGAGGTGGCGGAGGCGACCGCGCGCCTGCACGGAGCCGCCGCCCGCGTCGTCTACGAGCGGCGCTACCCCGTCACCTGCAACCACGCGCGCCAGACCGAGTTCGCGGCGGCCGTGGCGGCCGGCGTGGCGGGCGCCGACAAGGTCGACACCGACACGCCGCCGCTGATGGGCGGGGAGGACTTCTCCTTCATGCTGGAGGCGCGCCCCGGCGCCTTCATCTTCATCGGCAACGGCGACACGGCGGGCGTGCACAATCCCAAGTACGACTTCAACGATGCGGCGATCCCCGCCGGCATCTCCTACTGGGCGCGCCTGGTGGAGACGGCGATGCCGGCGTGAGCCGCGGCGGCGCGGGCAGCGCGGGAGATTGTGACGGCAGTTTGGCGCAACTCAGCGTTGACGCCCGCGCGCGCGGAGGGCTACACAAATCTTCGCGTCGTGCCACGGGGTGCGGGGCGTCGAGACGGGCCGGGACAGGGGGCTGCCCGGCCGTCGCATCGAGCCTGTTTGTGTCGAGGGAGTACGCGTCATGTCATTCAATTTTGCTTCCAACACCATCACGAAGAACACCGCCGGCACGGCCAACATCGGCCATCTCGACACAGGGCCCGGAACGGGCGTGGTTGGCGCGGATGCCTTCGTCTACGGCGACGACATCGGCCTGCAGCTGGAGGAGGGCGCCTGGAAGGTGACGGTCAGCGGCACCGTGCTCGGCGGGATCGATGGTGCGAGCGTCGGTACCGACTACGGCATCTATCTCGTCGACACGTCGACGACCTGGCTGTCGACGATCACCCTCGGCACGGAAGCCAGCGTCGGCGGGCTTGATGTCGGGATCCTTGCCAATCACGCCACCAGCATCACCAACTCTGGGGTGATCGGCGGCGGCGTCGACGGCATCAGGGAGACCGGCGCCGGCAATTTCACCATCGCCAACAAGACCACGGACAGCGTGATCGCCGGCGAGGTCGGGATCGGCATCTGGCTCGATGACACCGCCACCGGCACGCACACCATCACCAATGCCGGCGAGATCTTCGGCGGCGGCACCGCTATCAAGTCCGATGCCGCCGCGGCGGTCGACAAGGTCACCAACTCGGGCTCGATCGAGGGCGACGTGCTGCTGGGCGGCGGCGACGACACCTTCACCAACTCGGGCACCGTTCTGGGCGGCGTCGATCTCGGCGCCGGCGCCGACATGTTCTCCAATTCCGGCACCGTCACCGGCAACCTCGTGCTGGGTGACGGCGACAACAGCGCCACCAACAACAAGACCATCACCGGCAACGTGACGGCCGGAATCGGCAACGACAAGCTCACCGTCGGCGGCGGTGGGCTGATCACCGGCGTGGTCGATCTCGGCGCTGGCACAAACACGCTCACCGTCGGCGGCGGCGCGCAGATCACGGGTGCCGTCACCCTCGGCGGCGGCACCAGCACAGCCAGCGTGTCCGGCACCCTCGGCGCTACGCTCACGGCCGGCGGTGGCAACGACAAGCTCACCGTCGGCAGCGGCGGGAAGATCACGGGCGAGGTCGATCTCGGCGACGGCCTCAACACGGTCGCCAACAGCGGCAAGCTGGGCAATGTCAAGCTCGGCGGCGGCAACGACACTGTGACCAACAACAATCTGATCGAAGGCACGCTCACTCTGGGCGCGGGCCTCAACACGGTGACCAACAACAAGACCATCAATCTCGATGTGGTGGGCGGTGGCGGCAACGATACGGTCACGAACAAAGGAACCATCGGCGGCGATGTCGACCTCGGTGCCGGCTCCAACAAGGTCACGAACAGCGGCAAGATTCTCGGCGGCGTCCTGACCGGCGGTGCTGATGACACCTATGTCGGCAGCGCGCTCAACGGTGCCGGCCTGCTGGTCAACGGCAGCGTCACCGGCACGATCCAGCTCGGCGACGGCGCCGACAAGGTCACGGGGGGGGCGCTGGCCGAGATCGTCTCCGACGGCAACGGCGGCGACACCTACAAGCTGGGCGGCGGCAACGACACCTACATTGCCACCGGGGCAAGCGGGACCGACGGTACCGACATCATCGATGGCGGCGCCGGTCTCGCTGACCTCTACGACGCCGGCACGGCAACGCAGCCAGTGTTTGCAAACTTCGATGCAGTGAACCACACGGCGGGCTCAGTGACAGTGAACGCCAATACCGCATTCGGCCTCGGCGTGAGCGGCACCGACACGCAGCCGGACGGCGGCACGATCAGGGATACCATCACCGGTTTCGAGAATTTTCTCGGCGGCACCGGCAACGACGTGGCCTTCGGCAACGCCTCGGCCAATGCCCTGAGCGGCAACGACGGCGACGACACGCTCTACGGCTTCGCCGGGGCCGACACCCTCGACGGCGGGGACGGAGCGGATACCCTGGTGGGCGGGGCCGGCAAGGACGTCCTGCGCGCCGGCACGGGTGACGGGGACATCGACACCTTCGTTTATCTCGCCCTCTCCGACAGCGGCACGACCTTTGCCACCCGTGACATCATCGAGGGTTTCGAGGACGCGAACGACATCATAGATCTCTCCACCATGGGCGACACACTCGCCATGACCTTCAACTTTGTGGGCATGAACGAGGCTTTCACCGGCTTGTCCGGCGCCGTGCGCGGCATGTGGGTGGCGGGCTTCACGCTGGTGCAACTCGACATCAACGGCGACTCGGCCGTCGACTTCTCGGTCGCGCTCGAGGGCCAGCTGACCCTGGGGAGCGCCAACTTCGTGTTCTGACCGCGACGCCAGCCGAGGCGGCCGGGCCCCCGCCCGGCCGCCGGCCCTTGCCTCAGCCCGCAGTGATGACGATGTCGGTCGCGCTGAGCGTCGGATTGTTGGTGAAGGTGGCGATCAGCACCGCCGCGCCGGCCCCCGTGCTGTCGGCATCATAGAACAGCTGGTCGGCTGCGGTGTCGTAGAAGAAGTGCGCCCCCGCCGCCGCGCTGGTGCCGAGGTTGAACTCCGACGCCGACAGCGCGCCCACCGGCAGGCCGCCGAAGGCGGAGCTGCGGAACGCCATTTTGTCCGTGCCGGTGACGAAGTCCGTGATGATGTCGCCGCCCTCGCTGGTCGCGACGTAGGCGAAGAGATCGGCGCCGCCGCCGCCAGTCAGTGTGTCTCCGCCGCCGCCGCCGCGCAGCTCGTTGGCCCCGCCGTCGCCCGTCAGCGTGTCGGCGAAGGCCGAGCCGCGGAGGCCCTCGATCGAGGTGTAGGTGTCGCCCGCGGCCTCGCCCGTGTTGCTGCCGGGCAAGGCGAGGCTCGCGACCACGGCGCTGCCGGCGGTCTGGTAGTCGGCGAAGTCGGTTCCGCCCCCGCCGTCGAGCTTGTCGGCGCCGAGGCCGCCGCGCAGGAAGTTGAGGCCCGCGTTGCCGAACAGCTCGTCGTCGTGCGTCGAGCCCTGGATGCCCTCGATGGAGATGTAGGTGTCGCCGAGCGCCTCCCCGTTGTTCTTGGACGGATCGCCGAGGTCGACCTTCACCCCCGCTGCGGCGTTACGGTAGTCGGCGAAGTCGAAGCCGCCGCTGCCGCCGTTGAGCACGTCGGCGCCCTCCCCGCCGCGCAGGAAGTTGTCGCCGGCGTCACCGATGAGCGTGTCGTTGTGCTTGGAGCCGCGGATGCCCTCGATGGAGACGAAGGTGTCACCCGCCGCCTCCCCGGTGTTGGCCGCCGGGTTGGCGAGGTTCACGGTCACGCCGGTCGATGCGTTGAAGTAGTCGGCGTAGTCGAAGCCGCCGCGGCCGTCGAGCTTGTCGGCGCCCAGCCCGCCGCGCAGGAAGTTGCCGGTAGCGTCATCGCCCACCAGGGTGTCGGCGAACTTGGAGCCGCGGATGCCCTCGATGGAGCTGTATGTGTCGCCCGCGGCCTCGCCGGTGTTGGCCGCGGCGTTGGCGAGGTTGGCGGTGACAGCCGCCGCCGCGGTGTTGTAGTCGGCGAAGTCGAAGCCGCTGCCGCCTTGGAGCGTGTCCGCCCCGGGGCCGCCACGCAGGAAGTTGTCGTTGGCATCGCCGACCAGCGTGTCATCGAAGGCCGAGCCGGCGAGCCCTTCGATCGAGGTATATGTGTCGCCCTTGGCCTCACCGGTGTTGAGAGCCGCGTTGCCGAGGTTGGCAGTGAGGCCGATCGTGGACTCGAAGTAGTTGGCAAAGTCGAAGCCGGCGCCGCCGTCGAGCGCGTCGGCGCCGGCGCCGCCGCGCAGGTGGTTGTCACCGCCATCGCCGGTCAGGTCGTCATTGAAGGCGGAGCCGATGATGCCTTCGATGGAGGTGTAGGTGTCGCCCGCGGCATCGCCTGTGTTGTTTCCCGGCGTGCCGAGGTCGACCGTAAGGCCCGCTGACGACGTGCGGTAATCGGCGAAATCGAAGCCGCCGCCGCCGTCGAGGGCGTCGGCGCCGGCCCTGCCGATCAGGTTATTGTCGGCGCTGTTGCCCGTCAGGACGTCGGGGTTGGCCGAGCCGGCGAGGCCCTCGATCGAGGTGTAGGTGTCGCCCTTCGCCTCGCCGTTGTTGCTCGCCGGCGCCGCCAGGCTCACGATCAAGCCCGGCCCGGCCCCGCTGTAGTCGGCGTAGTCGAAGCCGCCGGCGCCGTTGAGGGCGTCGGCGCCCTCACCGCCGCGCAGAAAGTTGTTGCCGCCGTTACCGGTCAGCGTGTCGGCGAATTTGGAGCCGCGGATGCCCTCGATCGAGGTGTAGATGTCGCCCGCCGCCTCGCCGGTGTTGGCCACCGCATTGCCGAGGTTCACGGTCAGCCCGACGGTGGAATTGAAATAGTCGGCGAAGTCGAAGCCGTCGCCGCCGTCGAGCTTGTCGGCGCCCAGCCCGCCGCGCAGGAAGTTGGTGTTGGCATCGCCCACCAGAACGTCGGCGAACTTGGAGCCGCGGATGCCCTCGATCGAGGTGTAGGTGTCGCCCGCCGCCTCGCCGGTGTTGGCCGCGGCGTTGGCGAGGTTGGCGGTGACAGCCGCCGCCGCGGTGTTGTAGTCGGCGAAGTCGAAGCCGTTGCCGCCTTGGAGCGTGTCCGCCCCGGGGCCGCCACGCAGGAAGTTGTCGTTGGCATCGCCGACCAGCGTGTCATCGAAGGCCGAGCCGACGAGCCCTTCGATCGAGGTATATGTGTCGCCCTTGGCCTCACCGGTGTTGAGAGCCGCGTTGCCGAGGTTGGCAGTGAGGCCGATCGTGGACTCGAAGTAGTTGGCAAAGTCGAAGCCGGCGCCGCCGTCGAGCGCGTCGGCGCCGGCGCCGCCGCGCAGGTGGTTGTCACCGCCATCGCCGGTCAGGTCGTCATTGAAGGCGGAGCCGATGATGCCTTCGATGGAGGTGTAGGTGTCGCCCGCGGCATCGCCTGTGTTGTTTCCCGGCGTGCCGAGGTCGACCGCAGATTTCTGCCGGGGCGAGCTTTGCGTGCAACCTCCGCGCGCCGGCTGCGCCGTGGGGCTCACGCCGGCATCGCCCAGGCGAGCTCCTCGTGGCCCGGCGCGAAGCGCCGGTTGCTCTGGTCGG
>Ga0209172_10005894_pt1 | contig 14286 bp, 7 predicted proteins | sample LarsenN4metaG_FD_184113 | JGI IMG/M metagenome (GOLD analysis project Ga0209172, IMG submission 184113) | Hot spring sediment bacterial and archeal communities from British Columbia, Canada, to study Microbial Dark Matter (Phase II) - Larsen... ... | reverse complement strand
ATGCGCTGCCCGTCGGGGCTGAAACTGGCGCTGATGACCTCATCCTGATGCCCCTTTAGCTCTGCCACCAGCTTACCCTTGGTATCCCACAACCGGGCGGTTTTGTCCAATGAGGCAGTGACGATGCGCTGCCCGTCGGGGCTGAAACTGGCGCTGCTGACCTCATCCTGATGCCCCTTTAGCTCTGCCACCAGCTTGCCCTTGGTATCCCACAACCGGGCGGTTTTGTCCAATGAGGCAGTGACGATGCGCTGCCCGTCGGGGCTGAAACTGGCGCTGCTGACCTCATCCTGATGCCCCTTTAGCTCTGCCACCAGCTTGCCCTTGGTATCCCACAACCGGGCGGTTTTGTCCAATGAGGCAGTGACGATGCGCTGCCCGTCGGGGCTGAAACTGGCGCTGCTGACCTCATCCTGATGCCCCTTTAGCTCTGCCACCAGCTTGCCCTTGGTATCCCACAACCGGGCGGTTTTGTCCAATGAGGCAGTGACGATGCGCTGCCCGTCGGGGCTGAAACTGGCGCTGATGACCCAACCCTGATGCTGTAGTTGATTGCGCTCGCGGATGTCCCTGAGAATGGTATGTAATGCCTCTATTGGTGTAGTGGTGGGATAGTCGGCGAGCGGACGCTCACCTACCAGGGCTTTTAAGTCTTGCCCCGCCTGCATGGCTGAAACTAAGCCATCGATTTGGTAAACTTCAAATTCTCTTAAGGCATTCAATCCTTGGCGTTCGATTCTCGTCCCTTCTCTGGCTTCTTGGAGGATTTGCTGGGCTTCTTGGCGGTCTTGAGAGGCTTTTTGTGCCCATACTCCGGTAATGGTGGCGACAATGAACGAGAGGGTTAAAACTCCGGCACCGATGCGGATTTGTTGCTTGGCTTTTTGATTGGCTGTCTCTAATATCTGTTTTTCTTGTTCCGCTTTTTGCCGCTGTTTTCTTTCGGCTTCCAATTGGGCAACCAACTCCTCCCACCGAGGTTGTTGCTGCTGGTGGATAAACTCGGCTAAGTAATCATGGACGAGCTGGTAGCGTTGTTCGGGCTTTTCTGGCAGCAGCAACACTAAGCCGGATTTGACAAAAATCTCTAAGACTAGAGATAAGGGGTTGGTTTCCGGGGTGGAGTCCACGGCGAGGGCCTGTAAATCCCGCTCGATTTCGTCGCGAGTTTTCAGGGGGCGAGTGCCCTTGTCATCGGTGAGCAAATATAGGACTAATTCGGCTATTTTCTGGTTTTCTGGGCCGCAAGCTGCCACCACAGCAGCTAAATAGCGCTGGACAAATTCAGTTTTTGAACCCCCCGTTTGATATTGGGCTAAGGTGGTAATTTGCTCTGCTTCTAGTTGGGCGCCGACGATTTGCAATTCTATGGGGCGCACGGCATTTAATCCCGCTGCTAAGTCCCGGACTAATTCGGCAATTAAATCAGCATCAAACTGCAAGTGCGATTTAGCGGTTAAGCCTTGGATAATTTGGGTCGCCTCAGCGGGAGAAAAGTTGCCAAGGGGATAGCGGACTTTGGCGGCAAGAATGTCATGGCCGATAATTGCCATTTGCTCCAGGCGCTCTGCCCACAGCAAATAATGCAAATAATCTTCCCTTAAAGACAAAATAACTTTCAGGCTGAGAATATTTAAACAATCGCCAAGAAATTCAAAAAATTGGTGCTGCTCCGGCGGTTTCTGGTTAATAAAGAAGAATTCCTCAAATTGGTCAAAAATTAAGACAGTGCGCAGCTTCCGCTGTTCATTCTTCTGGAATTGTTCCAGTAATAATGCCAATTGCCCTGCCATGTCTTCCGAGTCAACCGGTGGCATAGTCACATTTTTTTCAGCCAGAGCGGCGGCCAAACTGTCGCCCAGGGTTTTTGCCCAGTCTTGGTAAACTCGCACCGACACCGGTAAATAATCTTCACCCCTAATACTTTTCTGTTTCAGTTTGGGCAATAATCCACCAGATACGAGGGAACTTTTCCCCACTCCCGATTGACCGTGAATCACCATGATTTTGCAATCATTACTCGCAATGCGGGTGATTAAATTGTCTAGGTCGAGGCTCCGTCCCGAAGCGGTAATTTCTAGGGGAATGGTTTCTCGGTCTTCACCGGCTGGTAAACTGATATTTCCTAGGCGTTGCGGTTGAATCCAACAGGCCCCCACAAAAGAGCGTAACCCATATTGCTGCTCTACAGATTGCCGGGTGAGTTTTAGCTCAAATGCGTCTAAATATTGCTGTTGCTGAAAATACAGCCGCTGTAATTGACAGAGAATATCGAGATAAAGCTGGATATCCTCATCGGGATTTCCGGCGGCTTGGGCGGCTTCTAAAGATTTAATCGCCCCATCTAGGTTGTTTAATTTTTCCTCGGCTTGTGCTATGATAAAATAATACCGACTGGCATCATACAGCTTCTTCGTAAGTGTCTTGGGAATTTCCCTCACCCTAAATCCCTCTCCCAGAGAGGGAGAGGGACTGGGAATTTCCCTCACCCTAAATCCCTCTCCCAGAGAGGGAGAGGGACTGGGAATTTCCCTCACCCTAAATCCCTCTCCCAGAGAGGGAGAGGGACTTTGATGGTCTGGTGCAGGCTGGAGTATTTCTAGAGCTTGGGTGGCTAATGCTTGGGCTTGACTCCAGTTTTCTTGTGCCAGGGCAGCTTCGGCTAAAAAACCGTAATCTCTGGCTAGTTCTATGGTTTGGTGTTGCTGTTCATGGATGGGTAAAGCATTTTGGGCTAGGGTTTGCAGGCTGTCCCAATCTCCCAACTGGCGCAAGATTTTGCCCAAAGTGGCCAAAGAATCGGCGATTAATTGGGGGTTGGCAGTTTGCTCATAGGCGGTCAGACATTGAGCCATTGCGTCTCGCATTGGTTGCCAATCCCAAGTTTTTAAATCCCGCTGTTGGCGAGCTTGGATATAATGGCAAAGGGCAATTTCTAGATAAATTCGCGCCAACCGTTCTGAGTTTTGGCCTTGCTGCCATAGTTGGGCGGCATTCTGATAATGAGTTAGGGCGGCATCGATTTCCCGAAATATTAATTTCACGGCTCCCTGCAGGGAGGCTAAATTGGCGGCTGTTTCTCTGTCTAAAGTGGTACTGCCATTTTTTAAGTCTTGTTGCGCCGCTGCTAGTTCGGTTTGTAGTTGTAATGCTGATTCATGGCTGAGGGGCAGTGAATTGGTAAACCAAGCCTGGGCGGTTGCGGCGATAAAAGCACCGATCGCCTCTGGTCCGGCGGGAAATTCTACGGAAACTGCCCAACTCTGAAAATCTGGGGCAGTTCGCCACATGGTTTTGAGCAAATCATCATTCACCCACAACACCAGGGGAAAAGGAAAGCTGCGGCGAAATTCCTCCCGCACTTGATTGGCGGAACTGAGCAAGCGATCGCTCTGCGTCAGTGCTTCCAACCCAAACACCATCAAGGCTTCCGGGTTGGTGTCGCCCAATTCTGCCCGAATTCGAGCGTGTAGCTTTAATTCCGATGGCTGCAGGTCCAGACGGCGAATCTCCACGGCGCATATCTGCTGCAATCGCGCCGCCAGCCGATCGCGCCATTGGGTATAATTGCACCGTGCCAACAATAGGTTAAACTCACCAACAGATGACTCGATCGCCCAAGCCAATTGGGTCAAGGCGGACTCGGTTTCCGCACTGATTTGGTCAGATAATGGCGTTTCACTCATGGCTGCATTTCCTCCGCTTCCGCCAAAATCGGGTTCACATCAAACCACACCTCGCCATTATCGCGATATTCAAACACAAACCGACTTCTGATGAGCTGCTGATAACCGCGATCGTCGCTGACTTTTTGCCGCTGTCGCACTTGGCGCAACAACTCCCACTCTTCATCAGAAATGGGGATGGTCATTTCATTGCGGCGATCGCGAATCACTTTTTCTAACTTGTCGCCACTCAGCGGAAATTGCCTTTCCTTGCTAATCCACGTATTTAACAACTGGAGCAAATCCCGCACGTGCCCCCCACTAATACGACAGAGGCGGTCCAAGGTGGCGGGACTATCAAAAATCTGCTCGATCGCATCTAAACGCTGTTGTTCGTTCAAGTCTGGCAAAGCTCGCGCCAGTACCATTTGCCGCAACAATGCCATCCCCTGTTTATGTGTATTGCCATCCCGCTTTTGCACTGGCACCATTGGCAATACTTGCGGTGCATCAAATCGCTGGGTGAGAACGGCATAACTATTGGAGAATTTGAGGGCTAGGGGCATAGTATAGACCAGATGGCAATGCAGCTTGCTTAAATATTCCCCCTGATCCACAAACAAATATTCTTGTTGGGGCTTACCGCTGGGTTTGGGACTATTGTCGATGCGATCGAGATTATCCACTATCACCACTAATCCCTGTTTGCCCTGTTGTTGTAATTGGGCGATCGCTGGTTGAATCAGTTCTTGATTAATAGCATCTAATAGTTGCGTCTTTTGCGGCCCTAAAAACTGATTCAGCCTTTGCCGCAACCCCGCATCATCCTTGACTTTAGCCGTAATTTCGCCAATGCCCAATCCTAGGGTAAACTTATGACCGTCAACCAGCAGCCCCACATCTCCGACACCGGGAATTTTGCCTTTCACTGCCTGAATGTCCGCATTTAAAATCCGCCAGGTACTTTGCAGTAAACCCTGTAGCTTACTAGATGCCTCCAAAGTGATGCTATCCAGACTTTGACTGATGCGGCGGGCAACCGCCAGCAACACATCCACCGTATCCACATCAGTCAGCTCCAAGTCATCATTAGACTCAAAATAAACCACATGGAATTTTTTCGTCTCCAATTCAGATTTCAGCCGGAGTAATTCCGTAGATTTGCCACAGCCAATATGCCCAGTAAATAAAGTACAACTAGGCTCGTTTTCGTGAAAAAACGTAATTTTATTAATTATATCATTGATGATATCATCACCCCGCACAGAAGAGAAATCAATATAATACTTTTTATCTTCTGGATTAGCCACCACCAAAGTTTTATTCGGGTTAGTTGCACGATAAAATTGCTTGACATCTAGCGGCATATGATGGGTTTTTCCTAGTTAGTTCAAATTTCTAGTATTATGGCCGATGGTTTTATTCCTGAATGTCTGATGTAGTTCTGGCGGTTTAGGGGGGTACAGAACTGGCTGTAACTCCTTCGCTTATTTGAAGGCATCCAAACCTCACCCCCCCCTCTGGCTCCAAAGTATTTCCAAAGTATAGCAGTAGCCAGTTGAGTTAGCACAGAAGATGAAAAATATGGCTAAACTAGCTATTCAGGGCGGACTCGCCTGCACTCCTGATTATTACTGTGCCGAATCAACTACAGAGCGATCGTCACCACTTATGACGTATCTCTTGCCGTTGCTCCTGCGCTTTGGCTTTGGGCTCAAAATCTAAATCAGCATTCCACTTTAACGCCTTGCGAAACTTGGCCATCGCCGCATTTAGATCCCCCGCTCTCGCTTGTGCCTCCCCTTCCCGAACCAAAACCAGAGCCGCTGCGGCCAGATTCGATGGGTTTTGACAGGTCTTTAATTTTTCCAATTCTGTGGGATGGGTAACGAGATAATCCTGCAGCCAATTGCATCCCCAAGCCAGCAGCTCATCTAAGTTACCCAAAGGCCACACCCGGGCGGTATTGTCATCAGAGGCGGTGACGATGCGTTTCCCATCCGGGCTGAAACTGGCACTAATCACCCAACCCTGATGGCCGGTAAGTTCCGCTACCAGTTTGCCGGTAGTATCCCACACTCGCGCTGTGTTATCTAATGAAGCCGTGACGATATGCTCCCCGTCGGGGCTGAAACTGGCGCTAAAAACCCAACCCTTATGCCCGGAGAGTACCGCCAGCAGCTTGCCGGTGGTCTCCCACACTCGCGCTGTGTTATCTAATGAAGCCGTGACGATGCGCTGCCCGTCGGGGCTAAAAGTAGCACTTCTCACCCGCCCCTGATGCCCAGAGAGTACCGCCAGCAGTTTGCCATTGCTGTCCCACACGCGGGCGGTGTCGTCTGATGAGGCGGTGGCAATGCGTTTCCCATCCGGGCTAAAAATGGCGCTTCTCACCCAACCTTGATGCCCGGAGAGTATCGCTATCAACTTGCCGGTACTTTTCCACACCCGAGCCGTGTTGTCTGATGAGGCGGTGATGATCCGCTGCCCGTCGGGGCTGAAATTGGCGCTGAAAATCCAATCCTGATGGCCGATGAGTATCGCCACCTGCTTGCCGCTGCTGTCCCACACCCGAGCCGTGTTGTCATCAGAGGCGGTGATGATGCGCTGTCCGTCGGGACTAAAACTGGCGCTTCTAACGGAACCCTGATGACCGGAGAGTATCGCCACCAGCTTGCCATTGCTGTCCCACAACCGGGCAGTTTTGTCTGATGAGGCGGTGACGATTAGCTCCCCATTGGGGCTGAAATTGGCGCTTCTGACCCAATCTTGATGCCCGGAGAGTATTGCCAGCAGCTTGCCACTGCTGTCCCAGACCCGAGCGCTATTGTCCCATGAGGCGGTGACGATGCGTTTCCCATCAGGACTAAAACTGGCGCTTCTCACTCGCCCCTGATGCCCGGTGAGTTGGGCCACCAGCTTATCTGTGGTGTCCCAGATCTGGGCGGTGTTGTCTAGTGAGGCAGTGACGATGCGCTGTCCGTCGGGACTGAAATTGGCGTTGAATACGGAACCTTGATGGCCGGTGAGTGCTGCCACCTGTTTGCCGGTGGTGTCCCAGACGCGGGCGGTGTTGTCATCGGAGGCGGTGACGATGCGCTGCCCGTCGGGGCTGAAATTGGCGCTGTTAACGGCACCCTGATGGCCGGAGAGTTGCACCACCAGTTTGCCACTGGTGTCCCAGATGCGGGCGGTTTTGTCATTTGAAGCCGTGACGATGCGCTGCCCATCGGGGCTGAAACTGGCCTTGAACACTCGCCCCTGATGTCCGGTGAGTTGGGCTACTTCTTTACCGGTGATGTCCCACAACCGGGCGGTGTTGTCTAGTGAGGCAGTGACGATGTGCTGGCCGTTGGGGCTGAAACTGGCTTGGAAGACCCAGCCCTGATGGCCGGTGAGTGTGGCCTCTAGTTTGCCGGTGATGTCCCACAACCGAGCGGTATTGTCTGATGCGGCGGTGACGATGTGCTGCCCGTTGGGGCTGAAACTGGCGCTGTTGACGGCACTTTGATGGCCGGTGAGTGTGGCCACCAGTTTGCCGGTAGTATCCCACAGGCGAGCGGTTTTATCTGATGCGGTGGTGATGATGTGCTGCCCGTCGGGGCTGAAACTGGCGCTGATGACGGCACCCTGATGGCCGGTGAGTTGTGCTACCTCTTGGCCTGTGGTGTCCCAAATACGAGCTGTTTTGTCATCGGAGGCGGTGATGATTAGCTGCCCGTTGGGGCTGTAATTGGCGCTTCTGACGGGACCGTGATGGCCGGTGAGTTGTGCTACCAGCTTCCCGGTGCGGTCCCAGATGCGGGCGGTGTGGTCATCGGAGGCGGTGATGATTTGCTCCCCGTTGGGGCTGAAATTGGCGTTGATGACTGAATCCTGATGCCAAACTTGATTTCGCTCGGAAATCCTGCTGACAATGGTGTGTAGTGCGAGCATGGGGGTGGTGGTGGGATAGTCGGCGAGGGGGCGGTGGTCTCCCACTAGGGCTTTGAGGTCTTGCCCTACCTGCATGGCTGATAGTAATCCTTCGATTTGGTAAACTTCAAATTTTCTGAGGGCATTTAACCCTTCCCGTTCTAGTTGGGTGCCCGATCGAGCTTCTTGCAGGGTTTGATTGGCTTTCAGGGCTAAGCCTCCGGCGATCGCGGCGGCCATCAAGGACACGGCAAACACTCCTGTGCCTAGGCGGATTCGTTGTTTGGCTTTTGCATTGGCTTGCTCTAATATGTGCTTTGCCTGTTCGGCTTGTTGTAGTTCTTTTTCTGTCTGCTGGCGTTGGGCTTCTGCTAATTGGCGTTGTTTTTTTTCTTGTTCTAGTTTGGCAATTAACTGCTCTAATCGAGGGTGTTGTTGCTGGCGGATAAATTCAGCTAAGTAATCGTGAACTAGCTGATATCGGGGGGCTGGCTTTTCTGGCACAATCAGCACTAAGCCGGATTTCACAAAAATATTTAATACTACAGATAAGGGGCTGGGTTCCTCGGTTAAATCTACGGCGAATGTCTGTAAATCTCGCTCTAGTTCGGCGCGATTTTTGAGGGGGCGAGTTCCCTTACCATCGGTCAGCAAGTACAAGATTAATTCAGCAGTCTGCTGGTTTTTTGGGCCGCAGTCTGCTACCACGGCGGCTAAGTAGCGCTTGACAAATTCGGTTTTTGGTCCCCACTGTCGATATTCGGCTAAGGTGGTAATTTTCTCGGCTTGCAGTTGCGCGCCTACGATTTGTAATTCTATGGGGCGCACGGCGTCTAATTCTATGGCTAAGTCCCGCACTAAAGCGGCGAGCAAATCATCATCTAAGCGAAATTGTGTATTTTCAGTTAAGCGCTGGATAATTTTTTCGGCATCTTGGGGGGAAAAGTTGCCGAGGGGGTAGCGGACTTTGGTGGAGAGGATATCATTTCCAATAATTTTCATGGTATCCAGGATTTCCCACTCTAGCAATTTGTGTAAATAATCCTCCCGGAGAGATAGGATGACTTTGACGGAAAGAATGTTTAGACAATTGCCGAGGAATTTAAAAAATTCTTTGCGTTGACATGGTTTAGGCCCGGCAAAAAAAAATTCCTCAAATTGGTCAAAAATTAAGACGGTGCGCAGATTTCGCTTTTCATTGTCTTGTAGTTGTTTGCGGAAAAATGCTAATTGAATCGCTATGTCTTCCGATTCAATGGGGATGATTTTTATTCCTTTTTCCGCCAAAGATTCGGCTAAGCTCTTGCCAAATTCTGACACCCAGTCACGATAAACTCGCACGGCTACGGGTAATACTTCTTGATAGCCAATGGTTTTTTGTTTTAAGGCGGGGATTAATCCGCCATTGACTAGAGAACTTTTGCCTACTCCTGATTGCCCATGAATGACGATGATTTTGTATAAATTCTGGCTGAGCCGATCGACTAACCTTTCTACATCTAACATCCGCCCTGAATTGGCGATTTCTTTGGCGACACTTTCCCGCTCTTCTACGGGGGCAATGCCGAAGTTTTCCCGCCGTTTCGGTTTAATCAAACTAGCGCCCACAAAGGCTCGTAATCCATATTGTTGCTCTAGAGATTGCAGTTTAATTTTTAGGTCAAATGCGGGTAAATATTGCTCTTGCTCAAAATACAGCCGCTGCAATTCTGAGAGAATCTCTAGATATAGCTGGATGTCTTCATCAGGATTTCCGGTGGCTTTGGCGGCTTGTAAATATTCTATGGCTTGGTCGGGATGGTTTAATTTGGCTTCGGCTTGGGCGAGAATAAAATAATAAGAACTAACATCATAGTTAGGGGTGGCGGGGGGGTGATTGAGAATTTCTAGGGCTTGAGCGGCTAATGTTTGGGCTTGGATCCAGTTTTCTCGGGCGAGGGCAACTGCTGCTAAAAAGCCGTAATCTCTGGCTAGTTCTCTGGTATGATTTGGGCAATTATGGATAGATAAGGCATTTTCGGCGAGGGTTTGGAGGGTGTCCCACTCTCCTAATTGGCGTAAGATTTTGCCTAAGCTGCTTAGGGAATCGGCGATTAATTCGGGTTTGGCGGTTTGCTCATATGCGGCGAGACATTGGGCAACTGCCTGTCGGGTTAGTTGCCAATCGGCATCGGCTAAACTATGCTGTTCTCTGGCTTTGATATAATAGCATACGGCAATTTCTAGATAAATTTTCCCCAGCCGTTCTAAGTTTTGGCATTTCTGCCACAGTTGGGCGGCATTTTGATAATGTTCTAGGGCGGCATTGCTTTGACAGCAGCTAAATTTGACGGCTCCTAATAGGGATTGTAAATTGGCGGCAATTTCTCTATTTAAAGGTTGGCTGCTATGGGTTAAATCTTGTTGCGCTGCTTTGAGGTCTTCTTGCAATTTTAATGCTGCTTCACGGCTAAGTTGCACGTTGTTGGCAAACCAATCGTCAGCGGTGGCGATGACAGCAGCACCGATCGCCTCTCGATCGGGCGGAAATTCTACGGAAACTGCCCAACTCTGAAAGTCTGGGGCGCTGCGGCGCATGGTTTTGAGCAAATCATCATTGATCCATAGCACGATGGGAAAAGGAAAGCTATGGCGAAATTCCTCGCGCACTTGATTGGCGGAACTGAGCAAGCGATCGCTATCCCGCAGTGCGGCTAACCCAAACACCATCAGTGCATCGGGGGTGGTGTCGCCTAATTCTTCCTGAATGCGTTGGTGTAGCATTAGCTCTGATGGCTCTAGGTCCAGACGGCGAATCTGCCCCTGACAGATTTGCTGCAATCTCTCTCCTAGCCGATCGCGCAATTGGGTATAATTGCAGCGAGCCAAAAATAGTTTAAACTCTCCGAAAGACGATTCGATCGCCCAGGCCAATTTTCTTAAGGCGTTCTCGGCTTCGGGGGTGATTTTGTCAGAATTCAGGGATTGACTCATAGCTGCATTTCCTTCGCTTCTGCCAAAATTGGATTCACATCAAACCACACATCACTACCATCGCGATATTCAAAGACAAACCGACTTCTAATCAGTTGCTGGTAGCCCCGATCGTCTCTGACCTTTTTCCGGTGTCGCACTTGCCGCAATAACTCCCACTCTTCATCAGAAATAGGGATCGTCATTTCATTGCGACAGGCGCGAATCACTTTTTCTAACTTGTCGCTACTCAGACGAAATTGCATTTCCTCCATAATCCAAGCATTTAACAACTTCAGCAAATCCCGCACATGCCCCCCACTAATGCAACAGAGGCGGTCTAAAGTGGCGGGACTATCAAAAATCTCAGGAATCGCATTTAAACGCTCATGTGCCTCTAAATCGGGAAAGGCTCGCGCCAGCACCATTTGCCGCAGCAGTGCCATCCCCTCTTCATGTGGGCTACCATTGGGGAATTGCACTGGCACCATTGGCAAGACTTTCGGGTCTTCAAATCGCTGGGTGAGATTGCCATAACTATTAGAGAATTTGAGCGCTAGGGGCATGGTATAAACCAAATGGCAATGGAGTTTGCTTAAATATTCTCCCCCATCCACAAATAAATATTCTTGTTGCGGTTTTCCCCCTGGTTTGGCGCGGTTATCGATGCGATCGAGGTTATCCACAATGGCCACTAATCCCTTTTTTCCTTGCTTTTGCAAGCGGGAAATCGCTGGTTCTAGCAGTTCGGTATTAATTGCATCTAATAACTGACTGGTTTGTGGACCTAAAAATTGATTGAGGCGCTCTCTCAAGACCGAATCATTTTTGACTTTGGCGGTAATTTCGCCAATGCCCAACGCCAGGGTAAACTTATTGCCATCAACCCCCAGCCCCACTTCTCCCACACCAGGAATGTTGCCTTTGACTCCCTGAATTTCCGCATTTAAAATCCGCCCCGTGCGCTGGAGTAACTCTTTGAGCTTACTAGGTTCGTCTAAAGTGATGCTAGTGAGACTTTGACTGATGCGGCGAGCAATAGCCAGCAACACATCCACAATATCCACATCACCCAGAGCCAAGTCCTCACTAGACTCAAAATAAACCACATGAAACCCTTGGGTTTCTAGTTCCATTTTGAGCCGCAGTAGCTCGGTGGATTTCCCACAACCAATATGCCCTGTGAATAATGCACAAGTGGGGGCATCTGGCGAGAAAAAGGTGATTTTTTGCTTCAGCTTCTCAATGATGTCACCGCCGCGCACATCAGAAAAATCAATATAATACTTCTTATCCTCGGCATTAGAGACAATCAGCCCCTTACCGGGGTCAGTGGCGCGATAAAATTGACGGATGTCTGGTGTCATAACTATTGTCAACGGACTTGAGCGTTATCCATTGCGTCTATCACACCAAGCCTACATCAACTTGATGGCATATCATATAGGGGCAATCCCCCCTGGGAGTCGTTACCATTTGGGGAAAAACGTTAGTGGTCCCACGGCAGGGCCGCAGGACCAGAGAAGGGCGAGTGCTGCCGGTATTGCAGATGGCTTCGCCGAGCCAAAATCAGAGCTAGAGCCGAAAATCGGAGCCGAGTTATTATGAGGGGTTAGAGTCTTTTTGCTGCAGTCTTTCTAACTCCGATCGCAGAGCGGCGAGCTGCTGGGTGAGGTTGCGCAGTTCTCCCTGAATTTCTGGGTCAGCAGTGGTGGTAGCATTGGGGGCAGGGGGCTCGTCCCCCCGTCTCCCCGTCTCCCCATCTCCCCGTCTCCCCGTCTCCCCGTCTTCCCCATCCCCAGTGGGGGAGGCTTCCTGCTGATGCCACATATTTTCCACAAACTGGCGGGCTTCCCGTTCCGTAGATTCTCCTTTAGTGGCTAACTCCTCCGCCAACACCCCCCAGTCAGAGTTTAATTTCGACAAATTTTCCTCTCGCTTGCTGGGGTCTTGCAAGATTTCAATCAGGGAAGCGGTTGCCCCCACAGCCACACGAAATCCGGTTTGCAATGATTCAATGATGTTGTCAGAGTTCATCTTCTCTCTCGGTGAACGGTTGGTGATTGGTCGGAAGGGAGGAGAAACCGGGTTTCTGGAACGAGATGCTTCGTGCAAAGACGGAGATTCTGAGCCAGAAACCCGGTTTCTGTGGGACTTAGGACCAGGGACAAAGGACAAAGGACAATTTCATGGCCTTGATTGTAACCTGTCTAGAAAGAAAGGGTGCTATGAGAAAATTGGCTCACCGGATGGGGGATTTATCCCTAGGGAGTTTCTCCACTGTTCCACAGGTAGGACAAATTGCCAAATTGAGTCAGGCCCGCTGATGCCAACAGGTCTTGCCACTCTTCTCGGCTGGCTTGGTCTTCTGGAGACTGTTGCAGTTGTGTGGCGATCGTCGTCAAGGCATCATGCCAAATCCCATTTTGGGCGTAGGCTTCGGCGATTTCCCTGGGGGTGGTAGCTTGTTTGAGAGCAGCAGCCAGAGTATCATCTACGCTTTGGCGGCGCGTCCACCCTTCCACCACAGAGATATCATCAGCACTGCCTTGCTGGCCCGGTGGGCAAATTAAGGCGAAATGCCAGCGGTAGTTTTTGCCCAGTTCCAGGGGGGCTGCAGACTTTGGCATCGCTACCCGCACAATCCCCGCCGCGCCGTCAATGGCTAAACTGGTGCGATAAACTTCGTTCCATTCTTCGTCCCGGAGGACAAATTCTGCCTCACGGGCGGGAGTTGGGGGCACATAGACATAGAAATCAGGACGATCGGATACGGTCAAAGCCCAGTCAGGCTCGCTGGTGGCAGATTTAGGCACTAGGGCCGTGATGGGGATGCTGGCACCTTCAAGGTTGGAGAGGCGATCGCAAGTTTCCCCCCGACTACCCCCGCCGGTGGTGGGGGGTTTACCCAGATTCGCTGGGGGTCTGTAACCAGCCACTTGATAGAGTTCACCTCTGGGGGAGCCGGGACTGTCGGGAGCGGCTACTCCCATTCCGGCGGGTAGCAGTCCGGCCCATGTCAATAAGTTGACCGTTGCGAGGGTAGAAAGTAAACGAGTTCGCCCGCTCATAAGAAAAGCACCTCAATATCAGTTTGATGTTAATTGCCACGCTTAGGTATAGTCTCCTTCAGGATAATTTTCCGTCAGGAGTGCTTGTTGCAGATGCTATCCCGGCTGGCGCCTTTATGACCAACGGCGCGCTCTTCTATCTTAACCCGCTGGATGGGGGATTGCCTAGATAGTCTATTTGCCGGTGCAGTTGCGATTCCGTCAGAAACGTTCTCTGTATTCTCTGTGTGTCTGTGGTGAATGGTAAATTAATATTTAATTTTCAGCCTTGACATCCCGTTGCCGCAGCCATGCCCATTCATCGAGCCAGCAAAAGTCAATTAATGCGGTAGCATCTAGAATTAATCCTTTAGCAGATTGCCTCAAGAGCATAAACCTGATTTTGTTGACGTAATTGGCGCATTTCTGTAAAACTTAAATTCAGTAATTCTGCCGCCTTTATAGTTATTTCAAATAAAAGCGAGACATTATCGAGCGCAATACTCTCGGATAATTTCGTCGATAGATTTGTCAGGATGTGCATACATTCTGGCTCTCTTTAAAGCACTAAAATCATGCTCTATGTCATTTAAGTCTGGTGAGTATTTGGGTAAAAATACTACTTGATGACCAGCCGCCTCGGCCAATTCTTTAATCACTTTCTTTCGATGAATGGGCGCGTTATCCATAATTAATATCGAAGG
>Ga0209172_10005893_pt1 | contig 14294 bp, 15 predicted proteins | sample LarsenN4metaG_FD_184113 | JGI IMG/M metagenome (GOLD analysis project Ga0209172, IMG submission 184113) | Hot spring sediment bacterial and archeal communities from British Columbia, Canada, to study Microbial Dark Matter (Phase II) - Larsen... ... | reverse complement strand
CATGGGCCTGACCGGAGCGCACGCGGAGCTACTCCAGAAGGTTGACCTGTTCGCGGGGCTCGACCGCATGGCCCTGGCGCAGGTCGCCGCGTTCGTCGAAGCGGTCGCCGTGGAAGGCGGGAGCACCATCTTCCGGCAGGGTGAGCCGGGGGATGCCCTCTTCATCGTTGCCCGCGGCCGCTTCGGGGTCTTCGTCGCGCTGCCGGAGAGCAACACTGAGGTCCGCCTGGCCACCCTGTCGCCGGGCGACGTCTTCGGAGAGATGGCCCTCCTCACCGACGAGCCGCGCTCCGCGACCGTGCGCAGTGAAGACGGCACCGGCGAACTCCTGAAACTGGAACGGTCCCGCTTCTTCGAACTGGTCCGCCGCGAGCCCGCCCTGATCCACAGCATCGCCGGGACCCTGATCCGCCGGCTGCAGGCCAACGCCCAGCTGATCCTGCAGAGCGAGCACTTCATCGTCTCGGTGGTGGAGGGGGCGCTGGGACGCGTGGACCCGGCCCGCCGGCGCCAGATCCTGGAAGCCAGCGTGCTGGACGATGTCGGGCCGGAGGCGCTGGCCGCGCTCTTCGGGGCGGACGCGGCGGAGGTCGCGCGCACCCTGGGCGAGTGCGGGATCGTCCCGGGGCAGCCCGCGGGACCGGTGCTGCGCATCCTGCGCGAGCGGTTGGAGCGGGAACTGGGAGCGGAGTACTGGCAGGAATTCGCGCAGACCGCCGCCGGCCGCCTGGCCGAGGCGGGGCTGTGGTCCGCGGCGCTGCCCCTGTATGCCCGTCATGCCCCGCGCGATGTCTTCATCGCGGCGCTGGGCCGGGGCGTGCGCGCCGCACCGCCGCCGGCACCGGAACAGATCGCACCGTGGCTGGATCGCACGAGTGACGAAGAGGTCGCTCAGGACGTCGATCTCGCCTTGGCGAAGGCGGCGCTCTACGAGGAGCGCGGCGCCCCGGCGGCAGCCCTACTACTCCTGGAGCGTGCACTCGGAGCGGCTCTTACCGACCAGCGGGCGCTCGACGCTCGCCGCCTCAGCGACGAGATCGCCCGCCTGACGCTGGCCACCGGAGCCGAACCGGCCGGCGCCCTGCAGTATGGGTTGCAGCCCGCGCGCGCCCGGCGCGTCTTCCGGCCCGGGACGCGCGCCCTGCTGGTCGGCGTCGCCCTCGCCTTCGCCGCCGCCGCCTTTGCCGTTCCCGCTCCGCCGGCGCGGTTCGGCCTGCTGCTCGCCGCGGCGGTCGTCCTGTGGGTCATCGACGTGCTGCCGAATGCCGCCGTCAGCCTGCTGCTGCTGGCCTCCTGGATCCTGACCGGCCTGACGGACATCGGGGGTGCGACCGCCGGATTCGGTTCCACGAACTGGCTCTTCGTCCTGGCCCTGCTCGGGATCGCCGCGGCCATCGCCCGATCGGGGCTGCTGTTCCGCATCGGCCTGCTGCTCATCCGGCGGATGCCGCAGGGACTCTTCTGGCAGGCCGGGACGCTGCTGCTGACGGGCGTACTCCTCGGCCCCTTCCTGCCGGTGGCCATGGGCCGCGCCGCCCTCACCGCGCCCCTGGCGCTGGGCGTGGCGCAGGCCCTCCGCCTGGAGGACCGCGAGCCCGCCGCCGCGGTGCTTGGGCTGGCGTCCTGGATCGGCGCCGGCCCGATGCTCTTCGCCTTCCTGAACGCCTCCCCCGCCTGCCTGCTGGCCTGGGGACTTCTGCCGGCGGCCACCCGGCAGCGGTTCGACTGGGTTCAGTGGCTGATCGCGGCGGCGCCCCTGGCGCTGCTGATCGGCGTGGGCTCACTGATCGCGCTGTTCCTCGTCTTCCGCCCCCGGACCCGCGCGGTCCTCGCCCGGGACCGGCTGGCCCTGCAACTCGCCGTCCTCGGCCCGCCGTCGCAGCGGGAACTGGCCATGGCGGCGGTCCTCCTGCTCACCGTCGCCGGGTGGCTGGCCGCACCGCGCCTCGGCCTGGATGCGGGGACCGTCGCAATCCTCGGCGTGCTTGCCGCCTTCCTGACCGGCAACCTGGACGGGCGGTCGCTCCGTGATCTGGACTGGAACTACCTGATCTTCTACGGCGTGGCGCTGAGTCTGTCGGGTCTGATGGGGGCACTGGGGATCGAACGGCTGCTCAGCGACACTGCCCGCACCTTCCTGGCCGACCTCGGGATCACGCCGGCCACCTTTGTCCTGCTGATCGCCGTCATGAGCCTGCTTGCCGCGGTGGCCATCGGCGAGCAGACGGTCCTGCTCCTCGGCCTGGCGGTCGTGCCCATCGCCTCCGCCATCGGCGTGAGCCCCTGGGTCGCCGTCATGGCGATCCTGGCCACGGTGGTCTACTGGCTGATCCCGGCCACGACCCCCGAGTACCTGGTCGCCCACGCGGCCGCGGAGGGGCGCCTCTATTCCCACGCGCAGGCGCAGCGGGCCGCGCTGGCGCACGTCGCCGTGGTCCTGGCGGCCCTGGCGCTCGCGGTGCCCTTCTGGCGCTACCTCGGTCTTATGTGAAGATCCCCTTCGGCAGGTGCGCGGAGACGACCCAGTTCGGGACGTCCACGACCTCGCTGATCCTTAGGTCCACGGCCACGCTGCAGAGCATGTAGGCCGCCTCGGGCGGCAGGTTGTAGGTCCGCCCGAGGTAATCGATCATGTCCCGCACCGCATCCTTCGCCGCCTGCATCAGGTCCGGCGCGATACCGGTCGTCGCGTGGACGCCCCGGTCGGCCGGCAGAGTCCGCCGGCCCGGGGCAAACTGCGGCCGGCGCAATCGCGCCTCCTTCACCAGGTCGAAGCGGAGCCGCACGGACATGGGCGACTCCACCGCCGTCCCGCAGACCTCCCCGTCACCCTGGACTGCGTGCGTATCCCCGACGGAGAAGAGCGCGCCCGGCACGGCGACCGGCAGCCAGAGGCGCGCGCCGGGTGTCAGGTCGCGGATGTCCATATTGCCCCCGACCTCCCGCGGCGGGACCACGGAGTGCCGCCCGGGTTCCGCGGGCGCGACACCGATCGTCCCGCAGAAGGGGTTGAAGGGCAGCCGGATTCCCGGCGCCCACTCCACCGCAGCGGAGCCGTAGCGGGAGAGGTGCAGGGCCGGGCGGGGAAAGTCCTCCGCCAGCAGCCCGAATCCCGGCACGATGGCGGTCCACCCCCAGCCGCTGGGACCGAAGTCCAGCACCTCCACCAGGAGCGCATCGCCCGGGAGGGCCCCGTCCACGTCGACGGGGCCCGTCACCGGGTTGACGCGCGCGAAGTCCAGTTTCGCCACATCCTCCGGGGTCGAGGACGGATCGAGCTGTCCCCCGGAGGCGTCCACGATCTCGAACTCCACCTCTTCGCCCGGCGCCACGCGCAGGACGGGCGCGATCGAGTTGTCCCAGCCGAAGTGGTGGCGGGTCCGGTGGATGGTCTGCACCTGCATTACTTGAGCCCCACCTCGTCGTAGTGCACCGGGATGTGGATGGGGTCGACGAAGATGGCCGTCGGCCCGGAAAGCCGCGCCGAGCGCATCGTGTAGCGGCGTTCGTTGAAGATGGGGATCCACGGCGCGTCGGCCATCACCGTCCGGTACATTGCCTGGAAGCGCTCCGCGCGGATCTTGGCCTGTTCGGGCCGGACCAGGGCATCCGCCGCCTTGGCCATCTGCTCCGCCCGCTGGTTGCAGTACCAGGCCCAGTTCCAGCTGCCCGGACCGCGGGCGGCGCAGGAGAGGATCGGCCAGTAGAAGTTGTTCGGGTCGGGGTAGTCGGCGATCCAGGCCATGCCGCCCGACCAGATGAGCGGCGCCTTGCCCTTCGTCCCGCCGGCCTCGATCACCGTGCTCTGCGCCAGCGTCTTCAATTCCACCTTCACCCTGATCCGGGCCAGGTCCGCCTGGATGGCCTGGGCGATGCGCGGGTTCGGGTCGGTGTTGTTGGCGTAGAGGGTGGTGCTGAACCCGTTGGGATACCCGGCCTCCGCCAGCAGCTTGCGCGCCGCGGCGGGGTCGTAGGGGTAGCCCTTGTAGGCCTTGTCGTAGCCGGGCATGAGCGGGGGCAGGACCTGATTGGCCGGGACGGCGCGGTTGTTGATGATGCGCACGATTTTGCGCTTGTCGATGGCCATGTTCAGGGCCCGGCGCACCCGCACATCGGTGAACGGCTTCACCTCGGTATTGATCGTCACGTAGCCCGTCTGCAACTGGTCGCCGATGACGACCAGCGCCTTCTGCTTCGGGTCGCTCATGACCTGAACGAAGCGGGCGGGGGGGATGCCGTCGCCGAGGATATCCACCTCGCCCCGCTGGAACCGCAGCAGGGCAACGCTCGGCTCCACGCCCACCAGGATGACGATCTCCTGCGCCCGCGGCCGGCCCTTCAGGAAGTAGTTGGGATTGCGCTCCAGGACCACCCGCTGCCCGAGCACCCACTCCTTCAGGCGGAACGCGCCCGTGCCCACAGGCTTGTGGCCGAAGTCGGCCCCGGCTTTCTCCACTTCTTCGCGCGGGACGACGTGGGAGAAGTTGATGGCCATCGTGTGCAGGAAAGCGGCGTTGGCCGCGTCCAGCGTGATCTGCAGCGTGGACGGGTCCACGACCTTGATGCCCGTGACCTCGGCGGCCTTCCCCTCCTGGAAGGCCTTGACCCCCACAATCCCGCTGAAGAAGCCGGGCCCGGGGCTCTGCGTCTTCGGGTTGAGCATGCGCTCGAGGGAGTACTTGAAGTCCTGAGCTGTGACCTCGCGGCCGTTGGTGAACTTCACGCCCTGGCGCAACTTGAAGGTATAGGTCCGCGCGTCGCTGGAGATGGTGTAGGATTCCGCGAGATGCGGCACGAGTTTCGTCGTTCCCGGCTCATAGTCCATGAGGCCGTCAAAGAGCGACTTGATGATGGACCAGTTCTGCCAGTCGTAGCCGACCGCCGGGTCCAGGGTGCTGATGTCGTCCTTGAAGGTGATGACGACCGCTACCTTCCCGCCCTGCCCCAGGGCCACCCCCGGCGGCAGGAGCAGCGCCACGACCGCAAGCAGCATCACCCATCTCACGGCAATCCCTCCCTTGTCGCGGAATGCACCCCCGGGGGGTGCTCGATCACTGATACCGGATCTTGGGATCCAGCAGCGGGTAGACCAGATCGGCCAGCAGGTTGCCCGTCACGATCGCCAGGGCGGAGAAGATGACGACGCCCATGATGACGGGGATATCCACGATCTGAATCGCCTGCCAGGCCAGTTGCCCGATGCCCGGCCAGCCAAACACGCTCTCCACCACGACGACACCGCCCATGAAGGTGCCAAAATCCAGGCCAACCATGGTGACGACCGGTAGGATTGCGTTCTTCAACGCATGCTTGCTCACCACCTGCACCCCGGGCAGGCCTTTGGCCCGCGCGGTGCGCACATAGTCCTGGGTCAGCACCTCCACCATCGCGGAGCGCATCACCCGGGCGTACCAGCCGCCCCCGGCGATGCCCAGGGTCAGCGCCGGCAGCAGCACGTGGGACAGCCCCCCGTACCCGCCCAGCGGCAGGACCTGCAGCTTGAACGCGACCAGGTAGAGCAGGAGCAGACCCACGGCGAACTGGGGCGCGGAGACCCCCAGGAACGCCCCGACCATCACGGTACGGTCCAGCCAGGAGTCGCGCCGGACCGCCGCCAGGATCCCGGCCGGCAGGCCGATCAGCAATTCAAAGACAATCCCGGCCACCATCAACTCGACGGTCGCGGGAAACCGGGAGCGCAGCAGCGCCGCGACATCCACTTTCTGGGCGTAGGACCGGCCCAGATCGCCGCGGAGGACGTGCCGCAGGTAGCGCCCGAACTGCGCCGGCAGCGGCAGGTCCAGGCCGAGTTCGTGCCGGATGCGCTGGACGGTCTCGGCGGTGGCGCTCTGCCCGGCGATCATGCGCGCGGGGTCGGCTGGCACCAGGAACGTGATCACGAACGCCACGAGCGTGATCCCGAAGAGCACCAGGAGCGCCTGCCCGAGCCGGAGGACGAGGTAGCGGGCCACGTCAGCGTCCCCGCATCTGGGGATCGAGGGCGTCGCGCAGCCCATCCCCCACCAGGTTGAAGGCCAGCGAGGTGACCAGGATGGCCATGCCGGGGAAGATCACCAGCCAGGGCGCGTCCAGGAAGTAGGACTGGCTTTCGTTGATCATCCCTCCCCAGGACGGCGTGGGCGGCCGGACGCCCACGCCCAGGAAGGAGAGCGCCGCCTCGAAGAGCACCGTCGTGGAGACCCCCAGGGTGCCCCACACCAGCAGCGTCGGGACCAGGTGCGGCAGGAGGTGACGCACCAGGAGCCGCCCGGTCGGGACGCCGACGGCGCGCGCCGCCTCGACGAACTCGCGGCTGGAGAGCGCCAGCATCTGCGCGTAGACGACCCGGGCGATCCAGACCCAGTTCACCAGCGCGATGACCAACGCCACGATCCAGAGGCTCGGCCGCAGGATCGCCGACAGGGCGATGGCCAGCAGCAGGGCGGGAAAGGCCATCATCATGTCGGTGAAGCGCATGAAGACCGCCCCGGTCCACCCCTTCAGGTAGCCGGCGAGGCCCCCGAGCATCGTCCCGATCAGCAGCGCGGCGCCGTTGGCCAGCACGCCGACCAGCAGCGACACCCGGGCGCCGTAGAGCAGGCGGGAGACGAGGTCACGGCCCAGCAGGTCGGTGCCGAGCCAGAACTGCCCCGTGGGTCCGAGCGGGCGCCCTTCCGGACTCAGGCCGTCGGGGAACTGCTCCACGGGATCAAACGGTGCTACCCAGGGAGCCAGGATCGCCGCCAGCACCACCAGGCCCACGACGGCCAGGCCGGCGAGGGCGAGGGGGTTGCGCTTGAGCCGGTCCCACGCTTGCGGCGGCCGGCCCCGGCGCGGGACGGCCGTCCCGCGCCGGGACACCGCCTCAACCAGAGCGGCGTCCGAGCCGCCGGTCACGCCGCCCCTGGAATCGGCGGTTGAAGTACGCGCGTTGATTTCTCGCATGCGTTCCGATGTCAAACTCGCGAACAGAAGGGGCTTCGCGGGCCGCCGCCTCCTCCCCTTCGCGATCGGCTCCACTGCAGGCCACCCTGTGCGCGCTGAGTATAGTATAATGTGGATAGATGTGGAAAAGGGGAGAGCAATCATGAAGAAGATGCAGGTGAGCGTCGACGAGGAGACCGCCCGGCTGCTGGAGACGCTGGCCGCACCGCGCGCCGGCAACAAGAGCTTCGTGGTGCGCGAGGCCGTGCGCCGGATGGCGGAACAGGAGGGGTTCGAGCAGTACCTGGACTGGCTGGAACAGCAACCCGCCGTCCGCGCCAGCCTGGAACGCGCGCTCCGGGATGAGCGGGCCGGCCGCGTCGTTCCCCACGAGCGCGCCCTGGAGACCCTGCGGAAATCTCGCCGCCGGTGAGGTTCGTCACCTGGACCAATGAGGCAATCCTCGCCGCCGCCTCACTTGCACCTCAGCGCCGACGACTCCTCGAGTTGCTGGACACGCTGGCGGACTTTCCTGCGATGTACCCCCGGCGGCAGCGCGGCCGCTACGCCGGCCTGCGGTACTTCGTGCTGGCGCGACGCTGGCTGGTGTACTACCGTGCGGACGAAACCGGCAGAATCATGATCTTCGCCATCGTGCCCGCGCGCGGCCGGCCCCGGTAGGATCGTGTCCCGATCGCGGGCGCTGCCTCCTCCCGACTCTCCCCTCCGCGGTGCGCGGGCCGTGCTCTTCGACCTCGACGGCACCCTGCTGGATGCCGTCGCCGCCCACCACCGCGTCTTCGCCCGCGTCCTGGCGGCGTTTGCGATCACGTTTGACGACGAAACCTTCCGCCGCCACTACTCGCCGAACTGGTACGCCTTCTACGAGCGGATGGGCCTGCGGCGGGACGACTGGCCGGAGGCGGACCGGCTCTGGCTGCAGTTCTACGCCGAGGAGGCGCCGGCGGCCCGCGACGGCGCGGACGAGGTCCTGGCGGCCGTCCGGGCCTCCGGGCGGCGGATCGGCCTGGTCACGGCCGGGGACCGCAGCCGCGTCGAGCGCGACCTCACGCGGTCCGGGTGGGAACGGCTCTTTGAGGTCGTGGTCTGCGCCGGAGACGTTCCCGAGCGGAAACCCCATCCTGCGCCGCTGCTCCATGGTCTAGACCGGTTGGGCGTTTCCCCGGCCGAGGCCGTCTATGTGGGCGATTCAGTGGATGACGTTCAGATGGGGAATGCCGCGGGGGTCATCACCCTGGCGCTGCTCGGCGGGTTCTCCCCCCGGGAAGCCCTGGAACGGGAGGCTCCCCGGGGGCTCCTCGAATCCCTCCGCGAACTGGGAGGCCTGCTCTAGTAGTTTCCTTCCCCCTCCTGGCGGTACCAGGAGGTGTCGCCCGACGGGAACAGGCCCGGTGAACTCATCGGCCGGGGCTCCTGGGCCGGCAGGGGAGGCATCGCCGGGGCCGGAGCCGGGGCGGGCTTGGGGGCCGGCTTGCGCGGGGCCGGCTTGCGGGCGACCGGCTTACGGGCGACCCGCTTGCGGGTAACGCGCTTGCGGGTAACGCGCTTCCGCGCCGCGGGCTTCCGCGCAACCCGCTTCCGGCGAACGACTCTCTTCCTGGCGACGACCCTCCGCGTGCGCCGCTTGGGAGCGGCCTTCCGGCGGCGCGCCGCCCTTCTGGTCACCCGGCCTGCCTGGGCCTTGCGCTTCGCAGCCTTGCGCTTCCTCCGCGCCACGATTCTCCTCCCTTCGCCAGTTCGTCTGACGCGTGCACGTAATGGTTTTCCACCGTTATCGCCGCATCCTCCTCAGTCCCGGGTTTTGCCCCGCCCGCGCGCCGCGGAGCGGCCAGGGCTCACGGCGACCGCTCGCCCGGACCGCAGCCGCACCCCGGGGCAAACTCACAATACTTGAACAACCAGGAGGGCTGACAGGCGGGTAGCTGATCGGGCGGCGCTCCCTCCCGGAGCAGCCGCAGGCGCCGCTCCATTTCGGCCCGAATGGCGGGGAGGTTGCGGAACCAGAGGTCGTAGACCATGAACTTGTCCTCCGGCATCGCCGCGTAGTAGACGATCAGCCGGCCCCGTTCGCTGCCCGCCAACGCGCACTCGAAGGCGAGCCGGTCGAGGAAGTGCGGAAACACCTCCGCCAGGCGCTTCCGATCCACCCATTCCTTCTCCCGCTTGTTGGTCCGCAGCACCGTGGGGATGCCGCGAAAGAGCAGGATGGAGGCCCAGATCCCCTCCAGCGGCAGCCGCACCCGCCTGACCTCCCCGGGGAACCCGAACCAGACGGCATCGTTGAGCGCCTCGTCGAACCCCCGCCGTTCCAGGGAGGCCATCCGCTCCTCGGGCGTCTCCGGCTCCGCCGCCCCGGAGGACCGGCGCAGGGCCGTCTTCCGCGGGAAGACCAGTTCCCAGAATCTGATGTCGCCCCCGGCCGGGGTGTCGCTCGCCCCCTCCATGAGGCGCCGGGCCAGATCGGGGCGCTCGGCCAGTCCGATGGTCTGCGGGCCGACCATCCGCTCGAACGGTTCCGCCAGGGCGCACCCGCAGAAGCCCTGGTAGTCGCAATTCCGGCCGAACCACTCACACCGCGGCAGCCCATCCGGTGTCCCGGTCCGCAGGGCGTCGCGTAGCAGGTCGCGGCGGCGCACCATCTCCGCGCCGATCCCGGGCAGGTCCCGAAACTCCAGCTGGTAGACCTGAAGCGCCGCCGGCCTCCCGAACTCCGCGCGCCGGTAGTACAGCAGCAGCCCGTCAGGCCGCTCCACCATCACGCAGTACATCCCGAGCTGTTCCACGTTCCCCGCCCGCCAGGCCAACACGTCGGTGGGCAGGGCGCCGGTCGTCTTCAGTTCAATCGGGATCTGCTCGAAGATGTCGATCTTGCCGACGATTTCCTGCCATTCGACCAGTTGCTCGACGAACTCTTCGGTGGAGATCGCCCGGCCGAACGTCTCGTGGAACCCCGCACCCGCCAGCATGGCCTGCCGGCGCTCCGCCGAGGGCTGGATCTCGGGATGGGTGCGGTCGAAGAAGGCCTGGCGGGGATTGAGCAGATCTGTGACCGAGATGCGCCGGCGCGCCGACCGCCGGCTGATGATCGCCGTCAGCTCTTCCTTGACCGTGCGGTTCGCGTCGGTCCCGGCGATGTAGGGCCCGCTGAAGGCGGCCAGAGTCTCCTCCCCCTTCACCACGAAGTTCGTCCTGCCCGCGGGCGCTCCTTTGCCGCCTCCGCCGCAGATCCCCGGAGCAGGGGGTGGCCGCGCCGTCCAGAAACCTCAAAGTGACCTCGGAGGTGAGCAGGGGATGCGTCTGGGTGTGGTGCTCGTTGCGCTCGCGCTCGCCCTCAGCCTAGCCCCTGCCGCGGGGCAGGCGCAGGCGCCGCGCAAAGGCGTGATGGTCGTGGACTTTGAAGACACAAGCGGCGGGTGGTCGCCCACACGGGAGGTCGTCACCAACCGCGTGATCTCGAAACTGCGCGAGGAGGCATCGCTCCGCGTCCTCCCTCGGGAGCAGGTGCAGGAGGCCCTGCGGACGGCCCGGGTCGAAACGTCGGGTTTCCTGGACTGGGAGGCGGCGCAGAAGGTCGCCAAGAGCCTCGAGGCCGACTTCGTGGTCATGGGCCGCGTGACGACCTTCGACCAGCAGTACTCGGGCGGCTGCCTGCCCATCGTGGGGTGCGCCTACACCATCACGGCCACGGTGAACCTGCAGGGTAAGGTTCTGGCGGTGGCCACGGGCACCTTCGTGCTGGAACCCCGGTCCGAGGTGAAGAAGCAGCAGAGCAGCATCTCGGTCTGGGTCGGGCCCTGGTGGTCGAGCATCAGCGTCAGCAATTTCGACTCCCAGTTGATCGGTAAGGCCACCCTGGAGGCGGTCGAGGATTTCGTCAACAAAGTGAAGCCATCCCTGCGCTGAGGGCCTAGGCAGAGATCAGCCTCGACTCCCTCGTCCCGGTTGAACCCCGGAGAAGATCGGTTGTGCTATACATGTATGTCAGCCTTGGAGGTCAGCACATGATAGCCGTGCGTCTCCCGCCGAAGCTCGAGAAACGCCTTGAAAGACTGGCCCGCAAGACCGGCCGCAGCAAGACCTTCTGTGTGCGCGAGGCCATTCTCCAGCACCTGGAAGACTTGGAGGACTAATGGGTCCCGAGGTGGGGCGCTTCTGGAAATACCGTGTGGGTGACTACCGACTTATCTGCGACAGTCAGGAGCGGCGGATGACGATCCTGGTGGTGCGGATTGGACGCCACCGCGATGTCTACCGTTAGCACAGAGCCAGGCAGGCGCGGGCGTCAACTGAGGACCATTGGCCGTCCTCTGCTGTGGGCTTCCTAAGAGGTGACCGCCGGAGGAAGCGGGTAGCCCAGCTTCGCCAGCACGGCGCGGAGACGATCGGGGTAGCTCGTCATCACCCCGTCGGGGGTCATCGCCACGACGTGCGCCAGGTGGTCCGGCTCATCCACCACCCACGGTTCGACACGCAGCCCCGCCTGGTGGGCGGCGGCCACGACGTCGGGCGTAAGGAACGCCCAGTGCGGCTGCAGGATCCCCGCGCCGGCCTCCTGAGCGAGCCGCACGGAATCGATCGGCCGGGCCACGTACAGCACGGCGGTCTCAATTCCCGGGACCGCCGCGCGGATCTGGGGGAGCAGTTCGTGGTCAAATGAAGAAACCACGACCGCGCGGTGCCCCGACGCAGCGATCACGGCGGCCACCGCCCCGGCGATTCCGGCGTAGCGGACGGGTCCGTTCTTGACCTCGACGATCACACGGATGGGCCGCAGGAAGTGCAGCGCCTCCGCCAGCGTGGGAATCCGCTCCCCCGCAAAGCCCTCCCCGAACCACCGCCCCGCATCCAGCAGGCGCAGGGCCTCCGCCGTCTCCGCGCCGACCAGCCCGCGGCCGTCGGTCGTCCGCTCCAGCAGGGGGTCGTGAATGACCACCGGCTCCCCATCCGCGGAGAGGTGGACGTCCAGCTCCACGGCATCCACGCCCACGACCATCGCCCGGCGGAAGGCGGCCAGGGTGTTCTCCGGCGCCTCGGCCGAGAACCCCCGGTGGGCGATCACCTGGGGACGCGCGCGGACCGGCGTTGCGGGGGTGGCGGGCGGGGACGGCGTTGCGGGGGGGGGGGGGGGGCCTTTGGACGTCACTTCTCGGTCTCGGTCAGTCCCCGGACGAACGCGCGCTGCATGAGCACGACGACCACCACGGGCGGCAGCATCGCCAGCAGCGACGTGGCCATGATGATCGGCCAGTCCACCAGCGCCTCGCCCGTGCCGATCATCTTGGTGATGCCGATGACGACGGTCTCCATCGTCTGACTGGTCGTGATCAGCAGGGGCCAGAGGTACTGGTTCCATCCGTAGATGAACAGGATCACGAACAGGGCCGCGATCGTCGTGGTGGAGAGCGGCAGCAGGATGCTCCAGAAGAAGCGCATCGGGCCGGCGCCGTCCACCTTGGCCGCGTCCACCAGTTCGTCGGGGACCGTCAGGAAGAATGTCCGGAAGATTAGGGTCGCGGTCGCGGAGGCGATCAGCGGAATCGTCAGCCCGCTGAAGGTGTTGACCATGCCCAGGTCGGAGACGACCTTGTAGGTGGGGATGATCCGGACTTCCACCGGCAGCATCAGGGTCACGAAGATCAGCCAGAAGATGGGCAGGCGCAGGGGAAAGCGGAAGAAGACTATCGCGAAGGCCGACAGAAGCGAGATGGCGATCTTCCCCGTGGGAATTACCAGGGCCATGATCAGGCTGTTGCGCATCATCTGCCGGACCGGCGCCACCCGGATGCGCTCCCCGCTCCCGGTGAGCCAGGTCTGCGCGTAGTTCTTGACGAGGTAGGGACCGGGCCGAAGTCCCATCTCCCCGCGGCTCACCGTCCCCAGGTCGTGCGTCGATCCCACGAAGGCCAGGTAGACCGGGAAGGCGAAGACGACCACCCCTGCCAGCAGGATCAGGTGCGTGGACCAGTTGCCCGCCCGCCAGCGCGGCACCATCAGTAGACTACCCGCCGCTCGATGTACTTGAACTGGATGGCCGTCAGCGTGATGACTACCAGCAGCAGGATGACCGACTGCGCCGCGGAGCCGCCCAGGTCCAGGCTGATGACCCCGTCGGTGTAGACCTTGTAGATCAACGTTTCCGTGGCCTTGCCCGGTCCGCCGCGGGTCAAGGAGTGGATGACGCCGAAGGTGTCCAGAAAGGCGTAGATCATGTTGAAGGTGAGCAGGAAGAACGTCGTCGGCGACAGGAGGGGGAAGATGATCTTCCAGAAGCGCTGCCGCCCCCCGGCGCCGTCGACGGCCGCCGCCTCGATGAGTGACGGGGGAACCGACTGCAGACCGGCCAGGAAGAAGAGGAAGTTGTAGGAGACCTGCTTCCACGCCGAAGCGATGATCACCAGCAGCATGGCGTGCAGGCCGTTGAGGGTGAAGTCCCAGCGGATCCCTCCGCGCACCAGGGCCCGCCCCAGCAGACCGATCGTCGGGTGAAAGATGAAGAGCCAGAGCGCCGCGGCCACCGCCGGCGCCACCGCGTAGGGCCAGATCAGCAGGGTCTTGTAGACCGTGGCTCCGCGGATGTGCTTGTCCGCCGTCACCGCCAGCAGCAGCCCGGACGACATGGCCACCAGCACCACGGCGGTCGAGAAAAGGAAGGTCGTGCGCAGCGATCCCAGGTAGAACGGGTCCGTGAGAATCCGCCGGAAGTTGGCGAACCAGACGAATGTAGTACGCAGCCCGAAGGGGTCTTGCCGGAGCGTGGACTGCGCCACCGCCTGCACCGCCGGCCAGTAGAAGAAGACCAGGACGATGGCCAGTTGCGGCGCCACCAGCAGGTAGGGCAGCAGGCGGTTCGGGAAGATGGCGCGGCGGGTCATGGCCGGAACAGGGCAGACGACCCCGCCCACTGTACTTCAGCGAGCGGAGCCGTCACTCCCTGCCTCAGCGCGGCGGTTCGGGCCTTACTGCCCGATGGTCTGCTGGAACCGGCGCAGGATCTCGTTGCCGCGGCGCACCGCGTTGTCGAGCGCCTGCTTGGCCGTCTGCTGCCCCTGGAAGGCCTTCTCCAGTTCTTCGTAGATCACGACACGGATGTCCGGCATGTTCCCCAGACGCACGCCCCGGGAGTTCTTCGTCGGGGGCGTGCGGGTCAACTGCTTGATCGGCAGTTCCGCCCACGGGAACTCCCGGTAGTAGCCGGTAGCCATGGACTGCTGCATCCCGGAGAAGGTGATGGGGACGTAGCCGGTCTCCTGGTGCCACTTCGCCGCCTCCTCGGACGAACTCAGGAAGCGGAAGAACTCGGCGACGCCGCGGTACTCCTCGGGCGTGCGGCGAGGGGAAGTCATCACCCA
>Ga0209172_10005890_pt1 | contig 14296 bp, 13 predicted proteins | sample LarsenN4metaG_FD_184113 | JGI IMG/M metagenome (GOLD analysis project Ga0209172, IMG submission 184113) | Hot spring sediment bacterial and archeal communities from British Columbia, Canada, to study Microbial Dark Matter (Phase II) - Larsen... ... | reverse complement strand
ACTCGAATCTCTCCTCGCGAGAAGCCGGCAGGAACTCCAAGGACTGGTTCTGGTTCGCGAACGCCATCAAGGTCCCTACTCTCTGGGATGTGGTCCGCGAGCACAAGCTTACGACCGCGGCCGTATTCTGGCCAGTGACGGCGGGCGCGCCCATTAACTGGAACATCCCGGAAATCTGGGACCCGCAGAAGGGCATGGTAGGCGATCCGCTCTATGTCGCCCGGTTCGCAACGCCGGGTCTATTATTCGAAGCGGCGCTCGAGCTGGGTCCTCCCAAAGCGGGCGACGACGACGTGACGAGGGCCAAGCTGGCGGCGTTTATTCTCAGGAAGCACAGGCCCAACCTACTGTTGCTCCACCTGGCCGAGCTCGATGAGGCTGAGCATCGCCATGGCCCCTTGAGCCCCGAGGCGACGGCAACGCTGGAACAATCGGATGCGCGCATCGGAGACTTGCTCGCCGCCGTGCAAGAGGCAGGGCTCGTGGATTCGACGGATGTGTTCATCGTCTCAGACCACGGTTTCCTGCCCATCGAACAGGAGATTAACCCCAATGTGCTGCTGGCCAAAGCGGGGTTGCTGACGGTGGATGGGAAGGGCGCCATCACGGGAGGTAAAGTGGCCACCGTGGCGAATGGGGGATCGTTCTTCATCCACTGGCCGGAGTCGCAGAATCTGCGGGCCCAGGTCGATGCCGCCCTCAGACCCCTGCGTAATGAAGGCGTGCTCTTCGCGATGCTGAGCCGAGATGCGATGCGCGAACTCGGAGCGGAACCGGCCATTCAACTTGCTCTCGAAGCTCCCTCGGGCAGTGGGTTCGATGACCGCGCGACGGGTGAGGTGATCCGCCGCCTTCCGGGCACCCGGGGAACGCATGGGTACCTACCGTTTCGCTCAGGCCTCGAAGCTTGTTTCGTCGCGTGGGGCCCGCACATCAAAAAGGGGGCGAAGCTGCGGCGCATCCCGATGACAGCCATCGCTCCCACACTCCTTAATGCTTTGGGGATCCACAAGGCGGAACTCGGCTTACAGTCGCCCTTGAACGAGATTTTCAAATAGGGAGTGGTGTGAGCCAATTGGCACTGGAGATTCAAGAATGAAAATCGCCACTGGAAACTGGCCACCGCAGCTCTTAGTTGGGACCGACGCCAGCCCGAATGGCAGTTTTGTAATTTCGAGTTCCCGGTTTCTAACTTCACTTTGAATCTCCAGGCAGGGCATTCTTTCTTCCAGTGTTTTTGAGGAACAAGTAGCGGCAGGTGAAGTAAATTCCGACCAGCAGGCTGAGTCCGATCACCTCAAGCACCGCCGCGCGGAGCAACTTGCTCTGAGGCAGGTGGAATTGGTCTCTTACGGAAAGCCAGATGCAGTTCTCATACACATAGGGCGCGACAGGGCAGTCGCGGACCGCCCAGCTCGCCACGCCAAGTAGCACGCCGATTACTGCAATCCCCATCAGAATTCGTGCCACTTTCACCATGACGGAAACGGTGCGGCCTCAGCAAGGAAGGGATTGTACCCGCGCGGCGCAGGGGAGGGAAGCGCAGTCTTTCGGCTTGCTTTGCAGCGCGCGGGTTTCCAATAATTGAGGCCCATATCGCACGCAGTATCCCGGGAGGCGCATGAAGGTCACGAACAACAAAACACTTGTGGTCAACGCCCGGATGCGGAACTGGATTTTCGTAAAAGTGGAGACCCATCAGCCCGGGCAAAGCGACTTTCGAGTTCAAGACACGCGCTGGTGTGGGGTGCGCCGAAGATTTCAAGCCGATGCTGCTCGGGCAGGAGGCGACGCGCGTCGAAGACCTTGGGAAGGTCGTCTTCCACCGTTCGTTCTGGCGCTTGGGCGAGGGCATCGATCTCATGATCGACTTGCAGGGTGGACCTCGACGGCGCAGCGTGTGTGTCCCCATCGCCACGGGCGAGCGGGTTGTCACGGGCTGGGACTTCCGCCGCGTTTGCGAATTGCAGGCGTCCACGTGCGGCAGCCTGACCTCAGCCATTGCGGGGGTCCGCTCGAAGCGCGCAAGCATCCCTTCCAGCAGGAGATCTTGGAGGAGACGGTCTTTCATGATGACGGCGCGGTGGCGGAAGGGTGAGCGCGCCGGTCTTTGAGCCGTGACCGCTCCGTGAACTCCCACAAATCGGGGGAGGAGGAAATCATGCATCGATGGAATGCTCTATTCTCAACAATCGGAATCGTGTCTTTTCCCATCGTATTTCTTGCCATACGGGTTGGGACGGCTCGAGCGAGGGGGGCCGAGGTGCCTCCCATTCGTTATTTGTCAGAGCAGAAGCTCTGGATTCTGGAGACACAACGCACTACCTACGTGATGGGGATCAACGAGCAGGGCGAACTGCAGCATTTCTATTGGGGGAGGAAACTGGCACGGGACGAGGATCTGGCTGCCGTTCACAGTCGCCCGGAGCACGCCTCTTTCGATTCTCCCGAGACCATGACCAGCTTGGAGTATCCGGGCTGGGGCGGACGGCAGTACAACGAACCGTGCTTGAAAGTGACGCGCGCGGATGGTGTGCGCGATCTGGTCCTGAAATACGCTTCCCATGAAATCAGGGGGGCCACTCTCGATGTCTACGTGAAAGACATCATGGTCGATGTGTTCGTGAAGCTCAGCTACCGGGTCTTCCCGCATTCGGACCTCATTCGCAAAGAGGCCGAAATACAGAACCGCACCCAGCAAGCGGTGACCGTCGAGAGTGCGCAGTCGGGTGTCTGGCATATGCCTTCGGGGGACGGATACCGCCTCAGTTATTTGACCGGGCGCTGGGCAGGCGAGACGCAACTCGTTCGCGAACCCATTCATCAGGGAAAGAAAGTGTTGGAGAGCCGTCGCGGAAATACCAGTCACCAGCTCAACCCCTGGTTCGCCATCGATGAACAGGGGCAGGCGGACGAGGAGCACGGCCGCGTCTGGTTTGGCGCCCTGGCCTGGAGCGGTAACTGGAAATTGACCGTGGAACAGACGCCCGCCCGCCAAGTGCGCGTCGTGGGCGGCTATAACGATTTCGATTTCGCCTACCTTCTGAAACCCGGAGAGGCACTCACCACGCCGGCCTTTGACGCTGGATTTACCGACGGGGGATTCGGCGCGGCATCGCGCTTGCTGCATCGGTTCGAACGCCAGGAGATTCTTCCCGAACGATCCCGCGGGAGGCTGCGGCCGGTGCTGTACAACTCCTGGGAGGCCACCACGTTCAACGTCACCGAAGAGGGGCAGAAGGCGCTGGCGGACAAGGCCGCCAAGATCGGGATTGAGCTCTTTGTGATGGACGACGGCTGGTTCGGCGAACGCCAGGACGACCGGGCCGGCCTGGGCGACTGGTATGTGAATCCGAAGAAATTTCCCCGTGGATTGAAGCCGCTCATTGAGCACGTCAATCGCCTGGGCATGGACTTCGGCCTCTGGGTTGAGCCGGAAATGGTCAATCCGCATAGCGCTCTTTATCGCCAGCATCCCGACTGGGTGATGAATTTTCCCGGCCGCCCGCGCAGCGAAGCGCGTCACCAGTTGGTCCTGAATATGGCGCGCGAGGATGTGAAGGAGCATATCTTCAGCGTGCTCGACAGGCTACTCGCCGAGAACGAAATCAGATTCCTCAAGTGGGATATGAACCGGCACTTCTCCGAGCCGGGCTGGCCGGAACTGCCGGCCGATGAGCAGAAGAAGATCTGGGTGAAATACGTCCGGAACGTGTACGAGGTCATCGACCGCCTGCGCGCCAAGTATCCCGCGCTCGAAATCGAATCCTGCTCGGGCGGCGGAGGCCGTGTGGATCTCGGCATCCTTCAGCGAGTGGAGCAGGTGTGGACTTCCGACAACACCGAAGCGTTCGATCGCCTGCGCATCCAGGAAGGCTTCACCTTCGCTTATGCACCCAAAGTGATGATGGATTGGGTGACCGATGTGCCGAACCTGAACGGGCGCTCCACGCCACTGAAGTTCCGGTTCCTGGTGGCCCTGCAAGGTTCGCTGGGGATTGGCTCGAATCTGCACCACTGGTCTCCGGCGGATTTCGAGCTGGCGACGGAGATGATTGCGTACTACAAGCGGATTCGAAGAACCGTTCAGGAAGGGAAACTTTATCGGCTGCTCTCGCCGCGCGAAGCCAGCATCACGGCCAATCAGTATGTCTCCGAGGACGGGAAGCAGTCGGTACTGTTTGCGTTCCTGCATTCGCAGCAATTCCTGTACCCGGCTCCCACGCTATACCTTCGAGGACTCGATGACAAAGCGGTCTATCGCGTGAAGGCGCTCGACGACCGGCTTCTGGAGAAACAGGAAACGCTCAGCGGCTCATATCTGATGAACCACGGCCTGAATATTTCCCTGAGAGGGGACTTTGACGCGACCTCAGTACTCCTGGAAAAGGTTGACCAGGCCATGCCTGCCGGCACATCAGCTCCTGGCCTCGACGCCGTCGCGCGTCACTCGGGAAACCGGCCCGGCACCCTCGAATGCCCAGGCCGTGAGTTCGGTACTCACTGTGCTTTGGCCGGCGAACTTGAAGGCCGTGCCGTTGGCAATGGCGTCGGCGAAGCGGGTGGCCATTGAAGTGACCGGTTCGACGGCAGCGACGTACTCGTTCCCCCACCACGGATAATCGGGGCCCCCGCGATAAAGCTGCCAGAACCAAAGCCAGGGGAAGATCTGGGGATCCCAGGCGAGGCCGAAACCCACACTGCGCGATTGGCTGCGCAGCGCGTACCAACCTTCCTTGAATCCGTAAAGGAAAGCTAAATCCTGCGAGCGAGCGGAGGGGCCAGGAATCCTGGACAAATCAACATCGCCCCCCGTCCGCAGTTTCGCGGTCGGCCATTCCGCCTCCTGCTCTGCCGCGAGGCGGCTGGTGCTGTCGAGGGTGGCGGGGACCTTGATGTGGCAAGGCGGCAGATCGAGGATGCAAGAATCGTCCAGGAATGGCCAGCCAAAAGCCGGATGGTGGCCCCACACAATCTCGGTCTCCTGCTCGCTCTCGTTCTTGGCAACTTCTCGGATGTGGAGCGCAGCCTCATGACGCCGGACCGAGAGCCTCTTCTCCAGCCGGAATGGCGCGCGACGCGTGCGGATGGAGAACGTCACAACGATCTCTTCAGGAGTGTCCACTTCGATCCGATAGTCCCAAGGCGCAAGGGTAACCTCCCCGTGCAAGCCGGTGTTGACGCCACGGTGCACAGAGGCCTGGCCGCCCCAGGGAAACATCTCCTGCCATCCGCCTTCATAGAAGTCGAGGAAGTCGCCCTCTTCCACGGGGGCCATGGGGTGGTAATTGGTCATCGAGCGCAAGCCGAGGGATGACCGCCAGAGAAAGTCGATGTCCCTGGGCTTGTAGAGGAATTCGTAAATGTCGGTTCCCTTGTCGGCCAGGACCGTCACGCGAATCTTTTCGTTCTCCAGCGTGACGGCGCGGTATCCCTTCAGAACCATCTCGCTCACTCGGCATCCGTAGTTGCGATGGTGGTGAGGCTGGGGGTATGTCTCCATTCTGTTCTCCGTGAATCGATAAGTCTGAGTCTGTCAGCTCAAAGGGCGGGATACAAGAGCAATGGCCGGCGGCTCGACCGCCTTGAAACCAGCCTGGCGCGCCTGCTTCCGGTCTTCGGCAACGTCCCCGTCACAAGGATAGGCGGGGACCGCATCGAGAACTACAAGGCGAAACGGAAGGCCGAAGGCGTGTGCAACGCAACCATCGACCGGGAACTCACAGCCCTCCGGCGGGCGCTGAACCTGGGCAAGCAGCAATTGAAGGTCGCTTATGTTCCGCCCATCGACATGCTGGAAGAATCCCGCCGCGGGAAGGGTTCTTCACCCGTGCCCAATACATTGCCCTGCGCCAGCTCCTGCCCGACCACCTTAAGCCGGTCCTGACGTTCGGCTACTGCACCGGCATGCGCCTCCAGAAAGTGCTGGGGTTGAAGAGGGAACAGGTTGACATGCTCGGCCGTACAATCCGCCTGTCCGCATCCCAGACAAAGAACAGGGAGACGCGCATGCTCAAGCTGGGAAACGGCGAACTCCACGCGACGATCCTCATGCAGCGGCAGATACGGGATGCGCGGTTCCCTGACTGCTGCTGGGTTTTTTCCCATGACGGGAAGCGGATCAGGGACTTCCGCAAGTCTTGGCGGACCGCATGCCGACGCGCGAACATGTACTTCGTCGGCGCCGATGGCAGGACTACGGCTCCAATCTTCCACGACCTGCGTCGAACGGCGGCGCGCAATCTCCGGCGGGCCGGCGTCCCCGAGCGGGTAATCATGCTCATCGGCGGCTGGAAGACGCGGAGCGTTTTTGAAAGGTACAACATTGTGGACGAGACAGACCTACAGGATGCGGCGATTCGGCTCGACAAACTGCCTGCCAGCGAGATAGGTCGAAGCACGGTCAAAGCAGAACATCTCCCGCAGGAAGCCACGGCGCTAATCAACTGAAAACATTGGTAGGCCTGGAGGGATTCGAACCCCCGACCCACGGTTTAGGAAACCGTTGCTCTATCCTTCTGAGCTACAGGCCCGAAAGGGCAAGCTCAGGGGCAGCTTGCCGTAGTCTTATTTAGATTAGCACCGGCCGTACGCGCCTGTCCACGGAAGGGGGAAGGCTGAAGTCAGCGCGGCGGCTGCTTAAACACGCGCCCGTCTTTCATGACGAAGGCGACGTCTTCGAGCGTGCGGACGTTCTCCAGGGGGTTGTCGCGGACCGCGATGATGTCCGCCCATTTTCCGGCTTCGAGGCTTCCCAAGCGATCACTCAAGCCCAGCAATTGGGCCGCCTGGATCGTGGCGGATTGGATGGCCGCGAGGGGCGACATGCCATGTTCCACCATGACGGAGAATTGGCGGCCATTATCGCCATGCGGGCACACCGCCGCGTCCGTGCCATAAGCGATGCGCACGCCCAGCTCGACGGCGCGGCGAAAGACTCGCATCTCGTTTTCCCCGGCGATCCTCTCCTTCTCCAGGTACTCCGGCGGATAGCCCCACGACTTGCCCTGTTTCATGATGACCTCGTGAATGTAGATGGTCGGTACCAAGAATGTTCCGTGCTTTTTCATGAGCTGGAGGGTCTCCTCGTCGAGCAGGCTGCCGTGCTCAATGGAAGCCACACCTGCGCGGATCGCATCTTTGGCCCCGGCGGCGCCGTGGGCATGGCAGGCAACTTTCAAGCCCGCATTCAACGCCTCCTCCACCGCCGCCTTGACTTCGTCAAGACTAAACTCCTGGCTACCCGGCCGGCTGTGCAATGTCAGGACGGCGCCCGTGGCGAGAATCTTGATTACGTCGGCGCCCTGCCGCACGATTTCACGAACGCGCTCGCGAACCTGGTCGGGACCGTTGGCCACGCCGAAACGAAGCTCGCGGGGGAGCGTCTCGAGGACGTCCGGCGTCAGACCCGTGACGTCGCCGGCGCCGCCGGAAATCGTGACGTAGGCGCCGGAGGCCTGGATGCGGGGTCCCGCCACGATCTGCCGGTTGATGGCGTCGCGGAGCGCCACATCCACAAAAGCACGGCGCGGGCCCAAATCCCGCACAGTAGTGAATCCGGCGAGGAGCGTCGCTTGCGCGCTGGGGATGCTCTGGAAGGCCATTTGCGCGGCGCTCTTCTTCAATCCATAGGCGATGTCGCCGGTGTCTTCAGGACGATCTATGAGATGGGTGTGGCAGTCGATCAGTCCGGGAAGAACGGTCATGCCAGCGAGATCAATGCGCTCGGCATCGGAAGGGACCGCGACAGAAGATGCCGGACCCACGACAGCAATGCGGTCGCCCCTAACGACGATGATCTGATCGCGCAGGATTTCCCCGGAACGCACGTCCAGCAGCCGCTCACAGCGCAGCGCCTGGACTGGCGCTCCTTGCGCCGGCCACAGAAGTGGACCGTTCAGGACAAACAGGCAGGGCGGCAGCCAGCCCAACAAAAATCTTCGCATCCAGGGGGATTGGCAGAGGTGGTTTCGGCTCATGGTGGGTGGAGTTTAGCAGAGGTGCGAAGCCGGCGCAGGCGATTTCGCGCGCCGGCGCGACGGGGTCGGAAACCTACACCGTTGCTTTGCTCGCGCGGAGGATCGCTGCCGGCGGCAGGCGCAGCTCCCGCACGATCTTCAGCCACGAAAGCGCGCGGAGAATGTAGAAGGTAATGTCGATTTCCCACCAGAAGAAACCCTGACGGACGGAGGCCATGTAGAAGTGGTGGTTGTTGTGCCAACCCTCGCCGAAGGTGAGGAGTGAGAGCAGGAGGCTGTTGCGGCTGGTGTCCGTCGTCGGATAACGCCGGCGGCCGAAGACGTGGGCCAGCGAGTTGATGCAGAAAGTCCCGTGCCAGAGAATTACCGTGCTGACCACAAAGCCCCACACCAAGGCCCCCCATCCGCCCAAGAGAAAAGTGGCCGCCGCGAGCAACACCGGCGGAACCAGGTAATATCGGTTCAGCCAGCGCAGCTCAGCAAAGCGGTTGAAGTCGCGCACCCACTCGACCTCGGTGGCGTCGTTGTCCGGGCTCATGATCCAGCCCATGTGGGCCCAGAAAAACCCGCGTTGCGTCGGCGAATGGATGTCTTTTTCCTCGTCGGAGTAGCGGTGATGCTTGCGATGATGCGCGGCCCACCAGAGGACTCCTTTCTGCACCGACGTCATCGCGAAGAAGGCCAGCAGAAACTGGAACACGCGGCTGGTCTTGAAAGAGCGGTGGGAAAAATAGCGGTGATACCCGGCGGTGACGAAGAACATCCTGCCCCAGTAAAGCGCCAGACCGAGCGCCACATACGCCCATCGAAATGGGACGAAGAACACCGCGACGCAGGCCAGGTGCACCATGACAAAGGGAAGAACACTCCAGGACGTGCGGAACGGCTGGGGGGATTCAACCGGTGAGATGCCGGAGCGGACTGCAGAAACGGTCGAAGACAAAAGCACTAGACCTCCCGACAAGGACTGGCTCGGATTCAACTTGCAGCTTACTTGGGGCCGCCATGCTCCGAGCATCCCTCGCCGGAACGGCCCTAGTGTTCCGGCAGCGCTCGCGGGGGGATCCGACTGAAATCCATTCGGGCCGCTCAGACTGCACGGTCCGAGAGCGGCGAGCGAGGGTGCTGGTCTTGCTTCCTCTCGGTGACGGGAGGACGTGCTTAGTTGACGGTGGCTTTCGCGCGGCGGCGAACAGCGGCCCGCTTTTTGACCGGCGGCTGGCCCTCAGCCATTTCGAAAGCGGCCAGCGAGGTGACGAAGACCTTCATGCCCGCGGTGTCGAAGTCCACAGTGGTGCGCTCGCTATCGCGAGTCACAATGGTGCCGCATCCGTACTTGGAGTGACGGATGTATTGCCCCGGTTTCAAGTTCATAGGTTTCCTCTCTCGTTCAAAAGCCTCTGCCGCGGTCGCGCCGATGCTCGCCAGTGCCGCCCTGCCGCGGGCGTCGGGGGATCCGTCCGTAGGGGGCGCGCCGCATTGACCGTCAGGCGGCGGCCCTCCAGGGTTTGTCCATTCGAGCCTTGAGTCGCAGGCTCGAGATCTTCACCCTCGGTGAGCTCGACGAACCCGAACCCGCGCAATTGGCCGGTGAACTTGCCGCCAATGACCGATGCCGAGCCCACTTGAAAGCCTGCGTTGACCACAAAATTGGTCGGCACGGTATCAGCGACACTGCGCGGCAGATTACCCACAAACGCTTTCTGAGATATTTGTTCTCCGTGTCAGAGAGGCCCCGATCTCCTCGGGGCCTTCCCGATTAGACTCGCTCGACAGCGTCGGCTTGCAGGCCCTTGGGTCCCTTGCGGACCTCGAAAGCCACGCGCGCGCCTTCCTCCAGCGAACGGTACCCCTGGCCCTGAATGGCCGAGTAATGAACGAAAACGTCCTCGCCATTCTCGCGCCGGATGAACCCGTAACCCTTCGCGGCATTAAACCACTTCACTGTTCCTTGTTCCTTATTCACCGATTACATCCCTCATGTTGATTTGGCAATTTGTTGCAACGGTACACCAGGCGCTGCCCGGCGCTCCGCTGTAAAACCGCGGTCACAGAAGCACCGAGCGTTTCAAGGGAAGGCTCTTTGGGCTAATGCGAGTCACGACGGAGTTACAAGTACAAACTGCAATTGTGATTGTACCACAAAATCCGCCCCTCGCAAGCATTTGTTCTCGTTGGGGCCTCGGAGGCGGGAATCCGTCGAAATTCTCCCCCGCTGTGGGTCCGCGAGCCGGTCGAGAATGGTCAGGTGGGCCTACGTGCGCATACTTCTTGTCGGCTTCAGCTATCTCATTGATAATTATTGAGATATCTTGTAGGTCTTGGAAAAACCTAAGTCATCTTGTCCCTCACTCGGCCGCCTTCCAGGGTACTTTGCGGAGTTCCAGCAATTGGATGGCATAGCTGACTGGGACAGCCAAAGTCTCGCACGGCTGCCCGTGCCGCCGGCGTTCGACAATGCCCACCACGCCCCCCGAGTCACGCCAGACCGGGCTCCCGCTCGCTCCCTGCTGGAGTGGAATGTTGACAACGAGCAGGTCGGTTTGGTGGCGGCTACGCTCGTTGAGTGAGAAGACTTGCCGACCGATCACTTTCCCTTGGAACGTCTTGGGCTGCCAGACGAAGGCGGGATGACCTGTGACGGCCACGCACGTCCCGTCGGGTACGGGCCTGGTATCGAGCCGAAGGAAAGCGCCCCGCATCTCCGGCGGCAGCGGGAGTTCCGTTTTCAGGATGGCCAGATCGTGGTCCTCATCCATCGCCACAATGTCGCAGGCGACAGCCTGGGCCGTGCCCGAGTTGTTCCCGCTGAACTTCGCCAGGATCTTCGCCCCCGCGCTCGAGGCCAGGCACCGTCGCGCATCGTTCACCACGTGCGCGTTGGTGAGGATGTAGCCGTCGGCGTTGACAAAGAACCCAGTCGCCGCGCATTCCAGCTTCTTCTCGCCCGCTCCCGGACCGATGGCCAGGAGTTGGACGACCGCTCTCTCCGCCTGATGGGTTCTTGTCGTCGGCCCTGCAGCCTCCTGCGCCGAAGGGCGAAGGCGAATGGCGAAAAGTGATAGGACCAGGGCTAAAGTGCGAAGCCCGCATCGCCGCGGCATGCGTAAGGTCATGTCCATCTTGTCGGCGCGACGCGCTGCGTCGCCCTCCCTACCGGGTCGGCCCTACCAGTCCTGCAGCGAGCCGTCGCGGCGCCGCGCGGTGGGCAGATAGGCGCGCTTGTAGGGATATTTCTTCGCCTTCTCCTCATCCACGTCGGTGCCGAGGCCGGGTGTGTCGTCGACATCCATATAGCCGTCCTTGAACGTCGGGCCGCCGGGCAAAACTTCGCGGGTCACCTCGGGGAAGAAGACCATTTCCTGCACACCGAAGTTGGGAATCGAAATATCGACGTGGACGCTCGCGGCGTGGGTGGGCGGACCGACGTCGGCCGGCCCGTGCCACGCCGTTTTCACGTGGAAGGCCTCGGCGAGCGCCGCCACCTTGCGCGCCGCGCTGATGCCGCCGATGTGGCCAAGGTCGCAGCGGATGTAGTCAATCAACTGCTCGGTGATGAGCGGGACGCAATCCCACAACGAGTTGAACAGTTCGCCCATGGCCAGCGGCGTGGTCGAATGCTGGCGGATGACGCGGAAGCTTTCCTTGTGCTCGGGACGCAGCAGGTCTTCGAGAAAGAAGAGGTGATAGGGCTCGAGTTCCCGCGCCAGACGGGCGCCCTCGATGGGGCCCAGTTTCTCGTGCGTATCGTGGAGAAGTTCAACCTCTTCGCCGAGTTTCGAGCGAAGGTGCTCAAATAACCTCGGAACGGTTCGTAGATAGACGCTCGGCTCGAAGATTTCGATCTCCGGCAGTGCGGCTTGCTGATCCACGCGCCCGGCATGCTCTTCAGACCTTCGGGTTGCGGACGTTCCGTACGTTCCTTCCAGACCGGGGAGCGCCACCTGGGCCCGCACACACTTGAAGCCGCGTTCCATTCCCCGGCGGACCGCGTCCTCGACTTCGGAGAAATCACGCCCGCTCGCGTGCGTGTAAGCGAGCGCCCCGATGCGCGTCCGCCCGCCGAGCAATTGATAGACGGGCATCCCCGCGCGTTTGCCCTTGATGTCCCACAGGGCCTCGTCCACGCCGGCGAGCGCGGTCATCTGCACTGGCCCGCTGCGCCAGTAGGAGCCGCGATAGAGAAATTGATAGGTGTCCTCGATCTGCTCCGGATCGCGGCCGATCAGCAACGGCGCGATGTGCTCCTGGAGTGCCGTGGCCACGGCCAGCTCGCGGCCGTTGAGCGTGGCGTCGCCCACGCCATAAAGCCCCGGCTCGCTGGTCAGAATCTTGACGACGACGTAGTTGCGTCCGGGACAGGTCACGATCACGCGCACGTCGGTGATCTTGAGCGGCGGCAGTCCGCGCGGCCGCTCGGGCACATTCCCGCCGAGTTCTGCGCCGCCCGCGATGAGCGGGTTGCCGAGCGCCGCCACGCCACTCATCTTGAGAAAGTTGCGCCTTCCGGAACCACGGGGACGAGATGCCATGTGAGCCTCCAATTGCAGTTCGTGTGAGTCGGAGGCGATTCTAACCCAGCACCTGGTTGCGTGCGAGCGATGCCTGCACGCGGGCGGGGAATTGGATCAGGGTCTGGCGATGGTCGATGCGTAGGTCGGTGGCAGCTTTTCCACTCGCCCTCTAGCGGTATTACCGGACGGCCTGGCGAGAATCTGCCCGTCGAATGGGGACCTCCTTGTTCGGGCTAAGGATGGTGACCCTCGGGGAAAGCAATCGCACCGAGTCGGCGCCGCGGATGCGCTGCCCGGTGGTGGTCGTGCCGTAGAGCACGGCTTCGGTCGAGGTGGGCGTGAGCTGGAGGTCTTGGGTGCGGAAGTGGAGGAGCAGGTCGAGGTAGCCGTCGTGATTGAAGTCGCCTTGCGAGGCCATGGGCTGGCCGCTGCGGCGCGTTGCGACCGGCGCACCCGCGAGCGTCACCGTCGCCGGGTCCACGGTCAGCGGGTCGAACGTCGCCGAGCCCAGTATCGCCACCGCCACCACGCCCTGGGACTTCAGGTTGATCGTGTTCCTCCCATCCCCCGGTTTGATGTCAATCGCGATGTGAACAAACGGGCTGAAAGCTTCATTTACGTTCGCAACGCTCCCATCGCGATTTTGGCCACTAACGGCATACAGAGTGTCGTCCACAACACCCACCCCCGGAGAGAGTCGAGCAGTGGGCATTGCAGGTAGAGTAGCCCACGTGTTGGTCTCTGGATCGTATGCTTCTACTGACTTCCTTGCCGGGTCCGTGGAAAGGGGGTCGAGCGCACCGCCAACGACATACAATTTTCCGGCCAGTACACCGCCAGCTGTGCCTCCAACGCCGGCGGTCATCAGCGCTTTTGTACTCCAAGTGCCGCTCTTCGGATCGTAGACCTCAAGCGAGCTCGGCGACTCTGACCCGCTGTGCCCAATAAACCTGATCCCCCCTGCAACATATATCAGGCCGCCTATCACCCCTGCGGCCATGCAACACCGCGGCGTCGGCATCGGTGTCATCGTCGTCCAGGTATTTGTCTTCGGATCGTAAGCCTCGACCGTGTCCAGGGTGATATTGTTGAATCCAATTTTGACACCGCCTATTGCATAAATAATGCCGTCCGCAGCTACAAGCGCCAAATGTGAGCGTGGGGTTGGCATCGGGGATTTGTTGATCCAGGTGTTGGTCTTCGGATCGTAGGCTTCAAATACCGGTGTAATGTGGTTGGATGAATCAAGTCCGCCCGCAACGTAGTGGATGTCCCCAAGCACTGCCGCGCCTGCGTAATAACGAGGTGTAGGCATCGGGGTTTTGGATACCCATGAATCTGTGCTAGGGTCGTATGCTTCGACTGTCGCAAATACTATGTTGAGTCCGGACGTGGGGATTTCACCTCCAAAGGTATACAGAGTCGCCGCATGCGTCACTACGGCCAAGCAGCAACGCGCGGTTGGCATGGGGGCCTTTGTCACCCAAGTGCCCTCCTGGGCAAATAATTGGACGCTAATAGACAGAGCCATCGCCGCAATTGCTAAACAAGCCATCCGTGTCTTCATCGGAAAAGCGCTCGGCCTACCCATCAAATACCCCTTCCATAAGCCTTTGCGCTGCCCTTGCCGCCCGCCGTCGGCGCAAGGCGGACAATGCGCACAGAATCTGCGCCGCGGAGGCGCTGGCCGGTGGTGGTCGTGCCGTAGAGCACGGCTTCGGTCGAGGTGGGCGTGAGCTGGAGGTCTTGGGTGCGGAAGTGGAGGAGCAGGTCGAGGTAGCCGTCGCGGTTGAAGTCGCCCTG
>Ga0209172_10005888_pt1 | contig 14300 bp, 13 predicted proteins | sample LarsenN4metaG_FD_184113 | JGI IMG/M metagenome (GOLD analysis project Ga0209172, IMG submission 184113) | Hot spring sediment bacterial and archeal communities from British Columbia, Canada, to study Microbial Dark Matter (Phase II) - Larsen... ... | reverse complement strand
GAGAAATACGGCATCACCCGCGCGGCGACGGATGAATACGCGGTCATGAGCCAGATGCGCACGAAAGCGGCGTGGGACAGCGGCAAGCTCGCCGAAGAAGTGGCGCCGATCGATCTCGGCAAAAAAGGCCCATTCAATCGCGACGAGCATCCGCGTCCGGACACGACGCTGGAGGCGCTGGCCAAACTAACGCCGTATTTCAAAAAAGACGGCGCCATCACCGCCGGCAACGCCAGCGGCATCGTCGACGGGGCCGCGGCGATGGTGATGACGCGCGCGGAAGTGGCCGAAAAACGCGGGCTAAAGCCGATGGGCCGGCTCATCAACTGGGGCTTTGCGGGCGTGGAGCCGAGCTTGATGGGCATCGGTCCGGCGCCGGCGAGCCGCGCCGCGCTGCAGCGCGCGACGATGAAGCTCGAACAAATGGATTTGGTGGAAGTCAACGAAGCGTTTGCGCCGCAATATCTGGCGGTGGAAAAAGAATTGGGCCTCGACCGCAGCCGCACCAACGTCAACGGCGGCGCGATTGCGATCGGCCATCCGCTGGCGGCGAGCGGCACGCGCTTGACGCTGACGATTTTGCACGAGCTGCGCCGGCGCCAAGCAAAATACGGCCTGGCCACGGCCTGCATCGGCGGCGGCCAGGGCGCGGCGGTGATTGTGGAAGCGATCTAATCTTACATGATGGAGCGGACGAGATGAACGACAAACAATTGCGCGATCTTGTTTATGCCACCATTCGCGAGGTGTTGCTCGAGGAAATCACGGCAATGCGGCAGGATATGCGCGAGCTGCGCCAATGCTCGCGCGAGAGCCTGCAGGAAATTCGCGCCATGCGCGCGGAATTTCGCCAAAACATGGATCATCTGAACCGCCAGCTCGAGCGGCTCGCCAGAGTGGTGGAAGAAAAATTGTCCGACGAGGACGCCGGCGATTTATTCCCCGAGGCGAACCCGCCGTGGACGGGAAACAACTGGCAGGCCAGCGCCGGCAGCGGCCTGCCCGCCAAATTCGAGCGGGAATTTTCGTATTCGGAGATGCAGACGCGCCTGAGCCAGATGGAACACCGCCTCGGCATGATCGAAAAAACTTTGCAACGGAACTAACGCCGCTGGAGTATTGGATTAATGGAGTGTTGGATTAATGGGTTTCAAAAATAATCGGAGACAACATGGCACTTAAAACTGTTGGTGTAATCGGCTGCGGATTGATGGGCGCGGGCATTACGCAAGTTTGCGCCCAATCCGGCTATAAAACCTTCGTGCGCGAAGTCAATGACGATTTGCTCAAAAAGGGCCTGAGCAGAATTGACGGCTTTCTCGCCAAAAGCCTCGAGAAGGGCAAGATGACCGCCGAACAAAAAGCCGCGACGATGGCGAACATCACCGGCACGACGCATTTGGCCGATTTAAAAAATTGCGATATCATCATCGAAGCGGCGATTGAAAATATCGATTTGAAAAAAGAAATTTTCAGCGAGCTGGACGGGCTGTGTCCAGCGGCGACGATTTTTGCCAGCAACACCTCGTCGCTGACCATCACGGAAATGGCGGCAGCCACCCAACGCGGCGACCGCTTCGTCGGTTTGCATTTCTTCAATCCGGTGCCGCTCATGAAACTGGTGGAAGTCGTGCGCACGATTGCCACCAGCCCGCAAACGTTCGACGCCGCCTTTGCCTTTGCCAAATCGCTGGGCAAAGAGCCGATCACCTGCAAGGACAATTCCGGTTTCGTCGTCAATCTCCTGCTCGTGCCTTATTTGCTGGATGCGATCCGCGCCGTCGAGAACAAAGTCGCTTCCATCGAAGACATCGACAAGGGCATGATGCTCGGCTGCGGCCATCCGATGGGCCCGTTAACGCTGCTGGATTTCGTCGGCATCGACACGACGTACTTCATTTCTGAGATCATGTTCAAGGAATATCGCGACGCCAAATACGCCCCGCCGCCGCTGCTGCGCAAGATGGTACTGGCCGGCTATCACGGCAAAAAGAGCGGCAAGGGATTTTATGATTACTCCGGCGAGAAGCCGAGGGTGATGGATTTGGGAATCTAAATTGAACAAGAAAGGGGAAAGGAGATGGCTCGCAAAGTCCGGTATGTTTACGAATTCAGCCAAATCGACCGGTATCGATATATGCATCACTCAGACAAAGGAAAAGTTCTAAGCTTTGTTGTACAGTATGAAACCAAGATTGGCGACAAATGGCATCCTGTGGTGCGCTACGATACAACTCACGGCTTTGTGCACAGGGATCTGTTGCAGATCGACAAAAAGCAATAAAAAAATCTTTATCAAAGTTGCTGATTTCAACGAAGGCTTAACGAAGGCCGTTGAAGACATCAAAGAAAATTGGGTTAAGTATAAAAACGAGTTCATCAAGGAGATGGAAGAACATGAAAGCGAATGAACTTTGGCTGCGAAGCTTGGATTTGGGACACGAGTTCAGCCGTTACGTGCTTGAACACCCGCGCTTCGCAGAGAGAATCCCTTACGGTGCGCAAGTCGTGCTATTGCCAACTTACGATAAGGAACTGCGCGAATACAATCTTCGCAACTCCCAAATCAATGCCGAGCCCGGCCGCCCGGTCGTTCATATCGAAATTGGCCGGTTGCGCCCGCGGCGTTCCCAAATTGTAAAGCCAAGACTGAAAACACTGAAGGAAGCCGCAACCAACGGGAAACCATCACGGCACAGAAAAGCGAAATTCGAACATGCCTAAATCTCTCCGCCTCGCCCTTGCGCAAATGGCTGTCACAGAAAATCTCGCGGCTAATCAACAGAAAGGCCTCGACTGGGTCAAGCAGGCGGCAAAAGAGGGCGCGCAAATCATCTGTTTCACCGAGCTGGGCTTGTTGCCCTTTTTCCCGCAATATCGTGCCGAGAAAAAGTTCTTCCAATGGGCAGAAGCCATCGACGGGCCAACGGTGAAAAAATTTGCCGAAGCTGCCGTCTCCGCAAACATTCACCTCTTGCTGAACATCTTCGAGCGCGCCGGTACGGGAGAGTATTACGACTCGACGGTTTTATTGAAAGCCACCGGCGGCCCGGCGCTCGGTCCGGTGCGAATGATGCACACCGCCGAGGAACCCGGCTTCAATGAAAAATTTTACTACTGGTCCGGTAACACGCCGCCGCAGGTCTTCGATCTCGACGGCGTCAAGATCGGTGTGGCGATTTGTTATGACCGGCATTTTCCGGAATATACGCGACAACTCGTTCTGCAAGGCGCGGAAATTATTTTCACGCCGTTTGCCGGACTCGTCGACGATCCGCTTAAAATGTACGAGATCGAGATGCAGGCAATGGCGTTTCAAAATCAGATCTTCGTCGCCGCCGTCAATCGCGTCGGCAAAGAGCCGGCGGCGGAGTTTGTCGGCGGCAGCTTCGTCGGCGATCCGTCCGGCGAGGTGATCGCCCGCGCGCCACGCGGCGAAGAAAAGCTTTTGGTCGTTGATTGCGATCTGTCGCGCCTCGAGGAGATGCGGCAGGTGCGGCCGTTTTTAAGGGATCGCAGGCCGGAAATTTATAGGGCATGGGCCAGTCAAACACAATTAACGACACTTGCGGATGCGTAGAAAAATTCCAGCGATGTCGAGCAAAAAACTCGTCAAGCTGGTTAAGAACGCGGGTGCTTATTTTGTGCGCCATGGCAAAGGCGAGTTGCACCAATACAAATGGACAAACAGGAATTACGGCCGGAATACTGTGTTATGGTATTTCGGCAACTCACCATGACCGATGAAGAGATCAACGAGGTTTTGCAGTAACTGCTGATTTAAAAAATCAGGCTTTTATAAAATCAACCTTGGAGCCACACACCATGACTTACCAAAATATTCTTTTCGAGACCAAAAACAAAATCGCCTATCTCACCCTCAATCGTCCCGACAAGCTCAATGCGCTGAATTGGCAAACGATGCAGGAATTGCAGCAGGCATTGGTTTCGGTGAAAGATGATCCCAACGTCGGCGGCGTGATTTTGACGGGCGCGGGAGAGAAAGCGTTTGCGGCGGGCGCGGATATCGGCGAGTTGGCGAAACAAACGCCGGTGAGCGCAAAAGAGTTCTCATTGCAGAGCCAGGAGATTTTGCGATTCATCGAGCATTTTCCCAAACCGATTATCGCGGCGGTGAATGGCTTCTGCCTCGGCGGCGGCAGCGAATTGGCGCTGGCGTGTCACATTCGTGTCGCTTCGGAGAAAGCGAAATTCGGCCAACCGGAAGTGAATCTCGGCATCATGTGCGGCAACGGCGGCTCGCAGCGCTTGCCGCGGCTCATCGGCAAAGGCCGGGCGATTGAGCTGCTCATCACCGGCAACATGATTGACGCCAACGAAGCTTACCGCCTGGGTTGGGTGAATCACGTGACGCCGCCGGATCAGCTCATCGCCAAATGCGAAGAGATTTTGCAAACCGTTTTCAAGAAAGGCCCGGTTGCGGTGAAGCTCACGCTCGAAGCGGTGATGCACGGCCTGGACATGACGCTCGAAGAAGGCGTCCAGCTCGAATCCAATCTCTTCGGCTTATGTTTCTCGACGGAGGATATGAAGGAAGGGACGAAGGCGTTTTTGGAAAAGCGGCCGGCGAATTTTCAGGGGAAGTAAAGCATTGTTCTCCAGTTGGCCGGTTTATTTGTTAGCCCGTTCAAGAATAATCCAATAAATTGGCATATCGGTTAACAAAAGTAATTCCTCGAACGAGGCCGGAGAATGGATAATTTAAACGAGCGCGACTTAATTTACGACTGGAACCTCCACGACGGTGCGTGGAAGCCGGGCCAGCCGATTGAGTTCGACGATGAGACGTTGCGCGACGGTTTGCAATCACCGTCGGTGACCGATCCGCCGATTGAAGACAAGATTCGCATTTTGCATTACATGCACCAGCTTGGAATTCAGTCGGCCAACATTGGCCTGCCGGGGGCCGGGCCGCGCGCGAAAGCGGATGTGCTGGCGCTGGCAAAAGAGATTGCACAAAACAAGCTGCCGATTTTTCCCAACTGCGCCGCGCGAACCGTCGAGGCCGATATCATTCCCATTGCCGAAGTCGCGCAGCAAGCCGGTATCGTCATCGAAGGGGCGACGTTTATCGGCTCCAGCCCGATTCGCCAATATGCCGAAGAGTGGAACCTCGATTTTCTCTTGCACACGGTGGAAAAAGCCGTCACCTTCGTCGTGAAGCAGGGCTTGCCGTCGATGTTCGTCACCGAGGATACGATTCGCTCGCATCCCGACGACATCCGTGCGTTGTACTCGACCGCGGTGAATTGCGGCGCCAAGCGTGTGGTCTGCTGTGACACGGTCGGGCACGCGACGCCGAGCGGGGTGAAAGCGCTGATTCATTTTGTGAGTGAAGTCGTGCATGCGATTGATCCGGAGGTCAAAGTCGATTGGCACGGCCACAAGGATCGCGGCCTTTCGATCATCAACACGCTGTCGGCCATTGAAGCCGGCGCCGACCGCGTGCACGGCACGATGCTCGGCATCGGCGAGCGCGTCGGCAATACACCGCTGGATTTGATTTTGGTGAATTGCAAACTGCTCGGCTGGATCGACAACGATCTCACCGCGCTCAAAGCCTATTGCGATTTGGTCTCTCGCGCCTGCGAAGTGCCGATTCCGGTGAATTATCCGGTGCTGGGCCGCGATGCGTTTCGCACCGGCACCGGCGTGCATGCGGCGGCAATTATCAAAGCCAAAAAGAAAGGACAGGATTGGCTGGCGGATCGTGTTTACTCCGGCGTGCCGGCGAGCTGGTTTGGCCGCAAACAGGAAATCGAGATTGGCCACATGAGCGGTGAGTCGAATGTGATTTACTGGTTGAATGAACATGGTTACGAGCCTAAGCGCGAATGGGTTGAGGCGATTTTCAATAAAGCGAAAACAAGCAATCGCAATCTGACCGATGAAGAAATTCGCGCAATTCTTCAAACGATTTCGGCTTAATTTCAGCCCACGAAATACGCGAAAAGAAGAAGCAAGATAATTCGATGACCCAATAATGAAGAGCATTGAATCGTTTTGATCTAAAAAGCATGACATCATCATTGAAAATCTATTTTGCCGGGGCGATCAGCGCGGGAAGAGAACGGCAAGCGGTTTATGCCGAGATGGTCGATTTTCTCGAATCACTGGGCGCCGAGGTGCTGTCGGCGCATGTCGCACGCGCCGAAGTGCTGGAATATGAGGCCAAGCTGACGCCCGAGGAAATTTTTCAACGCGACATGAGGTTCATCGAGAACTGCGACGGCATGATCGCGGAAGTGAGCCGGCCTTCGCTCGGCGTCGGCTACGAAATCGCCACCGCCCTGAGCTTGTGGCGGCCGGTGCTGGGGTTGTGCGAGCAGGGAACTTTTTTAACCCGCATGCTCACGGGAAATCCGCATGCCAGATTGCAAATTCATTTTTATGGCGAGGCGAATGAATGGCAGGAGGCGATACGAGAATTTCATCGACATTTAAGGGAAGCGAATAGTGCGCCGCTTTACGCTTAAGCAGACGGATATTTTTGTGAAAAAAACTTTTCACAAAATTTCCTCCGTCTTGTTTTCCATCATCCTGTTGGTTTTCGCGGCGAATGAATGGGCGTGCGGCGCCAAGCCGATGCCGCGGCCGACGAACACCGAGCGCGAATCCAAACGTCCGCTCTATCCGCTCAGCTCGGATTCCGAGCCGCGCCAAAAACCGGCGGCGGAAACCGAACTGGTCGAACGCACGCCGGCAACTTCACCGTCGAGCATGAACGCCTCGGAAATAAGCTCGAAAGACGTTGTGATGCGCCCGCCGGCTTCCGGGGACCGGCAGAACATTGCGCCATCATTGTCGTATCCCGATCTCACTTTTCAAAAAAACGCCGCCGGCGAGCGCGAGGCGGTTTATCGTTTGAAAAAAGGCGAGGCGCTTTACAGCGCTGTGGTGGTGCGTTTCACCGGCCGAGTCGAGGCGGATGAAGTCAATGCCATTGCCCAAAAATTGCTGGAATACAACGGCATTGGCGATGCAACGAAAATAGCCGCGGGCACGCCGATTCGAATTCCGGCGCGGTTTCTCGATGAAGAAATTTTGAAGGGCAAAATTCCACCGGTGGCCAGCCGCAGCGCATCGCCGATCAGGCCGCGGCCTGCCCGGCCACGGCGCCAGCCTCAGAGCGGGTTGCATGTGATTTTAGACGCCGGGCATGGCGGCAGCGATCCCGGCACGATCATGCGCGGATGGGTCGAAGACGAAATCGCCTACGATCTGATGCTGCGAATCAAGCGCGGCCTGCAAGATCGCGGCGTCAAGGTTTACTCGACGGTACGCGACAAACAAACCGGCGACCGGATCGACGGGGCGTTGGCCAATAATCGCGACGAGTATGTCAAAGTCACGCCGGAGTATTACATGGAAGACAGTCGGGTGGCGCTGAATCTGCGCATTTATCTGATCGAGGATCTTTACCGCTGGATGCGGCGCCGCGGAATTCCGGCGGAAAATATTTATATGATCAGCATTCATTTGGATCATCTGCACCCGGCCCTGGGCGGGGCGATGGCGTATTATCCGGGCGCCGCAGAGCGCGCGAGCCAATTCAAAGCCGGCGGCAGCATTTACCGCTATTACCAGGAAAGCCGGCTCGGAACGATTTATTTCAACCGGCGGGAATCTGAAAACGCCGAGGCCGCCGGCCAGGCGTTTGCCCTCGATTTGATCGGCAGTTTTCGCAGCGCGCGGATTCCGGTGCACGACTACCAGCCGGTTCGCAGCTACGTTTATCGCCGCGACCACAAATGGACGCCCGGCATCATTCGCTACAGCCGGGTGCCGGTTTCGATTTTGCTGGAGGCCGCCAATCTTTCGAATCGCAACGATCTCGGGCGCATTCGCTCGGCGAGTTTCCGCCAAAGCTTGGCGGAGGCTGTGGTGCGCGCGATTGTGGCGCAGGAGTAAAATCAATTTTAAATTGCAAGAATTTAGCCGTCTGAAGAGAAAATCATAATAACCAAACATCAAAAATCAAAGCACAAATAAATCACAAATGCCAATTTCCAATGAAGCCAATTAGGCCAGGGGAAAATTTGGAATTGGAAGTTGTTTGAAATTTTAATATTGGCCATTGAGATTTATTTGGAATTTGTTGTTTGGGATTTGGAACTTCATGGTTAGCAACTCATCCACACGCCTTGTTCTCCATCTCGACATGGACGCTTTTTATGCGGCCATCGAGCAGCTCGATCATCCGGCGTACCGCGGCAAGCCGGTGGTGGTCGGCGCCGATCCGAAAGGCGGAACCGGCCGCGGCGTGGTTTCAACGTGCAGTTATGAAGCGCGGCGTTACGGCATTCATTCGGCCATGCCGATCTCGCAAGCGTATCGGCGCTGCCCGAAGGCAATTTTTTTGCCGCCGCGCTTCGAGCGTTACGCCGAGATTTCACGCCAGGTCATGCGCATTCTCCACGATTTTTCGCCGCAGCTTTTGCAAATCAGCATCGACGAGGCGTTTATCGATATCACGCAAACGTCCAAATTTCACGGCGGCGCTAAAGTCCTCGCGGAAAAACTCAAAACCCGCATCAAAAACGAAACCGGACTCACGGCTTCGGTCGGCCTGGCGCCGAATATGTTCATCGCGAAAGTCGCCTCGGATTTGCAAAAGCCGGATGGTTTGACGATTTGCGAAGCCGGACAGGAGAAAGCATTTCTCGCGCCGCTGCCGGTTAAAAAACTTTGGGGCGTGGGACCAAAAACCGAGGTGCATTTGCAGAAGATGGGGTTCGCCACGATAGGCCAGGTCGCGCAAAGTCCGCAAAAATTATTGGCGGAAAAATTGGGCAAGTGGGGGGCGCATTTGTGGGAGTTGGCAAACGGCATCGACGACCGGCCGGTTGAGGATTGGGGGCCGCGCAAATCGATCAGCCAGGAACACACCTACGATCAGGACGTCGCCGATATGAAAACGGTGGAGAAGACGATTTGGCTGATTGCCGACGGTTTGAGCGCGGATATGCGCCGCGCGGATTTGAAAGGGCGGGTTCTAACCTTAAAAATTCGTTTGGAAGGATTTGAAACGTTCACGCGCCAGCGCAAGCTGCCGGAATTTACCAATGACGCCGAAACGATGCGGGAGATCGCTTTGGAAATTTTTCATCACTTCGACCGGCGCGGCAAGAAAGTCCGGCTTATCGGCATCGGCATGTCGCATCTCAACAACACCGGCGGCGAGCAGTTGAGTTTGTTTCACACCGAAGACGAACAGCGCCGCAGCAAGGTCGCCAATCTTATCGATACGATTCGCGCCAAGCACGGCGAAGAGGCGGCGACTCGCGCCAGCTTGCTGCGAGAGGCCACTTAACTTAGATATTGCCGGGGCGGCCCAGCAAAATCTCATCGTCCTCCTGCAAACCCTTCTCGATCACAACGATACGCTCATTGCTGTCGCCAATGACGACCGGGCGCGGCGTGATTTTGCCGCGCTGTTTGACATAAACAAACGGCTGGCTCTGGTCGTCCAGAAAAACGCTTTCGATGGGGATGTAAAGGGCGTCCTCATATTTGTGCGCAATAATATCCGCCGTTGCGGTCAGCCCCGGTTTTAAGCGCAGATCACGTTCGAGCACGCGAATGGTCACGTCGAAAATTTTGGCGCCGCCGAACTTGCCGGTCATCAGATTGAACTTGGGTTTGGCCAGATCGGCGATGGTTTGAATTTCACCTTTGAAAACCTCATCGGGATAAGCGTCGAGCCGGACTTCGACCGGCAGGCCGACTTTCAACCTGGCCAGATCCACTTCACTGACCTGAATGTCAACCAGCATGGACGACACATCGGGCAAATAAACCAAATCCATGCCTTCCAACGGTATCATACCGACAGCGATTTTTTTCCGGTTTTCTTCATCGCCGACGGTGGCGTAAACAACCAACCCGGCGCGCGGCGCCAATGCTGCGCCCTGGCGCAATTTTCTTTCGCGCTGCCCCAACGCCCGCTCGGCGCGCACGACATTGGCGCGAGCGGCCTGGGCGGCGGCTTGAAGCGATCGGGTTTTAGCTTTGGCCTCGATATACTTCAAGCGCGCCTCTTCGACCTCGTATTCCATGATAAAACCTTTTTGGGCCAACGGCGGCAGTATTTCATAATTTTTGCGAATGACGTCTTCCTGCATCTGCTGCGCTTCCAACTCGCTCAAGGCCTTGGCGAGATCGGCCTTGGCCAAAAGAACATCGGATTGGCCCTCGCCGCGGGCGATTTCGTACTTCTCCGATTCGAAGCGGGCGAGGGTATCACCTTCTTCAACCCATTTGCCTTCGGGAACGAGCCAGCGAATTTGTTTGTCTCCCACGGCGCTGATCGTGACTTGATCTTGCGCGCGCATCTCGCCGCTCTCGATGATTTTGATGGTGACAGGACCGCGCTTGACTTTGGCACGGCGAATTTCCAGGCTGTCGTCTTCCGAGGCCAAAAAGTTACTCCCGGCCCAAAAAACCACGATGGCGACCGGCGCCATGATCATCGCCAATTTCCGGCGATTTGCCGCAGCCAAAAAATTTTCCACTTCATGAAAAAAATGGGAGGATGTGCTCATACGACGCATCTCAATCTGTATTTTTTATCAAGCGTGTTTCACACAAAAAATCGCCGGTACGATGTTCGGCCTATTTGATCGCCGACTTGCATTCGGTCTTGTCGCTAAGCTGAAAAGCCATGCCCATGAGCGTGATCGTCCGCTTGACAACGTCGACTTTCTCCACCTTGCCCATGGCTTGAATTTCGTTTTTCAGCTTCGGTTTTTTGGCCATCTTGGCAGATTCATCTTCAACTTCCTTGGCCAAAAAAGTCCCGTCCTTCAAATAAGTGCCTTCCAATTCCACCAGCATCCCGACTTTCAAATCGGCAAAGCTGCCAAACTTGCCGGTGTTGTTCTCAAACTCCGTATCCTTATCAAATTTGACCGGGAGGCTCAGGATTTTCGCTTCCCGTTGCATCTTGTCAATAGTACGGACAACCCCGGTAAGACCCCAATCATCATCGAGAAAATCGCCGGTAAGAATTTGAACTTCGGAGCAATCAACCGTGAAGCCTCTCTGGGTGTAGCCTTCCAACTGCACCCATTGGCCGGGCTTGAGAGTCGCCAGCACTTTTTCCGGCGTGAGTTGTTTGATTTGTGCTGCGCCCGGGCCAACCAAGCCCAGCAATAAAGCGACGGCTACCGCTGCATACATACGACGGCGTGTTTTCATCATTGGTCTCCTTTACGAGTTGGTGCGACGGCGGCTGATTTTCTGTATAATATACAAACAAACCGGCATCGCCGTTGTCACCAACGTGTCGTAACTATGTAAAATTTAAGTAAACCAGAGGGGAAAAGTCGCGGCGCAGCGTCCGGATTTTTTCCAGAAAACTGGCTCATTGCCGGCTGGCATCGTCTGACACCTCAAACAAATATCCTGCCCCACGAACGGTTTTAATGTAACGGGGATTTTCCGGGTCCGGCTCAATGTGCTTGCGCAAACGCAAGATATGGTTATCCACCGTGCGGGTGGTGGGATAAACATCGTAGCCCCAAATCTCATCCAACAGGCGATCGCGAGTGAGCAGCTCGCCGGGATGCTGAATGAAATACTCCAGCAGCCGGAATTCGCGGTTCGTCAATTCTTGCAACTGCCCGCCTTTATAAACTTCATGCCGCTTGAAATCGACAACAACCTGGCCGAAACCGTATTTTTCCGGTTTTTCCTGAGGCGCGCTCGAGCTGCCGTTTTTCTCCCGGCGCAAATGCGCCCGCACGCGGGCCAAAAGCTCGCGCAAACTGAACGGCTTGGTGACGTAATCATCCGCGCCCAATTCCAGGCCCAGGACTTTCTCGTCCTCTTCGGTTTTGGAGGTGAGCATGATCACTGGCGTCGCGAGGCCTTCGTCGCGCAGGCGCTTGCAAATTTCCAACCCGCTCATCCCCGGCAGCATCAAATCAAGAATAACTAAATCCGGCTGGCGCTGTTGGGCGAGGCGCAAGCCTTCGGGGCCGGTGCGCGCCGTGTGCGTTTCGTACCCCTCGTCCTGGAGCGCGCTTTGCAGGCCCAGGGCAATCGCCGCATCATCTTCAACAATCAAAATTTTTTTCATCTTTATGACTCACGGTGTTTTTATCTCGGCCGCAAAGTGATCAGGAGTTTGCACAATGGCTTCGGACTCGCCATTCATCGGCGGCGTGGCCTTGATCGTCGCAGGGTCTTCCGCCGGGATCGGCAAAGTAAAGGCAAACGTTGAGCCGGCTCCCACCTCACTGTTCACCGAGATATCGCCGCCGTGCGCCCGGACAATATCCCTGGCCAGCGTCAATCCCAATCCCATGCCGCCTTGCTGCTGTGCGTTCAAGCGTTGATCGACGCGGTAAAAACCCTCAAAAATTTTTGGAATTTCCGCCGCCGCGATGCCGATACCGCGATCGGTTATTTCTACGACGACCTGGGAGCCATCGCGATAAGCTCGGACGCGAATTTCCTTCACCTCGTCGCTGTATTTGACGGCGTTACTCAAGAGATTCAGCATCACCTGCGATATTGCGTCTGCATCCAGCCGCAATTCGGGCAGGGGGTCGGCAATGTCGAGCGCCAGCGCAAAGTCCCGCGCTTGCGCGTGGGGCCGGAACGATTCGACCGCCAGGCGCAGGACGGCGGCCGGATCTTCATATTCAAAATTATACTGTTTGACGCCGCGTTCGATTTTGGCGAAATCCAGCACGTTTTCAATCAAACGCCCCAGCCGGTCACACTCGCGACGGATGATGCCCAAATACTGCTCCGCCCGCGTTTTGAAATTTTCCACCGGCGGCGAGGGCCGTCCGGCGAGCTGCATTTCCAGCAATTCAACCAGCATCTTGATCGAGGCCAGCGGCGTGCGCAATTCGTGCGAGACGTTGGAGACAAACGTCGATTTCATTTGCGACAGATAAGCCTCGCGCCGGGCGCGGCGAATGAAAATATACGCCCCCAGCAAGATGCTGAACAGCAGCAGCGAGATCAGCCAGAGTCCGAGCGTTGAGCGAAAATCCGGACGCCGGCCGAGCGTTTGCGCCTCGGCGAGGTAAACCGCCACCTGCCAGAAATCAAAAGGCGGCGTCAAGGCCTGCACGGCGATCGGCTCACGCGAAGCGCCGGCGGCGCCAATGACGAAATCACCTTCGGTGTTGCGAATCGCCATCGTCACCTGCTCGCTGAATTTCAAATTCGGCAGAATCGCCGGAAACAACTGCCGGCGCAACTGCGCCAAATCAATCTGCACGGCAAACAGGCTGGCAATATAGCCGCTGCTCGCATCGGGCAAAAAGCGATACGCCAGCAGGTACGGCTCATTTTCCGCCTCCACCGCCATATAACGAATCGCCGGCCGGTATTGCCGGCGTTTGATCAACACTTCGCTCAATTCCTGGCCTAAAAGCTGGAGGAAATATTTTTGGCTGAGGCGTTTTTTATTTTGCTCGGCCAGCGCCTCGAACTGCGACTGGTAGCCGGCGCGCCCGGACAACTTGGGCGAGGCCAGAAGCCGCGTCGCCAGGATTTGAATCTGCTCCAAAAAATAAGAGTATTGCTGCGTGCTGACGGCGTCGCTGCGGTCCATTAAATCCCGATTGAAGCGCAAAAGCACGGCAACCGCCTCCGCATCCCGCCCCAAATTTTCAAGGCAGACGGCGATCTGATATTGCGCCAAAAAGCGCAGATACATTTTATTGAGATCACGAACCTCGGCATAGCTCGCCAGCAAATTCTGAAACGTCGCCAGCGCCGCGCCCCACTCGCCCTTTTTTTGCTGGGCGCGGCCGATATAGCTTTCGACCATGCCGCGCAACTGCGGGTTGGAAACTTTGGATAAAATTTCGCGATAGACGGCTATCGCGCCCGGCAAATCAAAGGCGCGATATTCGAGCGCTTCTCCGTCAGCCACCAGTGTCTCGAAAATTTCGTGCTCGCGGGCGTAAGATTCATTTTCCCAGAGAGCCGGCAAGAGGTTTTCCTGCTGCAAGCTAAAACCCGAGGGATAAACAACCCTTCCCGGTCCTGTCAACAAAAAGCAGGCGGCAATCAGCGGTTCGTTCTTCCGAAGCGATTCAAGTTTTTCCGCGTTGGGAATCCGCTCGGCGGGCGCAAAAATCCCTTCAACCGCCGCCATCCACCGCGCCTCGACTTTGGCAAGCTCGCTGTCAATCTCGCGGCCGGCGAGGCGGGCAAACTGGCGGTAGCTTTCCTCCAAGCGCTGCTGAGAGAGCAGCTTTTCGTTCTCAATGGCGCGCCAACTGAAATAAGCCAATAAACCGCTGGGGAGA
>Ga0209172_10005881_pt1 | contig 14320 bp, 15 predicted proteins | sample LarsenN4metaG_FD_184113 | JGI IMG/M metagenome (GOLD analysis project Ga0209172, IMG submission 184113) | Hot spring sediment bacterial and archeal communities from British Columbia, Canada, to study Microbial Dark Matter (Phase II) - Larsen... ... | reverse complement strand
CAATGCCCCACGCTGCTCCTCGCTCGCCTCAACCGGAGATTTGCCCGCCATGCCCCGCCCCCGCGAATCATCGCAAAGACGGAATCACACCCGCGATTCGTTGGTCAAGCTGGTAGAACCTGCTTAGAACCGAGGTTTTGAACGTCTCGCTAAGGCGAAACCAATCGTAGGGCTTCTTCGGCGGCCCCGTGTCCCGATAGTAGCGGATGCGCTCATGCATGAAATTTCTTAGCAGCAGCGCAATTTTGAGGTGATCCGTCTCGGCTGTGAGCCTGGGCTCGAGCACCTTTATCAACGACGCAATGTCGGCAAGTTCCTCACGGAGAGGAGCAGTCGATACGACCGGCGTGGCCGTCGCCGTCGGCGCCGATGCCGCTCGCAACGCCTTCGCGCGAACATGCAGGGCATGTGTCGCCGTCGCCCCTCCCGCGACGGAGAGTGCCACGACCATGCCAAGTCGCAACCGTGACGGCATTCCAAGCCTCGCTCGCCGTGCACGGACCGTAGCGGCCCGCCCTCACCCACATGCACAGTTCGGGGGCCTCCCCGACGGCTCCGACGCCGCCCCGGTCTGGGCCGCGGCTGTCGCCGCCGTAACCGCTCCCGGCGGCGACCGCATCATCACCTTCGGGTCTGGCTCCTACAGCTTCCACAGCCCTGCCGCCTTCTTCGTCAAAGGTGACGGGCAGAACGCCGCCGAGCCCGCGCGGCTCAAAGGTATGGCGCGGCCGTGAGCGCCATGATGATGGCCGCGGGCGCGGGGCTTGGCAAGCTCTCTGATTGTCGCTGCGCGTCAATCAGACTTTCTCCTTGATTGTCGCGCGCGCGGGCGCCGGTGTGGAAGCGCGCTTGCGTTCGAGGGCAGCACGGCGCCTGTGGCTCTCGATGTTCATCTCCAGGATGGTGGCGTGATGCACGAGCCGGTCGATGGCGGCGAGCGTCATGGCCTGGTCGGGGAAGACCTTGCCCCACTCGCCGAACGGCTGGTTGGCGGTGATCAGCATGGACCGGCGCTCGTAGCGCGTGCCGATCAGCTCGAACAGCACGCTGGTCTCGGCCTGGTCCTTGCGGTGGCCTCTCACCCCGATCGCCGCGCCGCACAAAAGGGGAGTTCGAAGCACTGGAACGCGTCTCGATTGAGAAGCGCTGCGGACTGGAGTTCAGACGGCGCAACGCGTAGTCCGCTGACGGCGCCGAGTACCGTCTGGATTGGCAGACGCAGTTCCGCTGACGTTCCGCTCGCGACAATTGCGGAACGCATCTCCGACTCAAGCCCTTGATTTCATTGGCGACCCCGGCAGGACTTGAACCTGCGACCCCCAGATTAGGAATCTGGTGCTCTATCCAGCTGAGCTACGGGGCCTTTCCCTGGGCCGAGATGCCGGCCCGCCTTGGCTGCACTCCGCCGCGCGGGCAGCAGCCTCAGGGCGGGAGGTGACGGCCTTATATCGCGCCGGGCGCCCGGCCGTCGAGGGCGAGGGGCCCGCCTCACTCGGCGGGCTGCGGCCGCTCGGCGGCGGGCGCGGGCGCCGCCTTGCGCCCGAGCAGCGCCGCCAGGCGGCTGCACAGGACGTAGAAGGCGGGCGTGAAGATGAGCCCGAACAGCGTCACCCCGATCATGCCGGCGAACACGGCGGTGCCGAGCGTCTGGCCCAGCTCGGCTCCGGCCCCGACCGCCCACACCAGCGGCACCACGCCGAGGATGAAGGCGAGCGAGGTCATCACGATCGGCCGCAGCCGCAGGCGGGCCGCCTCCGCCGCCGCCTCCCGGCGGTCGCGGCCCCTCTCCTCCAGCTGCTTGGCGAACTCCACGATCAGGATGGCGTTCTTGGCGGCCAAGCCGATCAGCACGATGAAGCCCACCTGGGTGAGGATGTTGTTGTCCTGCCCGCGCAGGATGACGCCGGTGATGGCCGCGACCAGGCACATGGGCACGATCAGGATCACGGCCAGCGGCAGCGTCAGGCTCTCGTACTGGGCCGCGAGCACCAGGAACACGAACACCACCGCCAGCATGAAGGCGAAGATGGCCGTGCTCCCGGCCCGGATCTGCTGGAAGGCGAGCGTGGTCCACTCGTAGCCGATGCCCTGCGGCAGCGTCTCGGCGGCGAGCTTCTCCAGCGTCTCGATGGCCTGGCCCTGCGAGTAGCCGGGGGCCGCGGCGGCATCGAGCTCGGCGGCCGGGTAGAGGTTGTGCCGCGGCACCCGGTAGGGGCCGGAGGTGTGCTGGACCGTGGTGAAGGAGCCGAGCGGCACGGTGTCGCCGCGATCGTTGCGCACCCGGATCTTGAGCACGTCCTTGGCGTCGAGCCGGAACGGCGCATCGGCCTGCGCGGTGACGCGGAAGGTGCGACCGAGCAGGTTGAAGTCGTTGACGTAAGTGGAGCCGAGGTAGGTCTGCAGCGCCGAGAACACGTCCGACACGTTGATGCCGAGCATCTGCGCCTTGGTGCGGTCGATGTCGAGATAGAGCTGCGGCGTGGAGGTCTCGAACAGCGAGAACACCTGCGTGAGCCCGGGCGTCTGCGCCGCCCTGCCCATCATGGCCATGACCGCGCCCTGCAGCTCGCTCGCGCCGAGGCCGCCGCGGTCCTGGATCATCATGCGCACGCCGCCGGCGTTGCCGATGCCGCGCACCGGCGGGGGCTGGATCACCAGCACCAGCCCCTCCTGGATGGCGGCGAGGCGCTGGAACAGCGCGCCCTGGATGGCGGCGGCCGACTTGCTCGGATCGTGGGCGCGCTTCTCGAACGGCTCGAGCACGATGAACACCGCGCCCGAGTTGGGAGCGTTGGTGAAGGTGGCCCCCGAGAAGCCCACGATGTTGACGGCGTGGGCGACGCCCGGCACCTGCAGCGCCGTCTCCACCACGCGCCGATTGACCTCGTCGGTGCGGGCGAGCGCAGCTCCCGCGGGCAGCTGGGTGACGCCGATGAGGTAGCCCAGGTCCTGGCCCGGAATGAATCCCGACGGGGTCTTGCGAAGCTCGTTGAGCCCGTAGCCGAGGACGGCGGCGTAGGCCACGAGCATGACGGCGGCCATGCGCACGACCCGGGCCGCGAGCCGGCCGTAACCGGCGGCGATCCAGTCGAAGGCCCGGTTGAACAGGCCGAAGGCGGCGCGCAGCGGCCATGTCCACCACGGGCCGCGGCCGCGCCCGCCGTGCGGCTCGAGGAGCAGCGCGCACATCGCCGGGGAGAGCGTGAGGGAGACGACGAGCGAGATGACGGTGGCGCCGGCGATGGTGAGCGCGAACTGGCGGTAGAACTGGCCGGAGATGCCGGTGATGAAGGCGGAGGGCACGAACACCGCGGTCAGCACCAGGGCGATGGCGACGAGGGCGGAGCCCACCTCGTCCATGCTCTTCCTCGCCGCGTCGCGGGGCGAAAGGCCGGCGGCGATGTTGCGCTCCACGTTCTCGACCACGACGATGGCGTCGTCGACGACGATGCCGATGGCCAGCACCAGCCCGAACAGCGAAAGGTTGTTGAGCGAGAAGCCGGCCGCCGCCATGACGAACAACGTCCCGATGAGCGAGACGGGAATGGCCACCAGCGGGATCACGGCGGCCCGCCAGGTCTGCAGGAACAGAATCACGACCAGCACGACCAGGATCACCGCTTCGCCAATGGTGGCGGTGACGGCATCGACCGACTGCTGGATGAACTCGGTGGGGTTGTAGATGATGGTGTGCCGGAGGCCGGGCGGGAAGCGCTTGGCGAGCTCCTGCATGGTGGCCTGCACGGCCTTGGCGGCGGCCAGGGCGTTGGACCCCGGCCGCTGGAAGATGCCGAGGCCGATCGCCGGATCGCGATCGAGATAGGAGTTGGTGGTGTAGTCCTGCGCCGCCAGGTCGACCCTGCCCACGTCCTTGATGCGCACCACCGCCGTCTCGGTCTGCTTGACGACGATGCCGGCGAACTCGGCGGGGTCGGCCAGGCGCCCGAGCGTGCGCACGGCGATCTGGAAGGCGCCGGGCTGGGCTACCGGCGGCTGGTTGAGCACGCCCGAGGCCACCTGCACGTTCTGCGCCTGCAGCGCGGCGACCACGTCGCCGGCGGTGAGGCCCAGCGACTGCATGCGGTCGGGGTCCAGCCACACGCGCATGGAGTAGTCGCGGCTGCCGAACACGATGATGGAGCCGACGCCCTCGATGCGGCTCAGGGCGTCGGTAACCTGGGTGTTGGCGTAGTTGGAGATGAAGAGCGTGTCGTGCGACTTGTCCGGCGAGTAGAGGTGCACGACCATCATCAGGTCGGGCGAGGCCTTGTTGACCGTGACGCCGATGTTGCGCACGTCGGCGGGCAGCCGCGGCTGGGCGATGGCCACGCGGTTCTGCACCTGCACCTGGGCGATGTCGAGATCGGTGCCGAGGTCGAACGTGACGGAGATGGTGAAGCGCCCGTCGCCGGTCGAGCTCGACGAGATGTAGAGCATGTTCTCGACGCCGTTGATCTGCTGCTCGATGGGAGCAACCACGGTGGCGGCGACGACCTCGGCGCTGGCGCCGGGATACTGGCCGGTGACATTGATCACCGGCGGCGCGATCTCGGGATACTGCGCCACCGGCAGGCGGCCGAAGGCGACCGCGCCCAGGATCACGAACACCACGGAAACGACGGCGGCGAAGATCGGCCGATCGATGAAGAAGTGGGAGATGCGCATCGCCCGGCCCGCCCTAGTTGGCAGCCGGGCGGTCGCCGGCCGGCGCCGAGGCGGTGGACTGCTGCGGGGCGACCTTGCTGCCCGGGCGGGCGCGCATGAGACCGTTGATGATCACGCGATCGCTCGCGGCAAGGCCCGACGAGATTACGCGCAGGCCCTCGACCAGCGGCCCCAGCGTCACGTACTTGGCGCGCGCGACGTTGTCCTCGTCGACCACCAGCACGAACTTGCGCACCTGCTCGGTGCCGATGGCGGCGTCCGGCAGCAGCAGGGCCTGGGCCGGCGGGCCGGCCGCCACCTGGATGCGGCCGAACATGCCGGGCGTGAGCTTGCCGTCGGGATTGGCGAACACGGCGCGGCCGCGGATGGTGCCCGAGGAGCGGTCGATGGCGTTGTCGACGAAATCCATCCGCCCCTCGCGCATGAACTCGCTCTCGTCGAGCAGCTTGAGGCGCACCGGCACGTTGCCGCCGTCGTTGGCGAGGTCGGGCGAGCGGTCGGCGAGGCGCAGGTAGCGCAGGTAGGAGCTCTCGTCGAGGGTGAACTCGAAGCGGATGGGATCGGTGGACTGGATGGTAGCGAGCAGCGTGGTGGTGCCGCTGGTGCCGCCCATCACCAGGTTGCCGGGAGACACGCGCCGGTCGCCGATGCGGCCCGACACGGGCGCGCGCAGCTCGGTGAACTCGAGGTCGAGCTCGGCCTGGCGCACCGCCGCCTGCTGCGCCGCGACGGCGGCCTCGGCGACGCGCTTTGCCTGCATGCGCTGATCGTAGGTCTGGCGGCTGATGACGTTGCCGACCGTGAGGCCCTCCGCGCGCGCCAGATCGCTCTGGGCGTAGGCGAGGTTGGCCTGGGCCTGGCCGAGACCGGCGCGCGCCTGGCTGAGCGCCGTCTCGAACGGGCGGCGGTCGATGGTGAAGAGCAGGTCGCCCTTCTTGACCGTCTGGCCATCGCGGAAGTGGACGGCCTCGAGATAGCCCGACACGCGCGCCCTCACCTCGATGGCATCGACGGCGACGAAGCGGCCGACGTACTCGTCGCGCTCGACGACCGTCTTGGTCACGGGCCTGGCGACGGTGACCTGGGGCGGGGGCGGTGCGCCCTTCGGCACCTGCGATTGCCCCTCCTCGCAGGCGGCGAGCCCGAGCGCAAGCAGCGGCGCCAGAACCGCCCGCAGCGCCCTGATCCTGTTCTTCGGCATGTTGCCCTTCTGCTGCAAAGCTTTGGTGCGTTGCAGCAATATGGGGCCGTGGGCACAGGCCGGGCAGGCCCGCTCGCGGGCTTGTGAAATCTCGTGCGGCAGGCAACTGCGCTGCCGCAGACCGCAGCGGCTGTGCGGACTCAGCCGGCCGCTGCAAGGTCGGAGTGGTCGGCGGCGAGCAAGAAAGGCTCGGCCTCGGTAGCGACGATGCCGCGCCCGATGGCCTCTACCGCGCGCACCATGCGCCCGCGGCGGCCGAGCACCTCGTCGGCGAGGCGGATCATCAGCCGGTTGGGATAGGCGGTGGGCGACGCCTGGCGCAGGCGCTGGGCGATCAGCGCCTCCGGCACGTCCGGGTTGATGGCGCAGAGCGCCGTAAAGGCCGCCGCCGTCGAGCGGCTGATCCCGGCCCAGCAGTGCACCACGATCGGCCCGCTGCCGCCCCAGTCGAGCGCGAACTGCACGAGCTCCTCGATGTGCCTGCGGTCCGGCGCCACCATGCCCGGCATCGGCTCGGCGATGTCGTGGATGTGGAAGCGGATGTGGCGCTCGGGCAGGATCAGCGGCGGCGTCTCCACCACGATCTCGTCCTGCAGCCAGGTGAGCAGGTGAGAGGCCCGGCTGCGCGCCACCGTGTCAGGCACGGCGCGCAGCGGGCACACGTGAATGGCCCCGTCCCTGGCGGAGCGGGCCTCTCCGGCGGCTTTGCGGTGCTCGGTCGTCATCTGTCCTCGTTATGCTCGGTCGCGCGAGGCGCAGGCCAGGACTCGCCCGACAGCTCGCGGAAGCGAGCCAGGAACGCGGCCTGGGCGGCGGCCACCGGCACCGCATCGAGCGCCTCGAGGCGCTCGCGCAGGTCGGCCGGGAGCCCGCGCGGGGCGCCAAAATAGCGGTTGGCCTCCACCTCCGTGAAGCCAGCGAGCTGGGTCGCCTCGAAGTAAGCGGCGACGCGGTCGGCCGCCTTGATGGCCATGGCGATGCGCTCGGGCATGGAGGGCGGCAGGCCGAAGCGGCGGTGGATGGCCTCCAGGAGCTTGGCCTCGAACGCCTTGTAGTCGAGGCCGATGGCGGCTTTGAAGGGGCTGATGAGATCGCCGATCACGTATTCGGGGGCATCGTGCAGCAGCGCCGCCAGCCGCCAGCGGCGCGTGAGGTCGGGGTGCAGGGTGGCGGCGATCTCCTCCACCAGCAGCGCGTGCTGGGCGACGGAGAAGGCGTGCTCGCCCACTGTCTGGCCGTTCCAGCGGGCGACGCGGGCGAGGCCGTGGGCGATGTCCTCGATCTCGATGTCGCTGGGCTGGGGGTCGAGCAGATCGAGGCGCCGGCCCGACAGCATGCGCTGCCAGGCGCGGGCGGCGCCGGTGGCGGGATCGGCGCGAGGCGTGCTCCTGTCGGCCGCCATGGCTCAGCCTCCCCGAGTGCGTCGGCCCGTGCCGCCTCCAGGCCGACCGGCAGGCCGCGGCGTCCCCTCTGCCAGGGTGAACCGACGCTGCAGCTCGGCGCAGGCCTCGTGCCGGTGGCAGCCGACGAGGTGGTCGTTGACCATGCCAGTCGACTGCATGAAGGCGTAGACCGTGGTCGGCCCGACGAAGCGGAAGCCCTCGGCCTTCAGCGCCTTCGACACGGCCTTCGACAGCGGCGTCTCGGCCGGCACCGTGCTGAACGAGCGGTGGCGGTTGGTCAAGGGGCGGCCGTCGAGAAACCCCCACAGAAAGGCGGCAAGGCCGGTGCGCTCGGAGAGCCTCAGGAGGGCGCGGGCGCTGTCGATGGTGGCCTCGATCTTGAGCCGGTTGCGGACGATGCCGGGGTCGGCCATCAGGCGGGCGATGTCGCGGTCGCCGTAACGGGCAATGCGCTCGGGATCGAAGCCGTCGAAGGCGCGGCGGAAGTTGTCGCGCTTCTTGAGGATGGTGAGCCAGGAGAGGCCCGACTGGAAGCCCTCGAGCACGAGCTTCTCGAACAGCCTGCGGTCGTCCCCCTGGGGCACGCCCCATTCCTCGTCGTGGTAGCGCGCATAGACGGGATCGGCGATGCCGGCCCATGGACAGCGCTGGGGCTCGGCACCGCTCATGACGCGCCTGCCGAGGCCGGCGCGGCCCAGTCGGGCTTGACGAGCGAGATGGCAACGCCACCCGCGGCAAGAGGAATGCCCTTGTCCGCCGCTTCGGCGGCGCGGTCGAGCCGCATCAGCGCCAGGGCGCGCGCGCCGGCGACCGAGCCGACAGTGCCGATGACGGCATCGCCGGCCTTCACCTCGGCGCCGGCGGCGAGCGGACCTGCGCCCTCGATCGGAACGACGCGCTTGCGCACGCTGGCGCGGTGCTGCATGCGGCTCACCACCTCCTGGCCCACGAAGCAGCCCTTGTCGAAGGACACGCCATGGAGCCGGTCGAAATTCGCCTCGTGCGGAAAGGCATCGCCGAAGGCGTAGTCCTTGCCGCCCTCGGGCACGCCGAGGCCGATGCGGTGGGCATGGTAGGCGGCCTCGGTCCCGGGCTCCAAGCGGGGAATGCCGGCAAGGATTCCGTCGGCGTGGCGCGCCGGCAGGAGCCAGCGCCTTCCAAGCTGCTCCAGCCGCGGGTCGGCGAACGCACGCGGCGAGAGATCGTAGCAGAAGATGTCATCGGTCTCGCCGACAGGCTCCAGGTGATCATCGCCGAGGGGCGGCAAGTCCGCGCCCCACACGGCCCACACCTCCGCCACCGACGAGACGTCCTCGAACTCGACCTTCGACCTCAACCTGTAGAGGGTGAGACGCCTGATGAGGTTGCTCGCCTGTGCGCGGCAGACCTCGAGCAGGAATCCTGCGGCCCCGTCGCGCACGACGAAGAAGTCGAACAGGATCTTGCCCTGCGGCGAGAGCAGCGCAGCGTGGATCGCCGGCAGAAGCCCGCCCGCCGGCTCGCGTGCAAGGAGGGCGATGTCGTTGGTGACGAGGCCCTGCAGCAGCTTCTCCGCGTCCGGGCCTCTCACCGCGACGATCGCGCGGTCGGGCAGCCGAGCGATCCTGGCAGCATTCATGGCCGAATCGGGTCCCCTGCGCGGGGCGCGAGGAATGCCACGCCCGCTACGCAACAGGTAGGCGCGCGAGCGGCGCCTGGCAAGCGCAGCGGCCGCGCCGCCGCCATGCGAGGCGGCAGCGGTCGCCGACGCCTATGACCGCCGTGCCGGCCGGGTGTCGACCACCGGCTTGGGCGGCGCTACCTGCTCGGCCACCAGCTTCTCGAGCTCCGGCGGCAGGCTGCGCACCACCGTCACCGTCGTGCCGATCTCCACCCTGGAGGCCAGGTCGATGATGTGGCCGTTGAGCATGCGGAAGCAGCCGGACGAGGCGGCGCGCCCGATCGAGGAGGGATCGTTGGTGCCGTGGATGCGATAGAGCGAGCTGCCGAGGTAGAGGGCCATGGCGCCGAGCGGGTTCTTGATGCCGCCGGTCATCCGCTCGGGCAGGCGCCAGTCGCGATCGCGCATCTCGTCCGGCGGATACCAGTCGGGCCACTCGGCCTTGCGGCTCACCTTCTCGGTGCCGGTCCAGGTGAAGCCCTGGCGGCCCACCGAGATCGGGTAGTGCAGCGCCTCGGTGGGCGAGGTGACGAACAGCAGCTGGCGGCCCTTGGTGTCGATGACGATGCTGCCCACCGGGTAGTCGCTGGGGAAAGAGATGGTGCGCGGCTGCAGCGGCTGGATGGCGGGCCGCTCGCCGCCCGAGCGCACAGAGGGAACACGGGGGCGCGGCCTGTAGTCGTCGTCGCCCCAGCCCCAGAAGGGGCTGAAGAAGCCCGGCGATTGCCTGTAATAGCCGCCCCGGCCGTAGGGCGAGCCCCACACCTGGGCATGGGCCGCGCCGGCCGTCGCCGCCAGCAGCAGTACCACAAGCAACCCTCGCCGCATGATGCCTTTCGTCTCCCCTTCCCGCCGTCCCGAGTTGCGCCATCCTCGCACGCGCGCCTCTACGGGAGGTTACCGCGGCCTCCAACGCGCAGACAGATGCCTGGTTCCTGCCAGCCGCCGTTCTAGGGGCCGGTGCGGAGAGAATGCCACGTGCCGTCGGCGCCGATGGCGATGCGCCAGTGCGTGTAGCGGCCGGCGGCGCGCATCTGCCGTGCCGCCGGCGGGGGGACGAGGCGCAGGAGGTCGACCTCCTGGGCCGGCGTGAGTCGGTCGAGGGCGACCTCGGCGAGGTAGGGCCACACGTAGATGCGGTTGTTCTCGAGATCGGCGCCGAGCGGCAGCACCGCGTAGCCCATCTCCAAGATTTCGGCGAGCGCGGCCAGCACCTCGCGGCCCTCGCCGTCGCCCGATATCGCCCTCCAGTGCGCGACCGGGTCCGGCACCGGCACGACGCCGAGATCGGGCTTGAGCTCGTTGAACTCGTAGGCGACCCGCAACTCCTCGATGCGGCCGGAGCGCGCGGCGGCGAGGATGGCCTCGCGCATCTCCTTGACGGGGTCCGGCAATGCCTCCGTGCCGCGGCCCACGACCGGCGGGGCCGGCGGGCGCGTCTTCGACGGCGCGGCGGGCGCGACCGCGCTCTGAGCCAGCGCAGGCCGAGCAGGGGCAAAGCATTGGACAATGAGGAATGCCGCCAGTAGGAATAGCCCGATGGCGCGCCAGTTCGCCTGCAGGTGTCGCCCCATGGAGAGGGTCCTCTTGAGCCCGAGCCGTCCGCCCGCCGGCGCGGCCCTGCCGCCGAGCCCTGCGCCGCATCGCCATTTGTCGCCGCGCCGACCATGATGCTGTCAAGCCCCCCGCGCGCCAGCGAGTGACGGTGCAACCCCGCCGTGGAATTCATCCCCAATCCATTCATCATCCCGGTCGGCATGCTCATGGGCGTGCTGCTGGCCATGCCGTTCGGCCCCGTCAACCTGCTCGGCATCCAGCGCGCGGTGGAGCGCGGCTTCTTCGGCGGCATGGCGGCCGGGCTCGGCATCATGCTGGGCGACGGGCTGATCGCGCTGGGCGCGGCGCTGGGAGTGAACGCGGTGTCGGGCGCCATCCGCCAGTACCGCGCCCTGATCCAGATCGTGGGCGGCCTGGCCCTGGCGGGCGCCGGCATCAAGCTGTGCTTCACGCGGGTGACGGTGTCGACCGAGGCGCACGCCGCCAAGGCCTCGCTGCGCGACTACATCTGGGACATTCCGCAGACGTTCTTCCTCACCATCACCAATCCGGGCGCGCTGCTCGGCCTCATCGCCATCTTCGGCGGCGTGAGCTCGTTCGTGGAGGTGGAGTCCTACGTCGACGCCTTCCTGATGGTGGCGGCCATCATGGGCGGCAGCTTCCTCTACTGGTTCTCGGTGTCGCAGTTCATCGCCACCATCCGCCACCGCTTCGACGTCGTGCGGCTCGGCCAGATCAACCGCATCGCCGGGCTGGTGCTGATCGGCTTCGGCTGCGTGCTGATCGGCGAAATGGTGGTGAAGCGGTTCCGCGTGTGGTGAGCGGCTACTGGCGCGAGCGATAGAGGGTGAACTCGCCGCTGCGCACGCGCGGGCCGAGGCCCGTCACCAGCGACACCACCGAGTCCTCGCCGAAGGCGGCGACCAGATCAGTCAGTGCGGCGTAGAGGGCGGCGTAGGCCATGAGCTCGGGCGCGATGCCGCTGCCTGTCCCCTCCTCCCAAGCCTCCAGGATGTAGTTGAGCGCCTTCATGCGCGCGTCGTCGCCGTCGGCCGGTCCGAACGCCTGCATGCACCGCCTCCCTGTCCCCGTTCCCGACTTCCCAAATCGGTTTCGCAGCGATCCCCCGCGGCGATCGCTGAGCGCGGCACCAGGGCCACTGCCTAGCACGGGAAGCTGCGGCCGATATCTTGTTCAACCGTTGACGGTTAATCCCGCCGGGTCGGCCGTCCGGACGCTCCATCAAGGGGTGGCCTTCAGCGCGTCCGCCAGCTCGGCCCCCTCGGCCAGGAACTTGGTGATGGCGGTCTGCGCCGACGGGGTGCAGTTGTTGTAGGTGCGGCTGTAGCTGCGGTAGCCGCTGTTGAAGCTGCGGCTGAGGCGGGCGCGCCGCAGCGCCGTCGAGCCTTCCGCGTCCATCAGCTCCTTCATGCGGTCGCGCCAGAGCTGGCCGTCGTTGGCGCCGCACAACTCGCGCAGGTAGTGCACCGCGCCCAGGATCTCGGACAGGCGCATGAGCTTGTCGTCGTAGGGCTTGGTGTCGGGCGCCAGGATGGTGCTCTGCGCCGCCGCCGGTGCGCCCGGCAGCGACAGCACCAGCGCGCACAGGCCCGCCGCGAGCGATCGTGTGGTCGTCATCGCCCTGCATTCTAGGCGGGGGCTGGGCGCAAGCAAGGCACAGGCGTGGGGGCGCATGGGGAAAAGCGCGCAGGCCTCAGCCGCCGGCGGCCTGCAGCATGTGCCAGCCACGCCGGATGAGCGCGGCGGCGCCTCCTGTCAGCGAATAGCCGTGGAGGTCCTCGAGCCGCACGAAGCGGGCGGCCGACTCGGCCGGGCCGGGCGCGGGCTCGCCGGCGCGCCAGCGGCCCCAGAACACGGCGATGAGGTAGTGCACGCCCACCTCGCCGCCGGCCCGCCGCAGGATCACCTCGTGGATGTCGATGAGGCCGCCTATCTCGACCTCGACGGCAGTCTCCTCGCGCACCTCGCGCGCCGCGGCCGCACGCGCGGCCTCCCCGGGCTCGATGTGCCCGCCGGGCAGGCTCCAGGAGCCCGCGAACGCGCCCTGGCCCCGCTGCACCAGCAGGACCGTCCCGGCGCGGAAGACGGCGGCGCTGGCGGCGGCGCGGGGCCAGCTCGGGGTCCCGTCGGCTGGGGTGCCGCGATCGGTCATGCCCCGGCAGCCTAGCCCACGGCCGACCAGCCCGTCGATGCGCACCGGCGCGGGGCGGCGCAACGCAGCGGGAAAGCACGTTTAGCGATTTGAGCCTCGCAGGCCCGGCCGGATCGGCATAGTGTTCGGCCGGCCACATTCCGCCTGCCTTGGTTTTCGCAATTGACCGGATGAGGAGGGACCCAGGGCCCGGGCTGGGTCCGGCACCGTCCGGGGGAGAGCACCACCAATGCCGTACAAGGGCAACGATCTCGACCTGCAGACCCCGCGCTCGGAGCCCAGGGAGCCCGCCGGCGCCGCCCCGCCGATGTCTGAGCCCCCGCCGCGGCCGACCCCGCAGGACCTCGGACCGGTCGCCGTCGACGAGCTGGTACTGGCGTGCTGCAATGGCGCCTACGACATCGCCAAGTTTCATGGCGCTGCCGGCGTCGGGCTCGAGCACCTGCTGCACGCGCTGACGCGCGTTGCGCCTGCCGCACAGAAGCTCGCCGATCTCGGCCTGCGCGTCGACTGGCTGCGCCGCGAGACGGCAGCGGCGATCGCGGCCGAGGCGCCGGCAGGCCCGGGATGGGACGGCAGCCCGCGCGCCTCCGCCGCGCTCGCCGACGCGCTGCGCCGTGCCGGCGAGCGGGCGGCGCGCCGCCTCGCCCCCGCGAGCCTCGACGACCTCCTGAGGGCGCTGCTGGGCGGTGGCCCCGGCTCGCCCGCCGCCACCCTGCTCATGCGCGCGGCCGCCGATCCGCAGCGGCTCGAGCGCTGGCAGGCGGCGCCCCTGCAGGAGGCGCTGCCCTCCCGGGCGCCGCAGCCGACGGTGCCGGCCGCCGCGGGCGAGGCCGCAGCCGTGCTCGGCGAGGCGCTCTCCGCCCGGCTCGCCCAGATCGAGGCGGGCCTTGCCGCCCTGCGCGCCGAGGCCGCCGCCGACCGCAAGATGCTTGCCGACCTCCTGCGCTCGGTGGAGAGCGGGCTGGCGGGGCTGCAGGCGCAGAGCGCGAAGGCGCCCGCCGCCGACCCGGGCCCGGCCGTGGCCGCCCTGCTCGACAGCAAGCTCGGCGCGGTGGCGGGCACGATGGCGGCACTGGCGGAGCGCATCGCCGCCGCCGACAAGCCGGCGGCGGGCGAGGAGGACTGGCAGGAGCTCGACACGCGCCTTGCCGCCGTCGAGGGGCGGCTGGCGGCACGCACCTCGGAGGCCGCCACCACGCTGGCCACCACCCTTTCCGCGCGCCTGGAGGAGACGCAGGCGGAGTTGCAGCGCCTGCTCCAGGGGGCGAGCGAGCAACAGGCCGCGCTGACCGCCATGGTGCGCAAGCGCATCCAGGCGGCCGAGGAGGCGGCCGAGGCGCATGGCCGCCATCTGGCCGAGGTCTACCAGGCGCTCGAGGGGTTGGGGACCAGCCAGCATACGCTGGGCGAGAGCTTCGCCGCTTGGCGGGCGGAGTGCGGCGGCGACATCGGCATCGTCAGCAACCGCCTGCAGCAGCTCGAGCAGGCGGTGCTCGACCTGTCGAGCCAGGTCACCGCCGAGGTGCAGGCCCTGCGCCAGGAGAGAGAGGAGGCCCTGCGGCGCGGCAACGGCTTCAAGCGCTGGCTCTACGGCACCAACGCGGTGCTCTCCGGGAGCTGGCGCGACGACGTGGGCCGCGGGCGCTGAGGGCGGGGGT
>Ga0209172_10005878_pt1 | contig 14336 bp, 14 predicted proteins | sample LarsenN4metaG_FD_184113 | JGI IMG/M metagenome (GOLD analysis project Ga0209172, IMG submission 184113) | Hot spring sediment bacterial and archeal communities from British Columbia, Canada, to study Microbial Dark Matter (Phase II) - Larsen... ... | reverse complement strand
GTCGCATGCGGAGGAACAGATGAGCGAGGCGCCCTGGTATAAGGCGTTCTTCGGTGAGCCCTACCTGCGTATGTATGCGCCGATGCTCACGCCCGAACGGACTGCGGAAGACGTTGCGGGTATCGTCGCCCTCCTGAGCCTGCCGCCGGGAGCCGGATCCTCGACCTGGCCCGGCGGGACGCGGCGGCCCGGGGCGTGGAGGTGCGCTGGGTGCAAAGCGACATGCGGGTGATTCCCTTCGCGGACGAGTTCGACGCGGTCATCAACATCTTCACGGCCTTCGGCTACCTGGAGACCGAGGCGGAGGACCAGCAGGTGTTCCAGCAGGTCCACCGGGCGCTCGTCCCGGGCGGCCGGTTTCTCCTGGAGTTGATCCATCGGGAATCTCTGATGCGCCGGTTCGCCCCGACGGGCATCACGCGCCTCGACGATGGGACGCTCTTCCTGGAGGAACGCCGCTTCGACCTGCTCACCAGCCGCAACGATGTGCGGGTGACGATGCTCGCCCCCGACGGACAGCGCTGGGAACAGCACCACGCGGTGCGGGTCTACTCCCTGACGGAGCTGGCCCGAATGCTGGCCGCGGCCGGGCTGACCGTCGAGGCGTATTACGGCGGTCTGGACGGCAGCCGCCTCACCATGGACAGCCGCCGGCTGGCCATACTCAGCCGCAAACCGACACCACCCGGGTAGCCCGGCGCAAACCGCCGGCGTTCAGAACCAGAACCTGATGTTCAGGGGAACCACTTCCCCGTCGGTCTCACCCGCATCGGCGGTATCGCCATCACCGTTGCGGTCCTCGAACGAGAAGCCGTAGGTGAGCACGGGACTTTCCAGCAGGTAGGTCTGCCGCCGGCCCTCCGTGCGGCGGGACGGCGTCCCCAGATCGAGATACCCCGGGCCCAACCAGAAGAGGACCGGGCCTTCCATCTTGGAGAACTCGATCTGGCCGTTCTGATTCCGATCATAGCCCAGGCCGTTGATCACTCTGCCGCTGGTGACGTTGGCCAGGAAGAGGTCGTCGGTGCGGTCGCCGTTCACGTCATACTGGGTCACCGATCGTATCCGGACCGCCTGCCCCGGTTCCACAGGAAGGCCCAGCTGCAGCGCGCCTTTCTCGGGCACCCGGTCGAAGATGCGCTCGGGCGGCGGACCGTAACTCCCGAACATCATCATCACCCCGGGCTTGTTGAGCCCCAGGTCGGTGACCGTGCGCAGGGGAACCGTGATCGTCAACCGGTCGGGGCCCTCCTGCACGGTGCCGGGCACGGGCCGTTCCCGGGCGTATTCCCCGGCGAGGAGCGTCCACTTCCCGGGGCCGTCCCACCGCGCCTGGAGGCCGAGATCCCACTCGAACCCCCGCCCCGTGTAGGCGTTACTGAACCCGCCGCGCCGGTCGGGGAGATCGAAGATCACGCCCACCCGCGTCCCGAGGAGTTCCTTGGGCAGGCTGGAGAATTCGTAGTCGAACCGAAAACCTTCGAGACTGGAGGTGATCGTCAGCCGCCGGAAGTCCAGGCCCTTGCTGTAGTCCGTGCTCGCCGCCAGCCCGCCGGTGTTCCAGTACTTCAGGTCGGGGGTCACCAGGTGCTTGAGGTCGACGTCCAGGCGGGTGCTCAGGCCGCGGCCGGCGCCCTCATCGAAGCCCCAGTCATAGAGCGTCATTGCGCAGGGGACCAGCCGGACCGTCGCCTGCACTTCACGCAGCGGCCGGTCGAACGGATCGAAGCCGAGCACGATCCACGGCGTCAGCAGGAAGATCGCCAGACCAAGCAGGACGGCGACGGTCGCGCGGATACGCACGGTTTCTCCTCCTTGGGTTGCGTCCGGGTGAAATTCCCTACATTTTCCGCCTGCCGCCCCGACCTCCTGCCGGAATGCGCGCTGCGGCCCGGGCACCGCCCAGCGATTGGAGGAGCGGCAGGGCCGGTATGCCGAAGGAGTTGTATCCCATGCCGACGCGCTGGTTTGGCGAGCGGATTTCGCGCAACGAAGATCCCCGCCTCCTGACCGGTCGGGCCATGTTCGTCGACGACGTCCGCCGGCCAGGGATGCTCCACGCCGCGTTCTACCGCAGCCCGCACGCCCACGCGCGGATTCGGCGCATCGATGCCGCCCCCGCGCGGGCCCTGCCGGGCGTGGCGGCGGTCTTCACTGCGGCGGACCTGCCGGAGCGCCTCCGGGGACCGCTGCCCAAGCTGATCCCCCATCCCGCGCTGGTGCACCACAAGACGCAGGTCGCGCTCGCGGGCGAGGTCGTCCACCACGTCGGCGAGCCGATTGCGCTCGTGGTGGCCGAGAGCCGCTATCTGGCCGAGGATGCGGTCGACCTGATTACGGTGGACTTCGAGGTCCTCCCCGCGGTGGTGGATCTGGAGGCCGCCGCCCGCCCGGACAGCCCGGTCGTGCACGCGGACATGTCGGACAATATCGCCGCCCATCACATCCAGCGCGTGGGCAACGTGGAGGAGGCCTTCGCCAAAGCCCCCCACGTCTTTCGCGAGCGCCTCGTCATGGACCGGGGCGCCTCCGCGCCGCTGGAGACCCGGGGAGTCGTCGCCGAGTGGGACGGCCGCACCCGGGAGCTGGTGGTCTGGGACTCCACGCAGGCGCCGATCCGCATCCGCAACTACCTGAGCGATCTCCTCGGGCTGCCGCAGAGCGACGTCCGCGTGATCGCCCCCGACATCGGCGGGGGGTTCGGGCCGAAGATCATGATGTGCTACCCGGAGGAGATCGCTATTCCTCACGCCGCGATGGTGCTGGGGCGGCCGGTCAAGTGGATCGAGGACCGGCGCGAGCACTTCGTCGCCACGAACCAGGAGCGGCTGCAGATCCACGACGCCGAGATCGCCGTGGACCGCGAGGGGCGCATCCTGGGAGTGCGCACCGTCTTCCTCCATGATTGCGGCGCCTACTGCGCCTACGGGCTGATCGTGCCCATCGTCGCCAGCACGACGCTGCCCGGACCGTATCGGATTCCCAACTACCACGCGGAGTACCGGGCGGTCTTTACGACCAAGACCCAGACCAGCCCCTACCGCGGCGCGGGACGGCCGCACGGCGTCTTCGTGATGGAACGGCTGATCGACCGGGTGGCGCGCGAACTGGGACTCGACCGCGCCGAAGTGCGCCGGCGCAACTTCATCCAGCCGCACGAGTTCCCCTACGACCTGGGCGGCCTCATCTACCAGGATGGCGTGCGTCTCGTCTACGACAGCGGCAACTACCCCGAGGTCTTCCGCAAGGCGCTGGCCCACATCGGGTACGAGGAGTGGCCGGCCCAGCGGGCGCGGTACCGGCGCGAGGGCCGGCGGGTCGGCCTGGGGATCGCCTTCTACGTGGAGGGGACCGGGATCGGCCCCTACGAGGGCTGCCGCATCACGGTCGAGCCTTCCGGGAAGGTCTACGTGGCGACCAGCGTCGGCACCCAGGGCCAGGGCCACTACACCTCCTTCGCGCAGATCGTGGCCGAGGCGCTGGGCGCAGACGTGCGCGACGTGATCGTCACCACCGGGGACAGCGGCGCCTTCGGCTGGGGGACCGGCACCTTCGCCAGCCGGGCGGCCGTGGTCGCGGGCAACGCGATCGCCCTGGCCGCAACAGCGGTCCGGGAGAAGACGCTCCAGGTGGCGGCCGCGCTGCTCGAAGCGCGGGCGGACGACCTCGAGGTCGGCGAGGGCCGGATCTTCGTGCGCGGCTCACCCGCCCGCGCCGTCACCCTCGGCCAGGTGGCGACGGCCGCGAATCCCCTGCGCGGGACGATCCCGGCCGACTGGGAGGGCCCGGGGCTGGATGCGACGCGCTACTTCGCCCCGCCGCGAGGGGCGTTCGCCCCGGGCTGCCACGCGGCCCTCGTCGAAGTCGACGTCGAGACGGGATTCATCCGCTTCCTCAAGTATGTGGTCGTGCACGACTGCGGCCCGGTGATCAATCCCCTCATCCTGGAGGGGCAGATCCGCGGCGGCGTGGCCCAGGGCGTCGGCAACGCCTTCTACGAGCGGCTGGTCTGGGACGACCAGGGGCAGTTGCTGACGCAGACGTTCATGGACTACCTGCTGCCGACCGTGGCCGAGGTCCCGGCCGTCCAGATCGACCACGTGGAGACGCCGTCGCCGCTGAATCCCCTGGGGATCAAGGGCGCGGGGGAGGCCGGCACGATCCCCGTGCCCGCCCTGGTCGCGTCCGCCCTCGACGACGCGCTGAGTGAGGAGGGCGTTTGGATCACCGAGATGCCTCTGAACCCACCACGCCTGCTTCAGATCATCGCGGAGGCGCGGGCGCGGCCGGCGCCGGCATGAAGCCCGCCCCGTTTGAGTACGTCGCCCCGCGGAGCGTCGAAGAGACCCTGGCGCTGCTGGCCAGGCACGCCGAAGACGCGAAGATCCTGGCCGGGGGGCAGAGTCTGGTTCCCCTGCTCAACATGCGGCTGGCCCGGCCCTCCCTGCTCGTGGACATCAACCGGGTGCGCGGGCTGGCCTACATCCGCCGGCGGGATGATGGCCTGCACGTCGGGGCGCTGACGCGCCAGCGGGCCGTGGAGGCCTCTCCCCTGGTCCGTCGGTACGTCCCCCTCCTCTGGGAGGCCGTCCGCTACGTGGGGCATCCGCAGATCCGCACCCGCGGGACGATCGGCGGCAGCGTCGCGCACGCAGATCCCGCGGCGGAGCTCCCCGCCGCGCTGGCGGCCCTGGACGGTCAGGTGGTGATCCGAGGGCCGAGCGGCGACCGCGTGACCTCCCCGGGGGAATTCTTCACCGGCTACCTGACGACAGCGCTGGACCCCGCCGATCTCCTCACCGAAATCCGCTTCCCCATCCTGGGGCGGGACGCCGGCACGGCGTTTGTCGAACTCGCGCGCCGGCACGGCGACTTCGCCCTGGTGGGGGTGGCGGCCGTCCTGCGCCGGGGGGACAGAACGATCCGGGAGGCGCGGCTGGCCTTCACCGGGGTGGGCGCCGGTCCCGTGCGGGTGGCCGAAGCCGAGGGGCTGCTGGCCGGGGCGACACCCACAGGGAGAGTCTTCACGGAGGCCGGCCGGGCCGCCGCCGCGCGGCTCAATCCCGACAGCGACATTCACGCCAGCGCGCACTACCGCCGCGAGATGGCCGCCGTCCTGGCCCGCCGCGCCCTGGAACTCGCCTGGCAGCGCAGCGGGGGGAGCCGGTGAGCAACGATCCGCTGCCGCCCTCGGCCGCCCGCGCGCCGGCGCGCCGCCGCACCCGGCATCCCCGGCGGGCGCTCGCGGTGCATCTGGTGGTGAACGGACAGGCGGTGGCGCGGACGGTGGAAGCGCGGAAGACCCTGGCCGATTTCCTGCGCGAGGACCTCGGCCTGACCGGAACGCACCTGGGCTGTGAGCATGGAGTCTGCGGCGCGTGCACGGTGCTGCTGAACGGGGAGCCGGTCCGCTCCTGCCTGCTCTTTGCGGTGCAGGCGGAGGGGAGCACGATCGAGACCGTGGAGGCGCTCGCCGCCGGCGAGGAGCTGCATCCGGTGCAGGCCGCGTTTCGTGCGCACCACGGGCTGCAGTGCGGCTTCTGCACGCCGGGATTCCTGATGAGTGCCGTCGCCCTGCTCCGCGCGCGCGCCGACCCCAGCGACGAGGAGATCCGCGAGGTCCTGGGCGGCCACCTCTGCCGCTGCACCGGCTACCAGGGCATCGTGGACGCGGTGCGGACCGCCGCGCGCACGTGGCAGCGCTAGCCGGCGCATTTGCCGCGCTCGCCGTCGCCACCCCCGTCCGTCCCTTCTTCGACCAGGAGGCCGCGTCGGGGCGGATCCTCGCCGCCTTCGAGCGCAGTGGCTACCTGGAGACAGAGGAAGGGCAACTGGTCGCCGTGCTCGCCGAACCGCTTGGGCGCGGCGCCTTCGCCCTGACCGTCCGCGGAACGCCTCCTCTGGATACCCTTCACCCCGACGACCGTGTGGTTATTCAGGACCGGATCCTCACCCTGGGGTCAGTCCGGGTCGATCTGGGGACGGCATCCCCCTGGGATCCGACGCTCCCCCCGCTCCTCGGCGGGGCGGATGACGGGATGCGCCTCCTCGAATCCGACCTCCGGGCCGGCGCACTGGCGGAGGGACTCTCACGCCTCCTGAGCGAGGCGGACGGATCCGATCCTCTGGTGGCACGCGGCCGTCAGGCACTCGACCGCCTCCGGACGGGCCTCCGCCGGGGGGATCCCGCGGCCATCACCGCCGGGGCCGCGGACCTGGCCGGCCTGGGGCCGGGCCTGACGCCGTCCGGTGATGACGTGCTGGCGGGGATGCTGCTCGCGCTGCGTCTGTGGCCCGACGTCGCGGGGCCGCTGGGGGTGGGGGTCGCGTCCACGCTGATTGTCGGCACGGCGGCGCTGCGGACAGGGCGGATCAGCCGGGCCTATCTGTGGGCGGCGCGGCAGGGGCACGCGGCCGAAGCCTGGCATGATCTGGTCCGGGCGCTCCCCGCGGACCCCGCCGGTATCAGGGCGGCGGCGGCGCGCATCCTGCAGACCGGAGAGACCTCGGGGGCGGACATGCTCGCGGGCTTCGTCGCTGTGTGGGAAATTGCTGGAGCCTGGGAATAGACCCAGGCTCCACGGATGCTCCGCTTAGCCCAGGAACGGGTGACGGCTGACGACATGATGGTCCGATCCTCGGCCATGCTCTCCCAGCGCCTGTGGACGTTCAGGAAGAACTTCGCATCCCGCTGGCTGTACGCACCGCGTCGGGCTGGACGCGGCCGGCCTGGCCGCCCAGAGTTCCGAGAAAATACCGTGGTGAGAGGGCGACCTGCGCCCTTCTCACCACGGCCACACACAGCCTTACGCCTTGAACAGCCCGATCAACCAGTAGATCACGCTCTCCTGCTGGGAGCTCGGCGCGATCAACGAGGTCGTCTGCGAACTGGGGGCGATCAGCGAGGTGCTCGCAACCTTGCTGACACGCTCGTCCATGGCCACATCTCCGAGGCGGGAAGCGTCTCCGGTCTTGATCGCGGCCTTCTCGTCCGGGGTCAGGTCGAACTGGGCCAGCGCGGCGTCGGGATTCGCCTTGATCTGCGTCCGGAAGGACTCGTCCTCCAGTGCGCGGGTGATCAGCTTGACAACGCCCTCACGCGACATGTGATTCACCTCCTTTCCACGAGAGAATGCTCACACGCCGTACCACAGCTTGTTGACCCGCTCATCAATCTGGCCCTCGCCCTCGGCGGGAACCCGACTGATCTCCTGCAGGGCCGCCACCAGCTGGGGCGTCGGCTCGATCTGGTACTGCTCCAGAGCGCCCCGGGTATCCCGCCGCACCTCGACCTGCCAGGCGGGATCCGTGAGCAGACGGTCCAGAAAGCGGCGCAGACGGACCCGCTGCCGCAGACGGTCGTGCAGACGGCGACGGGCTTCCTCGGACAGTTGCGGGGCGCCGAGCGCCCCCAGAATGCTCCGGTAGGAGGTGGCGACCGCGGCGCAGCGCGCGCAGGTTGCCAGGTGAGCCTCGGTCAGGCGGGCCTCTGCCGGCGGCATCCCGCCGATCAGGGTCAGGGCAATGTCCTCCTCGGGGATGTGATTCTCCATGGCTCCCTCACTCTCTAGGATGCAGGTCGGGCCCGGTTTCTTCCCGGTCGGGCCAGAAATTCTACGGCGGGGGTTCCAGGAGGCCCCGCAGGCGAGCCAGGCAGCGGGCGATCCGGCTCGCCACCGTCCCTTCGGGGATCCCCAGGGCGGCGGCGATCTCCGCGTAGCGGCGGTGATCGTAGAAGGCCTGGCTGAGGACGGCCCGGCACTCAGCAGACAGGTGGTCCAGGGCGGTCCGCACGGCGGACACCTCCTCCGCCCGTGCGATCGCGGCTTCCTGAGAGGCATCGACCACATCGGCCTCGAGGGGCTCCGCCGGCGGTTTCTGGCGCCGGAGATACTGGCGGGCGGCATTGGCGGCGACCGTCCCGATCCAGGCACGCAGGGGTCCGCTGCCGCGGTAGTCCGGCAGGTGCTGGACCAGGCTCAGCGCAGTCTCCTGCAGGACCTCGTCAGCCTGGTCGGCCGCCAGACCAAACCCGCGGGTGGCGATGGCATAGATGTACCCGGCGTAGCGGTCCACGAGGATCGTCCATGCTTCCTCGTCATGGGCGAGGCAGCGTCGCAGCAACTCCTCGTCGGCGGGTCCCGGCGCGCGGGACTGCGTCATCCGGCGCCCCCCTGCCGCCCGACGTACGCCAGGGCGGCATGGTCGAGATCCACGAGGCCATGGGCGACGGCCTGGATGTCCTCCGCCGTGAGCGCGCGCACCCGGGCGACGCTCTCCTCGAAGGACTCGACGCGGTGGAGCAGTTCCTCGACGCCGACAATGCCGGCCAGAGCGAGCACGGTCTCGAAGTGCCGGGCCAGCGCGCCCTCGTAGTGGGTCTGGGCGTCCTGCAGTTCCCGCGCGCTGACCGGAGCGCGGCGCAGCCGGTCAAACTCCTCCAGGATCGTCTCCACGACCCGCGGCACGGACGCGGGTGCGCACGAGGTGTAGGCGCACAGGTATCCCCGGTCCTCATAGGCCATCGCGGCGGTGGCGACCTGATACACGAGGCCCAGCTCCTCGCGCAGGCGGCGGTGGAGACGGGAGCGGGCCCCTCGGCCGAGGATAATGTCCATAACCTTGACCGCGGGCCGGCGGGGATCCTTCAGGCCGGCGGCCTCAACGCCCACCACCAGATGGGTGGCCTGCAGATCCTTGCCCAGGCCCACCCGCCCCGATCCGCGCTCTTGCGGCCAGGGGCCGTCCACCCAGTCCGCGGCGGGCGCCCAGGACCACTCCCGGGCGGCCGTCCCCAGCACCTCCTCATGCCGCACCCCGCCGGCCACCGCCAGCACCATGCGCGCCGGTGTCAGGTAGCGGGCGAAATGTGCCTGAAGATCCACAGTCGTGATAGCGCGCACACTCTCCGGCGTCCCGTAGATGGGACGGGCCAGTGGATCCGCGTCCCCCCACAGCGCCTGCAGGAAGAGGTCCCAGACGATGCCCTGCGTGTCACTGGCGTGGCCGATCTCGGTCAGCAGGACGTCGCGCTCCCGCGCCAGGTGCTCCGCGTCCACATCCAGCGGGGCCAGGACCTCGCGGAACGCCCGGAAGACGCGGGGCAGGTCCGGCGCCAGGACGACCGCCTGCAGGGCGGTGTATTCCCGGTGCGTGATCGCGTTGATCTCGCCGCCCACGGCCTCGATCTGCTGAAAGGCCCCCTGGCCGTCCGGCCACGGGCGGCGGAAGAGCATGTGCTCCACGAAGTGCGCGATCCCCGGTCGTGCACCGTCGTGCCGGCTCCCCACCTTGATGAACAGCTTGACGGCGACCAGCGGGGTCGACGGCCGCTCCGCGGTCAGGACGCGGAGGCCGCTGGGGAGGACGTCCCGCCTCAATCCAGCTCCTCCAGCGTGATGGGATCCGGCCGGGGGCGGCAGACGCCGCAGTAGAGCGCGTCTTCCACCACGAGCGCCTGAGCGTGCTCCCTGGTCTTGGGGGAGTAGATCTCCAGCACGAAGGGTGAAAACTTGGCGTGGTCACCGCAGATGCCGCGGCCGCAGAAACGGCACACGCCGAGCGCCGTGGTCCGGCAGATCCAGCAGTCCATCGTCTCCTCCTCAACGGTCAGACTGGTTCCGTGGCACCTTCACCGCGGCGCGCCGCGGCTTCCGCTGCGATCAGGGGTAGCACGCGCTGCAGGAGCGATTCAAAGTCAGCGCGGTCCAGCGTGTACACCACCACCGGCGTGAGCGCCCGGACCGTGGCCGTCCGCGGCACATCCATCAGCAGGGCGATCTCCCCAAAGTAGGCGCCGGGGCCCAGCACCCGTTGCACCCGTTCCTGACCGTCCACGCTCGCCGCGACCTCCGCCTGTCCGGACTGGATGATATAGAAGGCATCGCCCACGTCACCCTGCCGGACGATCACCGTCCCCGCGGGGAACTGGTGCCGGCGCAGACGGGCGGCGACCGCAGACCGTTCCTGGGAAGTCAGTTCGGCGAGCAGCGGCAGCCGGCCCAGGTCTTCGCTCTCCCGGATGGCCTGCTCGACGTTCTCCGACACCGTCACGTGCGGGGCGAGTAACCGGTCGAAGTCTCCCCGGCGCAGGGCGAGGAGACTCAGGGCGGTCAGCGCGCGCACGGTCGCGGTGCGGGGGGTGCGACCCAGGAGCGCGATCTCGCCGAAGTGATCACCCGGACCCAGCGTCCTCAGGACTTCTTCCGCCCCGTCGCGCTGCCGCACGACCTCCGCCTGGCCCCGGCGGATCACGTAGAAGGCGTCACCCTCCTGTCCCTGGCGGAATACGGCCTGCCCGGACCGCACGGCGAGCGGGCGGAGCCGGCGCGCCACCTCTTCCCGGGCCTCCCGCGGCAGCGACGCCAGGAACGGCACGGCCGTCAAGAGGGCCAGCCGGTCCCGGATCGTCGTGCGCCGCGGACGGGCCCACCACCCGCGCAACTGCTGCGCGCCCCGCCGCGCCTGCCGCGCCAGCCCGCCGATGAGCAGCACCAGGAACGGCACGGCGATGGCAATCGCCAGGGGGATGATGGTGAGGCGCCCCAGGATACCGGCGCGCCAGAGGGCGGTGAAGAGGCGGCTCAACTGCAGCTGCCAGAAACCGATGCCGAGCAGGACCAGGATGACCGTCATCACCACGGACGCCAGACCGAACCACACGAACAGGCGCTCCAGCGAGGAGAAGCCCTCGCGCCGCCGCAGCTTCACCCAGAAGTCGCGGCGGATGAACCCCAGCGCCCGCGGCCGGAGGCGAGGCACATCCAGCCAGTCCACGAGCATGTAATAGCCGTCCAGCTCGGCAAAGGGAATCAGGTTGAAGACGAGGATGACGATCCAGATGGTGGCGATCCGGATCAGCGACGAGCCCACGGAGAGCCCGGGGAAGACGGCGACCAGAATGGAAAGCAGGCCGGCGAGGATCAGGCCGCTGTACGGTCCGGCCCACGAGGTCGCCAGGCGGGCGCGCAGCGGCTTGGTCCAGATATCCGTGGTGTCCACAAAGAAGGCCGGCATGCCCATATAGAAGAGGAAACCCGCGCCGTTGACGCGGGCCCCGTAGTGGCGGCAGGTCAGGGCGTGCGCCCCTTCGTGGACGGCGATGGCCGCGTACTGCAGCAAGAACAGGACCACGATCGCGCGCAGGGATGGATCCGGCGCCACCGTGTACAGGCCGGACCGCAGGTGCCGCACGAAGAACGCGCCGCCGACGACGGTGATGGCCACATAGAGAATCAGCATCGGCCGGGAGAAGAGGACCCAGCCGCCCGCGCGATAGAACCGATCGGTCCAGCGGTCGACGCCGCGCCAGACCAGCAGCCGCCCCATCAGCACCTGCAGGACGGCGGTCGCCCAGCGCTTTACCCGGGCGACGGGCCGCCGCAGGAAGAGGGCCAGGAAGATGTTCTTGGGCTTGTCGCGAAGAAAGTGGGTCTGGCGGAGGTACGTGACCAGCCCGCCCACGCGTCCCAGGGCCAGCGAACCAAACTGGGTGAAGTACGCCAGGACCAGATCTTTGACCGTCCGGGACCCGTCCATCGCCTCCCACAGGAAGCGCTCCTCCTCGGCCAGGCGCAGGTAGGCGTGGAGGTCCGGCTGTTTGATCACCAGGTAGGGAGACTTCCGGCGGTCGTCGACCATGTGCTGCTCCACGCGGGGGTCGCGCGCGGGCCGGTACAGGGCGGGGTTGAGGTGCTCCTGGACCCGACGCCAGAAGTCCGTCGTCCCGACCGGCGCGCGCAGCCGCTGCTTGATGGTGTCGACGAGGGCCATGGGGAATGCATCAAGGTTCTGCCGCGCGGGGGTGGGCTCCTTCAGCCGCAGCGTGAAACAGGGGGTCCAGCCGCCGGCGGGCAAATACGGCGTGAGCCTGATGCGCCGCGGCAACCGCGGCAGTAGCCTCGGGAGGGCGGCGACGATCAACCAGCCGCCCGGCGAAAGGCTCGGATGAGCACCACGCGATCGCCCGCCGGCATCCCCCTGTACCGCCTGGCCTGGCGCAGCCTCTGGCGGCAGCGCCGGCGCACCATCCTCCTGATTACCGTCGTCGCCTATGCCACGTTTACGAACATCTTCCTGTGGGGATTCACGGACGGCTTCCTGGAGTCCATGCTCACAGGCCACGCCCGCCTCATCAGTTCACCGGTCCTCGTCGCGACGCCGGCCTACCGCGACGACCCCGATCCCGAAAACGCGCTGCCCAACCTGGACTTCCGGGACGCCCTCCCGGAGGTCCCGGGCGTCGGCGCCACGGCGCTACGCCTGGAGTTCCCGGCCCTCCTGCGCTCCGCCTACGCCTCGCAGGGTGTTCTGGCCCGGGGCATCGAACCTGCGCAGGAAGGCCGCGTCAGCTACCTGCCTGCCCACGTCCGGAGGGGGCGCATGCTGGCGACACCCGGCGAGGTCGTCCTGGGCCGGGCGCTGGCGGCGCGGATCGACGCCCGCGTGGGCGAGCGCGTCGTCCTGGATGCTGCCGGTCCGGCGGGCCCTCACGCCGCCGGGCTGATCGTCGTGGGACTGATTGAGTCGAAGGTGGTCCAGGTCGATGGAGGGACGGTCCTGCTGCACCTGGACGATGCCCGCCGCCTTACCGGCGTCACGACCGCCACGGGAGTCGCGCTCGACGCCCCGCGCGGCCGGGAGGATGCCGTGGCGCGGGCGGTCCAGGCGGTGCTGCCGGTGGGAATCCGCGCCTACAGTCTCACCGATCTCATCGGCTTCCTGCGCGTGGAACTGGTCAACGAGCGAATCCAGATGGCCTTCATCCTCTTCATCTTTGCCCTGTTCGCCGCCGCGGCGGTCACCAGCACCATTCTCGTCAGCGTGATCGAGCGGACGCGGGAGTTCGGCGTCATCAGTGCCCTGGGTCTGGGGCCCCGCGACCTGTCCCGGCTGGTCACCCTGGAAGCGACCCTGGGGAGTGCCATCGGGTGGGGCATCGGCCTGGTCCTCGGCTACGCGCTCACGCTCGCGTTCGGACGCTGGAACATCCTCGGTCCGGTCATCTTTCCCGTCTACGGCCGGGCGTTTGTCGCCCTGGGCGTCGGCGAGGAGCTCTTCACGACCTCCCGTCCCGACTACGGCGTGTACGCCACGGTGACGATCGTGCTCGCGGCCCTGTTCACGCTTGCGGGGCCGGCCCGCCGGGTGCGCCGGCTCAGCCCGGCGCAGGCGATGCGCGTGGAGTGAGATGAGGGGGGCCAAACGTGTCCCGCTGGACGACCCTGCCGGCCGCCGTGATGGTCCTGATGTTCTTCACGACCGGTCACGCGGCGACGGACCCCCGGGCGGTGCTTCGGGCGATCGTGGACAGCACGCGCGGCACCAGCATGCGCGCCACGCTGACGCTCGCGGTGCAGCGTCCCGGGCAGGAGACCACCTACGTGCTGGCCGTGGTGGGCGACGGCCGCGCCCGTAGCCTGGTGCACGTCCGGGCCCCGGTGCGGGACGCCGGTCAGGCCTTCCTCATCGATGGGGACAACCTCTGGATCTACACCCCCCGCCTCAAGCGCGCGTTGCGACTGCCCCCCAGCGGCCGCAGCGAGAGCTTCCTGGGATCGGATATCTCCTACAACGACCTCGGCGGCCGCGATCTGGAAGAGGACTACACGCCGCGTCTTCTTGCCGAAGACGTGACCGCGGTGACCCTGGAACTGACCCCCAAACCCCAGGCGCCGACGCCCTACGGGCGGGTGACGATCAGCGCGGACGCGCGGACCTATGCGCCCGCGGAGATCGTCTTCTACGACCAGCGCTCCCAGGCGGTGAAGAGAATCACGTTCGCCGACTACGTGCCGGCAGGGACGCGGCGCTTCCCCACGCGGATCGCCCTCAGCGATCTCCTGCGCCCAGGATACCGCACCCTGGCCGTCTACAGCGCCTACCAGTTCGGCATCGCTGTCCCCGAACAGTGTTTCACGATCCGGGCGCTGGAGTCGGGGTGCTAGGCATGCGCGGGCTGGCCTGGCGCAACATCTGGCGGCACCGCGGCCGCAGCATCGCCACGGCGGGGGGCGTGGCCTTCGCCGTCTTCTTCACCCTGGTGGACTTCGGCCTGATCGGCGCGATGCGCACCGGCCTGTATGCGAATCTCACCGACGCCGCGGGGCATGTGCAGATCCACGTCCCCAGCTACCAGGAGCTCCGCGACTTCCGCGAGCGGCTCCTGCACGACGCCGCCGCCCTGGAGGGACGGCTGCGCGCGGCGGCCGGGGCCGGGATCCCGGTGGGCGTGCTCGAGATCCCCGCGCTGGTCGCGGGCGAGACGCGGGCCCGCGGCGTGCAGATCAGCGGACGGGACCAGCCGCCTCACCTGCGCGAGAGGTTCGAGCGCCAGT
>Ga0209172_10005877_pt1 | contig 14338 bp, 11 predicted proteins | sample LarsenN4metaG_FD_184113 | JGI IMG/M metagenome (GOLD analysis project Ga0209172, IMG submission 184113) | Hot spring sediment bacterial and archeal communities from British Columbia, Canada, to study Microbial Dark Matter (Phase II) - Larsen... ... | reverse complement strand
AGTACCATCCAGAAGATCGAGAACAATCAGATCTCTCCCACGCTCGGGACGATGGTGAAGATTGCCAAGGGCGTGAACAAGGATCTCCAGTTTTTCCTGGAGCCTCCCCACGACCGCACGGATGTGGTTTTCTGTGCCAAAGCGCAACGGCGGCGGATCGAGCCTCCGGATGTCAAGTTCAGCATCGAATTGCTCACGGAAGGCCTATCCGATCAGAAGGTTAGCGCCTTGGTCGTGCGCGTGCCTCCACGCGGAAAACGCAGTCATCCGCGGCATCAGGGGGAGGAGTTCCAGTATTGCTTGCAGGGTACGGTAGCCTTCTCTATCGATGGCAAACACTACCACCTGATGCCGGGAGATAGCTTGCATTTCAAGAGCGATCTTTCCCATCGCTGGACCAATGTCGGCAGCGAGGAGGCCCAAATGCTAATGATCTGTTCGCCACCTTTGTATATAGCCCGTAACACTGAGAAATGCTAGGCTGGCGCTTTTTTTTGGCCAGTGTGTTTCATATGTAAGATAATGTTTCCTCTTAGAAACTCGGAAAGATCGTATGATACCACGCTTTAAGGCACGCTTTCGTGATTGCCGCCTCGACACGCAGGACGGTCTATATCTAAACAGAGGAAGAGATCCGCGTGGCGGCGCGTTCGGAGCGCCACTCGCTTGCTGCCATCGAGGAGCGTACGGCGGCGTGAATTCAGCGCGACCGCGGTGCATTGCCGAAGCGGTGCATTACCGAGACCCCGCCTTATCGCGGATGGGCATGCCATCTTCGCCGAGCTGGCTGATGCCCAATCGAAAGCGATATACTCCCGCAGCAACAGCCACAACACCCTCAGGTTAGCCCACGATTTTCCGCCAGCATACCTCGCTGCCCGTGAGAACGGCTTCATAACGGCTTGGTCTATGGCCTGCGCGACGAGCGCACGGTATAGCTGTCTGTAGCTCCCTTTTGCCTTGAGAGGGGAGGCACAGCCGTGGGGCGTCTGAGGACGCCGCTGGACTTGACGAGCGCTATGCATGCGGCTTCTTGGCGGAGGTTTACCGGGCTTTGGGAGGTCTAGCAATGATATCGCCCAAGACATTCAACCGCTTTACCAGGCTGGAGGGAAAGTAGCGTGCACGCATGGCTCTCATGGATCTGGAGAACTGGCACCGAGGCTTTGAAAAAGCTCGCATGTGACGAGGCATTAGAGCGATTGGGCGATTTTACCGCCACGCGGCGTGTCCTGGTCCTGTCGGGCATCGCCCTCGTGATCGGTATCGTCAGCGCCTTTGTGGCGCTGGCGCTGGTCAAGCTCATCGGTCTGTTCACCAATCTCTTCTTCTTTCAGCGCCTAGACACCTCGCTGGTATCGCCGGCCGGCAACACCCTCGGGCTCCTGGCAGTGGGGGTCCCTGTGGTTGGGGCCCTCATCATCGGGGTGATGGCGCGCTACGGCTCGGAACGCATCCGCGGCCATGGCATCCCCGAGGCCATCGAAGCGATTTTGATCAACGGCAGTCGGGTCCAGCCTCGCGTCGCCCTGTTAAAGCCGCTCTCGGCCGCTATCTCGATCGGTTCTGGCGGCCCTTTTGGCGCCGAGGGGCCGATCGTCATGACCGGCGGGGCATTCGGATCGATGATCGCCCAATGCCTCCAGCTCACCAGCGCTGAGCGCAAGACGTTGCTGGTAGCCGGGGCCGCCGGGGGTATGTCGGCGACCTTCGCCTCGCCGGTATCTGCCGTGCTACTGGCGGTGGAGTTATTGCTCTTCGAGTGGAAACCGCGTAGCTTGATCCCGGTCGCACTGTCGAGCGCCACGGCGGCCGTCGTCCGACGGTATATTATGGGGTTGGGACCTTTATTTCAGACGGCGCCGCACCCCGTCTTCATTGGCCCAGATGGCCTCCTCGGGTGCGTCATCGTGGGACTCCTCGCTGGGGCGCTGTCGGCCCTGTTGACCCTCTCAGTTTATGCTGCTGAAGACGCGTTCCAGTTGCTGCCGATTCACTGGATGTGGTGGCCAGCGCTCGGCGGGGTGGTGATCGGCATCGGTGGATTGATCGTCCCACAAGCGCTGGGAGTAGGCTACGAGACGATCGAAGCGCTGTTACAGGGAGAGGTGCCAACTGGTCAGATTGTCGGCATCTTGCTGGTCAAGTGGATCATCTGGAGCGTGTCGCTTGGATCAGGGACATCAGGCGGTGTATTGGCACCCCTCCTCATGATGGGCGGCGCCTTGGGCGGGCTCGAGGCCATGATCCTGCCAGACGAGGGTTTAGGGTTCTGGCCGCTGGTCAGTATGGGCGCGATCCTCAGCGGAACCATGCGGTCTCCATTTACCGGCATCGTCTTCTCGCTGGAACTCACCCACGACGTGAACATCCTCTTACCGCTATTGGTGGCCGTTACCCTTGCTCACGCCTTTACGGTCCTCACGCTCCGTCGCTCCATTTTGACCGAGAAGGTGAGCCGGCGCGGCTACCATCTCAGCCGCGAGTATGCCGTCGACCCGCTGGAAATCCTGTTTGTCCGTGACGTCATGCGGACGAATATCGTGGCCTTTCCGGCGACGATCGCCCTCCACGCGCTGGCAGAGTTGTTGAACGGCGATCGCCCCCGCCGCCAGCGCTTGTATCCGGTGGTCGGCCCGGAACAGCGCCTGGTCGGGGTGGTGAGCGGGAGCGATTTGCAAACCTTGCTGCAGGCACTCCCGACCGAAGGCAACGGCCGACAGCTCACCGAGGTGGTCAGGCCGCATCCGGTCGTGGCCTATCCCGACGAGCCGTTGCGTGTGGTCGTCTATCGGATGGCGGAGGCGGGCGTCACCCGTCTGCCGGTCGTAAGCCGTCATAGCTCCCGCCAGCTCGTCGGGATCATCGCCCTGAGCGACCTCCTCAAAGCCAGGGTGCACCACTTGGAAGAGGAACGCCGGCGGGAACGCGTGCTCCAGGTTCGCTTGCTCTGGCCGCGGCACCCACGCCGAATGCGTGAAGCCGCTGTCGCGCGCGGAGGAGACGAACCACGAGCGTCTTAAGGCGCCCGAACTATGGGATTAGGCGGGACCGTCACGAGATCTGGAGAGGGCCAGGGTCAGTCCAAGAGCGGGCGGAGCCACGACCAAAGCTGGTTTTTGATCCTAACGGCGGGAGGAATTGGCAGCTGTTCGACCGGGCTAGTCGCGACGCTGCCGCCGATGGTCAACACCCCAACGGTAATCGCGCCATCGGTGAAGTACCGATCCCCACCGCCGTTGCGTCCGTTGACAGTCGGGCCGATGCCGCTAACCTGATAGGTGGTGGTCAGCCGCCCTGCCTCCGCCAAGTCCGCCATCAGCTTGTCGCGCTCGGCATCGAGATCCGGCGCGATGTGATGGGTGATCTGGCCAGTTCGATGGCTGATCCCAACGCCGCGATCGAACGTCGCTGCCCCGAGCCATAGCGGGCGGGTGCCGTCGCCGAAGGCATCAGAGCGCCAAAACCGCACATGGTGGCGGGCACGGGCACTCGATCCGACCTCTTGCTCGAAGGCGAGATCCTGATGGCGTCCCCACAGGTAGAGGTTGCTCACCGGGGCCGTCGGGTCAGGCCGTTGGAGCAGCACGCTCTCGACGATTCCTAGGCCGCTAGGCAAGGTGATCGGTTGGGCCGGGTGCCAGCCGGCCGCCATGAAGGCCGCCACGATCTCAGCGTCAGTGCCAACCAAGGCCACATTGATCGGATCGCCGGGGATGCCCGCAGCGGTGCGCGTCACAAAAGGGGCGGTCGCCAGGGTTGGATTGTGCTCATAATGGCGCCATAGCGCCGGCAGGATGAGATAGGCCGAGAACGCATAGCCGCCGATGACCACGCCGATGATGGCGGCGATCTTCCGGAGCCTCAGGCGTTGATGCAACACGCGTCTAGCCAACGTCCTTCCACCTCATGGGCGTCGCCGCACCGTTAAGACATCGTGGAGCATCCCGATAAAGGTCAAGGCCCACGCGGCCAAGGCTACGTAGACGAAGATCCGAGGGATCACCAGCAGGAACGTCAGTCCCGTGGCGTGAGCAAAGACGAACGTCGCAACCGTAAACATGCCGAGTGGGAAGACGAGCGACCAGTATTGCGGATCGTACGCCAGCGGCACCCGCTGATAGACATGCCGCCAGACCCCGACGATCACGAGCAATGGGATCCACCACGCGCCTGTAGCCCAGAACAGCAGCGTGAAGCCGATCAGGAACGGGCGCAGTTCGTCAACAAGACTCCAGTGCTCGGCACTCAGCAAGAGACGCGAACCAGCCAGCGTGGTGATGGCCAGCGCCCCCATGTTGATCCAATACGGTGGTGTGAGCGTCTCCGCCGTAATGCGGAAGAACATCCAGCGGTACAGGATCAACGCCATGAAAATGGTATAGAGCATCGCGCCGACGAGGTAGGTCAACAAGGCGATGAAGAGCACTATTTCTGTCGCCGCCATAGCCGGCGCCACCAAACTGCCCAGGACGGCGATGGATTCGGTGGCCACCACCACCAATAACCAGGCGCCATTGATGCCGGCTTCTAAGGATGGCTTTGGCTCGCTCACGGTGATGGCGGCGAAGAAGGTGTAGAGCAACACCACCCAAAGCCCGACGCCGAATAACCACAAGATCTTCGCCACCGCCAGGTACGGCGTCAGAACGGCGAATTGACTGCCCAGCACGCAAGTCCCGGCGACCTTCGTGAGAAAGGTCGCTCCGCGCGCGTGGTGTGTCAGGTCGTAGAGGAAGAGTGCCGGGTACCCTAGAAGGCGCATGAACGTCAATGCCCACAGTATGAGATAGGCCGTGACGTTTATCCAGAGGAGGACCTGTGCGATGCGTTCCATCGCCAGAAAGTACGCAGCGATCGACACAATGCCGGTGGCCATTACTAATGCGAAGTAGCCGGGAAAGAACGTTGCGATGGGTGAAGAGGCAGGCGTTGTCGTGGGGGATGTGACAGCCACCTTGGAAGACGAGCGTTTCGAAGCCATCGATCGCTCAGCGATCCAGGGCCTGCAGATAGTGCAGCAGCCCGATATTCAGCCCGAAACAGGCCAGGCTGGCGAGGGCTGCCGGCACGATGATGCTTTCATCCCCGCCCAGGTAGGCCTCCATGGTCGCCGTGAACAGCCACAGTTGCAGGACGACGATGATACCTACCAGGCACAGGATGCCAAGCACGATGGGCATGCGTTGACTGCGGGCGAAATGGGAGGATCGGTTCATACCACACCTTCGCCAACGCCGATGGCGTAAACCCGCCCGTCGCGCACTTGCAGCGCCACGTAGGGCAAGGGGCGACGCGGCGGTCCTGCCAGCGGCTGACCGGTGAACAAGTCGAACCAGCCCTCGTGGCAGGGACAATAGAAACGCCCAAGGTCCGGTCTGGGGATGACCGGGCAAGAAAGGTGCGTACAGCGCTGTCCATACGCTACAAACTCGTCGGCCGACACCCGTACCAAGACGCAGAGGTCTCCCTGACGCGGATAGTTGAAGAGTTTCGAGCCGCCGACGGGCACTTCATCGACGGCCGCCACTTCACGCACCTGGGGTCTGTCGCGCGTCTTGCGCAGAAGGCTGAGGATCACAATCCAGGCTTGACCGACGACGAACGCCAGGCTGGTCAAGCCGAGGAGCTTGGCGAAATCCCGACGCGATCGATATTCATCCTGTGGCCAATCGATGGGAAAATCCTGCCGCCAACGCGGCTGCTCCTCAGTAGGACGCCCGTCTGGCGTGATGGTGAGCTGTTCAGGGTCGTCGCGGTTCATATCCCAGTCTCGGCTGTCATACCTACCAACATTGCTTGAAACCCCATCCCCATGATGGGGTGAGGTTGATTACTCATCCAGCTCTATCCCGGCCAGCAACACATCATCCTCATTCATCCGGTTGCCGACCGTCGCCTCGGCCATCGCCGCGACGACGTCCAGATGTTCGATGACGGCGCCCTTCGGCACCATCAGGTTGACCTTGGTGGTGATGATCTGCTGGCCGAACTTGAAGGCTTTGATCGGCCGCGATTGCGGGCGCAGCCGTTCGATCTCCTCTCGGGTGCCGTAGAACAGCGCCTGGCTGGGGCATACCGAGGTGCACATCGGCTTCTTGCCCACCGAGGCGCGATCGTAGCACATATCGCATTTCATCATCAGCTGCATCGCAGTGTGCATCTTCGGCACGCCAAATGGACATGCCAACACGCAGTTGTTGCAGGCGATGCAGCGCGGCTTGCGCGCCGTTTGCACCACGCCGTCGCCCATACGCTTGATGGCGTCCGCCGGGCACACCTCGGCGCAGGTCGGGGAGTCGCAGTGCATGCACACCACCGGCACGGTCTGCGGCGAGCTGGCGCGATCGAGGTAATCGAGCTGGATCATCGAGTACCCCTTGTGCGTATCGCACTCGCTGCAAGCCTGCACACAGGCATTACAGCCGATGCAGCGGCTGGGATCAATGAAGAACTCAAGATTTGCGGGGACGGGCATGCTCCCTCCTACTGACGGTCCGCCTTTTTCAGGCGCACGGCGCAGACTTTGTATTCGGGGATCTTGGAGATCGGGTCCTGGGCCGCGATGGTGAGTCGATTGGCGCTCTGCTCGCCAGCCCAGTGATAGGGGATAAAGACCGTGTCGGGGCGGATCGTTTTCACCACATGCGCCTTGAGCGTACAGGTCCCCCGGCGTGATTCCACTGTGGCCCAGTCGCCGTCGGCGAGGTCGAACTTGGCGGCCAACTGCGGATGGACCTCCACGAACGGCTCCGGGCAATGATCCACCAGCGGCCCAATGCGGCGCGTTTGGGTGCCGGAGAGGAAATGGCTGATGACGCGGCCGGTGGTCAGTATCACGGGATATTCCGCGTCCGGCTCCTCGGCAGGTGGCGTATATTCCGCGACGTTGAAGCGCGCTTTCCCGTCCGGGAAGTAAAAGGGACCTCGGCCCTGCGCCACGGGGTTCCAGGAGCCGGGTTCGAAAAGGCGCGGGGTGCCAGGATGCTCCTCCGCGGGACACGGCCAGAAGACGCCATATTCACGTTCGACCTTGTCGTAGGTGATGCCGTAATAGTCGGCCACGCCCCCCCGCGAGGCGTGGCGGAGCTCTTCCAGGATCTCGGCAGGCGATGCGAAGGTGAACCCGTGTGGCCGTTTCAAGGCTTGGGCGATGTCCTGGATGATACGCCAATCCTCTCGCGCTTCGCCCGGACAGTCGACCGCCTTGTTGATTTTAATGACGCGGCCCTCGGCGCTGGTGACGATGCCCTCGTCCTCTTCGTGCAGCGAGCCGGGCAGGATGATATCCGCGTGCTGGGCGCTCTCGTTGAGAAAGAAGTCAATGGCGACGTAAAACTCCAGCTTGTCGAGCATGCGGCTGACGAAATGACTGTCCGGCAGCGACACCAGCGGGTTGAAACAGATCGATAAGAGTCCCTTGACCTCGCCCGCATCGATTTTGCGGAAGATCTCGTAGACATCGACGCCGGGAGGTGGCAGGTCGTCGGGGTCGATACCCCACACTCTCGCCACGTGCTCCCGGTGCTCGGGATTGTCGAGATCGCGGGCGCCGGGAAGCTGATCGCATTTCTGACCATGCTCTCGGCCGCCCTGACCGTTGCCCTGGCCGGTAATGGTGGCATAGCCGCAGCCTTCGCGTCCGATGCGGCCGGAGGCCAGGACCATGTTGATGGCGCCAAGGCAATTGTGCACGCCGTGGCTGTGGTGCTCGATGCCGCGCGCATGCATCAGGAAGCTCGTACGCGCCGTGCCCCACAGTTCCGCGGCCTGGCGGATGAGGCGCTCGGCGATGCCGGTGACCTGCGCCGTGCGCTGCGGCGTCCATGGTTTGACGCTGGCGGCGACTTGGTCGAAACCGACGGTGTAGTCCCGGATGAATGCGTGGTCCAGCCAGTCGTGCTCGATCATCAGGTGGAGAATGCCGTTGAACAGCGCCACGTCACGACCTGGTTTGAGAGGAAGAAAGAGGTCGCAGGTACGTCCCAACGGGGTGATGCGGGGGTCGACCACTATCAGCTTGGCCCCATGCTCCCGGGCCTGCCAGACGTAATCCGTCGTGATCGGTGCGCACTCGGCGACATTGGCGCCGCTGATCCACACCACCTCGGCCCGTAAGATGTCGCTCCAGGGATTGGCGGCGCGGTCGATGCCGAAGGCCTTCTTATTGGCGGCAGCGGCGCTGACCATACAGAGGCGGCCGTTGTAGTCGATGTATGGTGTTTGCAGACATACCCGGGCGAATTTGCCCATCAGATAGGCTTTTTCAATGGTCAGGCTGGCGCCGCTCAGGCAGGCGAAGGCTTGGTGGCCGTGTTGCGACTGCAGGCGCTCAATCTCCGAGGCCACACGGCGGATCGCCGCCTCATAGGCGATCGGTTTAAAGCCGCCGGGTGCTGAGGGATCGCGCTCATAGGCGTGCAGCAGGCGGTCGGGATGGGCATCTTGCAGGTAGCGCTTGATGCCCTTTGGGCACAACTTGCCCTCATTGAACGGAAACTCCATCCAGGGCTCGAACCCGATAACCTGATTCTCCTTCACCAGCAGCTGAATGCCGCATTGCTGGCCGCAGAAGCAGCAGTGGGTTTTGACGACCTTGTCCGGGGAGAGGCCCGTGTCCAACCGCATGCCGGTGGATCTGGACAGGTGTGGGCCAAAGCGAGCCCGGATCTCCTGCGGTGGAACAGGAAGCGTGGCCATGGCGACGTTTCCTCGTTACGGGTGAAAATTCGACTGATCCTCATCACCGAGCGGGCCTTCGCCGAGGCCTGGGTTGGCGTACACCGGCATCGGTCGGGGAAGCCCAGCTGGCGTGCTCGTCCCGCCCATCACCAAACGGCCTTGCGCCAGCGCCAACATGGCACGACGGCAGGGCGGGCAGATCCATTGATAGTGCTCGACGCCATCCGACCCCTCGACCTCGTAGCGATAGCCCAACTCGCGCTCGACCTGGATCAGATCGGTGACGTGCATCTGCGAGGCGAAGGCATGCCCGCAGCGTCGACAGTGGGCCGGCTCGGTGCGCGCCGCCACGTCTTTGTAGAACGCCACGCCCAGTTGCGCTGGCCGCTGGAAGATGTGGAAAACTTTGCCAAAGGGCAGCCACAGCAAGGTGAAGATGACCGTCACCGCATGCACCAGCGCCAGGAATTCGTACCCATACCCCTTGAGCCAGGTGTAACTTACCGTCAGTAGCAACCCGGTGAGACTCACCGCGAAGAGCAGCAGCAATGGCAGCATGTCCTCGCCGAACAACTGCACGGCGGCGGCTCCCTCCTCGCGCATGCGCCGCCGCATCGCCAGCATCACCCCCGGAATCACCAGCAAGGCTGCCCATACCAGCCCATGGAAGGACAAGAACGCCAACCACGAGTCGTGCGGGAAGGCGATCGTCGGAAAGCCGAAGACATACACCCGATACCACTCCGGTCGGTCCGGGAGCGGGTCGAATTGTAGCCAGCCGAAGACGAGGGGAAAGGTGATGGCCGCCGCCAAGATACAACCCCACATGATCGACATATGGGCGAGCCAGCGGAGCGGATCGCGCCGGCGAATGAAGGTGTTCAAGGCGAACTCGCCCGTGATCCGCTTCAACCACGTGCCGAGGTTGCGCACCAGATAGCCACGCCGGAAAAACACCTGCCAGCCGCGTCGCCAGTAGACCGCCGTCGGCGGCCGCCGCAGCCAGATGGCATAGCGATAGGTAATGCCAAACACCGCAAACAGCGAGGCGAATGTATAGGCCACCAGCGGCGGATCAAAGCGCGACAATTGCCGTGAGCCGATGACGATCAAAATGGCGAGCAAGGTCGTTAGGGCACCAGCCCATCCACCGGCTTTGAGCACTCCACGTGGCATACCGCGATCTTCCCGGGGTTATAGAGCTTTTTGAGACGTCGTCGACGCCTCACGAAAGACCACGCCTGGCCGCGACTGCTGAGGTCTCATGCCGAGCGCGGCGAAGCGATCCATTCTCAGACATCATTGTAAATACCATGCTCCCTCAGCGCAATACGCTCGCCCAGAGCCCTCTCCCAGGGGAGAGGGAGCCTGAACCTGGCGTTTGTGTCCCTGATGGGAGAAGGGGCGGGCGGAGGTGATGCCGCGGTGCTATCCTGCATTCTACCCTTCATGCATGCAGGGGAAAAGAACGGGAGGGGCAGATCGCTGGCAAAACTCTGATGCGCATCCGCTCAATGAGGCTGCGCATGACCAGCCTGTGGTGGCCACCTGTGGGCCGATTTCGTGCATCCTACACCGGCATGGTGCGCTTAGTATGAGCACGGCCGATCTTGGCCGTGTCCTCGCGGTGGCCGGCGATGACGCGTACGCCTTCGTCGATTTTGCGCGTCACGTTTTCGGGTGTGCAGGTTTCGAGAAAGGCGATGCCGTGTGCCTGGCAAGCTTGCAAGACACGTTCTCGCGCTTCCTGCATCTCTGGCGGATAAGGGTCACGGGGGACCTGCGTATAGCCCAGCGCCAGGCCGAGATCTCCCGGACCCATCTCTGCAAAGCCGATCCCCGGCACGCTCAAGATTTGCTCCACCCGCGACACGCCTTCCAAGCTTTCGATCTTCACGCCCAACAGTAACTCACCGCGCGGATTCAACGGCCATACATCGGCGCGCTGCAGGTAGTCTTCCACGCTCACCCCCCAGATCGCCGCGGCCGAGGGTTCGCCGCCGCGACCGCGGGTACCGATGCCCAAGCCGCGCTCGACGCCGATTTTATGGATTGGATAGCGACACGATTCGACGAAAGCCCGCACGGCATCGGCCGATTCCGCCTGGCACAGCAAGATGCCATGGACGCCGCGCGCCAGAATTTGGCGGAACTGCCAGGCGTTGGAGCGAACCACGGCCTCGTTCGAGCCATCGACGGGGACCTCGACGATGACCGTCGGCGTGCGATGCCCGCTCGTGGTCGGCCCGCCATCGCTCAGGCCGCGCAAATACTGGTCCAGGCCCGCCATATCGAACGCGCCGTGTTCCATGCCGACGTTGATGTAATCGGCCCAGGTCTTGGCGTCGTGCTGACCCTGCTCATAGGTGAGGACATGGCCGGTGTGCCCGCCGACGTAATAAATCGGCTGCCCAGACTCCAGCAATTCGATGGCGCGATTAACGCGTGGTACCATGGTCATGTCCTTTCCATATCAGGCCTGGCGGTACCAATAGGCCAGATCCCAGAGGGTGGAATCCCAAGTCGTCGGCTCCAAGCCACGCAGGCTATGGCTCACAGCCACCACCTCGTTGCGTCTGACGATCGGGATGACGACGACATCCTCGATCAACAGGTCGTTCATACGGATGAAGAGCGCTGCGCGCTGCAGCGGATCGAGTTCCCGTTCCGCTTGCTTCCACAGGCGGTCATACTCGGCACTCACCCAACGCACGACGTTGAGGCCCGACCAATTGTTGGCTTTGCTCGCCACCTCCCAGCTGACGAATTGCAGCATGTGGGTCTGTGGATCGGGAGCCCCAGGGGTCACGGTGTACATTTGCAGGTCGGCGTGGAAATGCGCCGTGGAGTCGTGGTTCCCCGGATCGCTGGAAAAATAAATGCCGGCGTTCACCGCCTTTAACTCCACCTCGATGCCCACCTGCTCGAAGGCTTTCTTCACGATGGCCTGCGTCTTCTGCCGCACCGGGTTGATCGAAGTTTGGTAGAGAATTTTCATACGTTGGCCGTTCTTGCGCCGGACGCCATCGCTGCCACGCTTCCAACCGGCTTGATCGAGCAGCTGGGCGGCTTTCTCCAGGTCAAACGCCCAACGCGTGTTGGGGGATTGAAAGCGCGTCGGGTTATCGAGGAAGTTCGCCGTGGGTTCCCCCGCAGCTCCGTACAACTGCTCGGCCACGATGGCGCGATCGACCAATAGGTTATACGCTTGCCGAACCAAGGGGTCACTCAAAAAGGGGTGGGGCGCTTTTAGGCTACTGCGTTCGCCATCGACTTCGGTCCAGGGATCGGTGCGATTGAGCTGGATGTGCTCAACGCCGGCACCGGGGAAGATATGGACACGACCTCGGCTTCCCTGGCGTTCGATGCGCTCCAGGACATCTTTCTCCACCTGTAGATTCCAGGCGAGATCGAAATCCCCCGTCTGAATAACGGCACGGGCGGCCGAGGCGGCGTCGCCTCCGCCTTTAAGTTCGATGCGATCGAAAAACGGGCGATTCGCGATATGATACTGCGAGTTGATGTCGTAGAGCGCCACATCCCCGGGCTTGAACTCGCTGATTTTGTATGGGCCGGTGCCGATGGGGTTGAGGTTGTACGGGGCATTACGGGAATTTTGACCTCTATAGGCAGCCATGAGGTGCTTGGGCAAGATGTGCCCGCGGCCGCCGAAGAAGGCATCGTACCAAAAAGGGGTAGGCTCGTGGAAGACCACTTTCACCGTGTGGGCATCGACTTTGTCGATGCGCCGGATTTTCTGGTAGCTGCCGGCACTGACTGCCGCCGTGGTAGGGTCGGCGGCATATTCCCAGGTGAAGACGACGTCATCGGCAGTGAACGGCTTGCCATCGTGCCACACCACATCTTTCTTCAGGCGCCAGGTGACGGCGGTACCGTCGCGGGCCAAGCCTCCGTTGTCCAGGCTGGGGATCTCCGCTGCCAGGATGGGAATGAACTCGCCATCACGGTTGAAGGCGGCAAGGGGTTCGTAAACGACACGGGAGGCATCGGCGTCTTTCACCCCTACCGCCAGGTGGGCATTCAGGATCGTAGGCGCTTGCCACCATAACAGCCGCAATCGGCCGCCACCGCCGCGTTGGCGAGGCTGAAAGGCGGATTGTCCGGCGCGTGTGGAGGAAGCGGCCGGGGCAACAGTTGCCAGCAGGTTGGCGATGAACGGCGCGGTAAGCCCGAATTCCAGCAATGTTCGAGCGAACTGACGGCGGCTGACCTGGCCCTTGACCACGCGACGCGCCCAACACCGCAGCTCATGAACCTCGATGCGCATATCCGTTTCCTCCCGTGAAGAACCCTTACTAGGGGAGGCTTTTTGCCGACGCGACACTGAGCCTGGTGCCTTTCACCCCCTCCCTCCGGGAGAGGGCCGGGGTGAGGGAAGGCACCCCACCCTAGAAAGTATTATCCCCTGCGTGACGCGGATTTATGGTACCCGTTCATCCGGCTTCAAGGCGTTGGCTCTCTCGGTGGCAGGGCCTGAAAGGAGCGGCGTGAGCATCATAATGGGGAGGAGCAACAACAGGGCGAGGATGGCATTGAAGCCAACAGCCACCGGCGCCGACACCAGGGTGGCGATCGCTCCCAGCTCCAGTAGACCCAATGGGGTAGCGCCAATACACAACCCTAAGATGCCGACCGCGCGACCGCGCATGCCAGGGGCGGCCGAGAGCAAAATGATCGTACTCTGCATGGTGCTGAACCCAGCGTTACCCATTCCCACCACCATGAGCAGCAGAAATGACAACGCATACCAGGGTGATAGGGCAAATGCCACCAGACTGATCAGTTCGAGGATCGATCCGACGAGGAAGACGCGTCCCTGCCGGAGAACGTTGCCCATCGCAGCCAGGCCAACGGCACCGATCAGGGTGCCCAGCCCGTCGGCGGAGGCGAGCAAACCAGTGAGTCCTGGTCCCACGTGCAGATGGTCACGGGCGACAACCGGCAACAATTGCACGTAGCTGAAGGCTAACGCATTCATGAGCACCGTCGTCCCCAACACCCCCAGGACTACACGGTTCTGCAAGGCATAGCGGATGCCGCTGGCAAGGCTCTGCCAAATCGGCTGGCCGGTCGCGGGGGGAGAGCCGACGCGCGTCCGCACCTGGAGGATGAGCACGACCGTCAACAGATACGCCATAAGCAGGAGGCCGTAGACACCATTGTACCCGCTAAATTCGATGACGTAACCGCCGATCAGCGGCCCCAAGAACTTTCCCACGGTGTTGTTGATCGTCTCGAGGGACATGGCACTGACCAGGTGACCGGGGCCGACTAAATCGTAGATCAACGACCGCCGGGCCGGCATATCCAGGATTGTCCCACATCCCAAGACGAACGTGGCGAGGAATACATGCCAGGGTTGCAACCACTCCCACAGCAGCGAGCTCAGGAGAGCAACCAGCGCTAGAGCGCTGGCGGTCTGTGTCAACAGCATGATGCGCCAGCGGTTCATCCGATCGGCGATGAATCCAGCGAAGAGCCCAAAGGCCAGGAGCGGGGCCGATCGGCAGACGCCAACTACCGCCACCTGCCAGGGGGAATCGGTCAATTCGAGGACCAATAACCCCGAAACCGCCGTTTCCATCCAGCGGCAGGCGTTGCTCACGCCACCGGCCGCCCACAGCCAGCGGAACTC
>Ga0209172_10005874_pt1 | contig 14342 bp, 10 predicted proteins | sample LarsenN4metaG_FD_184113 | JGI IMG/M metagenome (GOLD analysis project Ga0209172, IMG submission 184113) | Hot spring sediment bacterial and archeal communities from British Columbia, Canada, to study Microbial Dark Matter (Phase II) - Larsen... ... | reverse complement strand
TCCCCGCCATGCGCTTCGAAGAGTTGGGCGTGCGCGTGCGCGTGCGGCCGCGGCTGCACTCGCCCGAAGAAGTGACCCTGGTGCTCAAGATCGATCAAAAGGCGCTCGCCGGGACCCAGCTCAACAACATCCCCGTCATCTCGAACCGCTCCCTCGAGCACCAAGTGCGGCTGCGCGCCGGCGAAACCCTGCTGCTCGGCGGCTTGCGCCGCGACACCCGGGAGGCGACGACCTCCGACGGCTTCCTGCTCCATGACACTACGGGAGAGACGACCGAACTGCTGGTGCTCGTGACCCCGCGGATTGTGCGCCTGCCGGCGCCCGACCGGCTGGCCCTGCGCGCGCTCTACGTGGGGAATGAGTTCGCCCCGGCCGGCGGCCCCGCCGCTCCGGGCGTCCAGCCGCCGCGGCTCCCGCAACCTCCCGCCGTCCGCCCGCCCGAGCCTCCACAACCGCCCGAAGAAGAGAAAGACGAAGACAAGGACTAAAGACGAAGACCGGTAGCGCCTTATTCTGTCATCCTGCCTGCCCTGAGCGAAGCCGAAGGGAGCGAAGCGAAGGATCGGCTGACTAGGCAGGCGCCGGCAGAACCACCACCGGCTGAAACACCCGCGGCACGATGGCCTGGGCGATGGCCACGAGCTGCCGCTGCTGATTGAACACCCGCAAGCGGAACGGCTTCCAGGCGTCGCTGTCGATGGGGGCGCCGATCGCGCCCGGACGGATTTGCGATTCCGTCAGCTCGATCTTACCGCCGTGGCGCAGCCGCCGCTCGAGCCCCGGGTTGACTTCCGCCTGCGGCAGGTCGGGCAGAAGCTCCGCCAGCGGGATCAGCACCTGCGGCAGGCGCTCCTCGCGCGCCGCGCTCTCGAGCTGCTCGAGCGTCAGCGCGTCCTCCAGCGTGAACTCCCCCGAGGCCGTCCGGCAGATTTCCACCAGGTGGGCGCCCGGGCCGGCGCGCTGGCCGAGGTCGTGCACCAGGCTGCGGATGTACGTGCCGGCGGCGCACTCGATGAGGAAGTCGGCGGTGGCGCCTTCGACGCGGCCGAGCTCGAAGCGATAAACCTCGACCGGCACGGGCTTCAGGGTGAACTTCTCGCGCCGCCGCGCCCGCTCGTAGGCGGCGACACCTTCGACCTTCTTCGCCGAATAAGGCGGCGGCACCTGCTCGAGCTTGCCCGTCAGCCCGGCGAGGTGCGGCTCAAGCGCGGCCCGCGTGAGCGAGGGTCGCGTGTCTTCCCCGAGCGCGTGGCCTTCGGCATCGTAAGTGTCGGTGGCGAAGCCGAAGCGGATGCGGCCTTCGTAGCGCTTGCGGCGGGCGCTGTAGAACTGCTGCAAACGCGTGGCCGCGCCCACCAGCAGCGGCAGGACGCCGGTGGCGATGGGGTCGAGCGTGCCCAGGTGCCCCACCGAGCGCTCCCGCAGCAGCCGCCGCACCCGCAGCACTACGTCGTGCGACGTCAGCCCGCGGTCTTTGTTGATGACCAGCGCCCCGTTCATTCCTTCTCATCCGTTGGTTCTTTGTGTGTCTTGCGGATCAACTCGTCAATATGCGCCCCGTATTCGGCCGAGGTGTCGAGCGCAAAGCTCAAGTCGGGCGTGCGCCGGATGCTCAACCGCTCGGCCAGCTCGTGGCGGATGAAAGCGCGCGCCGCCTGGAAGCCGGCGAGGGTCTGCTGCTGCTCTTCGGCCGAGCCCAGTACGCTCACGTAGACGCGGGCCTCGCGCAGGTCGGGCGTCACCCGCACCTCGGTGACGGTGGCGAAGCCAATGCGCGGGTCTTTCAGCCCGCTCACCAGCATCCCGCTGATTTCCTGGCGAATCTGCTCGGCCAGCCGTTGCGGCCGCCGCCCGGGTACCGTCATCGGGTCGCCTCTTTGCAGAAAAAACCGCCGAGCCGCAGCCAGCGCCTGTCATTCTGGGCGGAGCGAAGAATCTCAAACTGACCGCATTGGCAAGATTGAGATTCTTCGGCCTTCGGCCTCAGAATGACAACCCTATTGTGCGGCCGCCGCCGGGGCACGGTCACGAGAGCCCTCCCGCCCAGAGGCTAGAGATACTCGATGTGGGACTCGACCAGGTCGCCGCCGAGGATGCGCTCCGACTCCGCCGCCACGGCTTCCAGTACCTGGCCGACGTGCGGGGCCTCGTTCGCCAGGGAAACGACGCCCACGGTGGCGCGCTGCCAGAGGTCTTGGTGGTCGAGTTCGGCCACCGCCACGTTGAAGCGCGCCCGCAGGCGCTCCTTGAGCTTGCGCACCACCTGGCGCTTGTCCTTGAGCGAATGGGCATGCGGCAGGTGAATCTCCAGAGTGAGCAACCCGACTACCATCGGCGTCGATCCGCTCGCCGGAGACTAGCCGGCGGTCTTGACGGTTGGGCGGCCGAACGATTCGGCCGACGCGATACCTTCGGGAGCGATGACCTGCTCAATCTTGAAGACTTCCAGCACGTCGCCGACCTTGACGTCGGCGAAGTTGGCGATGGTGATGCCGCATTCGTACCCGGCCCCGACTTCCTTGACGTCGTCCTTGAAGCGGCGGAGCGACCCGACCTTGCTGGTGTAGATGACGACGTTGTCGCGCAGGACGCGCAGGTCGGCGTCGCGCTGCACCTTGCCGTCGACGACATAGCAGCCGGCCACCATGCCCACCTTGGGGATGCGGAAGGTTTCGCGCACCTCCGCCCGGCCCAGCACGGTCTCCTTGAGCGTGGGCTCGAGCAGGCCAGCGGCGGCCTTGCGGATCTCGTCCAGCACTTCGTAGATGACGCTGTGCAGGCGGACGTCGACGCCCTCGTGCTCGGCCAGGGTGGCAGCCTTGGGGTCGGGCCGGACGTTGAAGGCGATGATGACGGCGTTGGAGGCCGAGGCCAGCAGCACGTCGGTCTCGCTGATGCCGCCCACGCCGGCGTGGACGATCTTGACCTTGACCTTCTCGGTGCTCAACTTTTCCAGCTGCTCCGTCAAGGCCTCGACCGACCCGCCCACGTCCGCCTTCAGGATGAGCGGCAGCTCCTTGACCGTGCCGGCCTGGAGCTGCTCGTGCAGCTGGTCGAGAGTGAGCCGCGAGCTCGCCGCCAGAGCGGCCTCGCGCACCTTCTGCTCGCGGTAGGAGGCCACCTGCTTGGCGCGGACTTCGTCGGTCACCACCTGGAAGCGGTCGCCGGCTTCCGGCAGCGCCGTCAGACCCAGGACTTCCACCGGAGTCGAGGGGCCGGCCTCCTCCAGCGCCCGCCCGCGGTCGTCGAACATGGCGCGCACCTTGCCGAAGACCGAGCCGACGATGAAGGGGTCGCCGACGCGCAGGGTGCCGTCCTGGACGAGCACGGTGGCCACCGGGCCGCGGCCGCGGTCGAGTTCGGCTTCGAGCACGGCGCCCGAGGCGGGCAAGGCGGCGTGGGCGCGCAGCTCTTGCAGGTCGGAGACGAGCAGGATCATCTCGAGCAGCAGATTCAGGTTGGTTTTTTGCTTGGCGGAGACGTCCACCATCACGGTGTCGCCGCCCCAGTCTTCCGGCACCAGGCCGCGGTCGGCCAGCTGCTTCTTGACGCGCTCGGGGAGCGCCCCGGGCTTGTCGATCTTGTTCACCGCCACCACCAGGGGCACCTTGGCGGCGCGGGCGTGGTCGATGGCCTCGAGCGTCTGCGGCATCACCCCGTCGTCGGCCGCCACCACCAGCACCACCACGTCGGTCACCTTGGCGCCGCGGGCGCGCATGCGGGTGAAGGCCTCGTGGCCGGGCGTGTCGATGAAGACGATCTTGCGGCCGCGGACCTCCACCTGATAGGCGCCGATGTGCTGGGTGATGCCGCCGGCCTCGCCGGCGGCGATGCTGGTTTCGCGGATGGCGTCGAGCAGCGAAGTCTTGCCGTGGTCGACGTGGCCCATGACGGTGACCACCGGGGCGCGCGCCGCCCGCTCGCCCTTGGTTTCCGCCGGGAGTTGCTCCTGCAGGGACTGCTCCTCGAAGGAAATGACCGAGGTGGAGGCGTTGAAGTTCTGGGCGACTTCGCCGGCGAGCTGGACGTCGAGCGACTGGTTGATGGTGGCGAGCATGCCGCGGTCGAGCAGCACCTTGATGACGTCTTTGGCGCGGACGTCGAGCTTCTCGGCCAGCTCCTTGACGGTGATGCCCTCGGTGATGGTGACCTGGATGGCCGGGCGGGGGGCAGGAGCGGGAGCCGCCTCGCGCAGCGCCGCCTTGCGCTCGCCGGGCTCGGGCTTCACCCGCGCCCGCACCGGGTGCATCAGCCGGCGCTCGCCCTCGTCAAAGCGCTTGTCGAGATGGGTGCGGGCGGGCGCTTTCGCCTTGGTCGCCGGCTTGGGCTCGTAGATGGGTTTGCCGGGCGCCACCGGAGCCGCCCCGGGAGCTGCGGGAACGGCGCGGGGGCGGAGGCGCGCTGCCGCCTCGGCCGTGGCCGGCGGCGCGGCCGCCGGACGGGCAGGCACGCGGCGAAGTTCTCCGGGCACAGCCGGGCGCACGGCGCCGGGCGCCGCGGCAGGACGCGCCCCGCTCGGCGGGGCGGGCGCCGCAGCCGCGGCTTCCGCCTCGCGGGCCGCGGCGGCGGCCGCCTGCTCGGCGGCGCGCTGGGCGGCGGCGCGCTCGGCGGCCTCGCGGGCGGCAGCGGCTTTGGCGGCGGCGGCCTGCCGCTCGGCCTCCTGCTCGGCCAGCGCCTCCGCCTTGAAGTAGGCGCGGACCTTCTCGGCCACGTCGTCTTCGATGGAGCTGGAGTGGCTCTTCTTGTCGGCGACGCCGAGCTCGGGCAGCAAGTCGAGGACGCGCTTGCTCTTGACCTCCAGCTCGCGCGCCAGCTCGTTGATGCGGACTTGTCCCATAGTAAGTGCGGGCTAATCTCCTTTGTGCGGCTCGGCGTCGGAGGTTTCGGCAGCGACTTCGGTTTCCTCCGCCGCCGGGGTTTCCTCCGCCGGCGCGCCCGATTCGGGCTCGCCCGCCAGGCCGTCCGGCCCGGCCGGAGTCGCCGCCGGAGCCCCCGCAGCCCCTCCCGGGAGGGCGGCGGCCGCGGCTTCGGGCGTGCCCGCTTCGGGCTCGAAGTGCTGCTTCACCGCCGCGGCGATCTTCTCGACCATCTTCTCGCCGATGCCCGGGATCTCCATCAACTGCTCCGGGGTCATGGCGGCCAGCTCTTCCACGCTGGCGATGCCGTGGGCGGCCAGCTTCTCCTTGGTCTTCTCGCCCAGGCCGGCCAGCTCGGCCAGCGGGGTGCGGGGCGCCTCGGACACCAGCCCGGCCATCTGCCGCTCGACCTCCTGGCGCTTCTCCTCCTCGCTCTTGATGTCGATGCGCCAGTCGAGGAGCTTGGAGGCCAGGCGGACGTTCTGGCCCTTCTTGCCGATGGCCAGCGAGAGCTGGCTGTCTTCGACCACCACTTCCAGGTGGCGCTCCTGGGCGTCGACGATGCTGACCTTGGAAACCTTGGCGGGGCTCAAGGCGTTGGTGGCGAAGGCCACCGAGTCTTCGTTCCACTCGATGATGTCGATCTTCTCGCCGCGGAGCTCGCGGATGATGGACTGCACGCGCATGCCCTTCATGCCCACACAGGCGCCGACGGCGTCGACGTCGCGGTCCCGGGACTGGACGGCGATCTTGGTGCGCTCGCCGGCCTCGCGGGCGATGGCCTTGATCTGCACGGTGCCGTCGTAGATCTCGGGGACCTCCATCTCGAAGAGGCGCTGCACCAGCAAGGGGTCGGCGCGGGAGACCACCACCTGGGCGCCCTTGGCGGCGCGGTCGACCTCCTTCAGCACCACGCGCACGCGGTCGCCGATGTGGTAGGTCTCCAGGCGCGACTGCTCGCGCTTGGGCATGCGGGCCTCGTGGCGGCCGAGCTCGACGATGACCTCGGGGCCTTCCAGGCGCTTGACCACGCAGTGCAGCAGCTCGCCCACCCGGCCGTTGTATTCGGCGAAGACGATGTCGCGCTCCGCCTCGCGCACCTTCTGGAAGATGACCTGCTTGGCGGTCTGGGCGGCGATGCGCCCGAGCACGTCGGTGGGCTTGGGGATGTGGACCTCGCCGCCCACTTCCACCGCGGGGTCGAGCCGGCGGGCCTCGGCCAGCGAGATTTCCAGCACGGGGTCCACCACCGGGTCGGCCACTTTCTTGACCACGAAGACGGCCAGGTTGCCGGTCTCGCGGTCGAAGCGGCAGCGCATCTCTTCAACGGTCTTGTAGTACTTACGGGCCGCCACCACCATGGCGTCTTCCAGGGCGGCGACGATAATCTCCGGGTCGATGCCCTTCTCCCGACTAAGCTGGTCGACGGTTTGAGCGAGCAGGCTGATGGCCATAGTTTTTTGCCTTAGAGCTCGACTACCAGATTGACCTGGGCGATGTCCTCGTAGGGGACGCGCACAGTCACTCCCTCGACGACGAAGCTGACGACGCCCTCGGTCAGGCCGGCGAGCTCGGCCTGGAAGCGCCGCCCGGGCAGCTCGGCCACCCGGCGCTTCAGGCGCACCTTGACGCGACGTCCCCGGAAGCGCTCGAAGTCGGCGGGCGAGTAGAGCTTGCGGTCGAGCCCCGGGGAGGCCACTTCCAGGACGTAGCGGCCCGGAACCAGGTCCTCGACGTCAAGCAGCGCTCCCATCTGCTGGCTGACGGATTCGCAGTCGCGGTGGCTGACGGCCCCCTGGGGTCGGTCAATGATGAGGCGCAAGACCCCCTGGCCCGGGGCGCCGGCCCACTCCACCGCCGCCAACTCCAGGCCTTCCGACACCACCACCCGCTCCGCCAAATTGCGAATGCGTTCCAGGTCCATCTCTCCCCAACAAAAAAGTGGGCTCGCGCCCACTCGTCCGGTCGCCAATTCCGAATTCAGTATAGCAGGAGGCTCCGGCGGGGAGCAAGGAAAATATTCCCCGTCGGAGCCGGCCGAAGAAGCTACTTGGGGGGTGGGTTGGAGCGCGGGGGCGCGGCCGGGCGCGGCGCCGGGGGCTGGGCCGGCGGCTGGGCCGCCTGCACCGGGTTGGCCTGGTCGTAGAGCCGGACGACGTCCTCGGTAACGTCCACGGCGGCGGTGGCAAAAACCACCGTGTTGCTCTGGGAGTAGTCCAGGATGATGCTGAAGCCCTTCTCCGCCCCGTACTGGTCGATGACGCGCTTCAGCTTGGTGCCGATGCGGTTGACCAGCTCTTCCTGGGCGTCCTGGAGGTCGTCGCGCAGGTCCTGATCCATGCGCTGGGCCAGCTTGCGCTTCTGCTCGCCCTGGCGGACGAGCTGGGCGCGGGCGTCGTCGCTCAAAGTGTTCCCCTGGGTGCGGAGCTGGTTTTGCAGGTCGTTGATCTCCCGCTGGACCTTCTCCAACTCGGCCTGGCGGGGGCTGAACTGGGCGCGCGCGTCCTCGAAGGCCTTCTTGCCCTCCAGGGTGTTGGCCATAGCCGCCTGGAAGTTGATGACCCCGATCTTGATTCCGGCGACGGGGGCAGCCTGGTCGGCCGGCTTCGCCTCCGGGACGTTCTCGAACCGCTGCGCCGCCCCGCCCAGCGGGGTCAACAGCAGCGCTCCTGCAAGAATCAAAACCACCACGCGAGTAGCACGCATCAGTGCGCTCCTTTCCTTCCTGTCAAACCCTGCAATTATATGTTCGACGCCGCGAAGGGGTCAATGGGTTATCCGCGCCGGCTAAAAGGTGCGGCTGATGGTGAAGCGGACGGTAGAGGCCGGCTCGGTGAGCAGGAGGGAGCGTCCCGGCTGGTTGCATCCCAGCTGCGGGATGATTTGATTCTCGAACACGCCGGGCGGGAACACCGTCCCGGGGGCGGGCCGGCAGTTGGCGGGGGAGGCTTGGACCAGCGCGTTCAGGCGGTTCAGGTTGTAGGCCCAGTAGATGCGGAAGGGCGCGTTCACCACCGGCAGGTTCACCACCCACTCCAGCCCCGTCGAACTCCGTAGCTTGAAATTGGTGCCCCGAATGAGGTCGATGTTGTCGGGCACGTTGAAGTCGGGGAAGTCAGCGCGCAAAGCCGTCAGAGTGTCCTGCGTCAAGCGCAGCTGCGACCGGCGCAGGATGCCGTTGATGCCGGCGTCGAAGAAGAGCGAGACGCTGACCGGCCCCACGATGGGAATCCGGTACTCGAAGTTGCTCACCAGTTGCGTGTCGCCGCCGGGCACGCTGATGCGGTTGGCCAGCACCTCCACCGCGCCGAAGCGCAGCGTGGGATTGCCGTTGGGGTCGGGACGGGTGGGGTCGAGGTAAAAGGCCGTCACGGTGCTGCGGGTGGGAATGAAGGCAATGGGGCTGACGGCGCGGATGTCGAAGCCGCGCACCGTATCCTCCCCCCCGATGTAGAAGCGGTTGAACGGCGAGGGCACCCGTCCTCCGTAGCCGCTCACGAAAGCTCCCAACACCCGGAAGGCCAGCGTATTGCGCCGGTGGTTGACCGGGTGGAAGTGGGTAAACTGGAAAGTGGGGCGGATGGTGTTCTGGTTCCCGCCCAGCGGGCCGCCCTCCAGAGTAGCCCCCAGAAAGACGCTCGTGCCCCCGGTGGGGAACAAGGGATGGTTCACTGTGTTGTAGAGATAGGTGGGGGTGATGCGGCTGGAGCGGATGCCCTCCAGGGCGTTGGGCCCGGCGATGTTGCTGAACTGGAGACCCTCGAAGAGGCTGGTGCAGCCCTCGGTCAGGCAGGTGATGTCGCTCACATCGTAGGCATAGCTCAACCCCACGCGGGTGAAGCGCCAGCGCTTGACGGGGTAGCTGGTGAAGATGCTGATGCCGGTGGAGTTTTGAATGTAGTTCAACAGCCGGTTCTGCACCTCGGGCGGAACCACCGCGGGCCGGTTGCCGCTCGCCAGGCTGGTCTCGCGCGCCTGGTCGAACTCGAAGCGGCGGACGAAAAAGGTGAAGCCGGTCTGCAAGGGGCGGTCGAAGAGATACGGTTCGGTGAAGCCGAAGACGAACACACGCTGGCGGTCACCCCACTCCACGCTGAAGTCCAGGGTCTCGCCGACGCCGAGGAAGTTGTTGGTGGAATAGTTGAGCCCGACGAAGCTGCCCAGGGTGCCGCTGGCCCCGCCGGTCAAACCGACGGAGTTCTTGCCGCGCTCCTTGACCTTCAGGGTCAGATCCACCGTGCCCTGCTCGGCGTTCTGCTGCACCTCGGCGTTCTCGGGGCGCAGCTCCTCGAAGTAGCCGAGCTGGTTGAGCCGCAGGATGCTGGTCTCCCACAGGCGGCTGTTGAACATCGAGCCCTCGTCCAGCAGCAGCTCGCGGCGGATCACCTTGTCGCGGGTGGTGGTGTTGCCCACGAACTCGATGCGGTGGATGAAAAATTGCCGGCCCGGCTCGATTTCCAGGGTGAAGTCGATCACGCGCGCCTGGTCATCGATCTCCGTCTCCGGGATGGTGGTCATGTTGATGTAGCCGAACTCGCTGTAGACCTTCTGGTAGTCTTGCAGGGCCTTGCGGATCTTGGTGACGTTGAAGATGTCGCCTTCCTTCAGGGGGAAGACGGCCTTGAGGAAGTTGGGGTGGAAAAAGAGGTCCTCCTCTTTGCCGGTGGTGCTGCGCACCTCGATCTTGCCCATGCGGTAACGGCCGCCCTCCTCGAGCGCAATGCGCATGTCCACCGCTTTCCCCGGCTTGAAGAACCAGGGCAGCATCTGCAAGGGCGCCATCGGCTCGCTGTCGCGGATGCGGGTGTCGGGGGGATGGACGATGACGCGGAAGTAGCCGTACTCCTGGTAGAGCTCGCGCACCCGCTCCAGGTCTTCCGCCACTTTGTTGGCGTTGTAGGTCTTGGGGATAAAAAGAATCCAGGGGGGGATGCCGTAGGGGCGCGAGCCCTTCATGGCCCGCACCAGGCGCGCGTCAGAAAAGCGCCGGTTGCCGTCGAAACTCACCTCCCCCACCTTCACCTTCGGCCCTTCTTCCACGACGAAGACCAGGATGACGGCGTTCGGGGGGATGCGGCGCAGGTCGTGCCCCACGTTGGCGAAGTGCCGGCCGCGCTCGGCCAGCAGCTCCTGCAGCACCACTTCCGCCCGCCGCACCCGCGTCGGGTCATACTGCATCTCGACCGACAGGCCCACCCGCGCCTCCCGGAAGCGCTCGAGGATTTCCGACTGGGTGACGGACTTGACGCCCCGGTAGTCGATGCGCCGGATGAGCGGCCGCTCCACCACGATGAAGTAGATGACCTTGCCCTTCTCGCCGTCCTCCACCTCCAGGGTGACGTTTTCGAAGAAGTTAGTGTTCCAGATGGCCTGGAAGTCGCGCCGCAGGACGTTGGGGTCGTAGGGGTCGCCCGGCTTGGAGAGAATCCGGGCGTTCATGGTGTCGCGGGGGATGCGCCGCAGCCCTTCCCAGACGATGCGCTCGATGAGCGTCGTCTGGGCGGAGGCCGTCAGCGGAGCCGCCAGCAGCGCCACCAGCAAGGCCGCCAGCAGCAGCCCGGCGCCTCGCCGCCAGCTCCGGTTCTCCCCCGGCCGGGATGAGTGCCCTCGCGTCAACACGGTCCCGTCAATCGCGCGCCGTAAAAAAGCGCAGAGTATGAGAACTCACAACCAGGAATCCTGACCGCTCCCCTAGTGCCGTTCCAACTTTTTTCCGCCTACTTCCTTGCCTCCGGGCTTCCAATCACTGCGCGCTCTTGCACTCTAGCTGAGATAGCTCCAGTTAAGTTGGAACGGCACTAGTTCAACATCGGAGTGGGTTCCAGAACGGGCCGGAAGCCCAGCCGATCGTTCTCCACGATCACTTCCAGCGTCGCCGGGGGTTGCACCTGGCCGGTAATCAGCCCTTCGGAGAGGGGGTCTTCGATGTGCTTCTGCAGGGCGCGGCGCAGCGGCCGAGCCCCGTAGCTGCGGTCGGTGCAGGTTTTCTCCAGCACCCAGGCGCGGGCTTCGGCGGTCATCTGCAGGGTGACGCTGCGGTGGGCCACCGTCTGGTTGATCTGGTCCACCAGCAGGTCCACGATGCGCAGCAGGTCGTCGTCGCCCAGGGCGTTGAAGACGATGACTTCGTCCAGCCGGTTCAGGAACTCTGGGTTGAAGACGCGCTTGACCTCGCTCATGATCATTTCCTGCGCCTTCTGCTCGGTCTGCTCGTCGCTGGGGGCGGTGAAGCCCATCCCCACTTTCTTCTGCAAGAAGCGGGCGCCGATGTTGGAGGTCATGATGAGGATGGTGTTCTTGAAGTCGACGGTGGTGCCCAAGCCGTCGGTCAGCTGCCCGTCCTCGAACACCTGGAGCAGGATGTTGAAGATGTCCGGGTGGGCCTTCTCGATTTCATCGAGCAGGATGACGGAATAGGGCGAGCGGCGCACCCGCTCGGTCAGCTGGCCCCCTTCCTCGTAGCCCACGTAGCCCGGGGGCGAGCCGATGAGCTTCGACACCGCGTGCTTCTCCATGTATTCCGACATGTCGAAGCGGATGAGCGACTTCTCGCTGCCGAAGAGGAAGGCCGCCAGCCGCCGCGCCACCTCGGTCTTGCCGACGCCCGTCGGGCCCAGAAAGAGGAACGAGCCCACTGGCCGCCCCGGCGCCTTCAGGCCGGCGCGGCTGCGGCGGATGGCGCGGGCCAGCGCGGTGATGGCCGTGTCCTGGCTGATGATGAAATGGTGCAGCTCCTCCTCGATGCGCATCAGCTTGGCCATCTCCTCTTCCTTGATGGAGGTGACCGGGATGCCCGTCCAGCGCGCCACGACCTCTTCGATGTCCTCGCGGCCCACCACGCCGCTAATGGACTCGTCCAGGTTCAGCTTCTCCCGCAGCTGCCGCAGCTTCTCGCGCTCCTTGCGCTCTTCATCCGAGTAGAAGCGAGCCTTCTCGAACTCGTGGTTGGCAATGGCGGTTTCCATCCGGTGGGTGATGAACTTCACCCGCTTCTGGATCTCGGTGACCTCGTCGGGCAGCGTCGACTGGCGGAGCTTCACCCGCGCCCCCGCTTCGTCGATCAGGTCAATGGCCTTGTCGGGCAGGTAGCGGTCGGGGATGTAGCGGGAGGAATGGAACACCGCGTACTGGACGGCCTCGTCGGTGTAGCTGACGGCGTGGAACTTTTCGTAGCGCTCCTTGACGCCCTTCAGGATCCCGATGGCCTGCTCTTCGTTGGGCGCGGAGACCTTGACCGCCTGGAAGCGCCGCTCGAGCGACCGGTCGCGCTCGATGGACTTGCGGTACTCGCCGGGGGTGGTGGCCCCGATGCACTGGATCTCGCCGCGGCTCAAGGCCGGCTTCAAAATGTTGGCGGCGTCGAGCGAGCCCTCGGCCGAGCCCGCCCCCACCAGCGTGTGCAGCTCGTCGATGAAGATGACGGCGTTCTGCGCCTCCATCAGCTCCTTCATGATGGTCTTCAGGCGCTCCTCGAACTGGCCGCGGTACTTGGTGCCGGCCACGATGAGCGAAAGGTCGAGCTGCAGGATGCGCTTGTCGGCCAGCGGCGGCGGCACGTCGCTCTCGGCGATGCGCTGCGCCAGGCCTTCGACGATGGCGGTCTTGCCCACCCCCGGCTCCCCGATGAGCACGGGGTTGTTCTTGGTGCGCCGGCAGAGGATTTGAATCACCCGCTCCAGCTCGTTCTCCCGGCCCACCAGGGGATCGAGCTGGTTGTCGAGCGCCGCCTGGGTCAGGTCGCGGCTGAACTCGGCCAGTAGGGACGTTTCCTTGGAGCGCGCCGAGGCCATTTTTTCGCTCTGGGTGCGGGCCAGCTCCTCGCGCACCGTCGAGAGCCGCAGGCCGCGCTCCTGGAGGATTTCGGAGGCGAAGCACTTCTCCTCGGTCAGCAGGCCGAGCAGCAGGTGCTCGGTGCCGATGTGCTTGTGCGCCATGCGCTCGGCGTGCTCCTGCGCATGGAGCAGGATCTGCTTCACTTCCTGGGAGAAGGGCAGCTCCACCGAGGTCGACACCCGCTCGCGGATGGTGGTGCGCCCTTCGATCTGCTTGCGGATGGACTCGAGCGAGCCGTGCGAGCGCAGGAAGCGGTTGGCCAGCGCCTTGTCTTCCCGCAGCAGCCCGAGCAGCAGGTGCTCGCTCTCGATGTACGGGCTGCCGTACTGGCTGGCTTCGTAGCGGGCGAAGAAGATCACCCGCCGCGCCTTCTCCGTGTAGCGCTCGAACATCCCGGGTTCCCCCCTACGTCGCCAACCGTCCGGCGGCTAAACGACCCCTCTCCAGCCGCCACACGCGATTGCAACGCCCTGCCAGTTCCAGATTATGCGTAGCCCAGATGGAAGTCAAGGCGTGAGTGCGGTGCAAACTCATCAGCAGCTCGAGGATTCTATCGCTGGTGGCCGCGTCCAGGTTCCCGGTGGGCTCGTCGGCGAAAAGCACCTGCGGCCCCGTCACCAGCGCCCGCGCCAGCGCCGCCCGCTGCTGCTCGCCGCCGGAGAGCTCCCCCGCCAGATGGTCAGCCCGCTCGGCCAGCCCCACTTCCCCGAGCCAGCGCTCGGCCTCCTGCCCGGCCCGTTCGCGGCTTTCGCCCCGCACCAGCAGCGGCAGCTGCACGTTCTCCCGCGCCGTGAACTCCGGCAGCAGGTTGGCCAGCTGCCAGACAAAGCCGATGCGCTGGTTGCGGTGCCGGGCCAGCTCATCTGCGCTCATCGTGTCCAGCCGCTCGCCGTCGTATTCGACTTCGCCGGCCGTGGGCCGGTCGAGCCCGGCCAGAAGGTAAAGCAGCGTGCTCTTGCCCGCGCCCGACGGCCCCACCACGGCCGCCATCTCGCCGCGCTTGAGCTCGAGATCGAGTCCGTCGAGCACGACCAGCTCCCCCGCGCTGGTGGCGAATGCTTTGCGCAGGCCCCGCGCCACCAGCACCGTGTCTCCCCTCATAGATGCCTCCCGGGGGGCCGGGGCTGTGTGACTTTTGTCCTACTCATACCGGAGGACCTCGACCGGGACGACGCGGCTCGCGCGCCGCGCCGGATAGAGCGTCGCCGCCAGACTGATGACGAGCGCCGCCGCCGCGATGGCCAGCCCGTCCAGCGCGTGGGCGCGAAAGGGCACGTAAGCGATGCCGTAAACCTGCGGGTCGAGCGGGAAGAGCCGCTCCTTGTAGGTCGCCCCCAGCCAGGCTACCCCGAAGCCGAGCGCGAGGCCCGCCGCCGTCCCCAGCGCGCCGATGGCAACGCCGTGCAAAACGAAGATGCGCTCGATTTGCGCGGCGCGCGCCCCCAGCGAAAGCAGCACGGCCACCTGCCGGCGCTTCTCCAGCACCAGCATCACCAGCAGGATCAGGATGTTCAGCCCGGCGACGAAGACGATGAGCCCGATGAAAAGCGCCGTCACCAGCTTCTCCAGGCGCAGCGCCCGGAAGAGGCTCTTGTGCGTCTCCATCCACGGCATAGCCACGAAGCCGGCGCCGGCTGTCTCCGCGGCGGCACC
>Ga0209172_10005872_pt1 | contig 14347 bp, 20 predicted proteins | sample LarsenN4metaG_FD_184113 | JGI IMG/M metagenome (GOLD analysis project Ga0209172, IMG submission 184113) | Hot spring sediment bacterial and archeal communities from British Columbia, Canada, to study Microbial Dark Matter (Phase II) - Larsen... ... | reverse complement strand
AACTGGGTCTGGTGAGTCTGATGGCCCAGCTACACCGCCTCCAGAGTGCTACATGAACCGCCGTGTACGGAACCGTACGCACGGTGGTGTGGGAGGACGGCGGGGGTGACCCCGCCTCCTACCCGATTCCCCTTGGAGCAGAAAAGGTGATGGCTGCGTGTCCGGCGAAGACCTCAGTTGCCGTTGTTCGATTTGAGGTAGGTATTGACGGCGGCGTTGTGCTCGTCAAGGGTGGCTGAGAAGTGGTGGGTGCCGTCCCTTTTGGCGACGAAGTAGAGGTAGCCGGTGCGGGCCGGATTGAGGGCGGCCTCGATGGCTTCCTTGCCCGGATTGCCGATGGGGCCCGGCGGCAGCCCGGGAATAAGATAGGTGTTGTAGGGGGTAGGGCGCTCCACGTCCTGTTTCGTGACGGTGCCGGCAAAGGCCCGGACACCGTAGACGGCGGTGGGGTCGCTCTGGAGGCGCATCCCCCTGGCAAGACGGTTGTGAAAGACCGACGAGATGAGGGGGCGCTCGGAGGCAACCACTGCCTCCTTCTCGATGATAGAGGCGAGGGTGACCACCTGGCGCGGCGTCATGCCGATGCGCTCCGCTGCCCCGGAGAACTCTCCGTCGTAGACCTTGCGGAACTGGGCCGCCATGGCCCTGATGAGGGCGGCTTCGTCCATGGTGCGCGGCACATCGTAGGTGCTCGGGAAGAGGTAGCCTTCGGCACTTTTGCCCTCAATGCCGAGCTCGGCAAGGAGTGCCGGGTCGGTGGCCGCTTTCAGGAATCCCTCCCTGGTGAAGAAGCGCTGGTTTTCGAGGAGCTCGGCAAGCTGGTGGATCGAGTACCCTTCGGGGACGGCGAACCTGCGGGTGTTGACCTCGCCGTTGACCATCATGCGGAGGATTTCCGCGGGACGCATCCCGTCGCTGAACCGGTATTCCCCGGCCTGGAGTTTTGAGGCAACGCCCTTGAGGCGCGCGTGGACCACCAAGAGGCGGGCGCTGGAGACAATCCCTTGCCGTTCCAGGCTCCCGGCAATGCGGGAGAGGGGTTCCCCCTTTGCGATGTGGACGATCCGAACCGTCTGGCCGTCTCCGGCGGGAGATACCAGAAAAAGGGCGTAGCGGAGGGGAAGGGCAAGGAGCAGGATCAGGGCGATGCCGATGAACGCCTGGATACGGCGGTTCTTCAGGCATGCAAGGCGGCGCTTCGGCGCGTCGCCGGTCTCGCCGGCGGTGGGGGGGGGTGGAATCAGATCATCCATTGGGGTCTGGTGCCGGCCAGGTGGATCAGGCCTTGAAGCGGTTTTCGGTTCCCGTACGCAGCCGCTGGATGTTCTCCCGGTGCTTCCAGATAATCAGCAGGGCGATCACCACGGTCATGGCCACGAGGGGGGGGCGGCCGTCCAGAAAAGCCACGACGGGTGGCATGGCAGCCGCTGCGCTGATGGAGCCCAGGGATATGTAGCGCGAGGCGGCGACGACGGCGATGAAGATGCCGAGTGCGACGAGGACCGACAGGGGGGAGATGCCGAGAAAGACGCCGAGGGCTGTGGCGACCCCCTTCCCCCCCTTGAAGCGGAGGAATACCGTGTAGACATGACCCAGGAAGGCGAACAGCCCCGCCAGGGCGACCCAGTGTTCGGTCATCCCCAGGTGCTTGGCGGCGAGGACCGGGAGAAGCCCCTTGAGGCAGTCCCCCGCCAGGGTGGCGATGCCGACGGAGCGCCCCAGGGTGCGGTAGACGTTGGTGGCGCCGATGTTGCCGCTGCCGGTGGCGCGGATGTCGACCCCGGCGGCCTTGGCCAGCAGAAGCCCCGTGGGTATGGAGCCGAGGAGGTAGGCCCCGGCCAGGAGGAGGATTTCGTTCAGCATTGGTGACTCCGAGATGGCAAAAACGGGGGAATGGTACCCCATTTCAGTGTCAGCGGCAAGGGGCGCCGCTATCTTGTCCCCTTCCGGTAGACGAAGACGGCGGCCACCAGGAGCATGGTGTCGCGGAATATGGCGGTCCAGGCGGTGGTCTTCTCTCCCCCCTGTTGGAAGCAGCCGCAGTCAATGTCAAGGCCCCGCACCACCGTGGAGAAGAGGAGCACGATGAAAAAGGCGTTCATGAGGGCCACGAGGGCCGCAGCGCTGCGGGCCCGCCAGCCGGTGACGAGCAGGGCGCCGCAGATGACCTCGATCCACGGCAGGATTGCCGCCACCAGGTAGTTGCCGGCATAGGAGAGGACCTGGTAGTTGGCGACGCTCCCGGCGAAGGCGGCGGGATTTATGATCTTGATGATCCCCGCGTAGAGGAAGAGGGCGCCGAGCCCCGCCCGAAGGACCGCGGTCAGGTGTTTCTTGACCGGCTCCATTACTGGTCCCCCTGCGCCACGGGATGGCCCGCATCCCGCCATTCGGGGAATCCCCCCTCGTAGACGAAAACCTGGCCGAAGCCGGCCCCCAGGAGCTTCTCTCCCAGGAGTTTGCTGTCGTGGCAGTCGTAGCCGCCGCAGTAGACCACGAGAAGTTTCTCCCTGGGGGTCCGCTCGGCAAAGGGGGGGATGAGGCCGTCGGAATCCCCCACGGGGAGGGAGACGGCCCCCCTGATGTGCCCCTTGCGGAAGGTCTCCCGGTCCCGGGCGTCGATGATGACCGCCTCGCCCGTGTCGAAGAGTTCCTTCACCTGCATGAGCCCCAGGGGGAGCGGTGTTGCGGCCGCGGCCGGCGTCGAAGGGGCTGCGGCGGCAGCGGGCGGAGTCTGCCCCCCCTGTCCCCGGAAAACTTCCAGCAGCAGCCTGTGGTTCCAGGCGATGCCGATCATGGCGGCCATGAGGACGATCACTGCCATTTCGGCGGCAAGGCGTTTCACGTCGCTCTTCATGGGTCGCTACTTCTCCTCCCTGCGGTGGTCGTAGTGGATGACCGTGGCCTTTTCCAGGGTGATCATGCCGCCGGTCATCATGGCGTCGATCTTCGGCATGACGGCGTCGAACCGCTCCTGGGAGTCCACCACCTCCACCACCAGGGGGAGGTCCGTGGAGAGGCGCAGGATCTTGTCGGTGTGGTAGACGCTGCGGGCGCCGAAGCCGGCCACCCCCCGCAGCACCGTGGCTCCCGCGAACCCCTCCTGCCGAAAGAGTTCCACGAGGGCCTCGTGGAGGGGCCTGCGGCCGTGCCTGTCCCCCTCGCCGATAAAGATGCGCATGAGAACCTGTTCGCCCATGAGCTTGGACATGGTTTCTCCCGTTACAGGTGCCGTGCCGTCATGATGCCGCCCCAGGTGCAGGTGAGGCAGACCAGCACGCTGGCAAGGACGTTGACGGCCGCCGTGACGAACTCACCGTCTTCCAGAAGCCGGAAGGTCTCGTAGCTGAAGGTGGAGAAGGTGGTGAGCCCCCCGAGGAAGCCGATGGTGAGCCCCGCGCGCAGTTCCTGGGAAATGAGGGTCGTGCGGAGACCGAATTCCATGATGAGGCCGATGAGAAAGGCCCCCGCCACGTTCACCGCCAGGGTCCCGTAGGGGAACCCCCTGCCGGCCAGGTCATGGACCCATCCCGACAGGAGATAGCGGGCAAGGCAGCCGAGGGCGCCGAACAGGGCTATGGCAACGATGGTCAGCATGGGTTTGTCAGATCCCCCCGACGATTTTCCAGCCCCCAGCCTCGCGGTGGAGCCGGATGGTCTCCTCCCCCGCAAGCTCCAGGGGTTTTCCTGCCGCCGTCACCTTCATGGCGTAGCGCCCTGTCACGGTGGCGGAGTCGCCGTGGACCACTATGCTGCGGTCCAGGGAGCGGTAGGAGACCGGGCCGAAGGCGGCAAGGGTTTTGGCCAGCTCCTCCCGTTTTGCCCGGCTGTCGACCCCCCTGTCCCGGTAGGCGGGGGAGATGAGCGAGGCGTAGAGGGTGGCGTTCGCCGTGGCCAAGGCCCGTTCCCGTTGCTGCAGCACCTGCTCGATGGTGAACTCCTGCCGGGTGCAGCCGGTCAGGGCGAGAAGCAGCAGGGCCAGGAGCGGAGCGGGCATCAGAAATTCTTGTCCAGGAACTTCCGGGCCTCGTCCACGTACTTGCTGGTCCGGTACTCGGCGAAAAGGCGCTGGAAGGCGTCGCGCCCCTTGTCCTTCTCGCCGGCGCGGATGTAGGACGCACCCAGGTAGAAGAGGGTCTCGTCGTGGGCCGGGGAGCGGGGGTATTTCTTCAGGGCCTCCTCCAGGCGCTTGACGGCCGCCGTGTACCTGTCGGTCCGGTAATAGAACCGCCCCACGTAGACCTCATGCTGCACCTGCTTGAGGCGGCAGACCTCCAGTTTGTTCCGCACCTCCTCGGCATGCTCCGAGGAGGGGTAGGTCCGCAGGAACGACTCGAACAGGGTCACGGCGTTGGAGACGGGGGTCTGGTCGGTGTCGATGCCGGTGATCTGCTCGTAGTGGCTGAGGGCCTGGCGGTAGAGGGCGTAGGGGGCCTTTTCGTGGTTGGGGTGGAGCTTGCGGAACTCCTCGTAGGAGGCGGCCGCCTCGATGTAGTTCTTGTCGTCGAACTGGGCGTCGGCGATGTTGATCTCGGCCAGGGCGGTCAGCTCCGGCGAGGCGTAGCTCTCGCGCACCTTGCGCCACTGGGCGATGGCGTCCTCGTAGCGGCCCGAGGTCTGAAACTCCTCGGCCGCCTTGGCCATGGACTCGGGGTTGCGGCTTACCGCGTCCGGGGTGGAGGCGCAGCCGGCGGCCGCGAGGGCGAGGAGGGAGAGAAAAAGGGAGCGTCTCTGGATACGGTTCATGGGGTTCCGCCTTCCGTCTGGTATCAGGAAAAAAGTAGTGAAATCCCCCGACAAAGTCAACGCAAAGTTCCGTCCCCCCTCCCGGGGACCGACAGGCTCCTGGGGGGGGACGGCGAGGCGTTACTTCCGCTTGCGCCGGTTCGGATCCAGTTCCTTCTTCCGGAGCCGGATCGACTGGGGGGTCACCTCCACCAGCTCGTCATCGTCGATGAACTCCAGGGCCTGCTCCAGGGTCAGGATGCGGGGGGGGGTGAGCTTGATGGCGTCGTCGGAGCCCGAGGCCCGCACGTTGGTGAGCTTCTTCCCCTTGCAGGGGTTCACGTCCAGGTCGTTGTCCTTGGCGTGCTGGCCGATGATCATGCCGCCGTAGACCTCGACGCCGGGGCCGATGAAGAGGATCCCCCGGGGCTGGAGGCCGTCCAGGGAGTAGGCGGTGGTCTCGCCGTTCTCCATGGCGATGAGGACCCCGTTCTTGCGTCCCGGGATGTCCCCTTTGTAGGGGGCGTAGTCGTGGAAGGTGTGGGTCATGACCGCGGTGCCCCGGGTCTCGGTGAGGAGCTCGCCCCGAAGTCCTATGAGCCCCCGGGCCGGCACGATGAACTCCAGCCGCACCGTCTCTCCCATGGGCTGCATGGAGGTCATCTCCCCCTTGCGGGGGCCCATCTTCTCGATGATGGCCCCCTGGAACTCGGCGGGGACATCCACCACCAGGTACTCCATGGGCTCCATCTTCTTGCCGTCGATCTCCCGCATGATGACCTCGGGCTTGGAGACCGCCATCTCGAACCCCTCGCGCCGCATGTTCTCGATGAGGATGGAGAGGTGGAGCTCGCCGCGGCCCGAGACCTTGAAGGTGTCGGCGTTGCCGGTGTCCTCGACACGGAGGGAGACATTGGTGCGAAGCTCCTTGTCCAGGCGGTCGCGGATATTGCGGGAGGTGACGAACTTCCCTTCGCGGCCGGCAAAGGGGGAGGAGTTGACGATGAAGTTCATGGCGATGGTCGGCTCGTCGATGGAGACGTAGGGAAGGGCCACCGGGTTGTCGGCGGCGGCCAGGGTCTCGCCGATCCCCACCTCGTCGAAGCCGGCCACGGTGACGATGTCGCCGGTGCATGCCTCGGGGATCTCCACCTGCTTGAGCCCCTCGTACCCCAGGAGCTTGGAGATCCGTCCCCGGACGACGCTGCCGTCGCGGCGCACCAGCGCCACGGTCTCGCCGGCCTTCACGCCGCCGTTGAAGATTTTCCCCGTGGCGATGCGGCCGATGTAGTCATTGTAGTCGATGTTGGTGACCAGGAGCTGGAACGGCGCCTTGGAGTCGCCGGCCGGGGGGTGGACGTTGCTCTCGATCACCGCGAAGAGGGGCTCCATGCTGTTGGACTCGGAGGCGAGGTCCAGCTTGGCGAAACCGAGCTTGGCGCTGGTGTAGACGATGGGAAAGTCCAGCTGCTCGTCGGTGGCGTTCAGCTCGCAGAAGAGGTCGAAGACCATGTCCACCACCTCGTCGGGACGGGCGCCGGGGCGGTCGATCTTGTTGATGACCACGATGGGCTTGAGCCCCAGGTCCAGGGACTTCTTGAGGACGAAGCGGGTCTGGGGCATGGGGCCGTCCAGGGCGTCCACCAGCAGGAGCACCGAGTCCACCATCTTCAGGACCCGCTCCACCTCGCCGCCGAAGTCGGCGTGGCCCGGGGTGTCGACGATGTTGATCTTGTAGCGGCCGTGGTGCACCGACAGGTTCTTGGCGAGGATGGTGATCCCCCGCTCCTTCTCCAGGTCGTTGGAGTCCATGACCCGCTCGGTGATGGCCTCGTTCTCCCGGAAGACCCCCGCGTGCTTCAGCATGGCGTCCACGAGGGTGGTCTTGCCGTGGTCGACGTGGGCGATGATGGCGATGTTCCTGATCCGTTCTTGCATGGGTGGTGCTGCTCCTTCTGCCGTGAGGCGATAGATTCAAGTGGGTAGGTGGCAAACGAAAAGGACGAGCAGCGGCTCGTCCGGAAAAACGCCGTAGTATGGCAAGGTGGTGGCAAAAAAACAAGTTAATTTTGGGTCACTGCTGGAGAGAAGGGTTGCCAGGCGGGGAGAACCCGTGGCATATATGTTGCTTTGAAAACGTGAAACCGATTGCCCGAAGGTGTGCCCATGTGGATCATCAGAGACTTCATCCGTACCATCCGGGAAGGGGCGGCAAACGGTGACCGGCCGGTGCTGGCCGCCATGTTCGGCCTCCTTGTCCTTTCCCTTGCCCTTATCGCGGTCGGCCTCGCCAAGTAGCGGGACCGGCCGGTGAAAACCCCATGAAACGAACCATCGCCCTCAGCATCTTCCTGCTGCTTCTTCCTGCCCTTGCCGCTGCATCCCGCAAGCTCCCCGTGGACGGCGGCACCGTCACCTCCGGCGTCGGCTGGCGCCTCGACCCCTTCGGCAGCGGCCGGATGGTCTACCACCACGGGGTCGACATCGCTGTTCCCGAGGGGACGCCGGTCTACCCCACCCAGCGGGGGACCGTCACCTTTGCCGGCCCCTACAAGGGGTACGGCAACCTGGTGGCCGTGGACCACGGCAACGGCTACGTGACCCTTTACGGCCACAACGCGACGCTTCGCGTCACCCCGGGGGAGGCGGTGGACACGAAGACCGTCATTGCGCTGGCCGGGAGCACGGGGCGCTCCACCGGCCCCCATGTCCACTACGAGGTGCGGCAGATTCCCGGCTATGACAGGAAGACCCGGGAGCGGCTGGAGGAGCAGTTGAAGGCCCTGGTGGCCGAGAAGGTGAACGGCTGGGTGGAGGAACATGTGGCCGGCAAGGGTGACGGTGAGGAGGAGCGGGCCGCGGAGCCCCCCCACCCCCTGGCCGGCCTGGCCCTGCCCGATGGTGACGACTTGCAGTAGCGCGGCGCTTCTCGGCTACAGCTCCTTGCGGAACCGCACCAGCAGATACAGGCAGACAACGCCCCCCGTGACCATGGCGGCCACGAGCCACCACGACACCCCCCTCCCCACCCCCAGGGAGAAGAGAGGATAGAGGAAAGCCCCGGTCAGGAGCCCCGCCGCCAGGAGGGAGAGGAGAGTCTTCACCGGTTGTTACCGCTCGATGCTCTTGAAGAGGGCCGCGAAGTCCTCATCGCCGAAGCCCGCTGCCTTGGCCCCTTTGAAGAGCTCATTGACCGCGGCGCTGGCCGCCAGGGGCTGCCCCAGCCGGTCCCCCAGGGCAATTGCCAGCCGCAGGTCCTTCTGCATATGCTTGAGGGGAAAGGCCGGCGCGAAGTTCCGCTCCCGGATGAGCCCCCCCTTCAGGGCAAACATGGGATTCGCCATGGCGCCGGCGCCGATCACGTCGAGAATGGCGTCGGCGGTGAGCCCCGCCTTTTCCCCCAGGGCCAGCCCCTCGCAGAAACAGGCCATCATCCCCCCCATGACCATGTTCACCACGAGCTTCATCTCGGCCCCCTTCCCCACGTCACCCAGGTGGAGGACCTTCTTCCCCATCTTCTCGAAGCCGGGCATCGCCTCCTCATATAGGGTCCGGTCCCCGGCGGCCAGGATGATGAGGGTGCCGTCCTCGGCCGGCTTTCTGCTCCCCGACACCGGCGCCTCCAGGAAGCGCCCCCCCTTGGTCACCACCGCCACGCCGATCTTTTGGGAGGTGGCCGGGTCCACCGTGGACATGTCCACGTAGCCCCGCCCCTCGCCGATCCCCTCCAGCACCCCGTGCCTGCCGAAGCAGACCTCCTCCGCCGCCGCCGGATCCGCCAGCATGGCAAAGGTCACCGGGCACGACTCCGCCACCGCCCGGGGCGTTGCGGCCCGCTCTGCCCCCAGGGCCATGAGCTCCTCCCCCTTCTCGGGGGAACGGTTCCAGACCGTCACCGAAAAGCCCGCCTGCAACAGGTTCTTCGCCATGGCGCTTCCCATGATGCCGAGGCCGATGAAACCGAACTTCCGCATGGAATTACCTCCTTTTCCTTTTCAAATCAGCCGCGCCCAGCGCCACTGCCGGACCGAGTTCACGAGGAACAGCTCCTCGGCCCCCTCCAGCTCCTCCCGGGTGATGACCCGCTCCCGCACCTGGCCCAGGGCCAGGATCTCCTCCCGGAAGGTGCCGGGGAGAAGGCCGCAGTGGAGGGGCGGGGTCACCAGCTCTCCCCTGATGCGGGCCACCACGTTGGCGTTGGCCGCCTCGGTCACCTCGCCCCGTTCGTTCACGAAGATGACGTCGGCGCAGTCGGGGTGACGCTCCAGCTCCCGCCGGTAGAGGGGGCGGTGGGTGGTCTTGTGGTAGAGGAAGGGATCGGCGGAGTCGACGGTCTCCGAGGCGAAACATACGGCCACCGGATCCAGATCGTTTGCCGGCGGGAGCGGCTCGGTCTCGATGGTGAAGGCCCCCCGCCGGTTCAGCAGCAGCCGCACCTTGTGCTTTCCCGGGAGGCTGCCGGTGCGGTGGTCGAGGACGGTGGTGATGGTGCCGAGGCGGACGGCGAAGCCGAAGTAGGCGGCCGAGCGGAAGAGCCGCGCCAGGTGCCGGTCCAGGAGGAAGCACCCCTTCCCCTCCTCGTGGAGCATGGTCTCCACCAGCTGGAAGTCGGGCATCCTCTCCCGGGCAAAGCGGGCCTTGGTCAGGCACTCCCGGTACTCGTCCCCACCCCTGGAGCCGATGGTGATCCCGCTGCCGATCCCCAGCTCGCCGGTTCCCGCCTCGGTGTCGATGACCACGGTGCGGATGGCGACGCTGAAGGTCATCTCCCCGTCGGGCGACACGTGGCCGATGGCTCCGGTGTAGACCCCCCGGGTGGAAGCCTCCAGCTCCCGGATGATCTCCATGCTCCGCTTCTTGGGGGCGCCGGTCACGGAGCCGCAGGGGAAGAGGGCCCGGAAGAGCTCCGGCAGATCCACCCCCTCCCGCAGCCGGGCGGTGATGGTGGAGGTCATCTGGTGGACCGTCTCCAGGGTTTCCACCGCGAAGAGGCTGTCCACCTGCACCGAGCCGGTTCTGGCCACCATCCCCAGGTCGTTGCGGAGCAGATCCACGATCATCAGGTTCTCGGCCCGCTCCTTCTCGCTCTCGGCAAGGCGGGCCTTGATCTGCTCGTCTTCGCTCCGCCAGCGTCCCCGGGGGGCGGTCCCCTTCATGGGGCGGCAGGTGAGGAGGCCGTGGCGCAGCTCGAAGAAGAGTTCCGGCGATGCCGACAGGATCCGGAAGCGCCCCAGATCCAGATGGGCGCAGAAGGGGGCCTTCTGGGCCCGGCAGAGGTCGCCGAAGTAGGCCTTTGGATCTCCTCTGAAGCTGAAGCGCTGTCGGAAGGTGAAGTTCACCTGGTAGGTGTCGCCGGCGGCGATGTATTCCCTGATGCGCTCCACGGCCATTTCGTAGGCCTCGGGCGGGAGGGTGGGCTCCCAGGCGGCGGTTTCGTAGGCCCCCGCGCATTCTTCGGCGTCGGGGAGGTGGGGTGCCAGGCCGAAGCGCTTCTCGAACAGGCCGAACCAGAGGAGCGGCAGGGGGCCGGCCGGGTGGGCGGCGAGAGCGGTGCCGAGCCCCGCCGCCGCCTCGTAGGAGACGAAGCCCGCGGCGTGGAGCCCCCGGGCCGCGGCCTCCTCGACCCTCTTCAGGGCGGGGAGCACCTCCTCGGGGGTGTGGGCCGCAACCTCCTCCACGAACCCCTCGAAGCGGTACGAGGCCGGGTGGTGCTCCGGCGCGAAGGAGAGCAGAGTGACGGTCGGTGTCCCGCTCATGGCGCACCCGCCCCGCACAGCTCCGCCACCGGGCATTCCCGGCAGAGGGGCTGCACCGTGCCGTCGCACCCCTCCGAAATCCCCAGGTGGCAGATGGGGAAATCGTACTTCACCGGGTCGGCCGGGTCCAGCCGCCGGAGCGCCGCCGTGATCTCCAGCGCCATCCGCCAGTCGGCCTGCCTCCGCTTCGTGAATCCCAGGTGGCGGCAGATCCGCTGGATATGGGCGTCCACCGGGATCACCAGCTGGGCCGGGGATACCCCCTTCCAGATCCCCAGGTCGATGCCGTCGGCCGGCCGCACCATCCAGCGCAGGTACATACAGAGCCGCTTGCAGGCGCTTCCCGCTGCGGGGGAGGGGAAGAAGAAGGGGAAGTAGGAATCGGCCGGTATGGCGGCGGTGCCGAAGACCGGCGTGTAGTCGAAGGCGAGGACGGCGGCGCTGAACTCCGTGAGGGAAGTGGTGATATCCTCGGCATGGGGATCGTGGCACCCCAGGAAGAAATCGCCGATGGTGTCCGCCTCCTCGATCATGGTCCGGGCCGCCAGGAGCAGGGCGCAGAGGTCGCGGCCGTCGTTGAAGCGGTGCCTGAAGGCGGCGAAGAGGCGCAGCCCCTCCTGGGGCTCGAACCGCTCCACGAACCGCCGGGGCGACGGCCCCATTGCCGCGAAGACCGCCTCCAGGTTCCGGAGGATGATCTTAACGTTGCCGTAGGCGAGGCACGACGCCACGAGCCCCGCGATCTCCCGGTCCTCGGGCGCCCCGAAGCGGTGGCAGAAGGAGAGGGGGTCGTTTGCCAGGTGCCGCGTCGAGCGGGATGCGTAGAGGTTGTCGAGGACGGTCTTGATCTCCAACGGTCAGCTCCCGGTGAGGGAAAGTGGGTGCGGAAAGCCGCTATGGTACACCACAGGGGCGGGAAGCGCCAAAAGGAAAATGGGGGAAGTTCCCCCGGTGGAATGCCATCCTTGATTTTGTGCCGGTGCTGGCCTACTATTGTGGCAGGAGGAATGCCATGAAAACGTCACCGATGCATAATTTTCACCTTCCTCTGCCGGCCGACGTCTATGAGGGGCTCAGGGAAACGGCCCGCCGCCTGAGTGTTCCGGCCACGCAGCTTGCCCGGCAGGCACTGGAGGAGTGGCTGCGGCAGCAGCGGGTCAGCGCCGTCCACGAGGAACTGGCCGCCTACGCCCGCTCCCATGCCGGCAGTGCCGCCGATCTGGACGAGCCCCTGGAAGGGGCGGCGGTGGAGCATCTCCTCGCCGGGGAGAAGAAGCCGTGAAGCGGGGCGACGTCTACTGGGCCGATCTGGTTCCCCGCTCCGGCTCCGAGCAGACCGGCCGGCGTCCCGTGATCATCATCTCCCATGACGCCTTCAACCAGACCCCCGGCTGGCGCTCCGTCATCGTCGTGCCCCTCTCCACCTCGCCGCGCCAGGCCGGCCGCGGACCCACCGTGGTGCCCCTTCCCAAGGGGGAGGCGGGGCTGACAAAGGATTCCGCGGCCCTCTGCCACCAGATAACCACCCTGGATCGGGCCAAGCTGACGGAATTCGTCGGCGAGCTTCCCTCTTCTCTCATGGCGAGGATCGAGGACGCGACCATGATTGCCGTGGGGATCATCCCCCGGTAGACTTGGGGCTCTCCAGAATGAACGTCACCGGCCCGTCATTGACCAGATGCACCTTCATGTCCGCCTGGAAGATCCCCGTGGCCGTGGGGATGCCGGTCTCCCGCACGAAGTCCGTGAAGCGGTCGTAGAGCCGCTTCCCCTCGTCGGGGGGGGCCGCCGTGTCGAAGGAGGGGCGCCGCCCCTTGGCACAGTTCCCTGCCAGGGTGAACTGGGAGACGGAGAGGATCCCCCCCTCCACCTCCCGCACCGAGAGATTCATCTTCCCCGCCCCGTCCTCGAAGATCCGCAGCCCAACGATCTTCTCCGCCAGCCACGCCGCGTCCCGCTCCGTATCCCCCTTTTCCACCCCCAGAAGGACCAGAATCCCCCGGCCGATGGCCCCCACGGTCTCGCCGTCCACCACCACCCGGGCCTCGCTCACCCGCTGAATCACCGCCTTCATCCCCCGAACACCCCCGCCAGCGCAGTCCGGTAGGCCCTTTCCGCCTCCGCCCCGAAGGGGGTGAAGATCACCCGCTCGATCTCCGGGTAGCGCTCCAGGGCGGCCTTCGTCTCCTCCAGGGCGATGGTGCACGCCTCATCCATGGGGTAGCCGTAGACCCCGCAGCTGATGGCCGGGAAGGCGATGGACTTGATGCCGTTTTTGTGGGCCACCTCGAAACAGCGGCGGTAGCAGCTTCGGAGCTTCTCCGGCTCCCCCTTCGTTCCCCCGTGCCACACCGGCCCCACCGTGTGGATCACGTGCTTTGCCGGCAGCCGATACCCCTTGGTAATCTTCGCGTCGCCGGTTTTGCAGCCGTTGAGCGTGCGGCATTCCGCCAAAAGCTCCGGCCCCGCGGTCCGGTGGATGGCCCCGTCCACCCCGCCTCCCCCCAGAAGCGACTCGTTGGCCGCGTTCACAATGGCGTCCACCGCCAGCTTCGTGATATCCCCCGGTATGATCTCGACCTTTTCCTTCATGGCTTCTCCTCCTGCCTGTTGAGGTTCCGGACAATTCTACAGCCGATCCAGGGGACTTTCCACCCCCTTGCCGCCGCGGTTCAGCACATGGGTGTAGATCATGGTCGTCTGCACATCCTTGTGCCCCAGAAGCTCCTGCACGGTGCGGATATCGTAGCCCGACTGGAGGAGATGCGTCGCGAAGGAGTGGCGCAGCGTATGGGGAGTGGCCAGCTTGGTCAGCCCCGCATCCCGTACCGCCTGGCGGATGGCCCGCTGGATTCCCTTCTCATCCGCATGGTGCCGGCGCGTCACGCCGGTGCGCGGGTCAGTCGAGAGCTGCCGTGCCGGGAACACGTACTGCCACCCCCATTCCCGGCCGGCGTTCGGGTACTTCTTGCCGAGGGCGTGGGGGAGGTGAACCTCGCCGAAGCCGGCCCGCAGATCCTCACCGTGAAGGGCTTCCACCCGGGCCAGGTGCTCCCGCAGCGGCTCCACAACGGCCTGGGGGAGCATGGTGACCCGGTCTTTGGCCCCTTTTCCCTCGCGGACGATGATCTCGCGCCGCTCGAAATCCACATCCTTCACCCGCAGGCGCACCGTCTCCATCAGCCGCATGCCGGTCCCGTACATGAGGCGCCCCATCAGCGCGTGGGTACCCGTCAGGCGGGAGAGGAGCGCCTGCACCTCCCCCACCGTCAGCACCACCGGCAGGCGTTGGGGCTTTTTCGCCTGCTCCACGTCGTCGAGCCAGGGGAGCTCGATGGTGAGCACTTCGCGATAGAGGAAGAGGATTGCGGCCTTGGCCTGATTCTGCGTCGAAGCCGAGACATTGTGCCTCAACGCCAGATGGGACAGAAACGCCTCCACCTCCTCCTTCCCCATCTCGGCGGGGTGCCGCTTGCCGTGGAAGAGGATGTAGCGCTTCGCCCATTCGGTGTAGGTATTTTCGGTGCGGATGCTGTAGTGCTTCAGGCGGATTCTGGTGCGGAGCAGGTCAAGGAGCCGGGGTTTTTCCGGTTCGGCGGAGGAGGCGCTTTTGTCTGTTTTGATGGGGTGCATTTGGGGGTCCAGTTGTGAGTAGAATTGATTAATTAGCTTGACTCAAGACCGCCTTATACACCATACTGGCGCAAAATTCCACGCCTTTTAGGGCGTCCAATTTACGTTCCCCAACAAATAGGGCTACAGCGAAGAGAAGACAAAGGCGAGAGAAACGGCGAGAAGCGACAGAAAGGCGAAGATGAAAAGAAACCAATAAGTAGTGGTCAAACGGAAGAATGTATGCTAGAAGC
>Ga0209172_10005871_pt1 | contig 14348 bp, 17 predicted proteins | sample LarsenN4metaG_FD_184113 | JGI IMG/M metagenome (GOLD analysis project Ga0209172, IMG submission 184113) | Hot spring sediment bacterial and archeal communities from British Columbia, Canada, to study Microbial Dark Matter (Phase II) - Larsen... ... | reverse complement strand
GATGGAACGACGGACGGAGACCCGGGCTGAAGATCGGGCTCGATGGCCCTAGACCCGAACGGTCTTCCGTCCGCCACCGCAACGGACATCATGCCCGAGTCGGCCGATCTTGAGTTACAAGACCCGCATCATCCCATAGGCGTGTGCATGAATGCGGGCTTGAAGGCCCGCGCTCCTTTTCTCATCTATTGTCGAGCTGCGGCCGCACGGCGGCCAAGCCTTCGCGCGTGATGCGGTAGGGGCCGCTGTTCTCGCTGCGGATGAGCCGGCGCCGCCGCAACTTCCTGAACACGGCGAGGGTGCAGTCCGCGAGCCTCCAGCCGTCGCGGTTGAAGCAGTCGATCTCTACGATATCGCCGCTCTGGTTCTTGCGAAAATCGATGCGCCCGCCCTGCGCGAGCGCGTGCAGCGTGCGCTGCTCGTACTTGGAGATGTTCACTGGGATTGCCTGGTCTGAACGTGACGGATCGCGCCGGAAAGGCGCGGGGTTCAGAGCGGGCTGGCGTTCAGGACGCGGCCCGCAGCGTCAGGCAATCTCGGTCGTCATAGACGGCGCGGCTTCTGCCAGAACCGCAAGGGTGAGGCAAGCGGCTGTCCGGGCTCAGGGCATATGAGACGGCGGGGTCACTTGGGCTTGGAGTTGGGCGAGATACTGCGCGGGGGTCTTTCCGCCAAGAGCGCCATGGGGTCTGAAGCTGTTGTAGAGGTCGGCGTAGGCGTCGATGAGTTCGGCGAGTTGTTCGAGCCTTCGGGGCAGGTCATAGACGGCGTAGAATTCGTAGCGCCAGGCGCCGTTGCATCGTTCGACACCGCCGTTGAGTTCGGGCGTTTTGGGCGGCAGCACATAGAGTTTGAGGCCTTTGTCGGCGCAAGCTTGCTCGAAGCCGGCCATGAATTCCGAACCGCCGTCGACTTGGACGCCGGAGACGGGAAACGGCAAGCGGGCGATGACCTTGTCGAGGAAGGCCGCAGCTGCGGCGGCGGTGGCTTTGTGACGGACCTCGGCGACGGTGAAGCGGGCGACCGGATCGTAGGCGGTGAAGTGCTTGACGCTTTCATCGGGCGCGATCTGGATGGTTAGGGTGTCGATTTGCACGAGCGCGCCTGGCGTTTTCGCCTTCATGCCTTTGGGCAGGCGCAGGGCGTGCGGACGCCTGATTTTGCGCCGCAGAGCGGCTTTTTTCGAGCGCATCAGCGGGACCGGATCGATCGCGCCGCGGGCCACGAGGGCTTTGAGGATGCGTCCGACGTCGGAGACGGCGACGCCTTGTGCGCGCAGAATGGGTCCGAGCTTGGCTTTGCCCCACATCGGGTAATCGAGACGCAGGGCTTCGACGGCTTTAAGGAGCGTGGGAGTCCACTGCGGTTTGCGCAGGGTTTTGGGACGGCGCGATTTGAGCTGCGGGGTTTTTTCCCAGCGGTAGAGGTTGGCGCGGGCGACGCCGACGGCGCGGGCGGCTTGAGCGGCGGTGAGGCCGTGCGCCATGGCGGTTCGCCAGCGCCTCACGGCGTCGGCGCGCTGGGCGGCCTCATCGTCCAGAGGGGCCGCTTCGCAGCGGGACGACCAACGCGCGCCCTGATAGATTGCGCGCTGCAGGCCAAACACCTGCATCGGGGATCTCCTTTCGGCTCGAGTTCGCAACCCAAGCCTGGGGAGATTCCCGATCCCCTCCTATCGAGGGCCCCGTCTCATATCTGTCTGATCCTGGTCAGGCGGTGTTGGCGACACGGGATATGTCCGGGTTTCGTAGCAGAGGATTTGTCCGGTTTGGGCCGGAGGGATCTCGCCGAGAGTTGAGGTCTCGTCGGGCGTGGACCGAAAATTGTCGGGCCGCCTGATGCGACTATCTCCTGCGCATCGTCATCGCCGACGACGACAGCTACGAGCGCGTCCACCGCGAGACTCTGTCCAAACTCCCCGGCGTCCGCCGCCTCGTCAGCAACTTCACCATCCGCACCGTGTTTCGGCGCGCGGCGAGCGTGGCGCATTAGCGGCGCGCCACACGCGATCATTCCCGTTCGTATTGGATGCTCGTCCAACAATGATAGTGGCTTGCGGGGTCCGATTCCCGAAGAGACTTGACCAGTGCCCAGGTAGCATCCCACGCACCTTCATCGGAGATCGCGCGCATCTCTCTCGTTGCTGGATCAGTTTTGAACACGCGCCATATCGGCAGGTCGGTTGCCGCCTGCGATTCGAAGAATGCTTGTAGAAACGTGGTATACCAAGAGCAATCCATCCCTATCGAGGTGTACGCCTCATCACCTTCGAGAAACACAAGCCCCCACGGCGAACGCGGACCAAAGCCATGTTCGCAGTAGGCGATGCCAGTGTTTGATGCTGGATGGCGGAGGATGCTCCAGCAGGGATATTTCTCGCCTTCGCGTCCATAATTCCATCGACGCAAGGTAATCTCGGGCTCGACCAGGAGCGACTTCACAAAGCTGATGACGCGGCTGTCGCTCAGCCGCGCCAATTCGCTCTCAATCATTCCTCTCAATGCCTGGGGATCTACTGACATCGCCAAAACCTAGGCTAACTTAAGTGAAGTGCGCCAGTTTCCGCTTCGGTGCCAAGAACCCAACCCTCACATCCCCGGCAAGCTCGCGTACGCAATCCCGCCATCCACCGCGATCGAGTCCCCGCACACATAATCCCCCGCGCGCGAGGCGAGGAAGATCGCCGTCCCCGCCATGTCCTCATCCCGCCCGATGCGTCCCGCCGGCGTGCGCGCCGCGACCATATCGGCGTGATCGCGCGCCATCTTGTTCATCTCCGAGGCGAACGGCCCCGGCGCGATCGCCGTCACGACGATGTGGTCCTTGATCAGACGCGCGGCCATGCGGCGCGTGAGATACAAGAGCGAGGCTTTCGAGGCGTGATACGAATACGTCTCCCACGGATTGAGCCGGATGCCGTCGATCGAGGCGATGTTGATCACCTTCGCCGGCCGCTCGGCAGAGGCCGCCTTCATCAGCGCGCCGTGCAGCGCTTGCGTCAGGAAGAAGGGCGACTTGACGTTGAGGTTCATCACCTTGTCCCAGCCGTGCTCCGGGAATTCGTCGAAGTCCGCGCCCCAAGCCGCGCCGGCATTGTTGACGAGAATGTCGAGTTTGCCCTCCGCCTCTTCGATCTTCCCCGCCAGCGCCTGACACCCCGCGACCGTCGACACATCCTGCGGCAGCGGAATGCAGGGGCCATAGGCAGAGAGTTCGCCGGCCGTCGCATCGCATGCGTCGGCCTTGCGCGAGGAGATGTAGACTTTCGCGCCGGACTCCAGGAACCCACGCGCGATCATCTTGCCGATCCCGCGCGACCCGCCCGTCACCAGCGCCACGCGGCCTTTCAGCGAGAACAGGTTCTCGATCATCGCGCCCTCCGGTTTCCTCGTGACGATAGGCGCGAGCCAAGCCAAAGCGCAAATGACGGCTCCGCTTCCCGGACGCGTCCCCGGCCCTGAGCCGGGCTGAGAGCCGGGACCCAGGGCCCACAACGCACCGGCGATGCAGCCCTGGATCCCGGATCGCGCCCCGGCTCTGGGCCGGGGACGCGTCCGGGAAGCGGCGGATCGGTAAGGGAAGTTTGGGTGTCAGAGCTTGTCTCCGCTGCGCGCATCGCGACAATCGGGCCGATTGGAGCTTCGCGGCCTCCAGCGCCGCGTGGGAGCTGCCCGAATGGCCGACATGACGATCCACAACATCGAAGAGCCCGTGCTGGCCTACTTGCGCGGGGTGGCGGAAGCCGAGCAAGTGACCCTCAACGACCTGCTCAAGGACGGCATCTACGATTTCATCCGCGCGCGTATCGCGGATGACGAGGACATGCCGTTCGGCACTTGGCTTTATTTGATGACGCGCCCCGGCTTCGATCTGGTGACGAGGTAACACGATGTCCGATCCCGTCGTCATCCCCGTCCCCGAAGACTGGGCCCGCCGCGCGTATGTCGACGATGTCGGCTATCGCGCCATGCACGCAGCGGCGCTCGCGGACCCGGAAGCCTTCTGGGGCAAGCACGGGCTCCGGCTCGACTGGATCAAGCCCTACACCAAGGTGAAAAACACCAGCTTCGACGAAGCCGACTTCCGCGTGCGCTGGTACGAGGACGGCGTCCTCAACGTCTCGGCCAACTGCATCGACCGCCACCTGGAAAAACGCGGCGACCAGGTCGCCATTCTCTGGGAAGGCGACGAGCCCGACCAATCGCGCGCCATCACCTACAAGGAGCTGCACGCCGAAGTCTGCCGCTTCGCCAACGTGCTGAAAGCCAACGGCGCCCGCAAGGGCGACCGCGTCACCATCTACATGCCGATGATTCCCGAGACGGCGTACGCCATGCTCGCCTGCGCGCGCATCGGCGCCGTCCACTCCGTCGTGTTCGGCGGCTTCTCGCCCGACAGCCTCGCCAACCGCATCATCGACTGCGATTCGAAACTCGTCATCACCGCCGACGAAGGCGTGCGCGGCGGCAAGATCATTCCCTTGAAGGCCAATGTCGACGCCGCGCTCGCGCACGCGCCGGGCGTCGAGCGCGTCATCGTCGTCACGCGCACGGGCGCCGGCGCGCCAATGCAGGATGGCCGCGACATCGTCTACGAAGACGCCGCCGCCGAAGCGCGCGCCGAGTGCCCGCCCGAACCGATGGGCGCGGAGGATCCGCTGTTCATCCTCTACACCTCGGGCTCCACCGGCAAACCCAAGGGCGTATTGCACACCACAGGCGGCTATCTCGTCTACGCCGCCATGACGCACCAATACGTGTTCGATTATCACGACGGCGACATCTATTGGTGCACCGCCGACGTGGGCTGGGTGACCGGCCACAGCTACATCGTCTACGGGCCGCTCGCGAACGGCGCCACCACGCTCATGTTCGAAGGCGTGCCGAACTATCCCTCCAGCTCGCGCTTCTGGGAGGTGGTTGACAAGCACAAGGTCAACATCTTCTACACCGCGCCCACCGCCATCCGCGCGCTGATGCGCGAAGGCGAAGCGCCGGTGCGCCGCACCTCGCGCGCGAGCCTGCGCCTGCTCGGCACGGTCGGCGAGCCGATCAATCCCGAAGCCTGGCTCTGGTATCACCGCGTGGTCGGCGAAGAACGCTGCCCGATCGTGGACACCTGGTGGCAGACCGAAACCGGCGGCATCCTCATCACGCCCCTGCCCGGCGCCACCAAGCTCAAGCCCGGCAGCGCCACGCGGCCTTTCTTTGGCATCAAGCCCGCGCTAGTCGACGAAAACGGCAGGCTGCTCGAAGGCGCCGCGAGCGGCAATCTCGTGCTCTTGGATTCCTGGCCCGGCCAGATGCGCACCGTCTACGGCGATCACCAGCGCTACTTCGACACCTATTTCCGCACCTATCCCGGCATGTATTTCACCGGCGACGGCTGCCGGCGCGACGAGGACGGCTATTACTGGATCACCGGTCGCGTCGACGACGTGCTTAATGTCAGCGGCCACCGCATCGGCACGGCGGAGATCGAAAGCGCGCTGGTGGAGGACACCAAAGTCGCCGAGGCCGCCGTCGTCGGCTATCCGCACGACATCAAGGGCCAGGGCATCTATTGCTTCGTAACGCTGAAGCAAGGCGTGCCGCCAAGCGACGAGCTGCGTGACGAACTCAAGCAATACGTCCGCCGCGAAATCGGCCCCACCGCCACGCCCGACATCATCCAGTTCGCCCCCGGCCTGCCGAAAACCCGCTCCGGCAAGATCATGCGCCGCATCCTCCGCAAGATCGCCGAAAACGACCTCACCAATCTCGGCGACACCAGCACGCTGGCCGATCCCGCCGTGGTGGACGATCTGGTGGCGAACCGGGCTGGCCTGTAGTCTGCCGCTGGCCCGACGCGGGTTCTGGACGACAGCCGCGGGACCAGAAGCGGCCCTCGAGACCCATCCACGGAAGGACAGGGTCGGGGGTTCTACCCAGGATCCCGACCGCCTCGTTGGGTGGCTGAACAACCCCGAGGAACCATAACGGGCTACCGGGGTTTAGTCCCGTCGGGGCAGCGACCGCCGAAGGGTGAGCTGCGTTCCGCACCTTTAGGTCGGGTAGAATGAGGGATACTAGAATGGTTATGACCAAGCATCTGATGACGGCTCGTGCACTTGGCGTCGCGATCGTCGCGGCTATGACCCTTGGCGCCTGCGCGACCAGGGAAGACATCGCCCAGATCAACTCTCGCCTCGATTCCATCGACGCGCGGGTGCAGAGCGCGGCGCAGAGCGCCGAATCCGCCAATCAGAACGCACAGCGCGCAAATCAGCGGCTGGACGCAATTGAAAGCCGCGTCCAACAGCTCGAAACGCAACCGGCTCGCCGCGCGCGCGGTTGATGGCGCGCCGCGCACTTCGTGAGGACGGTTTGACTGAGGACCAACGCCGTTCGTTCTAGGGAACCGCTTCATGAGTATGTGGACGCGCCACACAATCAGAGTCGTTCTTGGCTCGCTGGCGCTGGCATTCGCGACCTTCGGCGTGGCCGAGGCCGAGGATGCCAGCGCGCAGCCGGCTTCTGCCGCCGATCAACTGCCGCCGGGCCAAGACGTATCCGACACGGCGATCGAACTCGCGGGCTGGGTTGTCGCAACCCGGGACAGTCAAGGTTATCCGTTCGCGATCATCGACAAGCGCGCCGCACAGATCCTGGTGTTCGGTCCCGACGGCCGTCTTCGCGGCGCCGCGCCCGGGCTGTTTGGCTCAGCGGTCGGCGATCATACGGCCCCCGGCATCGCTGGGCTCGCGCTGCGCGAAATCCCGGGTCGGGATCGCACGACTCCGGCCGGTCGCTTCGTGGGCGGTTTCGGTCCGTCGATCGATGCAGGCCGCGTGCTGTGGGTGGACTACGAGTCCGCGGTTTCCATCCACCCTGTCGCGACTGGCGTGCCGGCCGAGAGACGCCTCGAACGCCTGGCATCGCCTTCGCCGAACGACAACCGCGTCACCCATGGCTGCATCAACGTCTCGCCCGAGTTTTTCGAGAGCGTCATCCGTCCGACGTTCGCGCGGGGCGGGGTGTTCTACATCTTGCCGGATCGGGCGTCGTTAGCGGACACCTTCCCGGAGTTCGCGCAAAGCCGTGACACCGCGCGCAACGATGGAAGACGCGGACGGGCCGCCCGCCATTGAGAAGCGCTTCGCGTGTCGCCTTTGGCGTGCAGGCAGGCCGCTATATGGTCTTGGGTCCAATCGGTGCAGCGCAGTCATCGCCTCCGCGCCCGCGATACTTGACGGCCGCCGCGCGAGGCGGGCCGAGTTCACGCGTCCCCTTCACAGCCGCTCAGAAGTCGCAGCGCCGCGGCGGCGCGAGGCAATCCACGCATACATGATTCTGCGCGCCGCCGCCGTTCACCAGCGCCGCGACCCATTCCGCGAACGGCGCGCCGCCGCTCTCTTCGCTGTAGAACAAGGACGAGCGCAGGATCGTGTGCGAGGCGCCCGACGCGAGATAGGAGCGGAAGTTCGCGGCGCCTTGCCGGCGTGTCAGGTCGCGCGTCATTTTCTCCGGCCAGGCGTGGCACGCGTTCGACGCGCCCATCAGCGCATAGAAACCCGACTGCGTACGGTCGTGCGCGGTCGTGTATTGGGCAAAGCGGTCGTTGGGATAGTGCGCGGCCAGGATGCCGACGATGTCGTCATCGGACGTCAGTTGCGCGTTGGCGCCGAACACTCGCTCCGGCAGCTGATAACGCCAGTTTCCGTTGCGCCGCTCCAGGAAATCGGTAGTCGTCACGCCCTGCCCTGCATCGCCCAACATCGCCGCGCGCCCGCCTGGAAACGCATCGCGAATGCGCGCGTAGTGCGTCGCTGCGCCATAGGCGCCCGCGCTCGAGCCGGCGACGAGGATCTGGTCGGGCTGCGCGAAGTTCGCGCGCATCCACTCCAGCACGACGCGGAAATTGTCGGCGCCGCGATGGCGGACCGTGAACGGCTGACCCGTGTCCGGATCGGTGTAGGTCGCCGTGTTGGCGCCGGAATGCACATCGCCAGTGCAATACGGCACGAACACGAAGCTCCAGTCGCGCACCGGATTGCGCGCGTTGTCGAACTCGAAAATCCCGCGCATGCGCTGCGGATTGTCGCCGGGCGAGAGCTCGGCCTTGTAGAAACCTTCGCTTCGGCCGCCTTCGTGAGCCAGCATCGGCACGGCGCAGGTCACATCGTCCCAGCACGCGCCGCCGCCGTCGAAATAGACGACGAGCGCGTTCACCGTCCCGCGCCGCGCCCAGAAGCGAAACGCCGGATCGGCGCCCGGCGCGCCCGAGCAGGTCGGCTCGATGAGACGGCCGTCGATCTCGATCGGCTGGGGCGTGAGTTCGACCCAGTCGTGCGAAGCCTGCGGCAGCGGCGCGGCCACGAGAGTGACGCGCTCGCGCTGCGGCGTGCTCGTTCCCCCGCAGGCGCCGAGCGCCAGCACCACGCAAGCGATCAAGCCTCTGATTTGCATCTTCACGTCCTCGGCGGCAGGTTAGGCGCCGCGCGCGGCCCTGTCGACACGCTTGATCGCATGGCGATGCGGCGAAGCCGGGCCCGCACCCAACCGTTCACCCGCGAAGCTGCGAACTCTTTGAGTCAGAATCGAGACGCATGACGATAACGCCCGCACCGGCGCCGCCTGCCGAAACGCTTGTCGAACAAATCCAGAGCCTGATCCAGGGCGTCGTCACGCTCGATCCGGCGCAGGCCGCCATCCGCGGCGGCCTCTCCATTCTCGTGCTGATCGCTGCGGCGCTGATCCTCTGGGGTCTCAGGCTCGTCCTTAAGACGATGGCGGAGCGCTTTGCCGATCCGGCCACGCCCAAAGACGCCCGCCACGTGGCCCGATGGAGCATGCGCATCGCCCGCCTTCTCGTCATCGTCCTCGCCCTGCTCGCCGTTCTGCGCGTGTGGGGCTTCGATCTCGCGCAATTGATGCAGGGCCCGCTGGGCGTTGTGCTGGGTGTGGCGGGGCGCATTGCGCTGATCGTCGTGCTGGCGCTCGCCGCGATCGAACTCTCGCAATTCGCCATCCGCAAAGTGCTCGGGCGTGTGGCGCGCCGGGCGCGCGACGCGCGGCGCGCCGCCCAGCTGCGCACGCTCTCGCCGGTGCTCAGCGGGCTAGTGCTGACGACGATCATCGTCCTCGCCACCATGATGGCGTTGTCCGAGATCGGCGTGGAGATCGGGCCATTGCTCGCCGGCGCCGGCATCGTCGGCCTTGCCGTCGGTTTCGGGGCGCAGACGCTGGTGAAGGATTTCCTCACCGGCCTCTTCCTTATCATTGAGGACATCGTCTCCGTCGGCGACGTCGCGCGCATCGGCGATTCCGGCGGACTGGTCGAGGACATGTCGTTGCGGACGATCAAGTTGCGCGATTTCGACGGCACGCTGCACGTGATCCCATACGGCGAAGCGCAGATCATCCGCAATCTCACCAAGGGCTTCTCTTTCTACGTGTTCGATCTCTCGATCTCGTACTCTTCCGACATCCTCAAAGCGCTCGATCTCATGAAGGAGACGGGTGACGAACTGATGCGCGACGAGAAGTTCAGTCCGCTCATCCTCGAACCGATCGAGGTGTTCGGCGTCGATAAGCTCGGCGACTCCGGCGTGGTGCTCAAGGCGCGCATCAAGACGAAGCCGATCCAGCAATGGAACGTCGGACGCGAATACCTGAAGCGCATCAAGCTCGCCTTCGACGCCCATGGCATCGAGATCCCGTTCCCGCACCTCAAGCTGGTGCCGCCGGATCAGCCTTTCCCGGTCGGCGACATCGGCGCCTCGCGAGCCGCCGAATGATCAGCGGCACACCCGGCCGCCGAATCCGCGATGCTGGCGCACGCCCGATGGGGTCTGCACCCAGATGCCGGCGCGGTCGCCGCCGTTCTGCACGACATCGGCGTTGAGGTTATCGCCGATTTGCGCCAGGCACATGCGATTGCCCGATCCGTTCTGCGTGATGGCCGCGGCGCTGCCGTTGCCTCTCTGGTGCAGCAGCGCGCGGTTGTCGTCGCCGTTCTGGCGCACGATCCCGGTCAGCCCGTTGCCGTTCTGGATCACGGCGCCGCGATTGCCTTCGCCGATCTGCGAGACAGCCGCGCCGTTGTTATCGCCGCGCTGCTCCACGCGCACCGTGTTCGCCAGGGGCTGCCACGGAGACCAGCGGGTCTGCGCGCTCGCCTCGCTGACGCCGAGGGCGGACGCCGCCAGAAGCGCGGCCAGGAAAGCTCCACGTCTTCTCACGACCGCACCTCTTCACGGCAGATGACGCCGTCGCTGTCGCTCAGCACCAGGCGCGCGCGATACCGGCCGCCGCGCTCCACGCTGATTTCCGAAAGCCCAAGCGATTGCGATTGCCCGGCCGCGAGATCGAACGCGCCGCCCTGCACGATGTCGGACGAGCCGCCGCGATCGTGCTTGGTGATGACGAACTCATACTCGCCGAACGCCGGCGCGTTGGCGCGCGCACGCGCTTCGAGCTCCACGCCGCGCGCGGTCCGGCGCGTGCGGATGTCGCAGCGCACAGCCTCGGCGAGCGCTACGCGGGTCGGCGCCTCGGCCACCAACGGCGCAGCCGCCGTCTCCGCAAGCGGCCCGCCCGCCAGCTCCGGCGCGCTAGCCGGCGCCGTTAACGCAGCCGGCGCAGCGGCGCTTGCCAGCGCCGAAGGCGCAGCCGGCGCCTCCGCTGTCGGCAGCGCCGCGGCGCTGCAGGCGCCCAGCGCGCCGAGCGCGGCCATGGTCAGGATCAGTCGTGACATGACACTTCCTCCGGCAGGGGCGGAAGAGCGCGTACGCTCCTCCGCCGCTTCGCCAAACGCATTACTGGCCGCCTTGCACCACAACGGTGATGTTGCCGTTTCCGCGCTGCACGACATGCGCATCCTGGTTGTTGCCGACCTGGATCACGCCGGTCGTGTTGTTGACGCCGACCTGATCGGTGGTGGCGATGCTGCCGTTGCCGATCTGGGCGATGCCGGAGACGTTGCCGCGGCCCGATTGATATATGGCGGCATCGAGGCGGCGGCCTTCCTGGCCGGTGACGGCGAGGTTGTCGCGTCCGCGCTGCTCGGTGACCGCTTCATTGCGGCTGCCGCCTTGCTGCATGCGCAGGAAGTTGTTGTAGCCGCTCTGAACCGCGCGCGAATAGTTGCGGCGACCGTCCTGGTCGATGTTGGCGCGGTTGGCGCGCCCGTCCTGCACCGACGCGGCGCCGTTGGCCCATCCGCTTTGCGTGATCACCGTCCGGTTCTGCGCTGCGGCGGGGACGATAGCGAAAGATGTGAAAACAGCGGCCGCGGCGGCGGCCATGAGAAGACGTTTCATAGGTTCAAGCTCCCGTTGCGTTTCCGACCGTCTCGCGCGGCCCTCGACGCGCTCGAACGCGTAAAGGCTTAGGCGAACCGACCTGAGTGGAACTTGAACGGAGCAATCATAGTGTGGGTGGTGGGTGCTGGGTGCTGGGGTCTGGGGAAGCGGCGCGGAAGAAGTCCTCCAACGCGCGCGAGACACGTCTTCCCTAGAACCCAGCACCCAGCACCTACTCCTCGAGCTTGCGCTTGATCGCCTCCACATCGCGCTGCAGCTGCGCAATGCGATCGAACAAGGACCAGAGCCCCACGCCGAGAGCAACGAGCAACACGATGATCGTAAAGTCCGCCGGCGAGCCCATCGCGCGTCTCCTTGCGCCAAATCATGGGCGAGCGCCGATGCGCCTGCAATGCTTGACGCGGCCCAGCACATGCTTAAACGGGCTGATGCCGACGCAACCCATCGCCATCGCCCGCCGCTTCAACGGCCCAGCCAGCTCCGGCAACGGCGGCTATGTGTGCGGGCTGCTCGCGCGCGAGATCGAAGGGCCGTCCACCGTCACGCTGCGTGCGCCGCCGCCGCTGGAAACGCCGCTCACGCTCGAACGGGACGGCGGCCGCGTTCGCCTGATGTACGAAAGCGCCGTCATCGCCGAAGCCGAGCCTGCGGCCTTCGACTTGGTCGCGCCGCCGGCGCCGACGCTGACGCAAGCGCAAGCCGCGCGCGCGCGCTATCGCGGCCTGCTGCATCATCGCTACCCAACCTGCTTCACTTGCGGCACGGGACGTCCGCTGTACGATGGACTCGAAATCTACACCGGACCCGTGGAGGAAGCGCCGATGGTCGCGTGCACATGGATTCCTGCGGCAGATCTTGCGGACGACACGGGATGCGTCGCATCGGAGTTCATTCACGCCGCGCTCGACTGCCCCACGTACTGGGCGCTGCCGCGCGCGGGCGACATGGCCGCCCTGCTGGCGCGTCTCACGTCAAGCATCGATGCGCCGCTTCCGCGCGTCGGCGAAACGATGGTCGTCGCCGCTTGGCCAATCTCCTCGGAGGGTCGCAAGCATCGCGGCGCGAGCGCCGTCTACACCGCCGACGGCGCGCTCATCGCGCGCGCCGAAGCGCTGTGGATCGAGCCGCGCGCTTGATCCGAAGGAAAGACGGCGTACGCTTCGCGTCGGAGGGAGCGTCATGACTGAATCCCAGACTGCCGCCACACGATTCTGCGCCCGCGTGATCGGGCCGTTGATGTTGATCATGGGCGCAATCGTCATCGCGCGTTTCCAGGAGATCGTGCTGATGATGCCGGCGATCCTGGAAGATGCGCCGCTCGCCTTCATCACCGGCATTTTCACGCTGATCCTCGGCCTCATCCTCTTCGCCGCGCACCATCACTGGACCTCGCCCACCGCGATTCTCATCTCGCTGCTCGGCGTACTCACCATTCTGCGCGGCGTGCTGCTGATGCTGGCGCCGGACGCCATCGCAGGCGTGGCGACGCAAGCCCTGCAGGCCGGTCCCGCCGTCCCTGTCGTCGGCGGCGTCGCGATGCTGATCGGCGCCTGGCTGACCTGGGCGGGCTGGTTCGCGAAGACGATCTGACTGCCCCCGCGCCGCGCGCGTCAGTACTGGCTGAGATCGATGTGAACGCGCGGCGGCGTCCAATGACCCTCTTCCCAGTACAGTCGCCGCCGACGCGAAAGCGCGTAGAGACGGCAGCCCGGCAGCGCCGCGCGTGCGAACGCGACGGCTTCGGCGTCGTTCTCGGCGTAGAAGCGATGCGCCCAGCGGCCCACGAAGCTGAGCGCAAAGCCGCGCAGATCGGGGTTCACCTCCCAGCGCTCGTCGGCGCAATCGCGGTAGCGCGCTTCGTAGGTGGGCGCGAGCGCCAGCGCGCCGCGCACGGTCAGCCACGGATCGCGCCGGAACGGCGCCGGCTTGGAAAAATAGATGACGGCGAACAGCGCCGCGAGCACGCCCGCCGCCTGCACTGCGTTCAGTCTGATGCGCAACCGCCGCGCCATGGCGGCACGCTAGCGGCGCAGCGTTAGAGCGCCGTTAAGCTTCGGCTTGATTTCGCCGCGCCCGGCTCTAGGTTGCGCTCGTTCTCCGGGGGGCCGCGCCTGAAGCGGCTGAGATTGGGCTGAAGCCCTGACCCGCCGAACCTGATCCGGCTCACACCGGCGTAGGGAGAGACTCTCATGAACAAGCCCGAACCCGCGCACGCTTTTGCGCCTTCCGTCACCACCGGGCCTCTCATCGGCTCGCGCAAAGTCTACGCCAGCGGCTGCGCGCATCCCGACTTGCGCGTCCCCTTCCGCGAAGTCGCGCTGCATCCCAGCGCGAACGAGCCGCCGCTGACAATCTACGATCCCAGCGGCCCTTATACGGATCCCGACGCGACGATCGACATCAACGCCGGCCTGCCGCGCACGCGCGAAGCGTGGGTGCGCGCGCGCGGCGATGTCGAGGAGATCGACGGCCGCGCCGTGCAGCCGGAAGACAACGGCAATGTGTCGGCGGAGAAGCTCACCCCGCCCTTCCCCAAACAACCGCGCGTCCTCCGAGCCAAATCCGGCGCGTGCGTGACGCAACTCGAATACGCCCGCCGCGGCGTCATCACGCCGGAGATGGAGTTCGTGGCGATCCGCGAAAACCTAAAGCGTGAAAGTTGGAGCGCGCCGCCTCCGGCGGCGCATGCGCGGCCGGAGGCCGCGCGCTCCTCTCCTCCACGGGACGGCGAATCCTTCGGCGCATCCATCCCCGATTTCGTCACCCCGGAATTCGTCCGCAGCGAAATCGCCCGAGGCCGCGCCATCATTCCGGCCAACATCAACCACGCCGAGCTCGAGCCGATGATAATCGGCCGCAACTTCCTGGTGAAGATCAATGCCAATATCGGCAACAGCGCCGTCACCTCCTCCATGGCCGAGGAAGTCGACAAAATGGTCTGGGCCATCCGCCACGGCGCCGACACGGTGATGGACCTCTCAACGGGGCGCAACATCCACAACATCCGCGACTGGATCATCCGCAACGCGCCCGTGCCCATCGG
>Ga0209172_10005870_pt1 | contig 14350 bp, 17 predicted proteins | sample LarsenN4metaG_FD_184113 | JGI IMG/M metagenome (GOLD analysis project Ga0209172, IMG submission 184113) | Hot spring sediment bacterial and archeal communities from British Columbia, Canada, to study Microbial Dark Matter (Phase II) - Larsen... ... | reverse complement strand
GCTGGTCGCTCTACGGCAACTACATCGAGGGTCTCAGCCAGGGCGAAACCGCTCCCGGCACGGCGGTCAATGCCGGCACGCAATTGCCGCCGTATGTCTCCGAGCAGGTCGAGGTCGGCTTCAAGTTCGACCGGGGCGGTCTCGGCGGTGGGCTGGCGCTATTCGAAACCTCGCGGCCGCGCGGCGTGATCAACGCCGACAACGTATTCACCAGCGAGGGCAAGGACCGCCATCGCGGCCTCGAGGCCACCGTCTACGGCGAGTTGTCCAGGCGCCTGCGCGTGCTCGGCGGTGCGACCTGGCTCGACGCCAAACAGGACAAGACCGGCAGCGCGACGACCGACGCCAAGCGGGTCATCGGCGTGCCTGGATTCCAAGCCAACCTCGGCGCGGAATGGGATGTCCCCGGTATCGCCGGCCTTGCGCTCGACGCCCGGGTCGTCCACACCGGCGCAGTCTACGCCGATGCCACCAACAGGCTCAAAGTGCCCGCCTGGACCCGCTTCGATCTGGGCGCGCGCTATATCACCGAAATCGGCGGGCACGCTCTGACGCTGCGGGCGCGCATTGACAACCTCACCGATCGCGATTACTGGGCCTCGTCCGGAGGATTCCCGGGTCAGGGTTATCTGGTGCTCGGCGCACCGCGCACAGTGTCGGTTTCGGCGAGCATGGATTTCTGACGGCGGCGGGCGAATCCTTCGAGCGCGGTTCATTTGGAGAAGACTGGAGATGGCCAGGCAACGTGCAGCATTCGCTCATCCGACTCGGCGCCTCCTGATATTGATCCCCGGGAGTTATGCCTTCACTTGGGGCTTCATCGCGCTGGGTGTGACCGGGCTGGTCTCGCTGGGGGTGGACTTCCACGAGGCCGAGACGGCGATGATGCTGCTCGCCTTCCTGGTCTTCCCGTCACTGTTCCTTTGGGCCTTCGCTTCGCCCCGCCCGGGGCGGGCGATGGCGCTGCTCTTCGGCGGCGCCGCGTTCATGGTGTCCGCCGCCTGGGCCATTCAGCGCGGGCTGCTGGTCTGAGCGACTTGATCCGACGAAGGTTTCGAGATGTCCGCCCACTTCCGCAACACCATGACCTGGCTGCACACCTGGATGGGCCTCGCGCTGGGCTTCGTGCTTATGGTCTGTTTCTTCTTCGGTGCGCTGTCGGTCTTCGACCGCGAGATAGACCGCTGGGCAATTCCGCAGACGCGCTTCGAGCCCCAGCCCTTGCCTTCGTTCGACCGCTTGCTGTTGCCCGTTCTGCAGAGGGTCGAGCCGGACCAGCACGATTACGCCGCCAACATGCCGCGGCTACACGACCCGACCAAAGGTCCGATGACGCCGCGCCTGGAGCTGCCGGTGGACGAGTACTGGATGTACACCACCCACCGCGACCCGGTTCTCGCCATGGGCGTGGGCTTCCTGGTGCCGCTGCCCAAGGATCCGGACGCTCACAACCACATCCATGCGCGGACAACGGTGGACCCCCGCTCCGGCGCGGTGGTGCCCGACGATGCGCTCAAGATCGGCAGCCACTGGTTCTACCCGATGCACTACAGCCTCAACTGGCGCTGGAGGGACATCGGCATTTGGATCGTGGGGCTGGCCGGCTTCACCATGTTGGTGTCCCTGGTCAGCGGCGTGATCATGCACCGCAGAATCTTTCGGGAGTTTTTCACCTTCCGGCCCGACAAGCACGTGAAGCGCAGCGCTCTGGACCTGCACAATCTGACCGGCGTGGTGGCGCTGCCCTTTCATTTCTTTTTCGCCTTCACCGGGCTGTTGATCTTCGCCAGCTACTTCTACTTTCCTGTCAGCCACACGCTGCTCGAGCCCCTGCACCGGCAACACGAGGTGCTGGAGGCCCAGGCCGCCGGACTGCCGCACAAGCGCTCGGGCATCCCGGCGCCGCTCGCTAGCGTTGATGCCATGGTGGCCGAGGCCAAGCGCCGCTGGGCGGCACGCGACATGGCCGGCGAGGTGGGTTTTCTGAAGATTCACCACGTGGGCGATGCCAACAGCTTTGTCTCGATTTACCGCGCCGGCAGCGACCGCGTCGCTCTGGTGGGCGAGGGGATTCACTTCAAGGCCGCAACCGGCGAGGTGCTTCGCGAGGACCCTCCGCGCTCAGCGGTCTCCGAGATCAACGAGTTCCTGACCGGCCTGCACCTGCAGCATTTCGAGCACTGGCTGCTGCGCTGGCTGTACGTGCTGGGGGGACTGCTGGGCTGCGTATGCATCGCCACGGGCTTCATCTTTTTCGTGGAAAAGCGCAAGGCCGTGCACGCCAAGGCAGGCGGCCAAGGCAGCCGCGTGGTGGATTCGCTCGCGGTAACCACGGTCACCGGCATGGTGATCGCCGCCGTGGGCATGCTGGTGGTCAACCGGGTGTTGCCGGCCGACATGGCTGGCAAGGGTGACTGGGAGAAGCTGGCCTTCTGGGGCATCTGGGTGCTGGCGATGCTGCATGCCTTCGTGCGCAGCGGCCCGCTGGCGCGAGGCGGCATAAACCCGGCCTGGCGCGAGCAGTGTTGGGCGCTCGCCATGTTGTGCTTTGCCGCGGTGGTGCTCAACGCCCTCACCACCGGCGATCACCTGCTCAAGACGGTGTTCTCCGACCCCTACTGGCCGGTGGCGGGCGTGGACCTGAGCTTGCTGGCCACAGCGGGCATTGCGGTCTGGGCGGCGCGCAAGCTGGCGCTGCGCGAACGCGGCGCGGTGAAGACAATACCTTCCGAAGTCACCACCCGGGCCGCCGAGGCGGCAAATGTCTGAGGCGCTGTGGTTGGCCGCCGCCGCAGTGCTCTCCATGCACGGCATGGGCTGGCTGGCGCTGGCGATGGACGCGCACTGGGGCCAAGTGATGCACTCTCCGGCGGAAAATTTCCTCCGCACCCGAGGCGTGCTGCGCGCGCTGGGCGCAGTCACCCTGTCGCTTTCGTTTCTCGCCTGCCTGATGGCCGACCGCCCGTCCATCGCAGCCTTGGTGTGGGTGATGTTGCTCACCGCCAGCGCGTTGGCCGTGGCCCTGCTGCTTGCACGCTGGCCAAAGGTGCTGCGCGTCTTGTGCCCTGCAACCTAGCCCGGATTTCTCATTAGGTGACGTCAGGGGATTCCCGAATTCGCCCCGGCGGTTCCATGCGTTACTGCGCCCGCGGCGAGATGGAAAACCGCATCAAGCAGGCGCAGCTCGGGCTCTTTGCCGAGCGGCTCAGCTCGCACCGCTTCAACCTCAACCAGTTCCGGCTGCTGCTGGCAAGCCTTGCCTATGTGCTCATCGAGCGGCTGCGCGCACTTGCCCTTGCGGGCACCGAGTGGGTCGCCGCTGCCCCCCCCCGCACTGCGACGGCAACGCCGTCCTCCGTTCAACGCGACGGGCGCTGCGAACGCTGACCCCGACCTTCACCGCCGCCGCTTCCTGCCTGAACTGCTTGCGCAACTCCTTGTATCGCTTCACTTGATAGTCCGTTATGCGCTTGCCGGGCACCGCGACTCCTCTTGCTTATGTTCGAGAAGTCACTGTAAGCCCCCGCCACCCGAGCGCACCCGGCGGCAGCGCTCTACCGGCCAACATAGTTGTCGTCAACCGGCCAAGATAATTGTCGTCGCCCACAAGGCGATTACATCCACCAGTGAGGCCGAATGCCTAGAAAATAAGAATGACTTGCGTTATGTTAACCATGTAGCTCTTGGGGCAACGGAGGCACATCATGAAACCCGTTTTTCTTTCCGTTCCCGCCGTCACGCCTGTTCTGTTCCTTACCGCCGGTTTGGCTTGCGCGGAACCTCCCGGCCTCGAGACTGCGCGGGAAAGGGTGGGGCACGGCACGAGTGTGGCGCCGGAAGTACTCCGGGGTGTGGAGGAACGAGCTCCCGAGGAGGCCAAGCCCGCCCTTCGCCGCAGCCGCGATGCCAGCCGAATCGGACAGCAGGAAGCCTTGGGTGCGATGGATCGCGCCCGGCCTGCGGTTGGCAACCCTGGCTTCGGCGAGCTGCCTGCCCGACCGCCCTTTGCCGGCGGGCCGCCTGCGGGCGTGGGCCGGGGCCGTCCCTGAGGGGGCGGCCGAGCGGAGCGTGTCGTACCCCCTGCGCTGCTCGCCCAATCCTGCCTTTAGGGCGAAGAAACATCGGCTCCGAGCGAGCGTCCAATTTGGAAGCACGTTCGGAGATCCCGAATATCTTGCGCAAAACCGTTCAGTGGTTGGCCGGGGCGACGGTGGGCGTGACTCTCCTCGCCCTATCCGGTTGCGCGACCTTGGGCAAATCCCTTCCCCTGCCGCCCACGACGGCAGAGATCCTTCAGATGGCCAAGGACGGCCGCTCGGCCGACGAGATCATCGGCCGCATGAAGGAATCCCGGGCGGTCTACCGGCTTCCGGCCAGCGAGCTCGCGAAGCTCCGGGAGCAAGGGATGCCGGATGCGGTCATCGACCACATGCAGCGCACTTACATCGAGGCTGAGCGATACGAAGAATACCGCCGGGCGCGGGATTTCTACTGGGGGTACGCCTGGCCCGCTCCCTACCGGTTCCATCCCGCCTGTCGCTATTGCTTCCGGCCCTACTACTGGTGGTGAGGATGATCGCGGTTTTCACCGGCCTAGACCTTTGGCTTTCCTAGCCATGAAAGAGGAGCACCATCAAGATGAAAATTAGCGCTCATCTGATCATCTCCCTTGCTGCTTTCCTGACTAGCGCGAGCACGGCCATCGCAGAAGGCCCTTTCCCCACGACTGTGGCCGACATCCACGCCAACCCCACGCCGGGCAAACTCATCGAACTCAAAGGCCGGATCGTGGAGCGGTTGAAGGATAACGAGTTTCGCTTCGATGACGGAACCGGCCGCCTCGTGCTGGATGCAGGCCCTCCCTGGTGGCACAAGGTCTCTCTCGCTCCTGGTATCGAAGTTACGGTGGTAGGCCGCGTCAGCATGGGCCCGCGGCACGCAGCCCGCCCGTTCGCGCCCGAGATTGACGTGCACTGGATGCAAATGGTCGCTGGCGGAGTGATCCGGGTCCGGGATTCCGACCCAGCGCCTTGGGCTGGCGGTCCTCGGGGGCGGCAGGGTCATGGGGGCGGAGGGCGTTAAAGGGTGGCTCTTGGGCTCCAGCGGGCCTACCGCTCAGACGCGGCGGAGAAGAAGCCTCACATCCATTCCGGCCGAAAGCCGGCCACTCCACGGCGGTACGGCCCAGGGTGGACAGATCCAGCGAAACGGTGACGCAGCTCGCGGTGTCCGGGCCGCGGGTCCGTTGCGGCGTCACCCAGCCCTACTGGCGACCTGACACCGCACTGCTGAGCCCATTCGGACATATCCAGCCCTTGCCAGGACGCGAGCCTCTTCTTCTTTCGGCTGGTGACCTGCCGCTGTCGGCGTGGTGCGTTCCTGATCACGACCAACGGGAGCGTGCGCAAGTGGACCGAGCTCTTGGCGGCTGACGAAGTGCTCGCTACCGACGTGCTCGATCAGCTGCTGCACCGCGCAAGCGTCCTCAACATCAAGGGCCGCAGCTACCGGCTGCGCGACCCCGAGCTGGCGCTCAGCAGTAAAAAAGCCTGACCATGACGAATTGATCCTACCGCGACTCGCAACACTGGGTGTCGTCTTATTTCGTAAAACTGGCTGTCACTTGACACCTGTGGTTGCCGCAGTTGTCTCAGCGTTTTTCTGCACCCATTTCGATCTTGCTTTTATCGATTTCGATTTCCGCGGCCGATGCGAGTTTTGCCACGGCCTTGCCAAAACGCGCCCGGGCTGAGTCATAGGCTGCGTCATGGCTTGCCGCCTCAACCCATGCCTCCATCTCGACTTTGTCACCGTTGTCCAACACATGGGCCAGCTTGACTTTGAAGTTCATCGCGCGCTCTCTCCAGAGGTTGATAATACTCATGTCTAACATGCAGGCCGTCCCGAACCGAATCCGGCGGGTAGGCCTGCTCCCTCAATATCCGCTTCAGCAGCGGAATACAGTTGCCGCACTTGGGCAGGCGACCGAGCAGTCTGAAACAAGCCTTGACGCTGCGGGCGCCGCGCTCGCAAGCGCGACGAAACGCCTCCTGGCTGATCCCGTGGCAGGTACAACAGCTCTTATCAAGGGACATCCCGGGACTCCGTATTGTCAGGCCGGAGGGTGCGGCGCACAGCGGGCCACCCCTCCCGAACCTTGTTATGAACCTTCGTAACTTCGGACAAGGGTTTGTTGATGAGCTTGAGATTGACCAGGAAGACGCCGATTTGAGCGGCGGTGACCTCCTGTGGCACGAGCGCCCAGACGTCGGTCGCGGTCAATACAAGCAACAATGCCAGACTCACCCAATAGGCGAAGTCAGCCGTTGCTTCGCTGCTCTGCTTCCAGAGCTCGAACTTGATCCGGTTAATGTAGAAGCGCTCCTGTCGCTGATAGAGCGCTTGCCGATTCCCCTGGGCGATCGCCGAGCCGACGCTGGCGACGAGCCGAAGGACGTTATGGCTGTAACGCTGGATCAGCCCGCCGAAGAGCAGCGCCGCCAGAAAGGGCAACAGGCTCGCCACGAGCAGAGCGGGGAGCATCTCCGGCGAAAGGGAGATCTGCCACAAAATCACCGCCGGCAGGCCGATCAGGATCGTCCAAAGCTCTTTCTGGAAAAGATCAAAGATCTTTCCGGCATTTTTGCAATCGTTGATCGAGCGAGCGACCTGCTCCCCGACGCAACCGCCGCCCCGGCGCTCGAACCACACCCGTTGCAACTCGATGAACAGCCGGTCGTCCAGCATTCGATTGGTCAGCTTCTCGGCGAGGCGCAGCACCCCGAGCCCGAAAAAGATGCCGATCGCGAGCGGCGCGTAGGCCAAGAGCTCCTGGACCTTGAAAACGTGCTCCCCCTTGGTGATCTCCTGCAGAACCTCCTTCACCAGCCATGCCTGCACCGGCTCGATGGCCGGTGTGATGATGTTGGGCAAGGTGGCGGCAAGCAACAGCCAGGGATGCCGGAAAAGAATGGCGACCATCTCTTTGAGAAGATGGCGCCAAGAATGTTCCGGGTTGAAAAGCCCGCTTGGCGCGACCGCTTCCGCGGCCGTCAAATCGAGGCGCTGGCTTTCATAATCCGCCATCTTGCTCGGCTGCACTACCATCTGCCTTCCAGCGACATGAACCAAGTGCGGGAAGACTCCTCCAACCGCGCTTCCCGGGCGTCGAAGCTGCCATCCGGCTTGAAGGTGGTCTCGTCACGGAACTTGTCGTCCCTGAGCACGTTGCGTACGGAGAACCGCAGTCTGAAATCGCGCCCCAGGGGCTGGACCGCGTACACGTCCAAGAGCTGCTTGGCGCTTTCAAATTTGACCTTGGTATTGCCATCTCCCGTGAGCTCGCGATGCGTCATAGCGGGCAGGTAGTTGTAGATGGCACCGATCGCGAAACCACCTGGCCTCGCCTCATAATCGAGGCCCAGATTGAACACGTAGGGCGGCTGATCTTTGATCCTTCGTTTCTCCGTGGACCCCGGCGTTTCGACCTCGGAAAACAAGCGGGCATAATTAAAAGACAGGACGAGCCCGTGCAGCCCGATGGAGTCCAGCCGCGATCGGAAATCGAATTCGGCACCCCAGATGCGGGCATCGCCGACGTTGAACGGCCGGCTGACGAATCGCACGCCTTCGCTCACCACCTGGCGCTCGATCAGATCCCGCACGCCCCGATAGAAGAGATTGATCCCGGCAACCCCTTGCCGATGGAAGAACCGCTCGACCCCCAGTTCGAGCCCCCATGCCCGCTCGGGGCGTAGGTCTGGATTGCCTCCCTGGTCGGGGTTGGTCAACGTGCCACCCTTGATATGCACGCCTGGGGCGAGGTCGTCCAGCTTGGGCAACCGCAGGGTTTGCGCCACGCTGGCACGCACGTTGGTCGCCCGGTCCCAACGATGAAGGAAATGCAGGGACGGGTTGAGGGCGCTGGTCGTACCGGTGCGCTCCGACCCGGCGCCATCTTCGCTTTCCCGGCGAATGTGCTCTAAGCGCAGGCCAGGCGTCAGTACACTCGAGCGGCCGATACGCCACTCGTTCTGAACGAAAGCAGCGGCACGCCGTTCCTGTACCTGGAAACGGTCGCTCGGCACCGGAGTTTTGAGCACGCCGTTCTCGACCGTACTCTTGTCGGTTTCCCAGTCCTTGAGCCCTGCCTCGAAACCTACGCTCCAGAAGTGTCGTGCCATGGCCACGCCGTCCAAGCGCACGCGCCCCGCGAATTCTCGTTCGTCCTGTTGATCTCGCTGGAGAGAGGTCTTGGTGAGCATGCCCGCCGGGTTGAAGTCTCGGGTTTCCATGGCTTTCTCTTCCCGTCCTTGTTCTGCCGTCAAGCGCAAGCTCAACTGCCGATCGCCCGCCAGGCGCCGTGCCCACTTTCCTCGCAGGCGGGCGATTACCCGGTCCTTATCCTCCGTTTTTTCCTGAAGCCCGTTGGGCGCACCGTCGGCCTTGAACTTGAACACGTCGTGACGCTTGTCCTCTCGTCCCGCGATCAGAAAGGGATCCAGGGCCAGGGATTGGCCTCCTCCCAGGTCCCATCGCAGCCTCGGCGCGAGGGTGATCTCCTTCACGTCGGCGGGCTTCGACTCCACGCTCCGATCCTTCACTGCCCCGCTGGCGTGGTAAGCGACCTTGGTATCGTTGAGCCGCTCGGCCCGATCGATCACACCGACGTTAACCAGGTAACTTAACTTTCCCTGCCGGTCCCCGTATTGCACGCTCGCCTCCCCTACTCCCTCAGGACCGGTTCGGCCGACACCGACGCGCGCCCGCGCGAAGCCGTCGGCGGGCGCCTTGCGCAACACGATGTTCACCGTGCCCCCGATCCCATCGGCACTCATGTCGGCCCTCGGGTTGTGGATCAGCTCGATTCGTTCGATCATGTCCGCCGGCAGGCGGTCCACTTGGATCTGCCGCTCCTTGGCGCCACCCACAATGGGCTCGCCGTCGATCAGGATTTGCGTGTACCCCTTGTCAAGCCCGCGCACCCGGATGTCCTTGGTCACCCCCGGGGGTCCGGAATAGGTGATCCCGGGCAGCCGCCGCAGCACATCTCCCACGGTCGCGTCGTCGAATTTTTCGATGTCTTCGCGCCCGTAGACCTGCTTGGCGGTGGGTGCGCGGCGCCGCGCGTCCACAGGATCCAAGGCATCTACGACTTCAACCTCTTTGAGCCGTGCTTCCGGCGCGGACTCGGCAACCACTTCGTCGGAGGATCCCCACGCCATTACCGCGCAGCCGGCCAATACCGTTTTTCTCAGCCGCATTCCAAGCCCTCTTTTTCCTCGAAAAGAACGGACTGGCTGGCTGGCCGGCCTCCGGCCGGCGGGCTGGCTGCCCCCAAGGAGAGCGCGGCGGCGTAACCCCGCTCGCTCCCATCCATGCAATCAAGAAATCGCGGCGCGACGACCTTCCGTTCATGCACTCGTCGGCGTTTTAACGGGGCGCTCGCGGTCAGCGCGCTGTAGCCAGACGAAGCCTCCGATCACGAGAAGCAGCGCTGCCGCCTGGGCGGTGAGCGTCTGCACGGTGGGGTAGATGCCCAGCACCGGCATCCGAGGGAAAGCCACTAGGTCCACTGGGAGAGACCCCGCCTCCTGAAGGGCCGCCACGCCCTGGCCGACGAAGACCACCGCAAGCAGCGCCAGCAAAGTGGAGCTCACGGCGAAGAAGAGGCCAATGGGAAGCCGCACGCCGTAGCGAAAGACGACCCAAGAGAGGGCGACCAGCGCCGCCGTCGCGGTCAAGAAACCCACCGTGATAGAGCCGCCGCCGGTGTCGCCGGTTTGCGCCCACAGCGTCTGATAGAAGAGCACGGTCTCGAACACTTCCCGGTACACGGCAAGGAAGGCCACCGCCACCAAGGCGCTCGCAGTCCCCCGGGAAAGCGCACCCTTAAGTCGCTGCTCGATGAAGGCTTTCCAGGCGTGCGCGTGGGCCTTGCTGTGCAGCCAGAAGCCCACATAGAGCAGAATCGCGGCGGCCAGCAGCGCGGTCACGCCCTCCGTCAGTTCCCGCCCAGCGCCGCTCACCTTGACCAGCTCGCTCGCCACGGCCCAGGTGGCGAGCCCCAGAAGCAGCGCCCCGATCCAGCCGGCGTGCACGTACTTGAGCAGATCGCGCCGCTCGGCCTTCACCAAGAAGGCGATCACGGCGGCGAGCACCAGGATCGCCTCCAGGCCTTCCCGCAAGAGGATGACGAAAGCGGACACCGCCGCGGTCGTGGGCGAGAGCCCGTCGCCGCCGAGCTGCTTTTGCGCTTGGACGAGGAGGGCGTCGATCTCCGCGGCCCTGCGCTCCACTTCTGAGGCGGGGGCGCCCGCGCGCAACAGGCTGCGGTAGCCCATCATGGCGTTCTCCACTGCGACCCGAAGGCCGCTCGCCACCGCGTCCAGGCTTGCCTCGGCGAGCTCGAAGCCTTCCAGGTATGCGCTGACCGCAAGCCGCAGGGCCTCAGCCCGGTCGCCGCGGCGATAGGCGTCCACGCTCTCGGCAAGTAACCGGCGGCTTTCAGCGATGGGCGAGCCCGTGGCAGGCTCGAGGGCCTCGGGGTGGACGGCAAGCCAGGCCATGACGGCGACCGCTTCCTCGCCGTGTTTTTCCGCCACCTCCTTGCGGGAGAGAGTCGCGAGGGGCTCGAGATCAGAGAAGACGTTGCGGCCGACGCCGCCCCTCCACAGCATCGCGCCCTTTTGCGAGAGCGCCGGATCGATCCCTATGCCGGCGACATAAAAGGCGAGGGCCCAGCGATCCTCTTCGGAGAAATGGCGGAAGCCGGTCATGGCCGTGCCCGCCACGCCCAAGGTGATGGTGTTGTAGAGCCCGTAAAGGCTGCGGCTCGCGATACGCGCCTGGTCGTGGAAATTGGTGGGCGGCGGATCCAAGCCTGCGGCCGCCACACCGTCGCCGCGTCCTTGGGCGCCGTGGCATTGAGCGCAATGCTCGGCGTACAGGACGGGCGCCCGGGAAAGATCGGGCACCCGCTTCGGCGTCACGGTGAGATGGTAGGCGTCGATCACCGCCCAGCGCAGGTTCGCCGCGAGGCGGCTGATTTCCTCCCCCGGAGCTTTTGCTTCGATGCGGCGCTTCAGCGCCGCCGCCTGCGCCACGAGGTCCGGCTGCTGCGCCGTCTGCGGCAGCGCCTCTAGCAGTGCCCGTACCTGCCCGGCGAACTCGAGTTGCTCCTGGTACTCAGCCGGGTCCAGTACTTGGCCGTCTCGCACGAAGTCCGGGTAGTCCACGCTCACATAATCCAGCATGTGGACGATGTTCTCGGCATCCTGCAGGCTCGTTCCGGAAGGGGCCGCCCCGGCCCAAGCGGTGACCGCGATGAGGGTGGCCACCGCGAGCCACCGCGGCAAGGCGAGCGAGAGGCGCGTTTGTCTGGTCACGGCCTTTGCTCACGGCTCCCTGGGGTCGGTGACGAAGGCGATGCGGGTAAGCCCCTTGCTGGCGGCAAGGGAAAGAATCTTGGCCACGTGGCGGTACTCGGCGGCGGCGTCGGCCCGGAGGTGCAGCTCCGGCTGGGGCGCTAGGCGCGCTGCGTCCTGAAGCCGCTGCTGGAGTTCGCGCCCATCGACCGGCTCCCCGTTCCAGAACACCTCCCCCGTGGAGCGGATGGCGAGCTGCACATTCTCGGGTCGGGTGATGTTCACCTGGCTTGTGGCCTTGGGTAGATTAATCTTCACCGCGTGGGTGAGCAGCGGGGCCGTGATGATGAAGATGATGAGGAGCACGAGCATCACGTCAATCAGCGGGATCATGTTGATCTCGCTGACCGGCTGGCTGGGTCCGCCGCTTTGAAAGCCGCCGAAGGCCATATCTCAGACGCTCTTCGCGCTCGCCTCTACCGGAGGGACCGCCGTCCGCGCCACGGCCCGCGGGCTGGAGCGGGCATCGGCGGCACGCACGCCCGTCACCATGAAGGCGAAAACATCGTGCGCGAAACCGTCCAGCTCCGAAAGCAGCACCCGGTTGGCGCGGGTGAAGGCGTTGTAGGCGAGCACCGCGGGGATGGCCACCGCGAGCCCCAAGGCGGTCATGATGAGGGCCTCGCCCACCGGCCCCGCCACCTTGTCCAGGGTCCCTTGGCCGGAAAGGCCGATGGCGATGAGCGCGTGGTAGATCCCCCACACTGTGCCGAAGAGCCCCATGAAAGGAGCGCTCGCGCCCACCGAGGCGAGGAAGGTGAGTCCCGATTCGGCTCGAGCGGTCTCGCGCTCGATCGCGCGCCTGAGGGCCCGGGTCAGGAACTCGTCCGCCGAGCCGACCTCGATCAGCCGCTCCGGGTCCCGCCGCCGGTACTGGTCGCAGGCGAGAAACCCATGCGCTACGAGCCGCGAGAAGGGATCTTGCGCGCCCTCTTGACGCAACCCACTTTCCACCGCCGCCAAACCCTCCGCCGCCCAGAAACGTTCGAGAAAACGCCGGCTGCGAAGGCGCACAAGCATGTGCTGCGCCGACTTGGTGAGAATCAAGTACCAGGAGGCCACGGACTGCAAGACAAGCAGCCCGAGGATGAACTTCGCCACTGCGTCGGCGTGGCTAAGAAAGTGGGCGAAACCCAGGGATTCCGACATCGGTCAGCTTCGCAGCGCGAAGGAGATCGGAATGAGCACCCACGCTTCCACGGGCGTGTCGCCTCGGCGTGCCGGCGCGAACTTCCAGCCCGTGACCGCCGCCCGCGCCGCCTCGTCGAGGCGCCGGAACCCGCTCGAGCGACTGATTTCGACGTGCAGCGGCAGCCCTTCAGCGCTCACCCTCACCCGCAGCAGCACCTGGCCCGTTTCGCCCAACCGGCGGGAAAGAACCGGATAATCCGGCGGGGGATTCGAGAGATAATCTGCGTCAAAGCGCGGCGGCACCAGGGGCGGGGACGCCGGGCGCACTGCCACAGGCGCCGTCGGCGGCACCTCGACGGGTGCCGGTTCAGCAGCTACTGCCTCGGGCGCTCGCACCGCGGGGGTTGCTGGGGCCGGCACCGACTCGGGCACCGCCAGTTCCGCCGGCTCTGAGGCATTCATCGGGCTTGGTGCCTGCTTCGGTTTCGGTAATGGCTTGGGCCGAACCGGTAACAGCTTGGGTGGATCTTGCAGTGGCGCCGCCGTCCGCTGCGGCTGCACCAAGCTCACCATCAGCGTCATCGTCTTCTCGAGCGCTGCTCGCGCCGGCGCGTAGGAAATGAGAGCCCACCAGAGGAAGAACCCGTGGAGCGCGGCCACCGAGAGCAGGACCACCGTCCGCGCGACGGGATCGAGGCGCCCGGTCTCTTCCCCGTAGGACGATTCCACTGCGGCGCTAAACGGCATTCGTATGCCCTCTCACGCCGTGAGGATCAATTTGCCACTGGCGGTGCGCCGCAGACGGTACTCCCGCTCCCCGTGCATGATGATGAGTTCCCCCGCTTCTCCGAGCAGATCGTCGCTGGCGGCACGCCAAGGCTTGCCTCGCTTCGAGGAAGCCGCTGCCAGAAGATCGGGTCGCGTTCTTTCGCTATCCGGACGCTTTTGCCTAGGCATAGTAATGAGAATAAGTCTCATTATCAAAGTACGCCCGGGCGGCATCCTTGTCAAGTCCTTTCATGGATTTGGCGCTCGCCTTGGTGCACGTCTCGATCACGACGTTTATTCGAGTGCATGACCCGCCGGCGGCAATTCGTGTGCCGCTGCAGACTTTTCCCGAAGCCTTGAAGTTGTCGGGATGCCAAAGGTGGGCGCCGTCTCTTGGCGCCGGATCCGCCGCTTCGCAACACTGATGCGCCGGGCGATCCGATCGGACCCGGTACTTCGTTCGAGCCGCTCGTGTTCAATCGCAACCACGACGGCGGACGCACCCGTGACAACGACGACGACACGCTGCTCAACCAGACCGACCTCGCGTGGAAATTCGGCACCGGCGGCGTGCGTCCACACCTTGATCACCGGTACGGAGCCGGGGCGCGAGCAGCTCGACCGCTTTGAATTACATTGGACGCCAATCCCGGCACACCAGGCGCGCAGGCACCGACCGCCCCGACTCCGCTGCTCGATCCCGACCCGGCGTCCTGCTCGGCTACACGAAGACGACCAACCTGCGCGCACGCAGCGCGATACCGCCGCGTTCTACGCGCAGGACCAGATCGAGTTGAGCGAGAGATGGAAACTGCCCGCGGGTCTGCGCCGGGAAAGGTTCAAGGCCGGTGTCCGCACGGTGGTAGAGGCGACGGGGCTGCCGACGGCGGCCGGGAGATCGGCGCCGGCATGGTCGCCGACTCCGGCTTCCATCTCGCCGATGCGAAGAACGGCGAGGTACCCGGTTACGCCGTTTTCGACGCGGTGCTGGCCTGTCTCCTGCGTCAAAACGAAGTGCGGCCCAA
>Ga0209172_10005869_pt1 | contig 14354 bp, 10 predicted proteins | sample LarsenN4metaG_FD_184113 | JGI IMG/M metagenome (GOLD analysis project Ga0209172, IMG submission 184113) | Hot spring sediment bacterial and archeal communities from British Columbia, Canada, to study Microbial Dark Matter (Phase II) - Larsen... ... | reverse complement strand
TTGTATGTGTCAAAAAATTAGTTATGTTCATTGGTTTGAGGAGATGACGTTTTTTGAATAATTTAGGCATCAAAGACATAAGTGTAATTTTTTATGTAAAGTTTTGTATCGACATTCAACATTTCTGCCCCAACACAATCCAATAGAGAATATCCAGCCAGCGAATTTACCAATAAAAATATCTCGATCGTTTCTCAGATTGGTGAGGTCAGGATGGTGACGGGCTCCCTGCGAAAGCGGGGATGACAGCAGTACCTGAATTTGAGAAATGCGATCAATCAACCCAAGAACCTAAAACAAGAGCCTAAAATAGAATGAAGGAAGCCATTAGCAGGGTAATCGCGGTCACGAAGAGAGAAAAACAGGAGAATGCACCCAAAGATTAAGCACATGCGATTTCAAAAAAACTTGAGAAAATGGCAATTAAGCGGCAAAGCTAGACCGATTATCGGGCTGCTGCTAGCACTGGCGGCGGGCTACCTGGGCAATCATGTGAGCCTGCCTTTGTTTTTCAGTGTGGAATTTATCTTCGGGAGCATCATCACATTGATGGTGGCGAGCCTGTATGGGACGGTATGGGGAACGATCGCGGCGGCGATCGCCACCACCTACACCTACATGGCTTGGGGGCACCCCTATGCCATGATCATTATGACCTGCGAGGTGCTGTTTGTCGGTCTGCTCTTGCGGCGCTGGAGTCAAAACATCCTACTCCTGGACGCGATTTACTGGTTTACCCTGGGAATGCCGATGGTGTGGCTGTTTTACCACGGCTTCCTGCAGATGGCTCCCATTCAAGCCGGAGTCATCGTCCTCAAGCAATCGGTTAACGGCATCCTCAATGCCCTAATTGCCAGTCTCATCCTCAACTACCTGCCCGTGAGCCAGTGGCTGGGGCGGCGTCAAACCCCCAAAACCCTTTCCCTGCGGGAAACCTTATTTAATCTGTTAGTAGCTTTCGTCTTCTTGCCCGCGCTTTTGCTCACCGTTTGGCAAGGTCAAAGAGTATTCGATGATATCCAAACTGATATTACCGGGGAGCTAGAATCCACAGCCACCACCATAGTATCAGAGGTGCGATTTTGGTACGACCAACACCTCCACGCCGTGAAGGAACTCGGCAAAATTGCCCGGTCATCGATGGATAACCCCAGCTTATCCCTACAACAAAGCACTACCCAGCTGCAGCAGGCGTTTCCCGGTTTCCTCAAAATGTACCTAGTGGATCAAGAAGGCACCATCATCGCCGCCTCACCCACCATCAACAATCAGGGAGAAGCGATTCTCGGCACCAGCATTGCCAATAAACCCAGCTTTTTCCAAGCCAAAAATAGCCGCAAAGCCATTATTAGCGAAGTACATAAAGGTCCTACCACTGAAATTCCTCACGTAGGTTTGAGCGTACCGATCGAGGTAGAATCAATGGGGTTCCAGGGCTTAGCATACGCTTCCCTGGGTTTTGAAAAACTCGAAAAGCTGCTGAAAAACACAGCCACCAATCACCAATTAAACATCACCCTCATTGACAACTCATACCAAATCATTGCCACTACCCAGCCAGAATTAGAGAAATTCAAAAAATTTAGGAATTATGAAGGAGGGGAAAAAAGGTCGATCGCTCCCAATATCTACCAATGGTTGCCCGAGGGCAACCCGATTATGCGCCGGTGGATGGGCTCTTTTTACGTCACAGAAGCTCCCCTAGGCGACGATATCCCCTGGCGATTGGTGATCGCTACTCCCACAGCGCCATTTATCAACCAGCTCCAGCTAGGGTATATCAAAAACCTGGCTTTGATGCTCACCCTGACTGCCGTGGCTCTCATCCTAGCTCTGCTCCTCAGCCGCCAGCTAGTCACTCCCCTATCCCACCTAGCCACCACTAGCACCAACCTGCCGGAAAAACTCCTCTCCAAAGAAACCCCAGACTGGCCGAAATCCGTGATTACGGAAATCAAATCCCTGGCGGACAACTTCCAGGAAATGGCCCTCAGCCTCCAAGGGAAATTTCAAGAATTAAACACTGCCAAACAAACCCTAGAGGAACGAGTCAAAGAGCGGACCGAACAGCTACGCCTTTCCCAAGAGCGATTGCAGCTAGCTCTAGACAGCACCGAAGACGGATTATGGGATTGGAAGATCATCACCAATGAATGTTATTTTAGCCCCCGCTGGTTCCAGATGCTGGAATACCAAAATGGAGAACTAGATTATCTCACCTCCACTTGGGAGCAGTTAATCCACCCAGAAGATGCAGAAAGAGTCGCATTCACCCTGCAAGAACACCTGGCGGGTAGGGGCAGCTACGAGTTAGAGCATCGCTTGCGACAAAAATCCGGCAATTGGCTGTGGATTTTAGCGCGGGGGAAGGTGGTAGAGCGGGACGAAAATGGCCAACCCCTGCGGATGGTAGGCACCAACATCGACATCACCCCCCGGAAACAAGCAGAAGCGGAACTACAGCAAGCCAAAGCAATGGCAGAAGCAGCCAACCGGGCAAAAAGCCAGTTTTTGGCGAATATGAGCCATGAAATCCGCACCCCGATGAATGGGATTCTGGGAATGGCGGGCTTGCTAGCGACCACGGACTTGGATGCAGAACAAAAAGATTTCGTGGATACGATTAAAACCAGCGCGGATAATTTGTTAGTAATTATCAATGACATCCTGGACTTTTCCAAGCTGGAAGCCGGGGAAATGCAGTTGGAAACTGTGGAGTTTGAGTTGCAAGCCTGCCTGGAAGAGGTGATAAAATTGCTTTCTCCGCAAGCGGTGACTAAGGGTTTAAATATAGAAATTTTCGTGGCCCCGGAAGTACCGAAAAAATTGCAAGGGGATGTGGGGCGCCTGCGTCAGGTTTTACTCAATCTGGCGGGCAATGCGATTAAATTCACCGATCGGGGTGAAATATCGATTCGCGTTACCCTAGGGGACCCGTCAATTTTGGCGTCAAACGTACCGTTGATGCTAAATGGGGCCGCTGACAGCCGAGAGCTGTCGATTCCGCTTTGCTTTGCCGTGAGAGATACTGGGATTGGGATTGCCCCGGGCGATCAACAAAAGCTATTTCAATCATTTTCCCAAGTTGACCCCTCCATGACCCGCAAGTACGGCGGTACTGGCTTAGGTTTGGCCATCTGCAAGCAGTTAGTAGAGTTGATGGGGGGTAAAATCGACGTAGAGAGCGAACCCGGGGTTGGCTCCACATTCTGGTTTGTGGTTCCTTTTGGCAAACACCTAGAGGATACCTTTAGCGGCTGTCGCCTGCTGGCTGTCAGTCCAGATCAAGCAAATCGTCAACTGCTGAAGATGCTGGCAGAAAATTGGGGCATGGAAGTAATCGAAGCCACTCATGGCTTAGAGGCACTCAAACTATTGCACCAACAGCAGGATTTACCCTACCATTTGGCGGTCATTGACTGGGAAATGCCCCATCTCGATGGCGAAATGCTCGCTCAAATTATTCGGTTAAATAGCGCCTGGTCTTCCCTCATGTTGGTGGCAATGACGCCTCAAAATCTGCCCTTGGAGACTATCGCATATTTACGAGAAATCGGCGTTAATAGTTATGTGCAAAAGCCTCCAGAATCTAGTCAAACTTTTGGCTCTTTTTTGCCGGTATTATCCAGTTTATCTCTCTCGTTAAACTTTTCAAAAAATACCCCAAAATTAGAAACCAATTGGAATACTGGTGATGATGAGAGCAACGGGTTAAATGATTTACATATTTTAGTTGTGGAAGATAATGCTATCAACCAAAAAGTGTTTGTGAATCAGCTTAAAATGCTGGGGTATCGCGCTGATTGTGTTGGTAATGGTAAGGAGTCGCTAGAAATGCTGGCTCATTTTCATTACGATATCGTGTTTATGGATTGTCAGATGCCGGTGCTTGATGGTTATGAAGCTACGCGAGAAATCCGCCGCCGGGAAGGGAATAAAGCGCATACGGTGGTGATTGCTCTGACGGCGCACGCGATGAAAGGAGACCGGGAAAAGTGCTTGGAAGCGGGGATGGATGATTATGCCAGTAAACCGGTAAAAATGGGAGAGTTGAAAGCGCTGATCGACCGCTGGGGTGGGGAAAAGTCAAAGATGGTGCATGAAGAATTGACGATCGTCCCAGCCCAGACAAAACCAAACCCAATCGCTCCGGCACCAGGGGCTGTGTTAGATTATAAACGCCTGAAGGAAATTTCCGATGGATATAACAGTTTTGTCGTGGCCATCCTGCAAGCGTTTGTGGAGGATGCGCGGCACAATATGGCGGCGATCGAGGTAGCGATCAAGGCGACGGATTGGGAAACTCTGAGGAATCAAGCACATCAGCTCAAAGGAGCCAGCGCGAACGTCGGGGCGCCTCTGGTGCGGGAGATGGCGGCTCAGTTAGAAACACAAGCCCGCCAGCAAAGTTTATCTGACGCGCCGGAGCTGGTGGCAAATATCGCGCAAAATCTGGCAGCGATAGAAATAGAAATCTCTCATCTCATTCAAGCCCAAAGTCAGTAGATATCGCTTCATACTGTGGCATACTCACCCGATCCGCTGTCACATTAGGGCAAGCAGTCCAGAGAACTACTCTACAGGTGACAAAAGTAATCCCACGGCCTTGCCGTGGGATTATCTTTGTGAGACCAAGGGGAATCAGTAAATAGCTTGGACTCAAAAAACCGGATTTAGAAATCATCGAGCAAGGAACCAAGACGGCGGAGCAAGGGATCCTCCGGTGGTGGTGGAGCAAGGGTTTCCGGTTTTGGTGGTGGTGCGGCGGGAGGGGAGGTGACCGGTTTTGGTGGTGGTGCTGATAGCGTCTCCGGGGCGGGAGTAGCGGGCGCCGAGAAGGGCGCCGAAGGGGAATTAGTCCAGGAGGAAAGAGCGATCGCCACCTGGCCCACCTGTAGGCTCAACTCCCGCATTTGATGTTCCAGGGAATCTAAGCGGCTGGCTTCCCTAGCCGCCAATCTTTGCTCCAGGGAATCCAACTGACCCTGCATCTGGGCGATTAATCCCTCAACACCACTACCGATCGCCACCGGGGGCGAGGGTTGTGCATCCCTAGCCGCCAATCTTTGCTCCAGAGAATCCAACTGCCCTTGAATCTGGGCGATGAATTCCTCAGCGCCACTACCAATCACAGGGCGCGTTTGCGCCCGTGGAGGTCGGGCAGTTTCTGGCACATACAAAAACTGCCATAAAGCCTCCTTGCACAAGTCGCTGAAAGTCTTGTGGGGGTGTTTCGCCAATTCAGCTTCCACAGCCGCCCACAAGGTGCCGTCCGCCACTTCCTCGGTAAACTCCACCCCCTTTTTTTTCTTCTTAGACCAAAACATCATTTGGTTTAGGGCTTGCGAGTGTAAGAAGTGGCGATTTGAGCCTCTCCATATAAATATTGTCCCAAAGAATTAGCTTGGCGGGAAGGCTTAGCCAAATGAGCATTGAGTCTGGCATCCTTGAGCAGAGGTTCCAAATCAGTCCAGAAGAACTCACCGCCGCCACCAGTGACAATCACATCCGTCACCCGTTCTGGTAGCCACTGCACCACTAAGTCACGAATTTTACGGGCAAACTGCTCCCGCAGGTTGGGGAGAAAATCATCGAGGTTCGTGGGTTTGAGGGCACCGCGAGGGCGGAAGAAGCGCTCGCCCCGGGGGCGGTTCACCGCCTCAATCAAAAATAGGGACTGACTATCAGCCCCTTCAATTTCCTTAGCCACCTCTTCATAGAACTGGCTCATGGCAAACTCTTTGCTTTCAGAAACCCCCCGTGCCAGACGGAAGTTATCAATCATCAGCAAATCAGTGGTTTGATGACCGATATCGACGATCGCCACGGACAGGCGGGCAAAATCTGGAGTGATACCTTTTTTCTCCACTTTTTCCTGAGCTTCCGACCAGATCAGGCTGCCATAACCTTCTGGCATTACCCACACCTTGCGGATTTCCACCACCACTTCCTCACCGCGATAGCGAATGGTGTGGGAGCCGGTTAGTTGGTTGACGATCTGCTCTTTTTCGCGCTCAAACTGGTCTTGAGTGTGGAACGGTAAGCCCAGCACCACCGCCACATCGTCCCTGACACCAAAATAACCCACACAGCCCAAAGTTTTCACCAGTGCCATGTCCACCTTCGAGGCGCCCACATTCAGCGTCGCCCCAAAGTCTGCGGCTAGTTGACCGAGGGCGTAACCGTTGCCCTGGTATTCTAACCAGATATCCAGCAGAGAATCGGTGGGACGGGCTTCAAATTCGCCACCGCGCACCTTTTCTACAGGCAGGGACGCCACGTTAGCCGGGATGAAAACCACCCGGTTCGGCTCCCGGTTGATGCAGGCTTTAGTTGCCGTCCGCCCCAAGTCAACGCTAAGAATAGTAGTTTTAAAGCTAGTACCGGCGGGTCTGGGGGTTGCTGCTGGCATTGCAGTATTTGCGGGCTGTTGGCTTGTCATTATTTACCTCTACCTACGGGTTGAATATCGTTCTGGCAAAACCCCAACATATCAGGATTTTGCCCGGTTTAAATCGAAGGGAGGGACAGGGCATTGCCGTGTCCCTACGCCGCACTACCTTCAATTGTGGCAATACATTCGATTTCTACCAGCACGTCCTTGGGCAGACGGCTTACCTGCACTGCGGCACGGGCTGGCGCCTGAGCGGCATCGAAATAGCGGGCATAAACGGCATTCATCGCCGCAAAATCGTTCATATCTGCCAAAAATACAGTGGTTTTGACCACATCAGAGAATGTAGCACCAGCAGCTTTCAGGATAGCCTGGATATTGGCCATCACTTGTTCTGTTTGGGCTACCACATCGTCACTGCCTACAATTTGATTGGTTTTGGGGTCAATGGCAATTTGCCCTGCCACAAACACGAACGCGCCGGTGGCTACCACAGCTTGATTGTAAGGCCCAACCGGTGCCGGGGCTTCTTCGGTGCGAATGATTTTACGAGTCATTCCTGCGCTATCTTGGAGCTTGGTGGTTTTCCCATCAGGCATTATCGCATCACTGGGGTAATTCTGGGCAGTCGATCGCGAAACGCTCGCCCGCTGACTGGGGCGCGGTTGCCCCGCCCTTGGGCAGATCAAGAAAGGGGGACAGAAACCGGGTCAGTGGGCAATCAAAATGCGGAAAGGATGTAAAGCCAGCAAATGAAATGTGCTATCGTCAGAGGCGGGGACGAATGCCGTAATCCCGATAGAGGCGGTAATCTCGGAGAATCCGATCGTGGTCAAAGCACAAAGGCGTAGGCAAGCGCCACAACTCAAAAATGCCTACGGTTTTCGCGTCATCCGCCGCTTTTGGCTCGCCGGTGGCGGTGGCCAGAAAGACGACACTTAGGGTATGGCTCCGGGGATCTCGTTGGGGGTCGGAGTAAACATGGAACTGCTCGATCAGCTCTACGGGTAAGCTGATTTCTTCTAATGCTTCTCGCAGGGCGGCGGTTTCTACCGATTCGCCATAATCCACAAAACCTCCGGGAATCGCCCAACCTAAAGGGTGATTGCGGCGCTCGATCAGGACGATCGGGCGGTGGGGGCGATCGACCAATTCGATAATAATGTCCACCGTCGGCGCAGGATTGCGATAAGTCATCGGATTTGCTTAGTGTGAGTGGCAAGTATCGGAGTTCGAGGGTGGAACTGGTGACCAGTCGTACAATCGGCGATCGGGCTGCCCCACGCCTGTCATCAGGTTTCCCAATATCTTTGATTAGATGACGTTATCATACAACAGGCGCCGTGATAAATTGGTATGGCTGGAACGTCCCTACAGGTTCGACCCCAGCCCGCTTTTCACTCTTATTTTATCAATTTGGCTATGCCTTTTCCCAGATCTAGCGGTATTTTACTCCATCCCACTTCTTTCCCCAGCCGATTTGGCATTGGCGACTTAGGGGATGAAGCCTATGGATTCATCGATTTTTTAGCAGCCAGCAAGCAGCAATTGTGGCAACTCTTGCCCCTAGGACCTACGGGGTATGGGAATTCTCCCTATATGTGCTATTCTGCAATGGCTGGCAATCCCCTGCTGATTAGCCCCGATCGTCTCAAAGCAGAAGGGTGGCTCTCCGAAGAGGACTTGGCCGACTTGCCCGAGTTCCCCTTAGACCGAGTGGATTTTGCTCAGGTCGAGCCCCTGAAAATGTCCCTGCTGCGCACGGCTTGCCAGAATTTCAAGGCCAATGCTTCCGCCGCGCAACAACAAGCCTTTCAGGATTTTTGCGATCGCAAAGCCTATTGGTTAGATGACTATGCACTGTTTATGTCATTCAAAAACGCTTTTGACGGTGCAAGCTGGAACACTTGGGAACCAGAACTCGTGAAGCGGGAGCGCGCTGCGATAGAAAAATGGCGGTTGCGCTTAACCGGCGAGATTTTTTTCCGCAAATTCATGCAGTTTGAGTTTTTCCGTCAGTGGGACGCCCTCAAGCAATACGCCAACGATCGGGGTATCCAAATCATCGGTGATATTCCCATTTATGTCGCTCACGACAGCGCCGATGTGTGGGCGCATCCAGAAATCTTTTGCCTCGACCAAAAAACCGGAGCACCCGCCGCAATGGCGGGAGTACCGCCGGATTACTTCAGCGCCACCGGTCAGCTCTGGGGCAACCCAGTTTACCTCTGGAACCGCATGGAAAAAAGCGGTTTTGAATGGTGGATCGAGCGCTTCCGTGGGCTGCTGGCTTATGTAGATATCATTCGCATTGACCACTTCCGAGGCTTTGAGTCTTTCTGGTCTGTACGCCAAGGCGAAACCACCGCCATGAAAGGAAAGTGGATTCCCGCCAAAGGACAGGCTTTGCTAGAAACTGTCAGAGACCAACTGGGCACCCTCCCCATCATTGCCGAGGATTTGGGCTTAATTACCCCGGAAGTAGAAGCCCTGCGGGATATGTTTGATTTACCGGGAATGAAGATTTTACACTTTGCCTTTGGCTCTGGCCCGGATAATATTTATTTACCGTTTAATTTCTACACCCGGAATTGCGTGGTTTACCCCGGCACCCATGATAATGATACTACTGTGGGCTGGTTTGGCCAGCTTTCAAACCACGATCATCACGGGGTTTTAGCCTATTTAGGTGAGGTGAAATCTTGGGGCATACATTGGGATTTAATTCAATTAGCCATGTCTTCTGTGGCTAATCAGGCAATTTTTGCCCTCCAAGATATTTTGGGTTTGGACACTGAAGCGCGGATGAATACTCCGAGCAAAGCCGAAGGTAACTGGGAGTGGCGCTATCGCCCCGACAGTTTGACCGTGGAAATCACCCATCGGCTCAAAATGATGACCGAAACCTATGGCCGTGCCACTAAATAAGGCGGTCAGAAACCGGGTTTCTTTGACATATAGTCATTTCAAGTAAGAATGGGATTGACTCCGCCCTCACCCCCGTCCCCTCTCCATCCCCCCTACCCCCCTGTCAACAAAATATTTATTCCACTGACCCCCCCCCTTTCAAAGGGGGGCGGGGGGGGGATAAAGGGGGGGAGAGAGAAAAGGAGATGGGGGTGAGGGCAATCTCGAGTGTTTCATTTCTATTTGAAATGGCTATATGATGTCTAGAAACGGAGATTCTCTGTAGAAACCCGGTTTCTTTGGTGGCCACCAAACTCCTACCTCCTAGGAATTGTGCGTGATCTTGGTGCCCAAAAGTTTGAGGAATTCGGCTAACCAGTAGGGATGAGCGGGCCAAGCGGGAGCCGTGACCAGGTTGCCATCTACGACTACGCCATCGGGGGGGACTTGGGTGTAGTTACCGCCAGCGAGGGTAACTTCTGGGCCGCAGGCGGGGTAGGCGGTGCAGCGTTTACCGGTAAGGGTTCCGGCGGCAGCTAAGACGAGTAAACCGTGACAAACGGCGGCGATCGGCTTGTTGGTAGTGGCGAAGTGGCGGGTAATTTCGAGAACTTTCTCGTTCAGGCGGATGTATTCCGGGGCTCTGCCGCCGGGAATTACCAGCGCATCGTAGGCGGCGGGGTTGATGTCATCAAAATTGGCGTTGAGGGTGAAGTTGTGCCCGGGTTTTTCACTATAAGTCTGGTCTCCCTCAAAATCATGGACAGCGGTGCGGACTTTTTCCCCTGCTTTTTTGCCGGGACAGATGGCATCTACGATGTGGCCCACCATCTGGAGGGATTGAAAGGGGACCATCACCTCGTAATCTTCTACGAAGTCGCCCACTAGCATTAAAATTTTCTTAACAGCCATATGTGCTTGGGTGGATTCAGGTTATATCAAATATGGGTAAGAGTGTGGGGCTGGGGAATCAACCCGGTTTTGGAAGAAACCGGGTTTTTGCCAGGGTTTGCCGAATTGGTTTAGAACCCGTTACGAGCCCAGACCACCAGGGCGATCGAGAAGGTGAACACCGTCAGGAGTGAGGCCCAACCGAGAGTGATGATATCCATAAGCGCCAAATCAATTAATCTCAACTATTCCAAAACCCGATCGTAACTCAATCTGGGTACAGTTTGGCATCTACATCCCAGGCACAGGTTTTTAATTAGTAATTGCAGATACGCAATTTTCCCCAGAGAATGGGGGGCGAGCCATCGCGGCTAACTCTGACAGATCTGGGAGATTTTCCGGAACCTGTGGGATTTTGAGGGGCTAATACCCCTATACCTGCCGTGGAAATACTGAATTAATTCAGTATTTTTACGGAGAATAGAATTGAAGGTTTGTACTGATGTTTTCTCATCTCCAGAACGGTACTATTCTGGAGAGGAAGATATTATGGGACTGGCTTGGAAGCATGATTTGGGTGATGGCCAAAAGCCTGCCAGCAGTTCTCACAGCGTCGGAAAACTATGGGGCGTGACTGGGTAACCTACCCCCAAGCTGGTGGGCTTTTTGTGTAATTTTATGATCGTTGCATGTGGGGCTTTTCTTCGGGGAAGCCTCAATTAGCCCCCAACTTGTTTAAATTAATTACTGGTTTTAACCGGAAATTAATTGGCATTATACCTAGCCTTGATTTCTCAGGCAAATATCTTCATTCAATTAATGGAAATTACCGATGGAGCCCTGAGCAAGCAACTCGGATACGTTATTTTTTGCCCAAAGCTCAAACCGTAATTTTTTAGATAAATTTTATATTTTTATTGGCCAATAAACCTCAGCCCAAAATATGCTAAATTCATTTTTTTTTAACCTGTCCTAATCAAATCTGTGGTTTTTTGAATCAGTAAGAATTCGGTTAAATGGTTTGAGAACGCTAAATTCGGTGAGCCCCAAAAATTAATCAAAAATTAGCAATATATGGGAGGTGAGTCGTTCAATCCATCAGTAACATCAGGATTTGATAAGTATAAATGACCAACTAAAGCCTAAGTTTTGTAGAGAAGGCTGTAAAAATTGGAGATTTTTATATGACCAAGAATTTGGAGAATTTAACTATTGATTCTACATCTACAAAATATCCGATAGCGTCGGCTCTAACTGTAGCATCTGATACATTTCTTCAGGGAGAGAGCGCCCTGATAAATTGGAGCCAAATTCAAGGGGGGGGTTTTCAGCGGAATCATTTGCCGATGCCCAAAAAATTGTGGCCACAAGGCCAGCAAAGAGTATTCCATGTTGTTTAGACGATCGGGTGGGTTTAATGACAGCACGTTTATTGCCAGAAACCAATGCAGTGGCAGTGGAATTCCGAGCCAAGCGGATTACATACAGAGTCAAACCAATGGAGCAGGACATTCAAGACCAGCAAAATATGTTGAGGTATATCATAGAAGCTAATCCAGACCCAATTTTTGTGAAAGATAGACAGCACAAATGGAAATTTTTTAATGATGCCTTTTGTCGGTTATTAGGGAGGACAAGAGAAGAGCTGACTAATCGGACTGATTATGATTTTTTTCCGGCTCACGAGGCCGATATTTTTTGGCAAGAAGACGAAGTAGTTTGGGCAACAGGGATGCCCAATAAAAATCAAGAATATTTGACCGATGCCCAGGGAAATGTCCACATTGTTTCAACTAACAAATCAATGTTTACTGATGAGGCAGGGAACAAATTTCTCGTCGGCACAATTAGAGATATTACCGATAGGGTGAGAGCGGAAGAACAACTAAAAAAAAGTGAAGAACGCTATCGAACCTTGGTAGAGCAGAGCTTTGAAGCGATTTGTTGTGTAGAGTTCGATCCCCCAATATCCGTCAACACTCCAGAAGAGCAGCAAATTACTCAAATTCTGCAAAATGGCTATGTCACGGAAGGCAACGATGCTTTGGGGACTATGTACGGATTTGCCTCGGTGGAGGAGATGATCGGGATGAAAACGAGGAATATTGCCTCGCCGAAAAATCCGGCAAATATTGAAAGAACGAGAGATTTTATGCGGTCTGGGTATCGGCTGCGGCATATAGAATCTCAGCATATGGATGCAGCGGGAAAGGTTAAATATTATTTAAATAATATTGTGGGGATTGTGGAGGCTGGGTGGTTGCGGCGGGTGTGGATGACGCAACTGGATATCACAGAGCGCAAACAGGCGGAAATGGCGCTGAAAAGGAGTGAGGAACTGTATCGAGGGATGGTGGAATCCCAGCATGATTTAATCGCGAGGGTGGATCGGGAAGGGCGGTTTACTTTTGTGAATGATGCTTATTGCGATCGCTTTGGGATGCCGCGCCCCGAGTTGCTCGGTACTCATTTTATGCCCCTGATACATCCAGAGGATTTGGAGCTGAGTGTGGCGGTGATGGCAAAACTGCAACAGCCGCCCTATCGGTGTAGCTGTGAGTTGAGAATGCTCACCACCACTGGGGTGCGTTGGATTGCCTGGGAAGGTTACGCCATCCGGGACGAAACTGGGGAAATTATCGAGATTCAGGGCGTGGGGAGGGATATAACCGATCGCAAGCAAATGGAAGCGGCGATGGAAGTGACCCAAGCGCGTCTGCGCCAACTGCTCCGAGCCAGTCCCGCCATTGTTTACAGCCGGGAAACCACTGGCGAGCGGCCCCTGACCTTCATTAGCGACAACATCAAAAACCTCCTCGGCTATGAACCCCAGGAAGTTTTGGCAGACTCCCACTTCTGGAGGATGCGCCTTCACCCGGAAGACGCCCCGAACATTTTCGATCGCATCAGCAGGCTCGATCGGGAAGGAGAAATCACCTTAGAATACCGGTTTTTATGTGCCAATGGCACCTACCGCTGGCTCCAGGACAAAGTAAAGCTGCTCAAAGATAACGCTGGCAACCCCTTGGAAATTGTGGGTGCGGCTACAGATATTACCTATCGGGTGGAGGCAGAAGCAGAAATTCGCCTCGCCTTAGCTGGGGAAAAAGAACTCAATGAGCTGAAAAGTCGCTTCATTACCACTGTGTCTCACGAGTTCCGCACGCCGCTAGCGACAATTCTGTCTTCGGCAGATTTGCTGGAGTTTTACGCTGAATATGGTGGATTAGAGAAAAGCCAAGCTCACATCCAAAGGATTCAAACGGCGGCGGTTCATCTGAGCAATATGCTCGAGGAAATCTTGGTGATGGGGATTGCGGAAGCGGGAATCGCCCAGTTTCGTCCGGTGCCGGTAGATTTAGAGCAACTATGCCGTGAGGTACTAGAAGAGGTAGAACTCAGCTATGCTCGGGGGCGGGGCATTACCTTAAATGCTCGTGGCACGGGGGCGGTGATGGCGGATCCGGCGCAGGTGCGGCAAATTCTGGTGAACTTGCTGGCGAACGCCTTCAAATATTCCCCTAATGATGGAGGGGTGCAGATGGATTTGGAGATGGGGGCAACCCAAGTGGTGCTGCGGATTCAGGATTTTGGCATTGGCATCGCACCAGAAGACCTCCCCTGGCTGTTCGATGCTTTTTACCGGGGGAAAAATGTGGGCAACATCCCGGGGACGGGATTGGGATTGGCAATTGTGAAAAAGGCTGTGGAACTACACTCAGGTACTATTAGCGTGGAGAGTCAACCCGGTGCAGGCGCCACTTTCACTATTACTCTCCCGGCTGGTGCGATGTAGGGGAGACGGGGGATGGGGGGAGTGTGGGGAGTGTGGGAAGTGTGGGAAGTGTGGGAAGTGTGGGAAGTGTGGGAAGTGTGGGGAGTGTGGGAAGTGTGGGAAGTGTGGGAAGTGTGGGAAGTAATCTTCCCCCTCCTCCCCGTCTCCCCACACTTCCCACACTCCCCGTCTCCCCGTCCCCCCGTCTCCCAGTCTCCCCGTCCCCCCGTCCCCCCGTCCCCCCGTCTCCCCGTCCCCCCGGCTATGCGTTACTCACATCTTCTAGAAGCGACAGCCTGTAAGGGTTTGGGGGGATGGACAAAACTTAACTGGGGGCGGGAGTTAGGGGTGGGAGCGCTGTTACCACTGGCTCGGTAGATGGGGGCG
>Ga0209172_10005867_pt1 | contig 14354 bp, 12 predicted proteins | sample LarsenN4metaG_FD_184113 | JGI IMG/M metagenome (GOLD analysis project Ga0209172, IMG submission 184113) | Hot spring sediment bacterial and archeal communities from British Columbia, Canada, to study Microbial Dark Matter (Phase II) - Larsen... ... | reverse complement strand
TCTGAGCGCCTCGTTTTGCAACGAATCGAGGATCCCTTCCATGGTCTCGGATTGCGCGAGCAGCCTGGCGGCTTCCTGCGCCGCCCTCTCGCCCCCTGCGCTTTTCATCAGCGCGATGGTCTGTTCCTTGGCTTTCTTCTTTTCCTCTTCCTCCTTCTTGAGCATCTCCGCGTAGGTGGTGGACATGAAACGCTTGAAGTCGTCCTCGGAAGTCACCACCGGCTCGATGATCACGCCTTTCAAAATCCGCCGCACGTCGTCGAGGGCGATCAAGTTGTTGGGATTCACCATGGCGAGGGTCAGGCGGTTGTTGGTGTAGCCGGCGGGAATGATCTTGTGCTGCATCATCATCGGCTGGGGCAGCAGGCTTAGCACGCGCGCGTCAAACTGGATGCGCCGCAGGTTGACGTATTCGAGGCCGGACTGCTCATTAGACTCCTCCAGGCGCTCTGCGAGCACGCGGCTGAGCGCCATCGCCACCTTGGGATTCTGCAGAATGAGCTCCTCAAAATCCTTGCTCTCGAGGACGCTGCACGTCGTCGGTTCCATGGTCCGAACGGTCGCCGACCGCGGCTTGCCGGTGAGTAACGACATTTCACCCACGCAGGCCCCATCTTTCAGCTCGGTAAGCAGGAACTCGATGCCCGTATTGGGATCTTTCTTGCGAACCTCGACCACGCCGGACCGGATGAAGAACATCGAATCGCCGGGCCCGCCTTCCTTGACGATCACCTGGTTGGGTGGGTACTCTCGCTGCTTGAGCTTCTTCTCGATGGCTTCGCACTCGTCATAGCTGAGGGCGCTGAACAAGTCGATCTTCTGCAAGTAGTGTGCCGGCGGAGGAAGCGGATGGGCTTCGACTTCCGGCGCGACCACGACGGCGGCGGTGGCCGTCGGCTTTTCCGCCGGGCGCGCGGGAGCCCGCAAACTCCCCGGGACAGTCAGGGGGCGGCTGGGCGCCGGGGGACGCGGGGGCGGCTCAATTGCCAGCGGCGGGGCGCCGCGCGCTGCCGCTGCGCCCGGCTTGGGCGGCTCCACCGTCAAGACGGTCTGACACTGATGGCATTTGATCCGGAATGTTGTCGCCGGCATCTTGGCGTCGTCCACCTTGGAAACGGCGCCGCAGTTCTTGCACTGAATGACCATGACCTGCGCTCCTCAACCCCATTGCCCCTGACATGCCTGGCTTATCCGAGCGGTAACCCCCACGTCAGGGTCCAATGATCCCCACTGAACACCAAACCGCGCTTTTCGTGTGCATCATTATAGCGCGATGGTCAAGGCGAGCAAACCGTTTCGGCCCGAGGTGTTCCACCCGAATTGAAACCGGGGTGTGAAGGTGCCGGCCCGGCTGGGCGCCGCGCTGTGCCACCCGATCAGCGAGGTGAAGAGGTTCATGTGGAGTAAACGCGGCGAATCTGTTCTGCTTGACAACAGATTGCCCGTTTCATGTATTATGAGCCCTTGCGCTTGCTGGCGCTTTCTTTAGAAGCGGACTCGAGCGTCCTTTTCGACTGATTTCACTCGAGCCCGGTGGCTCGCCTGAGAGAAAAACGCTTACAGGTTCGGGCCAACACCAACCGGGGCAAAGCGCTTGCTCCCCAGACGCGGGGGTGGAGGAGGGAGGCGAGTAAGCCCAGCAGTACCTGGGGGCCTTGACGCGAAAGAGGCTCCCGGTAGCCTCGCTTCACGGGCCGGGCCTTTCCGACATCTCTGAGTTCGGGGAGCGGCGGCGGGAGGCGAAATGGAGTTGCGCAGGGACCCGATAACCCAGAGTTGGGTTATCCAGGAAGATGGCAACGGCGGCTGGCCGGAGACTTCGGCGTGCCCGCTCTGTCCCGGACAGGAGGTACTCGTCCCTCGGACGATCTACCAACACCCCTACGGGCACCCCCAGTGGCAGGTCCGCGTTATCCCGCATCTACGGCCGCTGTATCGCATTGAAGGGGACGCCCAACGGCGTGGGGACGGCATTTATGACAGGATGCGCAGCCTCGGCGCGCACGAGATCGTGGTGGAGCATCCTGACCACAATCTCCCCCTCTCCCAACAGAGCGATGAACATGTGGCTCAGGTGATGCGCGCGTGTGTCTCCCGCGTGGGCGACCTCAAGAAGGATCGCCGCTTCCGCCACGTGACGGTTTTCCGCAATCAAGGGCACCTGGCCGGGCAGGACCTCGATCACCCCCACTCCCAGATCACCGCCACGCCGTTTATCCCCCGTCGGGTCGTCTACGAGCTGCGCTCGGCCCAACGCTATTTCGCGCTGAAAGAACGATGCCTCTACTGCGACGTCATCAAGCAGGAGTTGATGCAGCAATGCCGCACGGTCGAGTGGGATGATCTCTTCGTGGCCATCTGTCCGTTCGCTTCACGCGTCCCCTATGAAACGTGGATATTGCCGGCCCTGCACCACTGCGCGTTTGAAGAGGACCTGAACACCTGGGAGAAGCAATTTCGCTGCGCGCGCTTTCTGAAAAACGTTCTCCGCCGGCTGGAAGCAGTGGCGCCTGCCTACCACTTGGTACTCCACACCTCGCCCAACGTCCATGCCAAGTTTGAACGCTCCGGCCACTGGCAGACCTTGGCTGACGATTACCACTGGCACATCGAGATTCTCCCCGTATTGCGCGCCACCTCGAAGTCGTACAGCATCAAGGAGGTTTATTACAACTCGCTCCTCCCGGAAGCGGCGGCGAGCGAACTGCGCCGGGTGGGAGCGAAGCAGGAAGTCATTGCGTAGCGCGCGAGTCCCTTACCCCAGCCAACGGTCGAACCATTCCACGATCGGCTGCTTCGCGTGCCCCGGAAGAGGGGAGGGTCGGGGCAGCGCGGTCAAGGGATAGGATGCCAGGATTCACTCGATACGGATGTCGCCAGAACCCGTGCGGACATCCACGAGGGAGCCGCCGTTCCGCACGGTGCCGCGCAGTTCCGAGCCGCCGACTTTTCCCTGGATGGTCATTGGGATGTTCGTTGCAATCCCGCCGGATCGCGTGCGCGCGTGCAGGGTGAAGGAGGCCTGCGGAGCCACTTGCAGGGTGACGTGGCCGGACCCGGTCTCCAGCTTCCAGTCGCCTTTCGGATCGCCTTGAATCACGATGTTGCCGCTGCCGGTTTGTGCTCGCACGGAGTCCTGCGCCCCGCGCAGCTCCACGGTGCCGGAACCGGTTTCCAGGCTGGCGGGGTGGGGCGAGGATTGTTCCAGGCGCAAATCTCCGCTCCCTGTTTCGGCCCGGATACTGCCGGCAATAGAGGAAGCCCGAATGTTTCCGCTGCCGGTTCTGGCGTAGACGGGTCCGGTGACGGAACGGAGTTCGATATCGCCTGAGCCCGTGTCCACTCGCGTCTCGTCGCCGACATCCGAGAGGCGGATGTTTCCGGACCCCGTCGTTGCTTTCACCGGCCCTTTGAGGCCCACAACTGATTGGTCGCCCGAGCCGGTTTCGGACTTCCAACGTGTTTCCACCGGAACGATCAGCTCGTAGCTGATGGAAACATGGCGCCAGGCGTCGCCGATGTTGACGTAGCGCCGCATGCCCTTCGGGTACCCGACCCGGATGAGGTTCCCGGTCTGCTCGATGGGCGGATTGTTCTCGATTTCCTGGATCTTCCGCGCCGCCACGTCAGGGCGCACCCGACGGCTGACGCGGATCGTGCCGCGGACGCGAACGCTGCCTGGCTCCCCGCTGCGAACGTCGATGTTGCCTGAGTCGGTGGCTATATCCATCTCGACAGGACCATCGACCTTCAATGTCCTCTCGAAGTAACCCTCATAATCGCTCGCGGAAAGTCCAGGGGCCGCACCCAGGAATACCGCGAGGATCACGACGGGGACATGACGCCACTCTGACTTCATGGGATTTCTCCTCTGCCCGATTATTCGTACCGCAGCGCGGCCACCGGGTCGAGCCGGGAGGCGCGCAGGGCGGGCACCATGCCGCTTATCAGGCCGACGATTACAAGAATCAGGGTTGACCAAGCCACCGTCGAGAATGAAATGATCAGGTGGATATCGCCCTTGCCCGAGGTAGCTTCGTAGAGCGGGCCGTAGAAAGGTAGGGCGCCGATTAGCGCCGAGATGCCGTAAGCAAGCCCTATACCCAAAACGCCACCCAGGAGCGTCAAGGCCAAAGCCTCAGATATGAACTGGGCCCGAATATGCCACCGACGCGCGCCCAGAGCGCGGCGCAGGCCGATCTCCCGAATCCGCTCCTCGACCGATACCAGCATGATGTTCATGACGCCCACGCCCCCGATGCCGAGCGTCAGCGCGCCCACAAATGCGAAAAGAGTCTGAAGGCCGATCGTGATCGCGTCGATGATGGGACGAAACTGCTCCCGGCCGAACATCATGATGGCGCGCTCATCCGTGGGCGAGAACCGCTGGCGCTTGGCGATGGCCGCCCGGACCTGGCGCATCGACTCCTTTTCAAACTGCGGTGCGATAGGCTCGTAAACCAGCACGGAGGCATAGCGTGTGTTCCAGAGGTCGCCCGCCGATGAATAAGGAATCCAGGCGCTCTCATCATCACTGTTGAAGTAGTTGCTGTCCTGGATCTTGAGATCCATCGTTCCAATCACGGTAAAGCGCACGCCGGAGATGCGGACGGTTTCACCCACGGCGGGCCGGCCCGCGAAGAGTTTCTGGTGCAGGCGATAGCCCAGGAAGACTACACGCCGGCGTTCGACAGCATCCTCCGCACTGATCCAGCGCCCCTGGCTCGGCACTTCGTTGCGCATCTGGCCGTACTCGGGACAGACGCCCCGGATGGCGGTATTGGCCATGCGGTCGCCAAAGGAGATCGGCAACCAGCGCACGCTCTCCATACAGATCGTCTTCACCAGCGTGGCTTCCTGCTGGATCAGCTCCACGTCTTCTTTCTCGAACACAACTCTCTTGCCGGCTCGCTGCCCGCCTGCCTGTTCGCTAGTTTGCGCCGGCCAACAAATCACCGCTCCTTTGCCAAAGGCGTCAAATGCCATCACGATCACCCTGCGCATACCTCGCCCATAAGCGATCAGCAGCGCCACCGCCGCAATGCCCCAGATAATCCCCAGCATGGTGAGGAAGCTGCGCAGCTTGTTCCGCTTCAGTGCGGCGAGGGCTTGAATCAAGACTTCTTTGAGCATGTTAACAAGTTCTCGGTCGTCAGTCTTCGGTTCTCAGTTCCAGGACAACACGGCCTTGTTGCCGACTTCATGACCTCACCTTCGTGATGAAGGATGTGAGCGTGCGCTTTACTTCTGTCACAATTGCTCCAAGCTCGTCGTCCTTAGGGGAATGGGATAACCAAGATCAGGAGCGAGCAGAAGGTGGTACTCCACCTCGCTGGCAGAGCCCCTTGCGAGTTGAAGATACGGGGCGAGTTCAGATTTGCCACCCCTTCCGCAACCCTCGGCAATATTCGCGGGGATTGAAGCACTGGCGCCCCGCAGCTGACTGGTGAGTCCGTACAATTCTTCCTTTGGGAACTTGGCCGTCGCTCTCTCCACGGAAAGTCTCAAGTGGTGGCTCTTCTCCCAAACCTTGAGCTTCTTGAAGTCCTGCACCGGGGGCCTCCCAAAGCTTGCTCTTACTGAAGACTGAAAACTGATAACCCCTCTTACCCTCCCGGTTCATACCGCAGCGCTTCAATGGGATCCACCGACGCGGCGCGGCGCGCAGGATACAGCCCAGAGAGCACGGCGACTGTGCCGAGCAGTACAAACGAGAATGTAGCGACCTGCCACGTGGGGAGCAGGCCGGCGAAGTAGGGGGGCATGGGAATCAGATTGACCAGTGCACAAAGTGCGTAGGCGACGGCGAGCCCCACTCCGCCGCTGAGGAGCGCCACGATCATCGTCTCCAGAAAGAACTGGTGAAGGATAGACTTCGCACTCGCCCCGACCGCCTTGCGCACTCCGATCTCCCGCGTGCGCTCACGCACTGCCACGAGCATGACGTTCATAATTCCGATGCCGCCCAAGAAGAGGGACGTCAGCCCCACCGCGCCCAGAAAATACTTCATGCTGTCGATTAGCAGGGTGAAAGCCTTGGCATTCTCGACGGTGTCCCAGATCGGAGCCGCCTCTTTATCGCGCGGGTCGAAGTTGTGAATGCGACCGAGGACGCGACGCACCTGGCTCTTGCACTCCTCGTGCTGCAGGAGCGACTTGGGCGTCACGATGAGCCGGTCAACGTTGTCGGCCTTCGCAGGAGGCTTATTGGGAAAATCCCGCAGCATGGCGCTGAAGGGGATAAAGACCTTGTCCACGTCCCAGCCGTCGTAGCTCGAGTTCTGGTCCTTACTCTCCAGCACGCCGATGACGGTGTACGGAATACCCTGGATATGGATGGTTTCGCCCAGCGCGGGGCGGCTAGCGAATAACTGCTTCTTGAGGTTCGTTCCCAGGAAAGCCACGCGGCGGCCCTGCGCCTGATCGTCCCAGTTGTAAAATCGCCCCTCGCCCACCTTGAGCGACCGCATCTCCGCGAACGGCGGCAGCGATCCGTTCACCGAGGGCGTCGCGTTGTTGTAAGGGCTGCGGACAGCCAGGCCGCGGCCCAGCTCCGGGACCACGGATTTGCAGGCCGTCGCTTCCTGTTGGACATGAATGTGGTCCGTGGCGGTCCACTCCGTGTCGCGGCCGGCCCGCAAACCTCCTGCCTGCATGCTGGTCCGCCCGCCAAAGACGATCATGATGTCTTTGCCGAAGGTCTCCTGCTGTTTGACGATGCCCACCTTCAGCCCCTCACCGGCGGCCACCATCAAGGTGATGGAGATGATTCCCCAGGCAATGCCGAACATCGTCAGGAAGGTGCGCAGCTTGTGCGACCAGAGCGTGCGGAATGTGTCGCGCAGCGAATCTCGAAAGACCACGTTTTGTTCTTCTCCGGCGGCGCGCCGTCAGCAATCAGCCGTCAGCGATCAGCGTGCGCGGCTTCGGTTGCTGAGTGCTGACCGCTGATAGCCGATGGCTGATTCACTGCAGAATGACTTGATCGCCTTCTTTCAATCCCTCAAGCAATTCTGTTTTCACGCCATTGGATATCCCCAGCTTGATGGCCACCTTGCGGCGTCCATTCTCGGCCTTGGGATCAGGGACTTCGACCGAAGGCTTGCGGTCCTTGTCATAGATGACAGCGGCTTCGGGGATCATCAGGACGTTGTGCTTTTCCTCCAGGATGATCTCCGCGTTGGCGCTCATGTTGGCCTTGAGCTCGCCACTGGGATTGCGGATAGAGACCTTGACCTCGAAGGTGGTGACGTTGTCCTTTTCCACGCCGAGAGGCGAAATCTTGGTGACCTTGCCTTCGAACTTCTTCTCTTTGAGCGACTCAACCACGATGCGCGCCGCCTGGCCAAGATAGACCTTGCTGATGTCGGCCTCATCGACTTTCCCTTTGACATAGACCTCGCTGACGTCACCCAGGGTCATGACCAGCGTGGCCTGGGAGCCAAGCACGAGGATGGAGCTCACGGCATCACCCACCTCCACGTCGCGCGAGAGGACCAGACCGTCCATGGGACTGACGATGGTGGAATTGCGAAGATCTTCCTCTGCCCGCTCGAGCGCCGCCTGGGCTTGGGCAATCTGCGCCTTGGCGCGGGAGACCTCCGCGCGGGAAACGGCCACGGTGCGCTGTGCGGCCATCTGCCGATTAAGGGCGAGCTGGTAGGCTTTCTCCGCGTTCTCGATCACGGGCTTGGCGATCAAACCCTCGCTGTAAAGCTGCCGGGCACGTTCCCATTCGGACTTCAGGAAGGGGATGTCCGGCCCTTCGGCCTCCACTTTGTTGCGCTCGAAGGTGGCCTGGGCGGCCTCTGCCGAAGCCTCCGCGGCAACCAGATTGGCCCTCGCCTCGCGGACGCGCGCCTGCAGCTCCTCCTTGTCCAGCTCGAGCAGAATCTGTCCCTGTTTCACCCGGTCGCCGTAGTCAGCGAAGATCTGCTTGACGATGCCGCTGGCCTTCGACTTGATCTCGACTTTGGCGAGCGGCTCGATCTTGCCGGTCGCCACCACGGAGCGCGACAGATCCCCTTTCTCAACCTTGGCGAGTTTGGAGGGGTCGATTTGGGTGTTGGACCTGAGCGCCATCGCCGTCCCGACAATTCCCGATACGAGAGCAACTCCGATGACCCCGAGGATGATCCTGCGCCGGCGCTTGCGGCCGTTCTTATGGTTGCTGTTCATTGCGCTCACTCCGTTTCCCAACTTCACAAACCCGCTCCCCTAGCTCCATACGCAATGATGTGGCCGAATGTTCCCCCGTGTTTCGTTCCTCTCCAGGCGGCAAGGAAGGGCACTTCCAGCTCCCATCTGGCTCCTAGGACGCTTCGCGACCGCATTCGTTAGTGTGTCGGACAAAAGCTCCGACTTCCGTGCTTTCGCTCGGCCCCCTCCAGCCGTGACGGAGACGGCTGGAGCGAACCGTGGCCAGCTCTATCGCCGGCCGCGCACATGGGTCAAGAAGCTTGATTTGCCCGCCCGGAGCACCTAGAATGGCCGCCATTCGAAAGAAACAAAGAGGGTTAGCCATGACCAAGAGAGACTTTCCATCGATCCGCTTTCGCATTCTGCAGATCTCAGCCGCAGCCGTGATCGCGGCCGTTTTGGGTCAGGCACAACAGAGTTCTTCACCCGCCGAAGAGTGCCGCTCCCCATGGGGGCCGGGCGACCAGCGGGGCGCCGTGAACCGCCTGACTCCGGCCAAGACGCTCGAGGCTGCCCGGCTCATTAAACAGGGGAAAATCTATCAGCTTGGCCGCGTTTATGAGGCGGGTATGCCGCTCTACGGCTCGCGCAGCTACAACCTAGTCATCGCCCACATGCGCGGGCCGCTCGGGTCCAATCATCTCACCTGGAACGAGGAGTACGTGGCGGCGCAGCTCGGGCAGGTCGGCACGCAGTTCGACGGGCTCGGTCATATCGGCATCAACGGCCGCTTCTTCAACTGCAACGAGGCGAGGGATTTTGTGCGCGCCGAAGGGCTCACGAAGTTGGGGGTCGAAAACGTCGGCGTGTTCTTCACGCGCGGGGTCCTGATCGACGTGGCCGGCTACAAAGGTGTGGCAAGGCTGGAGAAAGGCTATGAGATCACCGTGGCCGACGTTCAAGGCGCCCTCGCCAAGCAGGGCGTCTCGCTGCGCGAAGCGGACGCCGTTTTCCTCCACACCGGCTGGGGAAGTCTTTGGATGAAAGACAACGCGACTTACGCGAGCGGCATGCCCGGGATCGGCTTGGCCGCCGGTGCGTGGCTGGTGGACCAGAAGGTTGTTCTCGTGGGCTCCGATACGAGCGGGATCGAGGTGGGGCCGAATCCCGCTCACCCGCAGGCCGAGGCCCTCGTCCACCAATTGATGATTACGCGCAACGGCATCTACTTTCTGGAGAATCTCGATACGTCCGAGCTGGCCCGCGACAAGGTCTATGAGTTTGCCTTCGTTTTCTCGCCTCTCAAACTGAAGGGCGGGACGGGCTCGCCGGGGAATCCCATTGCGGTGAAATAGCGGCCGAATCGGCGCACACATGCCACCGAACGGTATGGACGCGCCACCCGTGGAAGCGCCGTGGGAAGAAGCTGGACCTATTCGGTGTAGATTCGCGGGACGCGCTTACCAATCGAGCACAGGACTTCGTAGGGAACGGTCCGGAGTTCCTGGGCAATGTCGAGCGCGGTGATCGAGCAGTGCTCCGATCGTCCCAGCAGGATTACTTCGTCGCCCACATCGACCCCAGGAATGTCCGTGACATCCAGCAGCGTCAAATCCATGCTGATGTTGCCAACCATGCGGGCATAGCGGTCACGGACAATCGCGTGCCCGCGATTCGAAAGGCCCCGGCTCAGTCCGTCGGCGTACCCCACGGGAACGGTGGCAATGCGCGATGCGCGCCGAGTATGGAAGGCGGCGCCGTAGCCTAGCGGCGTGCCCGTTGGGACGTCCTTCAGGAAAACCACGCGTGACATGAAGGTGAGCACGGGCTCAAACTGCGCGGCATCTACTGACGCGCCCCCGGGGGGCGTCACAATCGGCAGGCAATATCCGAACAGCAGCGCCCCAATCCGGACGAGATTCTCCGGGAACCGCAATCCTGCGAGTAGCGCCGCGCTATTCGAAACATGGACCCACTCGAGTTCGATACCTGCCTTGTGCAGCAGGTCCAACGCCGCGTTGAAGCGCGTTGCCTGGTCTTCCGTCTGAGAAGCCACCAGGTCTTCCGCCGAGGCCAGATGCGTGAGCGCCCCCGTCAAGTGGAGACCTTCCAGCTCTCGATAGTGGCTCAGAAAGGAAGCGAGCCGATCTGGTGGCAAGCCGAGCCGCCCCATGCCCGTATCAAGCTTGAGATGGAACTCGAGGGGGCGGCCGTAGCGGCGTGCGCATTCGGCATAGGTGTCGAGCCGCGCAGTGGAGGAGACCGTGGGGATGAGTCGGTATTCGATGAGATGCGCCGGGTCGCTCATATAGAGTCCCCCCAGCAGCAGAATGGGCTTTCCGATTCCCGCTTCGCGCAGCTCGATCGCTTCCTCGACCGTCGCCACGCCAAACCAGTCCACCCCACACTCGGCCAGAGTTCGGGCCACCGGCACGGCGCCGTGCCCGTAGGCATCGGCCTTGATGACGGCCATCACCTGGCGGGCGCCGGCCAGCTCTCGCACGCGTGTGTAGTTTCGGCGTAGCTTGGGAAGCGCGATCTCGGCCCAGGTAGGGCGGAGGAGCCTGCCGGCGTGATTACTCACAGACTCTCCGCGCGGGGTTTCGAGCAGGGGGTGTCACAGGGGTCGGCACATGCCAGCGCATCTAGATCCCAGGTTCCTCGTTGCGCTCGGAGGCATTCTCAAAGCGGGCATAGCGTTTGATAAACACTACAGGAATGCTCCCGGTCGGCCCGTTGCGCTGTTTCCCGATGATCAGCTCGGTTCTGCCGCCGGGTTCGGCGCCTTCCTCTTCCTCGTCACGTTTATAAACGTCCGGACGGAAGATGAAGATCACCACGTCCGCGTCCTGCTCGATCGAGCCCGACTCGCGCAGGTCGGAGAGTTGCGGCCGGTGGCCGGGCCGCTCCTCCGGGGCGCGGCTCAATTGGGAGAGCGCCACCACCGGAACGTGCAGCTCCTTCGCGATGCTCTTCAGGCTACGGGAGATGAAGCTGACTTCCTGCGTGCGATTCTCAAAGCGCCCGTGCCCGGTAATCAATTGGAGATAGTCCACGATCAGCAGATCCAGCCCTTTTTCGGCCTTCATGCGGCGCGCCCGGGCGCGGATCTGCATGACGCTGAGGGCGGGCGTGTCGTCGATGAAAAGGGGCGCTTCGGCGAGCCGTCCCAGGGCCTGGGTCATGCGGCTCCAGTCGTCGCGGCTAGAAAAGCCCGTCCTTAACTTGTGGCTGTCGATCCGGGCTTCCGAGCAGAGCAAACGAATCAACAGCGACTCCTTGCTCATTTCGAGCGAAAAGATTCCCGCGACGTTGCCCTTGATCGCCGCCTGGGCCGCGATGTTGAGCGCTAGAGCGGTTTTGCCCAGCGACGGGCGGGCGGCAATGATGATCAATTCGCCGGGCTGGAGTCCGGACGTCATCCTGTCGAGATCCACAAACCCGGTCTCGACGCCGGTCACGCCCTTGCCGCGGTCAAACAGCACGTCGATCGTGCCGAAGCTCGACTTGACGATGTCCTTGATGCCCAGGAATCCGGATGGAACTTTCTCCTCGGCGATTTCAAAGATCTGGCTTTGCGCCAGGTCGATCAGGGTTTCGGGGTCGTCGGTGGCTTCGAGGCAACGGGTGATCACGTTGTTTGAAGCATTGATCAGCCGGCGGATGATGGACTTCTCTTTGATGATGCGGGAGTATTCGCTGACGCTCGCCACGCTCCCGACCGGCAGGCCATCCGTCAGCGCCGCCAGATAGGCCGCGCCTCCGACCTTTTCGAGCAACCCTTCTTTGGCGAGCTCTTCGGCCAGGGTCACCAGATCAATGGTGCGGTTTCGCTCCGAAATCGCCACCATCTTCTCAAAGGTCAGGCGATGACCTTCCGAGAAGAAGTCGTCCCGGGTGAGTTGTTCCAGAGCGACATTCAAGGCGCCATTATCAAGCAGGATGGAGCCGAGAAGGGCGCGTTCGGCTTCGAGATTGTGAGGAAGTGCCCGATCAACTGCGAGAGTGCCCGCCATTGTGCGTACATACTATCGTAGCGCAAGTCGGAGTCCTGTGGAAAACTCGAAATTCTTGTGGAAAGCCGCAACAAATCTGTGGAAAGCCCCGCCTCGACTGTGGAAACCGTGTGGCGGGGTGACTCGCTTGGAGGGCGTAGGGGAGATGTGCTGATCGCCCTCGCGGCATCGTGTGAGGGCGCCGCGGCGGGTATCTCGCGAGGTTGATGGGGAAGGCTTCCAGGCTTGGCAGTGCAGACAGCTAGCCTCTTCGTTGCCCCGCCCGGGGAGGGTTGGGGCCGCGCATCGTCCTTACTGCTGCGCCTCGCTTTTCGCCGCCTGTGGCTGGGCCTCGGCTTCGATGCGCACTTTCACAGTGGCTGTCACTTCCCGGTGCAGGCGGATGGGCACGTCATACTCACCCAGAAGCTTGATGGGCGGATCAATCTGGATCTTCCGTTTGTCGATGTTGAAGCCCTTGGCCGCCAGCCCTTCCGCCACGTCCATGGCCGTCACCGAACCGAAGAGCTGGCCCTGCTCGCCGGCTTTGCGCGTGAAGGCGAGTGAGACTTCGGCCAGCAGCTTGGCCAGTTCTTCGGCCTCGGCTTTCTCTTTGGCTGTCTGTTTCAGGAACCTGACGCGTTGCTGCTCGGCCCACTTCTTGTTCTGCGCCGTGGCCTGCACGGCCATTTTCTTGGGCAGCAGATAATTGCGCCCGTAGCCATCGGCCACATTCACAGTCTGTCCGCGAACGCCGAGTTTATCCACATCCTGAAGTAAGATCACTTCCATAGATCGAGCTCCCTGAGAACTATCATTGCAGGTCCAGCGGCCGGTTTATTGGCTCCGCAACCTGCGTCAACCTCACTCCTCAACCTGGCAGCCGGGACGATTCCCTAGGCCGCAGTGGTAAACGGCAGAAGCGCAATATTGCGCGCGCGTTTGATCGCCGTGGTCAGTGCCCGCTGATGCGGCGAGCACGTCCCGGTGAGGCGGCGCGGCAGAATCTTGCCGCGTTCGGAAACGAACTGGCCGATCAGCCGCACATCCTTGTAGTCCACAAAATCGATCTTTTCCGCGCAGAACTTGCAGACTCTGCGGCGCCGGAAGTATTGCTTTTTCCCTCCCGGTGCTCCGCCCTCCTTACGGCCGGGGCGGTCTGAGCCGCCAGCTTGCAGGCTGGTCTTTTGCTCGGTCATATCCATTCGCTCCTTCACCCCAGGGCGGGTTCGGCTGCCGGCGCTGGGGGCGCCGCGGCAGGTTTGGAACGCGGCCGGCGGGCCTCCTGTTTGGCGCGCAGCGCGCGAAACTTCTCGGCCCGTGCTAGTTCTTCATCCACCCGCACCGTGAGGTACTTGATCACGGTGTCCGTCACCTTGAGGCGCCGTTCGAATTCCTTCACCGTATCGCCAGTGCCTTCGAGCACGAAGAGGACATAGTACCCCTCCCGCTGGCGGGCGACGCGATAAGCGAGTTTGCGGCGGCCCATCCGGTCGATCTTCTCGGTTTTGCCGCCGGCCGCAGTGGCGATGCCTTCCATCTGCACGATGAGTTTTTCCACTTCCTCCTCGGGCACATCGGGCCTAACCACGAACATGATCTCGTATTTCCGCATCGAACCTCATGATCCGGGCGATGGCACGCGCTTATTGAAGCGGTTCATCGCTGCGGACATTCCCTCCTTCAAGATTACCCGCACGGCCTCACAGGCCCGGTCGAGCATTTCCGCCACGGCCTCCAGGTCGGCTGGGCGAAACGGTCCCAGCAGGTAGGAGACCAGATCTTCCCTGGGCTGCGCGGGCTGCACGCCCATCCGCACTCGCCCGAAGTCATCCGCCTGAATCGCCCCAATGATGGACTTCAACCCGTTGTGCGTCCCGGCGCTGCCGCGCGGGCGGATACGCAGCATCCCCAGCGCCAAATCCACATCGTCCACGAGGACGAGCAGATCGCCAACCGGCAACTCATATCGGTCAAGCAGTTTGGCCACCGCCATGCCGCTCAGGTTCATGTAAGTCTGCGGCTTGGCGAGTATGACCGGCTTGCCTTCGATGGCGGTGGCAGCCGTCAGCGCCTGGTTCTCGCGCCGCTCCAGCTTGACGCCGCAATCCTCAGCCAGCCGATCGACGGCCATGAAGCCCAGGTTGTGCGGGGTCAGGTGATATTCGTAGCCAGGATTGCCGAGACCGACAATCAGTTTCACGCCGCCCCTTCCGCCGC
>Ga0209172_10005865_pt1 | contig 14359 bp, 12 predicted proteins | sample LarsenN4metaG_FD_184113 | JGI IMG/M metagenome (GOLD analysis project Ga0209172, IMG submission 184113) | Hot spring sediment bacterial and archeal communities from British Columbia, Canada, to study Microbial Dark Matter (Phase II) - Larsen... ... | reverse complement strand
CCGAATACTTGGTCAGGCCCAATCAGGCAAGCCGATCAGAAGCTTGGGGGTTCTTCACGGGCGACCAGTTGAGGGGGCGGGTCAGTCACATCTCGCCAGCGCAATCGATGGCAAACATGGAAGAAGCCCCGAACGGGGGAAGCGGGGCTTCTTCGGGTTCCTACGGGGGAACCATGATGGGGGAGGGAAAACCCCATCAGGCCCTCAGCATACGCCGCTCCCCGTGGTCGAGAGAATTCAAAATTGCGCGATTTTCAGGACTCTTGCCGCGCAGTTAATGGCGGTCAGGAAGCGAATGTGACGTTTTAGCAACCCTTGTCTTTATTTATTGCGCAGAGCTGGGGAGCCCGAGATTTGCCGTCTTCGCGGCCCTAACTTGCTTTTCCGAGATTCGCGGGGGACGCGCGCGTACCTTGCTTCTCCGAGATTCGGGGGAGAAAATTGAGGGAAAAAAGGGGAAGCCTGGCCGATTGGCTCGGCTTCTTCTTTTTCTGCCACGCTCCGAGGTCCGCGGCTTCCCTCCAGGAATATGTTCAACGCGCGCCTGCCCAGTGGTGGAACGCGTTCATTCGGCGCACGCCTCCAGTCGCTCCGCCAGCATTGACCGATGCAGTTGAGAAGATCGCGAGATTCATTATGCCGCCGGCAATCGCGGCGGCATCGGGAACGTCATTTGCGCAGAAGCGGCAACCGTGCATGGGGGGATCGCGTCATAAACGCATGTAGAGGATAGGACGGGTCGCTATCTCTTCCTTCACTTGGAGGCGAGCCTGCTTCTTGACCGCATTAGGCTGGAAGAGGTGCGTCGGTGAAGGAGCCAAATGAGGAGACGGCGAAGGTCATCCCGCCGGCGGTAACTAGCATTGACACGCCGGAAGGCGGTCAAGTGACCGGATCGCTAGATCCGCGCATCCGCATCATCGCCCAGGCCATTGGCCGTCATATTGCCCGCGAACAGATGAGGGCTTGGGAGGCGGAAGCAGGCGGCCAACACAGGAACACAGGAAAGAGTGAGAGTCTTAAGTTATCGAGGATGAGACGGCCTGAGAAAGAGAGAAGGGGTAACGTTCGATGATCCGCGCCGCGCTTTACGCTCGTTACTCGTCCGACATGCAGAACATGTCCTCGATCGAGGACCAGTTCCGCATCTGCCAGGACCAGGCGGCGCGGGAGAGGTGGAAGGTCGTGGGCACCTACAAGGACGCCGCCATCTCAGGTGCGAGCCTCACTTTGCGACCGGGTATCCAGGCGTTGCTGCAGGACGCCCAAGCCGGCAAGTTCGATCTCGTGCTCGCCGAAGCACTCGACCGCATCAGCCGCGACCAGGCCGACGTGGCGATCATCTACAAGCACCTCAAATTCGCGGGCATGCGCATCGTCACCCTGGCCGAGGGCGAGATCTCCGAGCTTCACGTCGGCCTCAAAGGTACGATGAATGCCTTGTTCCTGAAAGACCTCGCCGCCAAGACCCATCGGGGCTTGCGCGGCCGGGTCGAGAAGGGCAAGGCGGGAGGCGGCCTCTGCTATGGCTATGACGTTGTGAAGCGCCTCAATGGCGAAGGGGAGCAAGTGCGTGGCGAGCGGAAGATCAATGAAGCAGAGGCTGCAATTGTCCGCCGCATCTTTCGTGAGTTTGCAGCTGGCAAAAGCCCGCGCGCCATCGCCGCTGACCTCAACGCTGAGTCGGTCCCTGGTCCCTTCGGCCACGCTTGGGGCGACACCACGATCCGTGGGCACGTCTGCCGCGGTACCGGCATTATCAACAACGAGCTTTACGCGGGTGTGCTGCTCTGGAATCGGCTTCGCTACGTCAAGAACCCGGCAACAGGCAAGCGCGTTTCACGCATCAACCCCGGGTCGGAGTGGATCAGGACCGAGGTGCCGGAACTGCGCATCGTCGACGAGGACCTGTGGCAGGCGGCACGCCAACGACAGGCGGAGGTGGCCAGGCAGTTCGAGAATGTCACCAAGGGCGTGCGCGCTTATCGCGCCAAGCACGTCAACGAGTTCCGCCGCCCCTCTTTTCTATTCTCCGGTCTGCTCAAATGCGGCCGCTGCGGCGGTCAATACGGCATCATCAGCAATGACCGCTATGGATGCCTGAACCGCTATCGGCGCGGCGTATGCGATAATGGCCGAACAATCCGCCGCGAGGAGATCGAGCGCCGCGTGCTTGGAGGGTTGACGCAAAAGCTAGTTTCCGCGGATGCCGTCGCAGACGCCGTGCGCGCCTATGCCGAAATGCTCAACCAGCAGAATCGCGAACGCCGCGCCCAGGCCGAACTCGACCAGAAAGCGCTGGCGAAGGTTGAACGTGCTATCGCCGGCATCATGGCAGCCATCGAGGACGGCATGTATCAGCCTGCCATGAAGGCGAGAATGGAGGACCTCGAGCGCAAGAAGGCCGAGATCGTCGGGCGGATGACTCAGGCGCCGGCGGATGTGCCGGACATTCACCCCAACATCGGCGAAATCTATAAACGCAAGGTCACTCGCCTTACCGACGCGCTGGCCGATCCGGAACTACGCAGCGAGGCTGCCGAGGCCATCCGCTCGCTAGTGGGCGAGGTAGTTCTGATGCCAGGCCAGAAACGGGGAGAGACGCAGGCGGTTTTACGCGGCGAGCTGATGGGTATTCTCGAGGTGGTGGCTGAGCGGCGGGGACAGCCGAGACCGAAAGTTATAACAAAAGTCGTTGCGGGCCCCCGCAACCAAATTCGAGCGCACGATTTGGGCCCGCTTGCCGGCCTAAATCATCTCGGGCGGGCTTAATGTAGAACTTCTAGCCGCGCCGCGCGTTTGCCGCGGGGCGTGCCTCCTCGTAGACGAGGTCGAGCAGCTCGGCGACGGTTGCATTCGCCGGCCGTGCCATCACCTCCTCGACCGAGCCGGTTTGCAGGATTTTGCCGCCGCTCAGCAGGCACATGCGGTCTGCCAGCCTGATGACGTCGTCGAGATCGTGTGTCACCAGAATTACCGGCATCGACAATTCGCGGCGAAGTTCGATCAGCTCGCGGCGCAATCTGCGGCGCGTCACGCGGTCGACGGCGGAGAACGGCTCGTCGAGGAGGAGAACGCTTGGCCTGCGCGCGAGCGCCCGGGCGACCGCCACGCGCTGTTGCTGCCCGCCTGACAGGGCAGCGGGCTTGCGCTCCTCGAGCCCGTCGAGATGCATGCCGCTCAAAAGTGCCCGTGCCCGGTCGCATCGCTCCCCGGCAGGAAGATCGCCGAGCGCTTCCATCACGTTCTCAAGCGCCGTGAGATGCGGGAACAGCGCATAGGACTGAAACACCATGCCGACCCGGCGTGCCCGCGCCGGCAAGTCGACGCGAAGCCTGGAATCGAACCAGACTGTCCCGTTGCAAAGGATGCTTCCGTTTGCCGGTGCATAAAGGCCGGCGATCGCCCTTAGCGTCGTCGATTTGCCGCTTCCCGAAGGCCCAACCAAAGCAAGAATTTCGCCCGGGGCGACGGAGAATGCGAGGTCGAGCGCAATCGGGCGCGGCTGCTTGAACCTGACGCTGAGCCCTGTTGGCGGGGCAGTTTTAGCCATGACGTCGCCCGATGCGCTGCGAGAGCGCGTAGCTCAGCGCGATCGCCACCAGCGAGACGAGCAGAAGCAACGCCGCCATGCGTCCGGCGGCTTGATCGTCGAAGGCCTGCACACGGTCATAGATGGCGATGGCGACCGTCCGCGTCTCGCCGGGAATGTTGCCGCCGACCATGAGCACCACCCCGAATTCCCCCAGCGTGTGTGCGAAAGTCAGCACCATCCCGGTCAGAATGCCGGGCCAAGCAAGCGGCAACTCGATCCGGTGCAGCATGCGCCACCAGGACATGCCGCAGGTCGCGGCAGCGTCGCGCAAATCCGCAGGGATCGACTCGAATGCACGCTGGATCGGCTGCACCGCAAACGGGACATTGACGATGATCGAAGCGAGAAGCAGTCCCTCGAACGAGAAGACAAGCGGCTGCCCGATGAACCGGTCATAGGTTCGGCCGATCCAAGAGTCCGAACCGAAGGCCACGAGCAAATAGAAACCAAGCACCGTCGGCGGCAGGACGAGGGGCAATGCCACGACTGCCTCGGCGACCGCCCTGCCGAAAAAGGATCGCAGCGCCAGAAAGCGTCCGAAGGCGATCGCCAAGGGGATCAAGAGCAGGACCGTCAGCCCTCCAAGCCGCAGACTGAGCCAAAGCGCCTCCCAATCCATGACTGTACTCAGGACATTTCGCCGGGAAGCACGAAGCCATAGCGCCGCATGATGGCGCGCGCCCTGACGCTCTGCATATAGGCGTAGAAGGCACGTGCCGTTTCGCCAGCGCCCTTCAGAAGCGTCATGCGCTGGCGCAAGGGCGCGTGCCACTCCTCAGGGATCAGCGCAAAGGTGCCGCGCTTTGCGACGCTTGGCGCAAGCACCAGCGAATAAGGGATGATGCCGCCCTGCGCACCCCCAGATAGTGCGAATTGTGCGGCCTGCGAGGCGTTCTCGCCTAATACCAGCCTGTTTTCAATTTTACCCCAAAGGCCGGCATGGCGCAGCGCCTCTTCGGCGCGTCGTCCATACGGCGCGTGTTCCGGGTTGGCGATGGCGAATTTCTTGATCTCTCCGCCGGCGAGCGCCTGTTTGAGGCCGGCCATCCTGCCGTCAATTTTCAGCGGCGAGCCGTGCGGCGCGACGATCACCAGACGGCCGACCGCATAGAGCGCGCCATCGTCGATAGTGAGAGCTTTCGCGGCGAGGTCGAACACGAGTTGCTCATCGGCCGACAAGAACATCTGGTACGGCCCGCCCTGCTCGATCTGCCGGTAGAAATTGCCCGACGAGCCGAAGGCGAGTCTCACCTCACGCTGGGTTTCGGTCGAGAATGCCTTTGCTACCTCGCTGAGCGCAAAGTGGAGGTCCGCTGCGGCCGCCACGACGGGTACATCTTGTGCGCGCGCAGGCGCGATACTCATGCCGATGAATAAACCAGCACCGATGGCCGCAAGACTGAGCCGGCTGAGCTTCAATTTCCACCTCGATATGGCCAATTGGCTATATCGAGGCTGACGCAGGGAAGCTGCCCTAGTCAACCGGAAATGTTGCCAAAAAGGCTATTTGGGCCGTTTGCGCATCACCCGGCTGAGGGCCGCAAGATCGCCCGCAATCGCCCGTCCGGTGGCCGCCTGCATGCGCCGGTAGCGGGCCAGCACCTCCTCGCCAAGCGGCGTGAGCCTTGCTCCGCCGCCCGCTTTACCTCCCTTTGCCGCCTCGACCACCGGCCGCCTGAAGCAGGCATTCATGGTATCAACCAGGAGCCACGCGCGCTTATAGCTGAGCCCCATGCGCCGGGCCGACGCCGCGATCGAGCCGGTGTCGCGGATGCCCTCCAGAAGGTCGGCCTTGCCGGGCCCTATCGCGATGGCATCCCCCAAGATGATGCGTAGCCGGGCAACCGGCCCTGATCGCAGCGATCCCATACGTGGTGTATGGCCTACGTTCCAGCGTGGGGCAATCGGTCGCGCTGCACGCCCGCCCTTGCGAAAAAAAGACCAATTTCCCTCTCATGAGTTGTCTTGACGCCCGTACCGTGCTTTGTTTCCCCGCCTTTTGGGGGAGACTGCCCGCGATGCAAAGTGCCGAGGCGCGCAAAGCGAGAGCCGAGCGCGCAAACCAAGAACTGTTCGAGAACGTCACCGACCCGTTTTGCGGGACGCTGCCCGATGATCTTGTGGTCGAGCGTACCGGCAAGGCGCTTAAGGTGCTGAGAGGCGGCGGCGCGAAATCTATTGCCGCCTTCGAGCGCAAGCTGCCCGAGGCCCACCCGCAAATTGGCGGAAAAAGTGCCTCCCTGGAGGAGGCCGTCGGACAAGCGGCCAAGCTGATCGGCAAGGCCAAGCTCCCGCTCTTCGGCGGCCTTGCCACCGATGTCGAAGGCATGCGTGCAGTGCTTGCACTTGCCGAGCGCTCTGGCGGCGTAGTCGACCATGCTGCAAGCGAGGCGCAATACCGCAATTTCAAAATCCTCCAGTCGACCGGCTGGACGACCACGACGCTCACCGAGGCACGCAACCGCGCCGATCTCTTCATCATTGCCGGGAGCGACATCCACAAACTGCATCCGCGCTTCTTCGAGCGGATCGTCTCCCCGCCGGACTCGATGTTCGGCGTCACCGCGCCGAAGCGCACCGTGGTCTTCATCGGCAAGGGGCTCGACCGCTCCGGCGCCAAAGGCTCCGCAATCGGCGAGGTGGTCACGCTCGCCTGCAAGGACGAGCAGGCGGGTGACGTGGTGGCGCTGCTTCGCGCGCGGCTGCGCGGCTTCAGGGTCAAGCCGTCGAAGATCGGCGGCGTAACCTTGCAGCAGATCGATGCGCTCGCCGAGCGCTGCCGCAACGCCAAATATGGCGTCATCGTCTGGGCGCCCCTGGCGCTCGATTTTCCCTTCGCCGAACTTGCCGTAGAGCAATTCGCAGGACTGGTGAAAGATCTCAACCAGACGATTCGCTTCGCCGGCCTCTCGCTCGGCGGCGCGGAAGGCGCAACCACCGCGGCTTCGGTCTGCACCTGGATCAGCGGCTATCCCTTGCGCGTGAGCTATGCGAGCGGCGCGCCAGATTACGATCCTTATCGCTGGTCGGTGGGGCGGATGCTTGAAGAGGGGGAAGGAGACCTGCTGGTGTGGATCGCTTCGATCTCGCCGGACCTTGGACCGCCGGCGATCAAGATTCCAACCGTGCTGCTCGGCACGCCTGGCCTGAAACTCGCGGGCACGCCGGAGGTGTTCATTCCGGTCGGAACGCCCGGCCTCGACCACGCCGGGCGCATGATTCGCGTCGATGGCGTGGTGTCCTTGCCGCTCAAGGATCTCGGCAGGTCCACTCTTCCCTCCGCGGCCGAGATGCTTTCGGCTATCGAAGCGGCGCTTTAGGCCGGGAGCAACAAGACCATGCTGATCAAGCTCGTCGGCGGCAAAGTCTACGATCCCGCCAATAAAGTAAGCGGCGAAGTCCGCGACATCTATGTCGAGGACGGCAAGATCGTCGCTCCCAAGCCTGGCGCCAAGCCCGACGCAACCTATGACATCAAGGGCCGTGTCGTCATGGCCGGCGCCATCGACCCGCACACCCATATCGGCGGTGGCAAGATGACCATCGCCCGCATGCTTCTCCCTGAGGATCATCGCGGCGACCCCGTCACGCGCACCGAGCTGACGCGGGCGGGCTCAGGGCGCTCCGTGCCGTCGACTCACGTCACCGGTTATCGCTACGCCGAGATGGGCTACACGGCCTGTTTCGAGCCCGCCATGCTGCCCGCCAATGCGCGGCAAGCGCATATGGAGATGGGCGACACGCCGATGGTCGATAAAGGCGCCTTCGCCATGCTCGGCTCCGACGATTTCTTCCTGCGCCAGCTCGCGGCCAAGCAGGATTTCAAAGCGATCAAGGATTATGTCGCCTGGACTTTGCATGCGTCCCAGGCGATTGCCGTCAAGGTGGTCAATCCCGGCGGCATCAGCGCCTTCAAGTTCAATCAGCGTAAGCTCGATCTCGACGAGGAGCACGTCTATTACAAGGTGACGCCGCGTCAGATCATCCTGACGCTTGCCCGCGCGCTTCAGGAGCTTGGCGTCACGCACCCGCTGCACATCCACGGCTGCAATCTCGGCATTCCCGGCAATATCGAGTCGACGCTCGCCACCGTGCGCGCCGCCGAGGGCTTGCGCATTCACATGACGCACACCCAGTTCCTGAGCTACGGAACGGAAGGCGACAAGAAGTTTTCTTCAGGCGCCGCGCGCCTCACCGAGCTCGTCAACAAGACGCCGAATGTCTCGATCGATGTCGGCCAAGTGCTGTTCGGGCAGACCTGCACCGCTTCCGGCGATTCGATGCGCCAATACGCCATCTCCAAGAGCGCCCACCCCAAGAAGCCTGTGGTGATGGATATCGAATGCGATGCGGGCTGCGGTGTGGTGCCGATCCGCTATCGCGACAAGAGCTTCGTCAACGCCATGCAATGGGTGATCGGGCTCGAGACCTTCCTCTTGTTCGACGACCCCTGGCGCATCTTCCTCACCACCGACCATCCGAACGGCGCGCCGTTCTTCTTCTATCCGCATCTGATCCGGCTCTTGATGGACAAGGGCTTCCGCGACGACATGCTGCAGAAGATCAATCCGGACGCGCAAGCCCAGGCCGAAGTGCTGAAGTCGATCACCCGCGAATATACGCTCGACGAGATCGCCATCCTGACCCGCGCCGGCCCCGCCAAGAGCCTTGGGCTCGTCGATCGTGGTCATCTGGGCGTTGGCGCCGCCGCCGACATCACCGTCTATCGCGACGATCCGGACCGCGAGGCGATGTTCGCCACCCCCGAATATGTGTTCAAAGGCGGCGAGCTTGTGGTGAAGAACGGCAAGGTGGTGAAGGTCGTTCAGGGCGCAACTCACGTGGTCCGCCCGGATTTTGACAAGTCGATCGAGAAGCCGCTGAAAGACTATTTCGGCCGCTTCCACACCGTGGCGATGGAGAATTTCAAGCTCGCCGATGAAGAGATCATCCGCGGCGATCGCGGCGCCATCATCGTGCAACCCACCGGCGCCCGTGCAGCCTAGGCAAGCCCGGCTCAGTTCTGAGGCTTTGGCGGGCGTCCCACGATGTCGAAATCTGCCTCTTGCAGATGATATTTCTGCACGATGCTTGAAGTCGCCGCGAGCGCGCGCTGACAGGCCTCGTGCCCTTCGCGCTTCTCCTCCTCGCTGACCTGCTGCCCCTCCACGACCCGGTCGGCCGTGCCGAAACAGAGACCTGCGTCCTCTACGCCGGCTTGGCTTGCCGCCACCAGGAAGGAGGCGGCGGCAATAGTGAGATTTACACGCCAAATCAACATGTTAGGCCTCGTGAGGAAAGCCGCGGGACTGAACCGATATTTAGGAGTTCGCCCCTAGCGTGCTAGGGGCTAAGAGGGGATGGCGTCCTCAGGACACGCCAATGTGAACTAGGGGGCTATTGTGCTTCATTCGGGTCCTGCTCTGGAGCAACCGGTCGACCTGCCAACTCTGCTTGAGACCGGCCTTAAGCTCAACCCGGACCTTCCTGCGCTGCTCTCTTTGGAGGAGGACTGGACCTGGTCCGAGCTTGAGGCGCGTTCCAACCGGCTTGCGTCGCATTATCTTGGGCTGGGGCTTAAGCCGGGCGACCGGATCGCTTCGCTGATGCCGAACCGCGTGGCGCTGATCGCGCATTATCTCGCCTGCTTCAAAGCGGGACTGGTCGCCACACCATTGAATTACCGCTACACGCCGCCCGAGATCGACCACGCGCTTACGGTGAGCGGCGCCAAGATCATCCTCGCCCATGCCGAACGTAAATGCGACCTCGCCGCGAGCAAGGCGCGTACGCTTCCGCTTGGCGTCATTTCCTATCAGGCCGAGAAGGAGGGAGGCCCGCATCTTGAGCACTTGCTGGAGGCCGAACCGCCTTCGGTCGCTTTTCCGAGGGTAGAGCCCAAGGCGCCTGCCGCCATCTTTTTCACTTCCGGCTCGACCGGCCCGGCCAAGGGCGTGACGCACAGCTTTGCCTCGCTTGGCTTCATGTTCGCAAGTGTCGTCAAAGGCTATGGACTGACTCCGCGCGATATCATGCTGCCTGCCTCGTCCTGTTCCCACATCGCCGGCTTTTGCTTCGTCTTTGCTGCCCTTTCGGCGAGCAGCCGGGTGGCCATAGCGAGGACCTTCGATCACGCGGAGCTTGGGCCATTGCTCCGCGCTGCGCGCCCAACCGTGATGTCGATGCTGCCTTCGGCTTTGCTTCATCTCATCCGCGAGCGAGACACGGCCGCCCAAGACTTTGCTTCGCTCAGGCTTGTGCGGTCGGGGGGCGACAAGGTGCCTGCGGAGCTTGAGAAAGAGTTCAGGGCTCTCACGGGTCACGACATCTATGAGGGCTACGGCATGACGGAGGTCGGAACCGCCACCAACAATCCGCCTTCGGGCCTTGACAAGCTGGGCTCGATCGGGCTGCCCAATCCCGGATTCACCTTCGCGATTCGCGCGGAAAGCGGACAAGATCTGCCCATCGGCGAGGATGGCCGTGCGTGGATCAGCACACCGAGCGTGATGCTGGGCTACTGGAACGATCCGAACGGGACCGCGGAGGTCATTCGCGATGGTTGGGTCGATTCCGGCGACGTCTTGAAAGCCGATCAAGACGGCTATCTCTGGTTTTGCGGCCGCAGGAAGCAAATCATCGTGCATGACGGCTCGAATATCTCGCCCCAGGAAGTGGAGGAGGCGCTGCTCGAACACCCCGCTGTGGAAGAGGCCGGTGTCATCGGCATTCACGACGCCGTGCATGGCGAGAATGTGCGCGCCTATGTCGAGCTGAAGAAGGGAGCGCCGCGCGTGACCGCGACGGAGTTGATCCAATTTGCCCGTGCCCGCGTAGGCTACAAGGCTCCCGAGGATATCGTGTTTCTCGATACGATGCCGCTCAATCCGACCGGCAAGGTCGACCGCACCGCGCTGAAGAAAATGGCCGCCGGCGACCACGCCCACCACGTCTAGGGCTGCGCCGCCATTTCCACCAGGTCGTCGAGAATCGCTGCAAGCAGCCGCTTGCCCTTCGCCGCTGAGGCGAGGGTGGGATCGCCGAAGCTGCCGCTGGGCGAATAGTTGGGCGAAAAGGAATCGTCTGGCGACAGCGACCCCGGTGATGGAGCCTTTTCGCGATACGGGGAGGGCGCGGCCCGTGCCATATCCACCAGTTCCGGGGCTATGGCGAGCATGAGCGAAGTCTCCAGTTCGTCGGCGTGACTGCCATAGGCCTGCTCCTTGATCTGGCAGCTGGTTGTGTGGAAGCGCGGCCCGTCGAAGACCCTCAAGTGGCGGATCAGCGCGGGATCGCTTGATGCGCCGATTGCGGCCTCGACGGGAGCGATGGTGCTGAGCCCCGTGTCGAGGATCAGCACACGCCGCGCGCCGAATCCGATAAGGGCATCGGCGATTTCGGTGACCACCGCCTGGAAGGTCTGATCGGAAAGGCTTGCGCTTCCGGCATAAGCGGTGAAGGCTGGATAGGCGCCATAGGTCAATGTCGGCCAGATCAGCGCATCGATCTTGTCGGCGACGGCGCGGGCAAAATACTCGGCGAACACTTGATCCGTCGCCATCGGCATATGCCAGCCATGCTCTTTGGCACCGGCACCAATGGGAAGAATCGCGGAAGCTCCCGCCGCAAGGCGCTCTGCAACCTTGTCCCAGGTGAGTCCCGACACCTCATGCGGCGACACGCCGAGCTTCATGGGATTTCTCTCCAATGATCGTCAATCGACGATCATAGCCTTCAATGTCTCGAGCCGGTCCGCCTCCTCCGCCGGCTTGTCCCAGCGGATGCGATTGATGCGCGGAAAACGCATGGCGACGCCCGACTTGTGCCGGCTCGAGCGATGCACGGAATCGAAGGCCACCTCGAACACGAGCTTCGCTTCAACTTGCCGCACCGGTCCAAAGCTGTCGACGGTGTGATTGCGCACGAAAGCGTCGAGCTCACGCAATTCCTCGTCGGTGAAGCCGAAATAGGATTTGCCGACGGGCACAAGCTCAGGCTCGCCATTCTCGCCGTCGCGCCATGCGCCGAAAGTGTAATCCGAATAATAGGAGGATCGTTTGCCGCTGCCGCGCTGCGCATACATCAGCACCGCGTCAATGGTAAGCGGTGCACGCTTCCATTTATACCAATGACCCTTCGGGCGGCCGGCGATATAGGGGCTCAACCGGCGCTTCAGCATCAGCCCCTCGATGCCGGTCTCGCGCGCGCCGGCCCAGAGCGCTTCCAGCTCCGCGATGGAGGAAAAGTCGATGAGGCTGGAAATGTCGATGCGGCGTGGAGCATGCATCGCATGCCAAGCTTCGAGCCGCGCGCGCCGCTGGATGAAGGGCAGGGGCCGCAGATCTTCGCCCCTGTCGAAAAGAATGTCGTAGAGCCGGATATGCGCGGGATGCGACTTGAGCATGGCGCCGGTTACTGTCTTGCGGTTCAGCCGCTGTTGCAGATCGTTGAACGGCGCCACCTCACCGTCGCGGACCACGAGCAACTCGCCGTCGAGCACGACGCCTTCGGGAATTGCCTCCACCACGTCGGGAAACGCACCGGAAATATCGTCGCCAGTGCGGGAAAAGAGCCGCCTCTCGCCCCCTTGATGGGCGGCCTGCACGCGAACGCCATCCCACTTCCACTCGGCTACGAAGTCCTTGGGGTCGATGCTCTGAAGCTCCCGATCTTCGATCTGATGCGATAACATCAGCGGCCTGAACGTCGCCCGCGCCCCGGTTTCTGGCCGCGGTCCTTTGCCGGAGAGCCAAGCGAACAGCGCTTGGTATGGCGGATCGACGCAATGCCACACCTCCTCGATGTCGGAGAGCGGGACGCCCGACCATTCGGCCAACGCGGTCTTCGCCAGCCGCGCCGAAACGCCCACCCTGAGCGCACCGGTCAGAAGCTTGATCAGCGCCCAGCGCCCGGTCGCATCAAGCTGATCGAGCCAGGCCGCAAGAAGCCGTGGCACCTCCATAGGGAGGGCCGATTGCAGGGTTTCCACGACGGCCGCGAGCTGCGGCGGTTCGGCACCCTTGCCGCCGCCCGGCCAGATCAATGCGATGGTCTCCGCCGTGTCGCCCACATAGTCGCGCGACAAATCGAACAGCACCGGATCGACGCGGGAGGCGACGAGATCGGTAAGGATGCGCCTGAGCGGCAGCCTGAAGAACAAACCGTCGGTTAAAGCGGCGAGCGCATAACCGCGATCCGGATCGGGCGCGGCGGCGAAATAGCCGGCGAGCAGGCTGAGCTTGTCGTTGCGCGACGGCGTATAGGCCAGCCGGTCGAGAAGTTCTGCGAACGCCTTCACTGGTCTTCGTCCTCGCGGCCGATCAGCGCGAGCGCGCGGCCCCGCCGGCCTGTGGTTTGAATATGGTGCAAAAGTGCGTCCTCGCGCCCATGCGTAACCCACACCTCCTCGGCGCCGGTCTCTTCGATCGTCGCGGTCAGTTCGCGCCAATCGGCATGATCCGAGATCACGAGCGGCAATTCCACACCTTGCTGACGTGCACGGGCACGAATCCGCATCCAGCCCGAGGCGAAAGCAGTGACCGGATCGGGCATGCGGCGCGACCAGCGGTCCGCGATCGCGGAGGGAGGCGCGAGGACGATCTCGCCCTTCAGTTCCTCGCGCGTGGCGCCGGTCGCGGACTTCAAGTCACCGAGCCGCACGCCGAACGACTCGTAGAGCGCGCAGCATTCGGCAAGCGCACCATGGAGATAGATCGGGCGCTCATAGCCTTGCTCGCGCAGAAGCGCGATCACCCTCTGGCATTTGCCGAGACCGTAAACGCCGACGACATGCGCGCGCTCCGGAAAGCGCTCGCGCGATCTCAGGAGCTTGGCCACCTCTTCGCGCGCATTGCCATGTTGAAAGACGGGGAGCGCAAAGGTCGCCTCGGTGACGAAGAGATCGCACGGCACGAGTTCGAAAGACGGGCAAGTTGGATCGGCACTCCGCTTATAGTCGCCGGAAATCACGACGCGGGCGCCCTTCCACTCGATCAACACCTGAGCGCTGCCCAGCACGTGTCCGGCTGGAAACAACGTCACCGACACATCGCCGACCTTGAGTTTTTCACCATAGACGGCAGCCTGCGCGCCGCGCTTTGCCGGCGTGCCGAGCCTTGACGTCATAACCGCAAGCGTCTCCTGCGTGGCGAGCACATGATCGTGCCCCGGCCGCGCATGGTCCGAATGGCCGTGGGTAATGACGGCCCGCTTGGCTCCCCCATAAGGGTCGATATGGAAGCCGCCGGGCCGGCAATAGAGGCCCTTGCGATCGACCGTGAGCCAGGTCTCGAAAAGTCCGGGTTTCATTTTTCTTACGTATCGTGGAGAACAAATCACGTTTTACAGCGTGCAAACTATAAGAATACGACCCTTAATTGCAGTAACAATAGTTGTACTTCCTTCGGTTGCTAAACCTGCATTAGCGCCCGCGCGCAGAATGCAGCATAGTCGGCGCGATGCGGCGGGGCGGGTTTGCGCCGTGCCAAGTTGCGTCGACCGAGGCTTTGGGACGCGTCTTCGCGCAACGGGGGCGAGAGGACTTCTCTTCCTCGCGCTGTGCCTATCCGCGTCGGCGGCTTCCGCCGCCCCCGACGCGCCCCGCGCCGAATATTTCTCCGGCTTCGAGGTCAGCGACAACTACGCCAGCGGCTATGTGGGCGGTGGTTATGCTGTCGGCAAGGCGGGCCTCTACGCGCCCGGCTTCCGGCTCCGCGCACTCGGCGCCTATGGCGGCTACCATTATGACGGCGCACTGCTGATCGG